>Ga0315274_10013369_pt1 | contig 11687 bp, 7 predicted proteins | sample YL17G02_20_MG_FD_203700 | JGI IMG/M metagenome (GOLD analysis project Ga0315274, IMG submission 203700) | Sediment microbial communities from Yellowstone Lake, YNP, Wyoming, USA - YL17G02_20 | ecosystem: Environmental > Aquatic > Freshwater > Lake > Sediment | place: USA: Wyoming | collected...
GCGCCGCCCCGCCGGCCGCGCGGCGGGGGGGGGCGGCGGGGCGGCCCCCCCCCCCCCCCCCCCCCGAACCCTGGGCGCGCCGCATCCGCGGCTTTGCGCGTGCCGTGCCGCGACGTCCGGGGCCGCCCGATCGCGGCACGCCCCTTGTTCTGTGCCAGGGATGTGTTGGCCGCACCGGGAGGGCGGGCGGTCCGCCCGAGGCCGGCGGCGAGGCGCGGGCGGCCGCGCGGCATGGGCGTCGCGCCGCGCGGCGCGCGCCGACCCACCTCCCTCCCCCCTCCCCTCTAGGTGGGTCGACGACGACGTCTTCGGCACCGCCGTCTCCTGCGACCGCGACGCGCGCGACCTCATCGTGCTGGACGCGGCGCCGCTCGGTGGGAGGCGGGGGAGAGAGGGGCGAGGCGGGATGCGCGCGCGCGGCCGGCGGCTTCGCGCCCCCTCCGACCACCCCTCCCCCTCCTCCCTGCAGGCACCACCGGCCCGTTCACCGCCTCCGTCTGGTTCAAGGCCGCCCCTACGCCCGAGGCGGCGGGGGAGACGTTTGGGTATGTACTGTCGGCCGAAGCGGGCGCGACGCCCGCGTCGCCCTCGCCCGCCGACCCCTTTTCCGCGCCCGGCGTCCACCTCCTCCTCCCGTCCGGGTCCCACCCCGCCGCCGGCGCCGTGCGCGCGGTCGTCAAAGACGGGGACGACGTCACCGGGCGCTCCTTTTTGGATTCCGACTGGCGCTACAACGACGACGGCGCGCGGCGCTCGCGCGGCGCGGCCGCCCCGCTCCACCCCGGGCCCGCGGGCGACGGCGAGTGGCACATGGCGACGGTCACGTCCCGGCCCGACGGCGGGGACGGCTTCGTCCTGTACGTCGACGGCAAGGAAGCCGCGTCGTCCCCCCCTCCCCGCGGCGCGGTCGCCCCCGGCGAGACCGTGCTCACCGACGGGGGCGGCCCCCTGCGCCTGGAAGGCGCGGCGGTCTACCTGTGCGGGCGGGCCGACGGCGCGAGCGACCGCTTCTTCTCGGGGCGCGTGTCACACGCCGCGATCTGGGACGCCGCGCTGACGGGGCCGCAGGTCGCCGAGCTGTACGCGTCGGTGCCGGGCGTGGGCAGCAGTGCCGCGGCCGCGGCCGCGGCGTCGCCGGCGCCCGCGGCGGCGGCCTTGGCGCCCGCCCCGGCCACACCCTTCGCCGCCCCCCCCGTCGTCCTCACCGTGGCCGGCGCCCCCTGCGCCTTCCCCTTTGCCTACGGCGGCGCCCTGCACTACGAGTGCGTGCCGTCGGCGGTCGACCCGGACGCGTCCTTTTGCCAGGACGTGGGCGGGCGGCTCTCGCGCTGTTCGTCGGCGCTCACGTCGCAGTACGGCGCGACGCGCTCGTTCCTGGATTCCCACGTCGGCACGCCCGGCGGCGCGCTCGTCGCCGACGAAGAAGGGCGGGCGCGGCTGTGCGCGCGCGGCCCGGCGGCCGCCGCCGCGGCGTCGGCCGCCCCCTCGACCTCGCCGCTCGCGCGCGGCGCGGCCCCCTGCCCCGCGCCCGCCGTCTGCGCCCGCCTCACCCAAGCCCAGGTGACGCGGCTGGGGCCCTTTGCCTCGGACCTCTACCGCGACCATTTCGCTGTCGGCGGCATGGGCGTGTGTGCGACGCCGGCCGGCGTCGCGTGGCCGGCCGACGCCGACCCCGGCGCCGACGCCCTCCCCCTGCCCGCCGCCTACTTTCCCCTGTCCAACCACACGACTGCGTCGTGGCCGGTGCCGGAGTACGGGCTGCGCAACCTGACCCTGACTAACAAGACGGCGTGGGTCGACGACGCGCTCTTTGGGTCGGCGCTCGAGTGCGGCGCCGCCGCGCCCGACGCCGCCGCGTTGCTGGCCGGCGTGCCGTTGGGCGCTGGGGGCCCCTTTGCCATCAACCTGTGGTTCCGGCAGTACGCCGCGCCCGGGGACAAGTTTCAGTACCTCTTCTCCGCGCGCCCGTCGGGCGTCCCCACCGCCCCCCTCGACGACCCCGCCTACTTTGAGCCGTCCCAGGTGCACGTGTTTTTGCCGAGCCACGACCACCCGGCGCGCGGCCTCGTGCGGGCCATCGCGAAAGACTCGACCGACCGGTTTGTCGGGCGGCCGACGCGCACCTGGCTCGACTCCGACGGCGCGATCGGGTCCAACGCGCCGCGGCCCGCCGCGCGCGCGGGCGCGCTCACGGACGGCGAGTGGCACATGGTCACGCTGACGACGCACCCGGAGGGCGGCAAAGGGTACGAGCTGTACGTCGACGGGTCCCGCCGCGGCTCCACCGCCGACCCGCTCGACTACTTTCACCTGGACGGCGGCGCGCCCGTCGCGCAAGCCATGGACATCGTGCTGTGCGGCCGGTCGGACGCGGCGGCGTCGCGCTTTTTCGACGGCCGCGTGTCGCAGCTCGCGCTCTTCGACTCGCCCCTCACGCCGCCCGCCGTCGCCGCCCTCTACCGGGCCGGCTCCGGCGGGCGGGAGCCGATGCGCGGCGCGTCAAGCGCGGCGGCTGGGGGGGCTGCCGCCGCGACCGCCGCCGCGGCCGCGGGCGCGCGCGCGGCCGACGCGCTCGCCGCGGGCGCCGCCACCGCGGGCCCCGTGCGCCTGCCGGCTGCCGCGCCCGCGGCCGACGCGGGCGCGGCGGCGTGGCCGACGGGGCCGGTGCCCAAACCGGCTGTCGCGTCGGCGGCAGTGCAGCGCGGCGCGGTCGGCGCGGCCCCCGCTCAACGCCGCCGCACCGTCTCGGTCGGCGCCGCGTTCGCCCTCGCCGCCCTGGCCGCCGTCCTGGCCGCCGCGGTCGGCGTCGGCGCCGCGCTGACGTGCGGCCGCCGCCGGCGCCACTGGCGCAAGGAGGCGCTCGAGGAAGGCCCCGCGTCGCCGGCCGCGCCGGGCGAGCCGGGCTTCGAAATGGGCAAGGGCAAGGGCAAGGGCAAGGCGGAGGCCGGGTTTGGCGCGGGCGACAGACGCGTCGTGAATCTGTCGGTCACGGCGGCGTAGGAGGAGAGGAGCAAGGAGTAAAGGGGGCGGAAAGGTTTAGGGAGGGGGGTGGGGGGTGCAACACCGATACGGCGCCTGCGTGCTTGTCTTTCTTCTTTGCGTGCCACCTTACGCGCGCGCCGTCGCGAGTCACAGTGGGAGATAGGGCGCGCCCGCCCCGCGCGCCCGCAGCGTTCCCATTCCGACCCCTCCCATCATCCCTCACTAAAACAGCTCCGCCAGCGAGCAGCGCACGCCGCCGCCCCCCACGCGCTCAATGGTGTCGATGGGCGCGTGCACCAGGTCGGCCACGTGCTTGAGCAGGGCTTTGCGGCCGTCGCGCCCAAACGCGGCGTGCGCGCGGGTCGACATGGCCAGCACCGGCAACCCCCGCCCATCCTCGAGCTCCAGCACGTTGCCGCACATGGCCTCCACTTGGGCGAGGGTCACGTCCACGATGGCGTGGTGGCGGGCGAGGGAGGCGCGCAGGCGCTCCCGCTCGCGGTCGTCGCGCACCGACTCCAGGCACACGACCGCAACGTCCGACCCGACCGCCATCATGACGTTAGTGTGGTAGATCGGCTGCTTGTGCGCGTCGGACGCGCGAAAGGTGACGAGCTCCCTGTACCCGACCGCGTCGGCCCACGCGCGCGCGAGGCGCTCGTCCGCGCGCTCGCTCAGCGACACGTACGCGACCCCGTTGACGCGGTCCAGGACGAGCACGCCCGTGCCCTCGAAATAGGCCGGGGCGGCGGGGGACGCGGGGTGCGCGCCCGCCTCCGCGGGGGCGAGGTCGACGACGCGGCCATACCCGCGCGCCTCGAGCGCCGCCCGCGCGTCGCCCCGCCGCTCGGCCTGCCGGTTGGGGCACTTGAGGGGGTAGTAGACGAGCGTGCTCTCGGCCACCCCCCCCGCGCCCTCCCCCGCCGCGTGCGTGGAGAACCAGTTGTTGGGGAAGACCGCGTCCGGCGTGCCGTGCTCGGGGGCGTGCTCAAACAGGGTGACGCGCACGCCGGCGCCGTCGGTGAGGGCGCGGTGCAGGCCGGCGAACTCGGCGAGGGCGGCGGCGGGGAGGAGGGGCGGGGAGGAGGACGCGCCGTTGGCGCCAGGCCCCGCTCCCGGACCCCCTGGATTCGCGTGCATGAAGAAGTTGTCCTCGGCGGCTTGCGCGTTGAACCCAAACGCGGTCGGCGCCACCATCAGCACCTCGTTCGTGCTCTGCCGCACGCCGCGCGCGGCGGCGCGCGCCGAGTTGAGCGCCGCCGCCGCGGCCGCCCCCACGTCGTGCGCGTGGGACACGCGCACGCCGGCGCGGCGCAGGGCGGTGGCGAGGGGGGTGCCGGGGGTGGCGAGTGCGTAGGACGGGGGGGACGCGCCGGGGGTCAGCGTGTATTCGTCCACCACGCACGCCGCCGCCGCGTCCCCCCCCCCCCCCGCCACCGCGGCCGCTCCCGGCGCGACACGCGCCACGATGGCCGCCAGGGGGCGCAGCGCGTCGGTGGCGGCGGCAAAGGGTTGGCGCACGACGGCGACGGCGCGCGGCGGCGGCCCGGGCGGCAGCGGCAGCGCGGCCGCGGCCAGGACGGGGGCCGCGCCCCAGGGGCGGGCGGCCAGCTGGACGAGCAGGGGGGCGGACGGGCCGACGCTCAGGTGGGAGCCGAGGGTGGCGTGCTGTGTCGCGACTGAGCGAGAGAAACGTGAGGGTCGGTGTGCGCGCCCTGCCGCCGCCGGCCCCGCGCACGCATCCCATTGCGCGTGGGCAATGCCTGGGGCGGCGTTCGCGGCCGCCGCGGGCGGTGCGCGCCCGATCGGCGCGGCGCCGCGTCCCGCCCGCCCTCCAGTCTCACCCGCTGCCGAGCCGCGCCGCCCCAGCAAGGAGGCCACGGTCGCCGCCGCGCGAGAGGCGGGCATGCGAGAGGGGCGCGGCGCGAGAGGCGGCGGCTGTGTGGGGCGGACGGCGACCGGCGCCGCGCCACTCCCCGCGGTGGGCCCCCTCCCCCCAATGCCGCCCCGCGTCCACCTGGACATCGCGGTCGGTGACGCCCCCCCCCGCCGCGTCGAGCTGGAGCTGTTCGACGCCGCCGCGCCGCGCGCCGCCGCCAATTTCCGCGCGCTCTGCCGCGGCGACGCGGGCTCCGCGCCCGGCGGCGCTCGGCTCGCTTTTGCGTCGAGCAAGTTCCATCGCATCATACCAGGGTGAGAGAAAATGAGAGCATAGTTGGGGGGGCGCGGCGTCGGGGGACGCGGCGGCGCGGCGGCGGCGCGCCGGCGAAGCCCCGCCGCTTGCCCCGGGTCGGCGCGCGGCGGCCGGCGGCGCAGAGGGCAGGCCGCGGAGGCGGGCGTGCCCGCGGCGCCCGACACCAGCCACAACGCCCAACCCTCGACCCCCCTCTGCCTCTCCCCCGTCCAGTTTCATGCTCCAGGGCGGCGACATCACCGCCGGCGACGGCACCGGCGGCCACTCCATATTCGGCCCCGCGTTCGACGACGAGCCGGGAGGGCTCGCGCTCAAGCACGGGGTCGGCGTCCTGTCGATGGCCAACGCGGGGCCAAACACAAACGCCTCCCAATTCTTTCTGTGCACCTCCCGCGCCGCCCACTTGGACGGCAAGCACGTCGTGTGCGGGCGGGTGGTGGCGGGCCTGGACGCGGTGCGCGCCGCGGAGGCGGTCGGGTCGGCGGGGGGGAAGCCGTCGGTGCCCGTCTCAATCGTCGCCGCGGGCGAGCTGCCCGACCCGGAGTCGGCGGCGGCTGGCGCGGCGGACGCCGAAGCCGCCCTCGACCCGGCGGCCGAGTCGCGGGCGCGCCTGGCGCGAATCCGCGCCGGCGCGGCGCCCGCCGCGGCGCGCGCGCCGCGGCGCCGCCTCCCGGTCCCCACCGCCCAGGACGAGCTGGCCGCCCTGGACGCGGCGGCGGCGGCCACGAAGCGCCGGGCCGAGGCCGAGGCTGCCGAGGCGGCGGCGGCCGACACGCGCGGCGCCGGCGCGGCGGTTCCGCCGCCCGCGGCCGCCGGCGACCCCGCCCCCACCCCCGACGACGCCACCCCCTCCGACCCGCGCCTGGCCAAGCTCGCCGCCATCCGGCGCAAGCTGGCCGCGACGCGGCGCGCCAACGCGGGGGCCGTGGTCGCGGAGCAGAAGCGGGCGGCGCGCCCCAAGCCGACGGCCGACGAGGCGTCGGGGGGCGCGGCCAAGGCGTGGAAGGAGGCGAAAGCCAAGGCGGACGCGGCGGAACTGGAGCGCGTGGGCGCCGCGCCGGGCAAGGCGTACCTCCTGGAGCGCGCCGACGTCGCGGACGCGCGCGCCGCCAAGCGGCGCCGCGGGCGCGGCCCCGCGCCCGACCCCGAGATCGCCGGGGAGGATCCGGCGGGGCGGTCGGCGGCCGCGCGCTACGCGCGCCGCGTCGCGGCGCTCGCGCCCCCCCCTCCCGCCGCCGCCGGCGACTTTCGCGGCCGGGACGACCTCGCCTACGGCGGGTCTCGCGTCGACGCCCCCGACGCGGTCGACGCGCTCGTCGCGGAAACGACATTCTCCAACCGCGACCCGCGCGCGCGCGGCGCGCCGCGCAAGCCCGCCGACGGCTCGGAAGCCATCAACCGCTGGAACGCGGGCTTCAACACGCGCATCGACGCCGCGTTTGGCGCGGCGGCGGCCGAGATCAAGGCCAATCTGGAGCGCGGGACCGCGCTGCCCGACGCGGGGTGAGGGGGCGAGCGGGGGGAGAGGGGGGCGCGCGTCAGTTTTGGGCTGCAATAGGGGTTGACGAGAGGCATCGCCCAAAAGAGAATGAAGTCTAGACACGGTCAGGCGCCTCGCCCGCTCCCTCGCTCCGCCGCGAGCGCCGCGACGCGCGGTACGAGCAGCCCCAACAACCCTTCCGGGTCGTCCGAGTGCACCCAGTGCCCCGCCTTTTCCAACACGTGGACGTCCAGGGACCCGGGCGGCGCGCCGCCCGCGGACAGCGCGACGGCGGCAGCGGCCGCGGCCGACCCGGCTTCCGCCTCGGCCAGCCGTTCCCGCTCCGCGGCCGACCACCGGTCGGACGCGCCGCCCACGACGACGCGCAGGGCAATGCCGGGAGGGGGGTGGCGGAGCAGGGGCCAGGCGTCGGTCGAGGCGTACGAGGCGAGCAGGGCGTTGGCGCCGTCCAGGTCAAACCCCCACGCCAGCCCTCCCGGCGCGGGCACGAGTTGGGAGGCGAGCCAGGCGGCGACGGGGGCGGTGAGGCCGGCGCCCCGCAGCGCGGCGCCGGCCGCGGCGCGCTCCGGCGGCGGGGAGCGCACCGACGCCAGCGCCGCCAGGACGGCCGACGCGGACTCAGGGGCCGCCGTGGGCGACCGGGCACCGTGCCGGCGGGCCGACAGGGGCGAGTCCAGGACCCAGAGTTGGCGGGGGAGGGGGTCGCACGCGAGCAGCGCTTGCCGCGCGGCCTCCAGCGCCACCTTGCCTCCCAGCGAGTGCCCGACCAGGGCGTCGGGCGGCCCGCCAAACGCCGCCGTCGCAAACGCGTTGACGTCGGCCGCGGCGGCGGCGACGGTGTGGGGGGGAGGGGGCGCGCGCGGGCTCGTCGCGCTCGCGCCGTGGCACCGCAGGTCGACCGCCGCCACTTCCACGCGCGCGCCGCCCGCGGCGGCCGACGCGCGCGTCGCCAGGGCGCGCGCGAGGGTGCGCCAGTTGCGGGCGCAGCCGAGGAGGCCGTGCAAGATAAGGACGCGGGTCGGGGGGGCGGAGGACGCGTCTCCCGCGGCCACCGCCTCGTGAGCCAGGGTGTGGGTGGCGGGCGCGGCGCACGAGGACGACGCGCGGAGGGCGGCGGCGAGGGATGGGGCTGCCGCGCGGCGCGCGGTCGCTGTCGCCATCGGGGCGAGCGGGGCGTCGCTGCGCGGTCCGGAATTGAGAGGCAGGGTCGAGCGAGTGCCGCCGCGCGCGGCGCGGCGCGGCGCGGCGGCGCGGGTGTGCGCGCTTGGGGCGAGCGCCGCCGGCCAAGCCGACAGCTGCCCCTCCCGAGGCACCGAGACCCCCGACGGCGCCGGGGCCGGCGGCCACCAGGGCGGCAGCCGTCCCTCACTCTTTGGGCGGCCGGTGTGGTTGCACGTTGCGGGGCGGGCGGGGCCGCGCGGGGGCGGGGGCGGGCGACCGCGGTTGCGGCCGCCGCGCCCCCCACCCCCACCCCAAACCCCGCCGCGCGCCCCGCGGCCCGGGCCGCGCGCTCGCGCTCAAGTCCAAGATGGGGGGAATGGGAGGAAAGGTCTCGAAGAAAAAAAGAAGGCGGGCCGCCGGGCGCCGCGCGCGCGCGCGCCCGCCCTCCACCACAGCAACCCTCTTCAAGCGTTGGCGCCCGACACGATCTCAATGATCTGGTTGGTGATCTGGGCCTGCCGCGCCCGGTTGTACGAGCGCGTGAGGCGGCGGCCGAGGTCGCGCGCGTTGTCGGACGCGTTGTTCATCGCGTTCATGCGCGCCGCCAGCTCGGACGCGAGCGCCTCTTGCAGCGACCGCAGCAGGGTGGCGTTCAGGTAGAGGGGGAGCAGGGCGTCGATGATCTGCACGGGGTCTTGCTCGAAGAGGAGGCCCGCGTCGAACTCGCCGCCCGACGTGTCGGTCGTGACCTGCAGAGTGGGGGAGGAGGGGTGGTGGGGTGGGCGTGAGGTCGAGGCGAGGGAAAAAAGAAAACAAGAAAAGGGGGCGGCGCGCGGCCCCCTCCCTCGTCCCTCCTCCCTCCCCTTACCTTCTCGACCTCGACCGCGAGCTTCCCCCCGACCGTCGTCAGCTTGAACAGCTCGTCCTCGGCCGCGTCCACGCAGGTGCCGTCGACCGAGCAAATCTCGCCCGCGGGCGTGAGCGGGAGCAGCGTCTGCACCGTCGGCTCGGACGAGATGAGCGACACAAATTTGGTGTAGACCATCTCCACCTTGTCGACGTCGGCCGAGACGAAGCCGGAGTAGAGCTCGTCCGCGATCGCCTGCGCCTCTTTGATCGTCGGCTTGGCGCCGAGGTCAAACGTGGCGGCCAGCGTGTACTGCGGGCGCCGCTTGAAGTAGACCCCCCCCTTCTTGCCGACGGTCACGATCTTGACGGCGAGGCCCATGCCGAGCAGCTCCTTGACGCGGTTCTCGCACTTTTTGATCGCGAAATTGTTGTACCCGCCGCACAGCCCGCGGTCGCCCGTCACGCACACGACCATGACCGTCTTGACGGGGCGCACCTCGACGAGGGGCGAGTCGACGTCCTCGACGCGCAGCTTCTGGTTGACGGCCCAGAGCACTTTGACGAGGTTCTCCGCAAATGGGCGCCCGTTGACGACCGCGTCCTGCGCGCGCCGCACCTTGGCCGCGGCGACCAGCTTCATGGCGTCCGTGATCTTCTTGGTGTTCTTGACCGAGTTGATGCGGTCGCGCGTGTCCTTGAGGCCGGCGACGACCTGTGGCGGGAGGGGGGGGGAGGGTGTGTGTGGGGGGGTGGCGGTGGGGCCTCGGGCGGCCCGCTGATGGGGGCTCTGGCACGTGACGATGCCGTGCGCTGCAGTTGGGCGGCGGGCGGGGGCAGCGCGGCGGCGGCGCGGCCGCGCGGGCGCGGGCGGCGGCGGCGCCGGGCCGCGCGCGGGCGCCCGGGAGGGCGCATTGCGCCGGGGGCTGCGCCGGCGGGCGGTCAGGACGCGCGTCCGCCGCCCCGCGCGGCAGCGGCGCGCCTCGGCCGCCGCTGCGGCCGCCGCGCCGGCGGGCGCGAATCGGGCGGCTCGAGGCGCGCCGCCCGCGCGCGGCGCGCCCCGACCGCCGCCCGCCCTGGCCCGCCGCGCAGCACTCGTTGGAGGTCGCCTGGGCCCGCGCCGAGGGCCGGGGCGGGCAACGCCCGCCGCCCGCTCCGGCGCGCGCGGGCCAAGCGCGCGGCTCGCCCCACGCGGCCGGCGGCGTCCGCCCGCCGCCGGGGGCGGCTTTCGCGCGCGGCTGCCGCCCCAGGACAAAGCTCCTTGCCGACGCTGACCGCCTGGGGGCGCCGCCCTGCCGCGTCGCCGCCCCGCCGCCGGCCAACCGCCCCTCCACCTCTCGGTCTCGCCTGCAGGGCGCCGCGCGGCGCCGGGCGGGCCAGCACGCCCGCCGGGTTGGCGGTCAGGAGGGCGGCCATCGTGTGCGTTGGCGGGGGGGCGTGGCGCGCGGGTCGCGAGGGGGAAGTGGGAGGCGGTGTGCGCGGCGAGTGCTGCCGGCAACGGCCGAGAAGAGGGGGCTGGGACCGCCACCGCCGCCCGCAGTCACATGCACGCACGCCACCCCAGCCGCCACCCCCTTTTCTTCTTCACTCGGCCGCGACGACGACCCCCTCGACCGCCCCCCCTCCCTTCACATCCTCGACCTCGCCCAGGTCGGCCGCAGCGCGCGCGGCGGCCGTCGTCAGCCCCGCGCGCGCCTTCCACGCGTCCACGGCGGCCCGCAGGCGCACGACTTCGGCGCCGGCGGCGTCTCGGGACACTGAATTTTTGATCGTGCGCACCCGGGAAGCGTAGGCCAGGCTGTTGGCCGTCTCGTCCAGGTTGTAGGCCGACGGCGCGACGTTGACCACCATCAGGGCCTTGGCGGAGCCGCCGACGCAATCCGAGAGGAGCATGGTCAGCTTGTGGTTGCGGTAGGGGACGTGCGCCGCCCCCGACGCCAGCGCTGCCACGACGTCGCCCAGAGCGGAGAGCGACTTGTTGATGGCGGCGGCTTCCCGCTGGGCGTCGCCGGTCGACCCCGACTTTTTGAGGCGCTCCGACCCCGCGAGGTCCACAAACGTCAGCTTCCCCGTCGCCGCCGTCTGCGTCTGCGCGTCCGTGGTGACGACGCGCACGGAGACGATCATGTGGGACCGGGAAGACGCGTCGTTCATGCGGGTCGCACACACGCGCCGCTTGTCGCCCGCGGCCGCGATCGCGGCGACCAGCTCGGCCGCGCTGCCCACGGGCCGCGACTCCGCTCCCGGCACGGAGACGACGCCTTTGGGGTCGCGCTTGATGTCCAGCTTGGGGCGGGAGGAGGGAGTGGGGGAGCCGGGCGCGGAGCCCGCGCCGCCGCCCCCACCCCCACCGCTCCCATCCGCCTGCAGGTCGATCAAGTCGTCCTGGTAGAGCTCCAGCATCTGCACGGACACCGCGGAAGACAGCCTCCCGGCGCCGTCGTCGAGCACGCGAAACAGTTCCGCCGCCGCGCGCGGCGCCAGGCCGGGGTCGCCGCGCGACCCGTGCACCGTGTGCGTCTTGCCCGACCCTGTCTGCCCGTACGCGAAGACGACCACGTTGTAGCCGTCGACGGCGGATTGCACGAGGTGGCGCGCGTCGTCGAAGACGGCGGCCTGCGACGCCGACGGCGGAAACACGGCGTCGAACTCGTACTCCCGTTTCCCCCCTTTCCACTCGTGCGCCAGCGTGAGCGCGTCCGGGAACGCGAGCGCCATGGCGGCGCCGTCCGGGCCGCCCTTGGCCTCCTCCCCGGGCAGCGGCGGGCGCACGCGCGCGTAGACCCGGATGCGCCCTTTCAAATCTTCGCACGCGTTGTGCGCGCGCTTGCGCGCGACCGCCTCCTCGGCGTAGGCGGCTTCGAGAGCCTCGATTTTTGCCGCCTGCGCCGCCACGATGGCCGCCTGGGCCGCGTCGCGGCGCGCGACGTCCGCCGCGAGCTCCCGCAGCTCCTCCAGTTCGGCGGCCGCGGCCGCGACGCCGCCCGAGGCGGCCTCTTTCTC
>Ga0315274_10013373_pt1 | contig 11685 bp, 8 predicted proteins | sample YL17G02_20_MG_FD_203700 | JGI IMG/M metagenome (GOLD analysis project Ga0315274, IMG submission 203700) | Sediment microbial communities from Yellowstone Lake, YNP, Wyoming, USA - YL17G02_20 | ecosystem: Environmental > Aquatic > Freshwater > Lake > Sediment | place: USA: Wyoming | collected...
TCATCGGCCTGAGCTGGTGGCTCGAAAGCCCGGATTTCCCCCGCTTTGGCCCAGCCTCATCTTCGGCCGGTTCACCCGCGGCCAGACCGGCCAACCCGCGCTAGGATCGCCCCATGCTCAAACTCGGTGTCAATATCGACCACGTGGCCACCCTCCGCGAGGCCCGGTACCGCGGCCGCGGCTACGGCGAGCCCGACCCGGTCGAAGCCGCGCGGATTTGCGAGGCCGCCGGCGCGCACGGCCTAACCGCCCACCTGCGCGAGGACCGGCGCCACATGCAGGACCGCGACCTCTGGAAACTCCGCGAGGTCGTCAAGACCCGGCTGAACCTGGAAATGGCCAACTCGCCGGAAATCCTGGCCATCGCCCTGAAGCTCAAGCCCGACATCGTTTGCCTGGTGCCGGAACGACGCCAGGAAGTCACTACCGAAGGCGGGCTGGACGCCGTGGGCCAGGACCACGGCCTGGCTGAAACCCGTCGCCAGCTTAATGCCGCCGGCATCGAGGTCAGCCTGTTCATTACGCCCGACCCGGCGCAGGTGGCCGCCGCCGCCCGCATCGGCAGCCAGTTCATCGAACTGCACACCGGCGCATTGGCCGAGCGCTTCCACGAAGCACCAGACGACACCCGTGAACTCGAACGTCTCGTCGCCGCCGCCCGACAGGCTCATGGGCTGGGCTTGAAAGTCAATGCCGGCCACGGCCTCAATTACCAGAACGTGAGCCGCCTGTACGCCGTGCCCCATCTGGTCGAACTCAACATCGGCCACAGCATCATCAGCCGCTCCGTAAGCGTTGGCCTGGCGACAGCAGTCCGGGAGATGCTCGCCCTGATGCGGAGCTATCCGGGATAGACGCGCGGTGGCAGTGCGCCGGTAAATCCAACCAGCCAACCCGCCGACCGGATACACTTTCGCCTTCAGGATAGACTGAACCGCATACAAACGAACCTCAACTCCAACCAGAAATCATTATGCCCCTGCTCAGACTCGAAACCTCCGTCGCCCTGACTGACGACACGCGCAAGGCCCTGCTCGCCTCGCTCTCAAAGGCCATGGCCGAAACGATCGGCAAGCCGGAACAATACGTAATGATCACTGTCAGCCCGGCGGCCATTCGGATGTCCGGCCAGGATGGCGCCGCCGCGTTTGCTGAGATCCGCAGCATCGGCGGCTTGAATGAGGCCGTGAACCGCCGGCTCTCCCAGCGGGTCTGCAAGCTGCTGACGGAATCGCTCGGGCTGGCGCCGGACCGGGTCTATCTGAACTTCGCAGAGGTCAAGGCCGCCAACTGGGGATGGAACGGCGGCACCTTTGCCGCAGGGGGTTCATGAACGTTGCATCCAGGCACAACGTTCCTTCAGGACCTTCATGAAGCATGGATGAGGAATTGCACTTGGTCCGGGGACAGGTCGTGGAGGAGTACGCCTTCGCGGTCAACCCGCTGGGTGACAAATCATGAGAGTGGCTTTTCGGCGCGGGCCGTGAGCTCCTGGAAAGCGCGGCGCTATGGTGAATCAGCCGGACGAACTGATCCCGACACGCTGGAGCCTGATTGGGCGGCTGAAGAACTGGGACGACCAGCAGAGTTGGCGTGAGTTCTTCGACACCTATTGGAGGTTGATCTACGGCGCCGCTCTGCGCTCTGGGCTCACCCCGATCGAGGCCGAGGAAGTCGTGCAGGAGACCGTGATCTCGGTCGCCAAGAGCATGCCCAAGTTCAAGGCGGACCCTGCAGCGGGCTCATTCAAGGCATGGCTGCTCACGCTCACACGCTGGCGTATTGCGGATCAGGTGCGTAAGCGACCGCGGGAAGAGAAGGCACGGGCGCATCGTTCGCCCAACCAGACCTCAACGGACACGGCCTCTACGGCCACAGAGGAGCGTATCCCTGATCCGGCGGGAAATGTCCTGGATCTCTTTTGGGAGACGGAATGGGAGAAGAATCTGGTGACAGCCGCATTAGATCGAATCAAGGCGCAGGTCAGTGCCAAGCACTTCCAGATCTTTTATCTGAACGTGATCAAAGAGGTTGCCCCTGAGAAAGTCGCCAACGCCCTCAACGTCAAGGTCGATCAGGTGTACGTCATCAAGAACCGCCTTTCGAAACTGCTTAGGGAGACCATCCGAGAATTGGAGACGAAGGTTTCCTAGCTGTGTCCGTATCCCCCAACGCGCGAACCATTCGGCTGCCCTCCCTTGCCGTACTACGGACTTGACTTCGCCCGGTAAAACCCTCGAGGGAGACTCTGGCTCGCTGGATGAACACACTCCAGTTCGCCGTTCACCGGGCCGTTGGTGGAGACCGGCACCCATTGCCTCAAGTCCAACGACACCTCGATCACGTACCGCGATTCTGTTGCCCCCAAGAGCCGGAAGTTGAAATATCCCTCGGACGTAAAACCCCAACTCCCCATCCGTACGGCCTCTTCCGGCAACAACCCGATCACTGCCTCCTCGCTCCGCACTGTGCCCGCGAAGTTCCACATCTCCACCCGATACGGCCCCGCGTGGTTCGAGTGCACATTCCGCAACGCTAAGGTCGCGTTGGTTGCCCCTTCCACTGGAAACCCGCCGTGCCACCACTGATACTCCAGCCCCGGCACCCCTGTCGCACTCACGGCCAATATCGCCTCTCCGCCTCGCCTGACCTGCTGCCCCTGTGGCTGCCCCGCCACCACCGGCGTCCGACCCAACTGCCAGTTCAACCGCACCAAGCCCGTCTCCCCTCGGACGCCGTCCACCGCCACATAATAGGCCGCCCCGCCGTTGACCCTAAACCGCACCAGGCTCCGCACCCCGTCCGGCGCCCCGTTGTCATCGCTCGCCACCAACTCCTGCAGGAACAAGTCCGCATACACCGCCACCACCGTGTCGATCGCGCTCCCTATCGTATCGACCTCCATCACGCCATCGTCCTTGGCCACCAACCCGAACCAGCGGGACGCCCCGCCGATCTTCCCCGCGTGATTCGGTTCCTTCGCCTCCGTGGTTGAACCGAAGTTGTTCAATAACTGCCCGCCGATCGACCCCATGGCCACCGACACAAAAGCGTTACCCTGTTGCGATCCCAAGCCCTGCAATCTGAGGGGTCCAGGCCCTGACCCCAACAAGTCCCCCAGCTTGTCTTCGGACACCGCCCCTTCCCCCGCCCCGATCTCCAACGCCGCTGGCCCTGCCACCACCGCTCGCTTTCCCGTGCTCACCTCCACCGTGTAGGCCCCCACGTTGGCCGGTCCCACTTGCCTCAACACCAAACTCGAGTCCGTCGCCCCAGCTATTGCTACCCCGTTCCCATACCATTGGCAGGTCAACGGCACCCCCGCTGTCGTCACCACCCGGAGCTCCGCATCACTTCCGGCCGCCACCGCCTGGCTCTTTGGCCCTTCGACGATCTGCGGCACCTCATCCGCGCTCGGCTCCAACGACCAGTTGAGCATGATCAACCCGCTGGCCCCATTGAAACCGTCCACTGCAACCGCATAGTCAACTCCGGCTTTGGCATGGAACGTTACCGCGCTGGTCAAAAACCCGCCCTGATCCTCGTCGCTGACCACTTCCTGCAGCGCGTCCGCCCGCATGCCGGTGTACACCGCCAGCAACGTGTCAAAACCGCTGCCTCGCGTGTCGAACCGCGCCACCCCGTCGGCTGGCGCCCGCCACCCAAACCACACCGACTTGCCGCCCACCTTGCCCGCATGCCGCGGCTCGCCCACCTCAAACGTAGCGTCGAGATTATCAGCCGAACCCGAACCCGACGCCGCCTCGCTCACCGACCGGTCGGCGAACATATCAGCCAAACGCAGGGGCCCGGCACTCACCACCACACTCGCCACGTCGCTATCGACCGTCCCAACGGCGTTGGCGACCACCGCGCCGAAGCTCCCCGAATCCTCCGGTTGCACGTTCAGCAGCGTGAGCGTGTCGTTGGTCGCTCCGGGTATGTTGACGCCATTGCGCCGCCACTGGTAGCTCAACGGAGGCGCCCCAGTGGCCTGGGCACGCAAGGTCATGGTGCTTCCTGGCGGCACGAACTGATCCACCGGCTGCAAGGTGAACCTGGGCGGCTCCAGCACGGTCAACACCACCGCCGAACTGGTATCCGTGCCGGCGGCATTGCTCACGACGACATCGTAACTGCCCCGGTCGGTGGCCCTGGCGCTTTCAATGATCAGAGTCAGATTGGTCGCTTCGTTGATCGGGCGCTGGTTGAACCGCCATTGGCAGGACAAGGGCTCGCTGCCAGTGACTGTCACGTTGAAGATGACCTTGCTGCCAAGAGCCACGGTGTCGCCCTGCGGTTGCACTGCTATCGCTGGAGGCGCCAGCACGGTCAGGGTCGCGACCTTGCTGGTGACCGAACCTGCCAGGTTCTCCACAATCACCGTGTAATCGCCCGCGTTGGCGGGTTGGACATTATCGAGGCGTAGCGTCGCATTGGCAGCGCTGGAAACAATCGCGCCGTTGTACTGCCACTCGTAGCTGAGCAGCTCCGTGCCCGTGGCCGTGACGCTAAAGGTGACGGTCGCCCCGGCATTGGTCGTCACGCTTTGCGGCTGACCCAGAAGAGTTGGTGACGCCTCAGACACTTCGATCCGGACCAGGAATTGGCCTTCGTTGTCGTACCAGATGTACCCGTCCATAGTACCCAGGAACAGTCGGGTGGCACCGTCGGGCACGACGATTTTCTGCCCAGCTCCGCCACTCGAGCGGCCGTCACCGATGAAGAATGCCTGTTTGAGTGCAGGAAACAGAATTGCGTAGGCCCGGGTTTCGGGTGTGTCAAAGAGCAACCGGTCTGGAGCCGGAGTTGAGTCTGGCCGATCCGGTCCCAAGAACACGCCGAGCAGCGAATTGCCGGGAGCCAAGATGTCAGAAATGCCATTCTCGCTGCCGTTGTTATGCCCCCAGGCTGGGTCTTGCTCCTGTCCGTCAGGCGGCCAGAATGGACCGGCGCCATGTCCATTTTTCACGCCACCGGAGGCTGCGAATGAAAGACGTTCTCCAGGTCGTACTGACAGGCCCGTGACTTCCGTCGGCGACTGAGCAGGCACTCGGTCGCCGTAGGGGTCAAGGAAGCCATCTGGCATGCCAGCGAGCCACGGGTTGGAAGTTCCTGGCACGACAAGCCCTCCCGTCACGATCAGTCTGGCCGAGACCAGCGTCACCGGCGTTACCGCGGCCCCTTCGTCGCTGGCCAACACCACGTTGGTCAGCCCCAACTGGACCTCGCCCGGCGGCGTGTTCGAGGCGATCGTGAGCGGAATCTCAACCAAAGTCCCGGCCCGCAGCGCCTTGTTCGCCGGTGAGAAGACCAGCACGCGACGTCGCCCGGGCATGAACTCATTCGAGGGCACTTGGTGGTCGGCCAAGGCGTCGCCGCCAACGGCAGAACCCGACACCAGGTCATCGCCGTCGAAGGCCAGGTCAAACTGGGCTGCCACGATGTTTGTGGCATCGCTGAAAAGAACCGGCACACGCACCGTCTGCCCCGGTGAACCGGCGACGTCGCCGAGGCGGAGTTCAACCTCGGCATGGCTACCGACCGTCGCCAACACCCCCGCGGCGAGCAGCATCGACCGCAGTCGCAAGGGCTCAATTGTGCATGCGCTTTTCACGGGTCCTCCAGCCGCAGAGCTTATCGTGTCCAGGCGTGGATGTGACTTTTCATACCTGCAGGAATCACCACATTGACCGTGACTTTCGGCGGGTCGCCCGAGCCCAGGTCAATCGTAGCGTTGTAATTCGCGGAAGCGGCGTTCTCCGGCGTGACCACAACGCTGATCGGGACGTTGCTCGTGAAGTTGCGTGCCTGCACGGTGACGGTCTGGTTTGTCGATGCGCCCGCTGGCAACTGCACCACGATCTCAGAAGGAGTCCCCTCCGCGATTGTCTGACCAGCAGCTTCGATGATGTCCAAGCGCGGCAACAGCGGCGGAAACACGACCATGCGAGACCCACGGCTGGACACACCATTCAGGGCCAATTGGCGGAAGGAATAGTCGTCTGAGCAGTCCACCCGGATGCGACCGACCCCCACTCCTCCTAGGGCACTCAGCGAACCCGAGCCAGTGACTATCGGAGCCACAAGTCGAATCGCCCCTCCACTGCCGTATCCTGCCCCAGAGGCACCGTTGCAGATCACTACACCAAGGACGCTGATCCTGGAGTTTGAGGCGATGAGGATCGCTCCTCCACCACCACCTCCTCCTGCTCCCGGATTCCCAGCAGAGCCCGCCCCGCCAGATCCGCCAATCAATGGACTGAGCCAAGCGTTTCCGTAAACGTTGGTGTTAGATCCGTAGCTTTGTCCGAAAACAGCATGGACGTATGTCTGGGTTGTCCCTCTGCCCGGGCCGTTGCCATCACCGGGCGTGGTATAGCCCGGGATCGACAGGCCCCCGTAACCACCATCGAACCCGCCTGGACCGCTGACGCCTGGTGAACTGCCAGAGTACACGCTGCTGCTGAGATCGATGACTCCGTTGATGTCTGCGTCTCCCGTCGCCAGGAGGTAAACAGGTGTATTCAATGGATTGCGTTTGAACCGCAAGGTCTTGCCAGCGAGGATGTTGATCGTCGTGCAATGGAAGATACCGTCGGGCGGCATGTCCAGGGTCGTGTCGTTGGTGATGTTCAAGGCTCCGTACGCACCGGTGCTGCCAGAATCAAAGGCTTGGGCTGCCGTCTTGGGTAGCTCAACCACGAGAACTGCGATTACTAGCGTGGAGACAGCGACAGAAACGGTCGCTCTGCGCCCCAGCACGTCTGGCTTTGTGAGTTGTGTAAGAGTCTTCATAGTGACTTTGTCGTTGAATCAGTTTCGAGATTGGCGCTGACGTTCTTCATGAAACAACCGCTGAAACATTACTGCGGCGGCCCGGTGATCGTTAGCGGCGGATGACCCAGGACTGGCCGGAACGCAGCGGGCTGCATCTCGTCCACCAGCGGCAACGCGATCCGTAGCGGCGGCTGCGCCAGGACCCCGTTGGTTCCGGCGATGGAGAGTGGCTCCGACTCGCGCTGGATGAGCGCGACAGGCGGCCGGGCCAGAGTCAGTTCTCGCCCGCTTGCGCTCTCCACGGCCGGCAAGACCACCTCGACCGGTGGCTTAGCGATGGTTGTCTCCGTTCCTTCCAGGCGATCGAGGGCGGCGAGGGCCACTCGAACATTGGGATAGGCCCGAACCGGGCCGGCATTGGTTGGCACTGGGCCTTCTGAGAGCGGGCTCAGAATAGCCACGGGGGGCTGCGCCAGGAAGATGACCCGCGCGTGCGACTGGCTGTTGAGCGGGTCAGTGTTGTCCGCCACCTCCATTCCGTCCCAGACGGTATCGTGGTCTGAATCTGGTTCGAACGGATTCGTGCCACGACCCAGCTCGTCCTGATTGGTCAGCTCATCGTAGTCGAAGTCGTCCGTCGGCTTGGTGCGGCGTTCGAGGATCACCTCCACCATGATCGTCCGGTCGCCGGCTGTGACGCGGCCGTCTTGCGTGATGTCGGCTCGGGGGATAAGGGTTGGCGGCAGCGTTTTCGTGCCGTTCAGGTGATGAGTTATCCGGACGATGTCGAGCACGTTGACCTGGCCGTCGTCGTTCAGGTCGGCGAAGCCGTTGGCGAACACCAGATTGCCCGCGGTGTTGGTCGTGCCCGGATTGCTGCTCTGCCCGTGCGCCAGTCCAGGCCAAGTGCAGAAAACGGGTAACGCCACGACCAGCCAAGCAGGTCTCCACTTCAAGAGTCTGAAGACGGACGCATTCATGATCGCGCCCCATTAGTCATGAACATGGACCGAGCTGGAGGACGCCAGTGGCGGTTGGCCAGCATCATCGCGTCGACGCGCCGCGGTGCAGCTCTGCCGGACATCACAAAGTGTAGCCCAAGCGCTCGGCGTTCAGGGATTTCACGTGATATCATAACTCTATGTCGAAACGCGCTGTCCGTCAATGAGGATGACTGCCGGCAGAATCCGTTCCTCGGCCTCCAACCAAGGCGCCCACAGGCTCGCCTGAAGGTCAGCACCCTGATCAGGTATTGGCGGGCCGTCGGTGTAGCCGGTCAGGCGCGGTTGCCTTAGCCGCGCCCTTTGCAGAACTCGTGCCAGACACCGCGCGATGGTTGCGTTCATAGATCTGATTCCGGGCTGTTGTCTTCGGTTTCCACTTGAATTCGCCTCACGAGTAAACCGGTCGATACCCTCGCACTGGCTTCACTTTTCAACCGGTTTGACTCACCTTGCGCGCCAACCTGCTCAGGCGGGGCTCTTCAGCGTGCGGGGCTCCAAGGTCCTTTGTTAGGCGATCCAGGCCGGGGCGTCGGCCCTGGAATGGGCCTGCACACTCCCGCGCCAGGGGCGGGAGGTCTGACTTGGGACCGGATGACGGGCGGTTGGGCTCCTGGCCGGCTGTGACCGCTCGAAACGGGTCCGAGAACCTGATTACCGGCAGAGCTGATCGCTTGGCTTTGCACGACGATACCAGGGCCGCGCCCTTCGTTGGCGGCCCGGATCAGCGCCGCGTTGGCCGCGGTCATGCTGGCATTGGCCTGGGCGCACATCGTCCACGCGAACAGATCCTTGCGGCATTCCTCGCGGGCAGCCCGTTGCTGCTCGGCGATTTCAGCCGCCCGGGTAGCAGCCACTCTAGCAGCCTGCTCAGCCTCCTTGGCCTGGCGCTCCGCACAAGCTCGGACGTGTGCCGCGTACGATTGATCCTGGTTCGCCTTCCGCTTCGCCGCCTCCGCCGCTTGCGTTTCGAGCAATTGCGGGTCAATCTCCAGGCGCGCCAACAGGTCTGGATCGAGATCCCGCGCGGCGAAATACTCGTATTGATTCAATCCAGCCCGGAAAATGAGGCGCGAACCGGAAAAGCCCCGAAAGGTGGCGTCGGTTATAAGGATGTTGCCCTTCCGGTCTTTCACCGCCAGGCCGCTGGTGCCCACGGTACTGTCCGCAGCGAAGGTGACCCCGGCCGAAACAAGCAGCGCGCAGAGGGCCGCTTTGACCCCGATTCTGGAGGCGCCACAAAACCCAAGCCTTAGCCCTGACCTCCAGCTCGAATCCAGACGCGCCCTGGCCCACGCAGGCCCAGCAGGCTCAGACCCGGTCTGGTCCAAGCGAGTCGTTTCCTCCGCACGCCAGGCAGCCGCGAGCAGCCGATGGACGCGTTCGTCTGATTCCGAGTCCGCCGCCACAGGGTAGCCATGCTGGGATTCCACATGCTGGAAGACGCGAGCCAGGCAACGCCTGAGCAATTCGGGATTGTGAGCGCAAAACAAACGGATCGTCGTCGCGTTGACTGCCAGTCCCCTGGCCAGTCGGCCGAGGGTTTCTTCACCAAGCAGCGTCTCGTGCATCTCGCGCAGCGAGTAAACACCCGCTGCCAGGAAGTAGGTGAGCAAAACCAGCATGCGCTGCTCAGACGGCGTATGTTCCTCAGCCTCCGCCAAGCCTGCCCCTGCGCTGTCCCAATAGAGTTCACTGGCTGCCTCACGAACAGCCTGCAGCGTGGCTTGGCGTCCGGCGATTAGCCGCAGATCCGTCGAGGGCAGCGTGTCGGTCCGGTCTGGCCACGCCAATGCGAATTTAATGGTTGTGTTCATAACTCTCCAGTCCTGTCGTTGTTGTTCTGGTTTCGGTTCTTCAAGCTGGGTGTGAACACGGGACGCGCAGACCCAATCTATCAAAAAGCGCCTTTGATAGAACCGGGCGCGAAGCGGAGTGTACCTCCCCAGTCTGTTTGTTTGCGTTGATTTGTTCGCGATAACGCTTTATCCACAATGAAACAAAGCTCATTCATGCGGGCCAATGCTCTATTCGGTGGACGCGGCTTGTTGACGGGGAAGGTCGGCTTGAATGCCGCTCTGTTGGCGGGGTGCATGGTGGCTGCTCTGGGGCAGGAACCGGCAGCAGAGGAAAGAACGATTATCATTGGCGTAAGGGGAGAAGTCGTGGTCCTGCGCAAGGGGGCGGCGGAGTGGGACCCAGCGGTGGTAGTGCCCTGGAGAACCAACGCGCTGTCTCCTGGTGACCAGTTGAGAACCGGCAAGGGTGGCTGGGCCGAGTTGCTGTTGCCCGACAAGACCACCACCACCGTCGGTGAGCAGTCCAACGCCCGAGTGCTCGAGCCGCGCAAAGCTCGTTCGCGCCTGTTTCTCTTGCGCGGGTTGTTCTACTTCTTCCACCGCGCGAAACCCGGCGATCTTGAGATCGAGACCAGCACGCTCTCGGCGGCCGTCCGCGGCACGGAATTCAACGTGGCGGTAACCGACGACGGAACCAGCACCTTGAGCCTGCTTGAAGGGGGAGTGGAGGTGTACGCCACTGCGAACCCGGACGATCGGCTTACCCTGACGAGCAAAGAAACCGGTATTGCGAGGCCAGGTCAGCCTTTGGAGAAGACCGCCGTCATTGATGCCATCCATGTGATTCAATGGTGCCTTTACTACCCCGCCGTGTTGGATCCGGATGAACTGAGCCTGACGGCCGATGTTCAATCGGCCTTGGGCGATTCGCTCGCCGCTTACCGGAGCGGCAATCTGGTGCAGGCCTTTGCGCAGTATCCCGTGGGCCGTCAGCCGCAGTCCAACGGCGAGAAGATCTACTATGCCGCGCTCTTGCTTTCGGTGGGTAATATCCCTGAGGCCGAAAACTGGCTCGCTGAGGTTGAACCGAATCGGGCGGTCGCGGACCCATCTCCGATGTTGGCGGCGGCCCTGCGGACCCTGATTGCGGCTGTCAGATTGCAGCCGCGTCCTGCGGTGGTGGTTCCCGAACGCCACCCGATGCTAGCCACGGAATGGCTTGCGGAATCCTATTATCTGCAATCAGAGTTCAAGCTGACGGAAGCGCTCCGTGCAGCGCAACGCGCGGCGGAGAAGTCGCCCGGATTCGGTTTCGCCTGGGCACGGGTTGCCGAGTTGGAGTTCAGCTTTGGGCGGATCAAGGCAACGCGTGACGCTCTGGCCCGGAGTCTGAGACTCGCTCCGGATCATGCCGAGGCGCTGGCGGTGAAGGGCTTTGTGTTGAGCGCCGATAATCGCCGCACTGATGCAGTCGCCAGCTTCAACGAGGCCATGGCCAAAGACCCGGCACTGGGCAATGCGTGGCTCGGTCGCGGACTTTGTCGCATCCGGCACGGCGACATGGATGGGGGTCTGCAGGATCTCCAGGTAGCGGCCACTTTGGAGCCTCAGCGCGCCCTCCTCCGCAGTCTCCTGGGCAAGGCCTTCAGCGACGCAGGAGACAAGGTGCGGGCCTACAAGGAGCTGACGCTTGCTAAAGGGTTGGATCCGAACGATCCGACTGCCTGGCTGTATGCGGCATTGGTGAAACGCCAGGACAATCTTGTCAACGAAGCCGTCCGCGAGTTGGAGAAATCCGTGGATCTCAATGATAATCGGAGGGTGTATCGTTCGAGGTTTCTGCTGGATCAGGACCGCGCGGTGCGGGGCGCCAATCTGGCAGCCCTTTACGCGGACGCGGGCCTGGAAGAGGTCAGCCTCCGCGAGGCTTCGTGGGCGGTGAACACCGACTACGCTAACGCCTCCGCTCACCGCTTTCTCGCCGACAGCTACAACGCCATGCGCGATCTGCGGCAGATCAATCTGCGTTACGAAACGCCCTGGCTGAGCGAATACCTTGTCGCGAATCTACTCGCTTCGGTTGGAGCGGGATCGTTGTCCCCTTC
>Ga0315274_10013374_pt1 | contig 11684 bp, 8 predicted proteins | sample YL17G02_20_MG_FD_203700 | JGI IMG/M metagenome (GOLD analysis project Ga0315274, IMG submission 203700) | Sediment microbial communities from Yellowstone Lake, YNP, Wyoming, USA - YL17G02_20 | ecosystem: Environmental > Aquatic > Freshwater > Lake > Sediment | place: USA: Wyoming | collected...
TCAGATCCCAAAATTTGAATTACCTGATCGATTACGAATCACCTCATCTAAAGATTCAAATTTTGGGATCTGACCCCACTTTTTGAACATTCATTACGATGATTTAGAGCCCTGTTTGACGAACTATTACAGGAGAACTCGTCGCTTATTCCAGACGAACGAAACGGAGGGGAGTCATGAAGGGAAGAAAGAGAACATTCGTAATCCTGACGACGCTGACGCTGCTGGCGCTATCCGCTATTCTTTTCAGCTCCGGCTGCGGCAGCACCGCTACCAGAGAGGTCACGGCGAGTCCCTCGGGCGGAAAAATCACGAAGTACGAGAAAGGGTACCGCTACGACAGCAACGGCTGGATATACGTCCACATCGAGGGCGAGCCTTACGAGAGAGGGTACCAGCACGGTCGGCTGGTGGCGCGTGAACTGGCCGAGATCAAGAAGACCCAGCAGCATATCATGCTCAACGATACGGGGCAGGACTATGACTACTTCGTCAAGGCCGCGGAGAACCTGTTCGTACAGAAGGGGCAGGAGGAGTTCCTCGAGGAGATAAAGGGCATCGCGGAAGGCGCAAAGAGCGCGGGCACCGACATCACCTGGCAGGAGGTGCTGGAGTGGAACGGTGACATGGAACTGACCGGCTACTGGTACCCGGACCTGCTGGCCGGCGACTTCCCCGACACGGTCGATAAGACCCACTGCAGTGCGTTCATCGCCACCGGCTCCTACACCGATGGCGGCAAGGTGGTGATGGCTCACAACGACTGGGACCACTTCGTCACCGGGCAGTTCGCGAACATGGTCCTGGACATCAAACCGTCGAAGGGCCACCGGATGATAATGCAGGCGTTCCCGGGCTGCATCGCCAGCATGACCGACTACTTCGCAACCGACGCGGGGATAATGGGCACAGAGACCACTATCGGCAATTACGACGGTTACGACCCCACGAAGACGGCCGAGTTCTACAGGATGCGAAAGGCCACACAGTACGCGAACAACATCGACGAGTGGGTCAAGTACATGCTGGAGAACAACAACGGTGGGTACGCGAACTCCTGGTTGCTTGCAGACGCGAACACGGGCGAGATCATGCGCTTCGAGCTGGGTTTGAAATACCACAGCATAAAGCGCACCACAGACGGCTACTACATCGGCTTCAACTCCGCCATCGACCCCAGGATCCGCAACCTCGAGTGCGGAGGCGACCCCACCTACTACGATGTGAGGACTCCCATGGGCGCAAGGCGGGTCAGGCTCAACCAGCTGATATCGGAGCACCGCGGAGAGATAGACACCGACCTCGCAAAGGAGATCCTCTCCGACCACTACGACGTGTATCTCAACAAGGCCGACAACCCGGGCTCACGTACCATCGAGGGCTGCTACTGGCTCGACGATTTCGCGTACTGGCAGGCGAGGCGTCCCTACTCTCCGCAGGGGGCGGTTGACGGCAAGGTGATGGACAGCGAAATGGCAAAGGATTTGAGTTTCGTGGCGCGCTGGGGCAGCTCGAGCGGAGTAGCTTTCGATGCCGGGGAGTTCCTCGAGAAGCATCCTCAGTGGAACAACCTCGAGGGCTACCTGAAGGACAGGCCGACAGAGCCGTGGACTAGGTTCACCGCGGGAGCGCAGTAACGTAGTTCGAGGTGAAGTGCCGAACCGCACATCAGAAAGGAATCACGTGTGATCCAAGTCGCAATTCTCACTCGCAGGCTCAAAGAGGGCAAGACCTACGAGGATTTCCGCAAGGCCTGGTACCACACGGTCGGATTCGGAACTGCCAACAGGATGTACACCATGATCAACGCGTTCGACCCGCGGGAAATCGTCGTCATCGGTTTCACCGAAATAGAGCTCGAGCAGTTCCTGTCAGGATTAAAGATCGACGTCAAAGAAAGACTCGAGCATCCACTGGAGGATGTGATTGAACCATCAATAGGGCGGAAATTCGGGCTTCTGGTCTCCGAAGATGATTTCTCCGCTGAGGGCGCTATCGACTACAAGCCGCCCGCAGTCAGTGGAAAAGAAACCGATCTCGAACAGTTCGCTCAAGACCTCCAAAAGGTCGCAGACTCAATAAGCGAAGCATCCAGGCAGCGCGATCGCGCCAGAGACGCAAAAAAGAGCTCCGCTTCTTGAGGGAGCCGGGTAGCACCTGGCACTAAGCATTCACGGTACCGGCTTCCCAGAACGGTAGCGATAATCCATCAGATGTGGCTGCACCGCATTCAGTTTCACCGTTATTCGCCGATATTAGTAGTGAAAGCCTTCATCGGTCCATATTTCGGTCATAGGTCGGTAGCAATGCGCACCAGTGCGGCCCGGACAATCTCATTAGCCGTGGCGCTTCTTCTCTGTGCCTCGATGATCCTGGTCCTGGCACCGGGAGCACGCAGCGCAGTTGCAGCCCTGGAGTACGATCTCAACGACGTTCTGGGCGACAGTGCCTGCCAGTTCTCCTTCGTGCACATCACAGACCTGCATATCGGCAAATCCTACGCCGATTACGGGACACCCGGGTACGATGATGCTCCACCTGAGGGAGACGTCGGTTCCGCGGCGGTGAACCTTAGAAATTCCGTCAACTGGGTGAACTCACATGTGAGCAGCAGCAATATCAAGTTCGTGATGGTCACCGGTGACATGACCGACAGCGCCGAGAAGTCCGAGTTTCTCAAGGCCAAGGAGATACTGGATGACCTCGAAGTGCCCTACGTTCCGATGACCGGGAACCACGACAACTGGCAGTACACCACGAGCGCTGAGAGCGACTATCCCAGCGGTGATCAAGTGTTCAGGGAGGTGTTCTCTGACCGTTTCGACTCGCTCGCCGCCGTATTGCCGAACTGGGACGACGGGACCCGCAATACCCCTATCTGGAACGGGGAAGCCGACAGCCGTACGGTACCGGACGCGGGCTGCAATTCCTATTTCCAGAATTATTCCTTTGATTACGCGGGCTATCACTTCATATGCGCGGATTACAACAGCAGAAACCACAAGCCCAGCGGCCGTGGCACAATATCAGACGGGGAAGTGTTCGACTCGGTGCTGTGCCAGGGGACTCTTCCCTGGCTCAGGAGCCATTTTGAAGCTTATCCGTATAAAGCGGCCGAGAACATCTTGATGTTCTCACACGAGCCGCTGTTAATCGAGTCGCACTCCTTTTCCTCCGACGAATACAACGCGATCGCAAGCTTCCTGGCGCAGGGCAGCAACGAGAACTACTGCGGCCTGGCATGCTGTGGTCACGATCACGGTGACGTCAGTTTCGATATTAGTTACGGTTCGACCAACATCTGCCCCGGGGTAGAGACACCGGCGGTAGTTGACGGAGACGGCTTCTTGAGGGTCATCGACGTATGGGGCAAGACAGCCCAACCTGAAGTAGATGGCGTAATCCTCTATGAGGACAAAGACTACTCGGGTCGGGGTGAGCTTTTCGTCGCAAACGACGGGAGCCTGGCGGGCAACTTCATCGGGGATAACGCCGCAGAATCCGTCCGGCCGTGGGGCTCACCGTCTTCGACCACCCTGCACTCTAACACGGATTACACCGGGCGTTATCTGGACATCACGGCCGGGTCAAGCGACCTTTCGCAACACGGGTTTGCAGGCATCGCCTCGTCGGTCTGGGTGGATGGCTCAACGGACCCTGCCACACCCGGGGTGCTCGGGATCACCCCTGACGAGGGAGAAACAGGCACTGTGATACAGGTTACCGGTCTTACCGGCTCCGGGTTCCGGAGCGGGGCTTCAGTCATGTTAACGGGTGAATCGAACATCGCCGCCGCTGACGTATCTGTGGATACACCATCCGAGTTGACCTGTAACATCGATCTCGGCGATGCCCCACCCGGCTCATACGCTGTAGAGGTGGTTAATACAGATGGTAAAAACGGGACAAAAACAGGAGCTTTCACAGTAACGGATTCGCCTCCCCCGTCGCCTACCCCTCCACCTCCATCGCCGCCCGAACCACCACCTCCAACACCGCCTCCGTCGCCGACCACCTACCCCGTCTGGTACCTGGCAGAGGGCTCAACGGCATGGGGATACAGTACGTACATTTCGATAGAGAACCCGAATACCACTGCCGTAGACGCGGACATAACCTACATGACATCGAGCGGAGCCGTATCGGGAGGGACGGTCTACATGCCCGCAAAAAGCCAGGCGACGGTGGACCCGGACAAGAAAGTGCCGGACCAGGACTTCTCGACGAAAGTGGCGTGCAGACAGGAGCTTACAATAGCTGTTGACAGGACGGTGACATGGAGGGGTGAAGGGGCAGACTCGGAGGAAGCGCACTCCTGTGTCGGAGTGACCTCTCCAGCCAGGACCTGGTACCTCGCCGAGGGCTCCTCCGCCTGGGGATTCGAGACCTGGCTCCTCGTTCAGAACCCGAACGACAGTCCCGCCACAGCGACCATCACCTACATGATAGAAGGTGAAAGCCCATTTACCGTTAAGAAGCAGATCCCCGCGAACTCCCGAGAGAGCTTCGACATGGCGGAAGACATAGGGGCGAAAGATGCATCCATCAAGGTAACCTCCGACATCCCGTTGATAGCCGAGAGGGCGATGTACCGCAACAACCGTAGAGAAGGGCACGACTCTATCGGCACCACCCATCCTTCAAAGCACTATTACCTCGCGGAAGGGTCGACAGCGTGGGGTTTCACTACATACGTCCTGGTGCAGAACCCGAACGGCAGGGAAGCGAATGTCACCCTGATCTACATGACCGACCGCGGGGCCATCGAGCAGAAGCCGTTCGTCATGTCTGCCAACTCGCGAAAAACCGTGAGGGTCAACGATGCAGTGCCCGGCAGGGACCTCAGCACGTCAGTAAGCGCTGATGTCCCCGTCATCGCCGAGCGGGCGATGTACTGGGATTCAGAAAGCGGCGAGGCGTGCCACGGCTCGATCGGGATGGCCAGTGCTCACTCCGTCTTCTACCTCCCCGACGGGCAGAGCTCCGACGGGAGGGAAACCTGGACCCTGGTTCAAAACCCCAACCCGCAGGCGGTGACGATAAAGATCTCCTACTTCACCTCTACGGGAGAGGGAAGCAAGACCATAACAGGCTCGGTACCCGCGAACTCGAGGAAAAGTTACTCCATGGCCAGTTCCCTTCCCGATTCCCGGGGTGCCATCATGGTCACCTGCGAGACCCCGGGTAAGAAGATAATATGCGAGCGCTCCATGTACTGGAACACAAGAGGAGTGGGAACTAACACCATCGGAGGATACTCCGACTAAACGCATACCCGCTCCTCGCCGTAGTTCGGGTGGAGGGATGGGAACGAGCGGGTCAGTCACATCAAGGGCCGGTACCGGCACCATCGGTGGCTACGAGGACTAAACCTGGGGTCAGGTCTTGAATCGTGAATTTATGCGAACACCTGGGGTCAGGTCCAACAAACCAGGACCTTACCCCTTCCGAACGTAACACCTGGGGTCACGAAAAAGTTTAACAACCCCCGCCAGTTAACGCTCCAGCCTGACACCCATGGTGGTCAGGTCCAACAAACCAGGACCTTACCCCTTCATTCAACACCTGGGGTCAGGTCCAACACACCAAGACCTGACCCCTTTCTTTACGAGCGCTCCATGTACTGGAACTCAAGGGGGCCGGCACAGACACCATCGGTGGATATTCAGACCAGGATTCAAGTCAAGGGCCGGACCCTAAAAACTTGACCCGGGCTCACTATTCACTTTAGTTTATTATCCAGGTTCTATTCTTTGACCCGAGCGCACCTGTAACGGCAACAACCACAGCGGACCTCTCACCCAGGAGGAAGGACATGAGCGTGATCTCAGGGAGGAACCCACAATCACTCTCCAGCCACCACTTTACGTGCTACAAAATCAGGAGAACCCTTGCGGTGGTGGTGGTCGCGTTCATTGCAGCGGCCCCGCTAGTCGGCTTTCAAGCGACCTCGCTCGGGGCTGCGGCCTACACCTGGACCGGGCAGAAAAGCGGCACCACCGAGGACCTGCTGTCATTGTGTGCCTTCGATTCGACGCACGTGTGGGCCGTCGGGAATGCCGGCACCATCCGCTTCTTCAACGGAGTCAAATGGGCTGACCAGAACAGCGGCACCTTGAATGACATATACGGGGTGTCCGCACTCGACGCCAACCGTGTATGGGCGGTGGGGAACCCGGGAACAGTGAGGTACTTCAATGGGAAATCATGGGCGGGTCAGAACAGCGGAACGGCCGCGAAGCTCTACTGCGTGTCGGCGCTGGACGCGAGACACGTGTGGGCCTCGGGCAGCAACGGCACCATCCGCTTCTTCAACGGGAGCGGCTGGGCCGGACAGACAAGCGGCACGACCGAGCATATGAACAGTGTCAGCGCGGCAGACGCGAGGCACGTATGGTGTGTTGGACCTTTCGGTACCATCCGCTTCTTCAACGGTAGCAGCTGGGACGGGCAGACCAGCGGTACGCCTGAGTTCCTGATCGGCGTATTTGCGCTCGACGCGAACCACGTGTGGGCTGTCGGGAACAACGGCACGATCCTCTTCTATGACGGTCATTCCTGGGCGAAGCAGACGAGCGGCACGACCAGCCAGCTGTGGGAAGTCTTTGCGCTGGACTCGAGACACGTCTGGGCAGTCGGTGTGAACGGCACGATACGTTTTTACAACGGGTCCTCCTGGGCGGGGCAGGAGAGCGGGACAGATGAGCTCCTACAATCTGTAACATGCGCCGGAACAGGCCGGGCGTGGGCGGCCGGTGACTCTGGTACGATTCGGTACGGTCGTCCCCCGGCTCCTGTGCTTTCCAGTATCACCCCATCCTATGGCGGCGCAGGGACAGAGGTGACCCTCACCGGTCGCAACTTCTTCCCGGCGCGAGGTTTCTCTTTCGTCAGTTTCGGCTCGGTTAAAGCTACGGAGTACACATCGTGGTCTGACAGGAAGATAAAGGTCAAGGTTCGAGAGCTTCTGAGCACCAGGCTCGGCTTCGGAAAACAGGGCAGCGGTGGCGTCCAGGTGACAGTTGCGACCGCGGGGGGGGCCTCTGCGGGGTTGGCCTTCAGCCCAACGACCCCCGTCTGGTACCTTGCCGAGGGCTCAAACTCCTGGGGCTTTCAGACTTACATCACGATAGAGAACCCGAACGCGAGCGCTGTGCACGCGAAGATTACCTACCAGACCACGAACGGTCCCGTATCGGGAGGGACCATACCGCTTGCCCCGCAAAGCCAGACAACCGTTTCCCCCACTCTGGAGGTTATGTCCGCTGATTTTTCTACCCTGGTAGAGTGCACGGAGGGGAAGACGATCGCAGTGGACAGGACCATGACATGGAAGGGGCCCACATCAGAGGTTTTCGAGTGTCATTCATCGATAGGCGTCACTGCCCCTTCCAGGACCTGGTACCTGGCGGAGGGGTCGACAAACTGGGGATTCGAGTGCTGGCTCTTGATACAGAACCCCAACTCTACTGAAGCCACCTGCGATGTCACCTACATGATAGAGGGGGAAAGCCCTGTTACAAAGACGAAGAAGATCCCCGCGAACTCTCGAAAGAGCTTCGACATGAGCAAGGACATAGGGGCGAAGGATGCATCCATCAAGGTTGACGCAAACGTCCCCGTGATCCCCGAGAGGGCCATGTACCGCAACAACCGTAGAGAAGGGCACGACTCTATCGGGACCACCTCCCCAGCGCTGGATTACTACCTCGCAGAGGGAACCACAGCCTACGGGTTCACCACCTACGTGCTCATCCAGAATCCAAACGATAAAGAGAGCGAGGTCACCGTCACCTACATGACACCTTCAGGGCCGAGGCCGCAGCCTTCTTTCACTATGCCTGCAAATTCTCGGAAGACCATCAAGGTGAACGGCATAGCAGAGGTGAGCAGTACCGACCTGTCCACTCACGTGAACGGCTCCCTGCCGATAATCGCCGAGCGTGCCATGTACTGGGATTCCTGGGCGGGCGAAACCTGCCACGACTCGATAGGGATGGCAAGCGCTCACTCCGTCTTCTACCTCCCCGACGGTTTCGTCTCAGACATCATGGAGACCTTTACCCTTGTGCAGAACCCGAACTCTCATGATGTCGAAGTCGAGATCTCTTACTTCAGGCCCAAAGGAAAGAACAACGTGGTCTTCACGGACATAATCCCCGCAAACTCACGCAGGACATACAACATGGGAGATAAGAACATATCTGGTGGAGCAGCCATCATGGTCACATGCAAGACCCCGGGAAAGAAAATCATGTGTGAGCGCGCCATGTACTGGAATAGAAGAACTGCGGGAACCGACACCATCGGAGGATACTCCGACTAAGACGGTGCAAACCGGCGCAAACCGGGGTCAAACAGCCCTTTGCGTTTTCTAGCCGGCGCAGTGCAAATCGATGTTTGACCCCGGTTTGCGGACCCCGGTTTGCGTTCTACTATAACGAGAGAGGCTTCAAGAGGCTCGCTTCAATAGACGTGACTAGTCCTGGGCAGGACTGTACTCGTCGAACCCCATGACTGGAGCCATCAAAGAAAAGTGCTTTTCCCTTTTGTGGAGAACCTTCAGCTCCTCCCTGCTGGCGATGGTCCCTATCAACAGGTCAACCACCGGGACGCGGATACCTTTGCGCCCAAGCGCAAATCCATGATCGACAGCCTCCAGCCAAATTGCAGGCTCTGTGCTGTAAAGATGGAACTCAGAGAAAGCCTTTCGCCATTTATCCAGCTGCCTTCGGTCACGTGCCCCTACGGCCACTTCGATGAAGACCGGTTCGGTGATGGCGGCACGGTCGTCTTCTATCACTCTGCGCACCTCTTCGGCGATTGCCTGGTCTCGCTTGAGTGCATCCTCCCGCAAGTACTCGATCCATGCCGAGGTATCTATGAGTATCAACCCGCTCATCGCTCTCTCAGTCTTTCGAGGTCCTCCTGGGTCATGTCCGTAATGCCTGAGCCCTCCAGTTCGTCTGCTAATACCTGCAAACGAGCCTTTCGAACAAGCGCTTCCAGGCCCATGTTGACGACCCGGCTGACCTTCTTCTCTCCTGTGATCCTCCTTGCTTCATCGAGAAGCTTGTCATCCACGATAATAGTTGTGCGTGACATGGTTCCTCCAATTTCGCATACAATAATGCTATTAAGTATGATACTTTGCTTATCATTATATGTCAAGCAGTATCAGATAGTATGCATATATCGACCGTGGGATTTGCACCCCCGGAAGAAATGACTTAACCGTTTTCCAAAAAATGCAAAAAGGCACGCATATTTGGATCCCTCGGAGTCAATCGAGACCAGCAATTTAACTTACCGCGGGCAGAGGCTAACCTATTCGTTCCATGACCCATCTAAGAAACCCGTCGACGTCAGTGGCTGGTTTCTTAACCAACGTGTTGCCATACCTGGAGTCCAAATCTGTTCCCTGCCGGGCCGTCAGATCCAGGGACTTGGTATTCGTCCTCATTGTCAGGGAGTATTGTGGAGAGGCGTATAGCAATACAAGCATATCACTATCTGCCGCGGATGAAGATCAATATATTTCGCAGAGTATAACATGGACAAAAATACCATCACTTGTCAATAAATGATGGTATCTATGTCCAGCCCGGAGTTTCGAGAAGGGCTGTGAGCGCGATAGTCTAACTTATCACGTGCAATAGATGGTAGTGCACAAAAGATCCAGATGGGTTAAGCGGTCTGAAACCGGATAGCACATGGCTATAAAAGAAAGCGCCGCCATCAGGCGGCGCGTTTCCCTGATTTCATTGCAGGCCCTAGAGGTTTTTATCCTTCTTGAGCTGCTTCGCCTCTTCGTTGGCCTGATCGTTCTCCTTCTGCAGTCTTTCGGCCTCCGCTTGGTACTGCTGCAGGGCGGCTTCCTTTTCCTGCTGGGACACAAATCCGTTGTTGTGGAGTTTCTGTAAGAAATCGTTCGTTGCCTTCAGCGACTGATCCAATGCATTCAGTGCCAGGATTTTGAGCTCCGCGTACTTCACGTAGTCCCCAACACCTTTGAGCCCCTTTATCTTCTCGTATTCCGCCTTCTCCTTCTGGATCAGCGCCTGTAGGTCGCTGTATATACTCTGGGCCTGTGCCCATGCAGCCTCCTTAGCGGCGGGGTCGGCGGTCTCTCTCACAGTCTTCCACGCGGTGATGAGCTCAGTGTTCTTGCCCCCTCTCTCATATGTAAGCTGGTCCCCCAGTTTCATATACTTCTTGGCCTGCTCGGTGTCGCCTCCACCGCACCCGGCCGTCACGGTTGCACCAACCAGGACGAGCAGTAGAACGAGTCCTGATATGATTGCCCTCTTCATGCTGTCTCTCTTTCCCGGCCACCAGTCGGTTCTGCTAGCGCCGTTTCAATCGGTATTCCCCATATGCCTCCTCCAACGCCAGGATTCTATCACGATTGCAGCCTCTCAGGCGCGGCTGACTGGATTCTGCGGCATCTTCGCCGACTGACCTCTCCATGTCACCTCCAGGCCTCGCGTTCTCCCGTTGTCGTAAGACAGTTGTCCCGCATGTTATATTCCGCCCTGCTTTTCTACCCCCGTCTTTCAAAAGTTCAAGGTCGGTGCCCTCATGCATGCCTTTCCCAGGCGGTGGATTCGTGAGAGCATCGAGGAGGAACAGTCTTTCAGGAACAGCGACCTCCGCCATCTGGAAGACGGTCATCCTTGAGTGACTGATAATCTTGGCCCCAATTTTCACGAGCTTCAACTGGATGCTTGATAGCGACCAGTGGGACACCCCGATTGGAAGAGCGAACCGGCGCAGGAAGTTCCCCAGGTTGTAGGCCAGCACGAACAGGGCGAGGCTCGCCCGGTTGGACTGACGTTTGGGCCGAAGCACCGAACTTAGCAATACCGGTGAGCAGCAGCGCGATGGCTGCCGCAACGATCATCCTGGATACGTTTCTCATCACAGTCACCTCTCTATTGCGGAATCCGCCCTTTACCGGGCCTGGATATCGGATTACATCGGGATGAAGTTACCAGAAGACGTTCATACCTATACTTCGGCACACACGGTCGCGTGGGATGAGCAACGAACGAGGTAAAAACGGGGAGAAATAAGAGTGCCAGAAGAATCACACATATAGATAAGATCGACCTTCTGCCTGGAGGAGAGCGCCCCGTCTTTCAAGCCATGAAGATACCGTGGGATCCCTCGACCCGACAGGTACTGTAATTGATGTTATCGAGCTTTTATGGAAAGCCCCGCAACATGCGCTCTACTGAATAAAAGAGGCCATTTTCAGATGACCAACACAGATCGAACCGTTTCCTACCTGGTGCCAATAATGACGAGATCTCAGAAGCACTGGGATTGACCCGGATGACACCCGGAGGGTTGCCAGCAGTTCCTGATTATATAGTCATATCTCATCGTACATATTCTATTATTACCGCATGAAGCTGTCCGATTGGGCCAGGGAACAGGGAGTCTCCTATCAGACGGCGTGGCGGTGGTACAAGGCCGGCAAGCTGCCCGTGCGATACGAACAGATGCCATCTGGGACAATTATCGTTCATCCCGAAGCGCCCGCCGCACGAACCAGAGTTACCATCTACGCTCGAGTGTCCTCGGCGGACCAGAAGGAAGACCTTGTCCGCCAGGCTTGCCGCCTCAAGGAGTACGCCTCGGCGAACGGTTGGCCCGTCGTCTCGGTCGTGGAGGAAGTC
>Ga0315274_10013375_pt1 | contig 11683 bp, 7 predicted proteins | sample YL17G02_20_MG_FD_203700 | JGI IMG/M metagenome (GOLD analysis project Ga0315274, IMG submission 203700) | Sediment microbial communities from Yellowstone Lake, YNP, Wyoming, USA - YL17G02_20 | ecosystem: Environmental > Aquatic > Freshwater > Lake > Sediment | place: USA: Wyoming | collected...
CATGAATGGCAGGACTTTCTAACGGGGTAAATTCGTAGAATCTTCCACGGAGAGTGGTAATCTTGGCGTCGGTTTTGAGAAGGGTTTGGGCTGCAAAAGTCCCCAATGCGCATATGATTTGGGGCTGGATAGCATGGATCTGTTTAAGGAGAAAAGGATAGCAGGTCTGGATCTCTTCGAGCTCTGGATTCCGATTCTGGGGGGGACGACATTTGATGATGTTTGTGATGTAGACCTCCTCCCTACTAAGATGGATAGACTGAAGGATCTTGGTCAATAGTTGACCGGCCTTTCCTACAAAAGGCTTTCCTTGAACGTCCTCTTCATACCCAGGGCCTTCACCGATGATCATCAATTTTGCTTTTTTGTTACCTTCTCCGAATACAAGGGTGCGCCGTGTTCGGTGAAGTTTGCATCGCAGACAATCCCCTAACTCTTTCCGCACCTCCTCTAAAGTTGGAGGTATCGGGGGAAGGGATGAATTGAGAAAAACCTCTCGCGGTCTATCTTCGGAGGTTGGAAGACCCACAATCCCCATTCCCCTAAGATATTCGAGATAAGACTTGAGATCGGCGACGATCTCTTGAACGAGTCGATCCATTTGGCTTTACCCCGTTAGAAAGCCTCGCCATTTATGGCGGGGATGCTCATAGGTTGAAATTTAATTCCCTTTAGAAAGAGCAGGATAAAGGCCCCATCCTTTCTAACGGGGTTTACTCTCAACAAAATTGAGATAGCCTTTTTAACGCTCCTTGTCAAGCCACACGAATGTCCCAAATCGTAATTTGTGAGCTAGTGGTTTATTGACAAAAATTTTATTTTGTTATAGTGATTACCAAGACCAAAAATCAAATTCTCATCGAAAGGAGTACATTATGGACAAAAGACTTTTATCTTTGGCAGCAATTATCATTGGGCTTACTTTAATCTCTTTTCCTACACTTGCCGCCGGGCCTTTTTATGAGGGCAAGACGATCCGCATCATTGTGGGCTATTCAGCTGGGGGTGGCTACGATACCTACGCAAGGGTCGTTTCCCGGCATATGGGTAAGCATATCCCAGGTAATCCCACTATTATTGTTGAGAATATGACCGGGGCTGGAAGCCTGATTTCAGCCAACCACCTTTATAAGGTGGCCAAGCCCGATGGCCTTGCCATTGGCCATTTCAATGGGGGTCTATTTTTTAATCAGGTCTTAGGGGAACCGGGGATCGAGTTCGATGCCAAAAAATTTAGGTTCATCGGCGCCGTTGTAAAGGAAGAGGTTGCTTTTGCTTTCACAAAGGCGAGCGGCATTACGAATATAGAAAAATGGATGGCCTCTAAGACACCGGTTAAAATGGGTGGTGTTGCACCTGGTGCCTTTGCACCTGATAACGTCATCAGGATCGTGAAAGCGGCACTTGGACTTCCTATCCAGCTCATCTCAGGCTACAAAGGGACCGCAGATATTCGTCTCGCTTGTGAGAGCGGAGAGCTGGCTGGAACTTCTTGGGGATGGGACTCCATGAGGGCGACCTGGCGAAAGGCCCTTGAAATAGGCGATGTGGTTGTTGTCATGCAGGGAGTCCCCAAGCCATTTCCGGATCTCCCCAAAGTTCCCCTGGCGATCAATCTTGCAAAGACGGATGAGGCACGCCAGTTGATTGAGGTGGGTATCCATAGCCCCAGCATATTCGCCCGACCGTTTGTCCTGCCTCCCGGCACTCCTAAAGATCGAGAGGAGATCTTAAGCAAAGCCCTCCAGGAAACTCTGAAGGACAAAGAATTCCTTGCAGAAACAGAAAAGGCCAAGCTGGATCTGAATCCTGTAACCGGCGAAGAGCTTGAAAAGGCGGTTGCAGGTATCTTCAAGATAGACTCTGCCATGTCAGCCAAGCTTAAGGATATCCTTTTCAAGTAGCAGGATAAAATCTGCAACATTCTTTGGCAGGCCGGAAAGTTGGGGTGTGAGGTTTTTTGCCGATGATTGAAATGGTCCATTCTTTTTTCTTAGGTCTTACGCAGATCTTTACTGGGACTGCCTTTGGACTGATGCTTTTGGGTATTGTCATCGGTTTTATCGTGGGAATCCTGCCAGGATTAGGGGGGCCGACTACACTTGCCCTGATGCTCCCCTTCATTGTCAAGATGAATCCAGTTCAGGCTTTTGCCTTTCTCCTTGGGATGGCTGCAGTAGTAAACACTACCGGTGACATTACCTCTATCCTCTTTGGAGTCCCTGGCGAGCCGACCACGGCAGCCACCATTGTCGATGGTCATCCCATGGCAAAGAAAGGCGAAGCTGGGCGCGCATTGGGGGCAGCGCTTATGAGTTCATTGGTGGGCGCGGTCTTTGGCGCCTTTGCCTTAGCCCTTGCCATACCCATTGTCCGTCCCTTAGTCCTCACTTTTGGGTCTCCAGAGTTCTTCATGCTCGCCCTGCTCGGCATCACCTTTGTCGCCTCCTTAAGCGGTGAAGTTTTGTTGAAAGGACTTATTGCCGGAGGCATAGGTTTATTTCTTGCAACCGTAGGGCTTTGCCCGATGTCGAGCATACAACGCTATACCTTTGGTCAGACCTTCTTGTGGGACGGGATTGGTTTGGTACCTATTACCATTGGGTTCTTCGCTATCCCTGAGATCGTTGATTTAGCGGTCCAGGGTTCAAGCATTGCCAGGGGTCGGGTAGGCAAATTGGGTGGTGTGATGGAGGGGGTTAAGGACACCTTTCGCCACTGGTGGTTGGTCATCCGTTGCAGTGCGATCGGAACTTACACCGCTGTCATTCCTGGAATGGGTGGTGCAACAACTCAATGGTTGGCTTATGCCCATGCTGTACAAAGTTCTCCGGACAAGGAGCGATTCGGTAAAGGCGCCGTAGAGGGGGTCTTAGGGCCAGGAGCGTCCAATAACTCCACATTGGGAGGCAGCTTAATCACCACCATTGCCTTTGGCGTCCCTGCCAGTGTAACGATGGCAATTCTTTTAGGAGCCTTCCTCATCCATGGGGTGGTCCCCGGCCCTGACATGCTCATCCCAGAACCGAGAGGACACCTTGCCTTGACCTTCTCGTTCGTCTGGATCAATGTTGTCTCCAACATCATTACCGTTGGGATCTGTTTCCTCTTTTTGAATCAATTGGTAAAAGTCACCCAAATTCGGGGTAGTCTGCTCATCCCTTTTATCCTTTTGCTAATCTATCTGGGGGCTTTTGCGGAAAAAAATATTTTTGAGGATCTTATTCTTGTATTGATTTTTGGAGGGCTGGGTTGGGTATTACAACGGCTCAACTGGCCGAGGCCACCTTTGATTTTAGGGCTTGTACTTGGACCTCTGGCAGAAAATAGGCTCTTCCTCTCTACCGATAACTATGGATATGCATGGCTTTTGCGGCCTGGTGTCTTGATAATCCTTTCCCTGACTCTGATCGGTGCTTTCTATCCTATCTTCCAGAGGAAATGGCAAAAACGGAAGAGAGACAAAGGACAGCCCTCAGTCCAAAAGGCAGTGAGCCCCAATGGGACAAGGATACCGAGGTTTAGCTGGGCAACGATCTTTAGCCTTTTTATTATAGTCGTGTTTATTTGTGCCCTATGGGAAAGCAGGAGTTTTAATGTTAGAGCGGGTCTCTTTCCCTGGACCATTGGGTTCCCTGTTCTTGCCTTTGCCATCGTACAATTAATCATGGACTTAATGTGTAAGGGTGACAGGAGCGGTGATGATCACAAGGGAGAGGCAGGGTCAGAGCTACCAACGGATATCGTTAATCGCCGAACAGCAGGTATCTTCGGATGGATCATCGGCTTTTTCGTAGCAATCTGGTTGTTCGGTTTTTCCATTGGGGGACCCCTCTGTACCTTTATTCAACTTAAAATCGGTTATCGAGAAAGATGGCCGCTCACTCTTATTTTGGCTGGATTTTCATGGGTCTTTATCTATGGCTTGTTCGATCGTATTCTCCATGTTCCCTTTCCGGAAGGTCAGATCTTTCTCTGGTTAAAATTCTCCTCAGTATAAGATAATCGGGCATATACTTATTTTAAGCTTTATTTCCTGACAGGCTTGGGTTAGGTAAAATGAGTATTTGAAACCTGAACTTTAAGGAAATCTTTACGGAAATTAATTTGCAAAAATTTTTCTCTTGACAAATAATAATGTTTTATACATTAAAATGTGAGCCGGGTTCCTTTAAGAGAAGCCTTGAGGTCTTTAGAGGAGATGGGATTGATCACAATAAGACCAGGGGCCTCAGGAGGTACTTTTGTCGCTCAAATGGGAATCAAATCGGTCAGCGATTCCCTCTCCAATATGATTCGACTTGGAAAGATCAGCGACAGCGACATCTGGGAATTTCGACTTTCGATTGAACCCGATATGGCCCGTCTGGCAGCTGAGCGATGTACGGATTGGGATATCAAACAAATGGAAGAAATCATCTCAGTGAGGGAGAAGGCAATAAAGGCCCGAAAGGCTCCGGTTGTGTCTAATATCGATTTTCATCAGGCCATTGCCAGAGCAACAAAAAATCCTTTACACATTCTGATCATGGATGCAATCGGCGAAATCCTCTTAGAGAACTTCAAAAGGTTCCACTTCAGTTTGGATGATCACCAGAGCATCGCCAAATTTCACAGGAAGATTTTTGAGTGTATCAAGAAGAAAGATATCCAACAGGTTGGGGACATCATGTCCATTCATCTAAAAGATGTCAGGAAAAGGCTCAAGATTTAAGAGCGATTAAAACAAAAAATATTTAAGGAGGAGGTTTAAAAAAATGGCAAGAGGAGAAGTAAAAAGTTTGAGAGCAATGCTGGAATGGTTGAAAAAAGAGGGTTTGGTATTGGAAACTGATCGTGAAGTTGATCCAAAACTGGAAGTGGCGGCTATACAGAAACGTCTGGATGGGGGTCCCCCCATGATATTTAATAAGGTAAAGGGGTATTCCAATGCCAGAATAGCTACCAATGTCATGGGTTCGGATAAGATCATCGCAAAAATGTTTGACTGTAAGGACCGGAAATCCTTGAAATTCAAGATACACGAGGGCATCCTTCAGCCCATTGCGCCCAAGATCGTGGACAAAGCACCCTGCCAGGAAGTGGTAATCGATAAAAATATCGATGTCTGGCCAGTCCTTCCGATGATTCAGCACACCCCCACCGATCCAGGACGAACCATGGGTGCCGGTAAAACCGTTGCCTCCCCCAAGCAGTTTTGGGGTGGATGGCACACCAGTTATAATCGGATGAATTTCCGTGAAGATCTTGGGTGGAAGGATCACTCCACTTTTCAGATTTCCCCCGGCTCTCATACCGATCAAATCGCAACGAAATATTATAAAAAGGAACCCATCCCATTTAGCATCAATATAGGAACTCCTCCAGCAGCCACCATGGTCGCTGGATCAGGGTTTATGTACACCATACTCCCAAGAGGTTGCGATGAGTTGGGAATTGCCGGGGCGATCCAGGGATTCCCCTTGGAGATGGTGAAATGTAAGACCATCGATGCCTATTCGATTGCCGAGGCTGAGTATGTTCTTGAAGGGTACTTAGATACAACGAAAAAGCTCTGGGAAAGTCCTTTAGCTGAGAAAGACCAGAAGCAGGGTGTCTACCCCTTCCATCCTGAATGGTCAGGCTATATGGGAAAGGCGTATCGAACCTATCAGTTCACTGTAACGGGCATCACTCATCGGAAAGACAGGCCGATTTACGATCCTTTGATTGTACACGGTTACGATAACCACAACATTGATGTCATCTGCCGTGAGGCCTGTTTCTTTGAGTTGGCCGAAAGGATCAGTCCAGGGTTCTGCATTGATACCCACATTCCCATGTGCATTCCTGACTGGGGTGGAGTGATCTTTCAAGTGAGGAAGAGAAGGGCCAGGGATGAAGGTTACCCGAAGAACATCCTGGCCGCGGCTCTTTCCTGTTCCCTGGGTGCCCGTATTGGTATGGTAGTCGATCCAGACATTAATATTTACTCAACCGATGATTTGATGTGGGCCTTAGCGACCCGCGTGGACGCTAAAGAGGGTATCACCATTGTTGCTCCGGGCGGTATGGGACAAACTTTCCAACCTGCAGAGCGGAGTTCTGCTGGCCAAAAGGATTGGACTCAATCGAATATCAGATTTTCAGGAGCCATCGGAATCGATGCCACGGTCCCATACCAATATCGGGATGCATTTTTGCGGGCCAGTTATCCCATCGATGTTGTGAACCTGAAGGATTTCTTTACAGATCAGCAGATCGAAAAGGCAAAATCCTTCCAGGAAGCTTATGCAAAATGGTTCTCTGAAGCAGGAATTTAATGTCTCCTTTTGGCATTAGGGAAATCCCTCGCCTTTAGGCGATTACTTTAGTGGTTCCATTGGGATGGTGAAGTAATTAGAGTAAACATGAACCGATCCAAGCAGTGTCCCTCTTTTTGGTCATGCTCGCGAAAGCGGGCATCCAGGGATTCAATGTCTGGATTCCTGCTTTTGCAGGAATGACGGACAGATGAGGGTTGAATCCAAGTAGACTTAAGGTCGGCTCTGCTACTGTAACCCCTCGCCCTCCAGGCGAGGGAGGATTCAGTTAATACCAAAAACCATGTATGAAGAGGATGGATCCATGGAAGAGAAAAATTTGATCAAAGATTGCCGGGTTCTTGATCTCAGTAATGAGTTGGGTTTCCTTTGTGGGAAAATCCTGGGCGATTTAGGAGCAGACGTCATTAAGGTGGAACCTCCGGGCGGAGACCCTTCCCGGAATATCGGTCCCTTTTATCAGGATATTCCCCATCCAGAGAAAAGTCTTTATTGGTTTGCCTACAACAATAATAAAAGAGGGATCACGTTAAACATTGAAACCGCAGATGGCCGTGAAATACTCAAAAGGCTCATTATGACTGCGGACATTCTTATCGAATCCTTTGCTCCGGGCTACATGGATACGCTGGGGTTGGGTTACTCCATGCTCAGCCAGATGACAAAGGAAAAAATCATTATGACTTCAATCACTCCTTTTGGACAGGAAGGTCCTTACAAGAATTACAAAGCCTCTGATATCGGGATTATGGCCATGAGCGGCTGTATGTATCTCGTGGGTGATACTGATCGTCCTCCACTTCGAACCAGCATTCCGGTATCCTATGTGTGGACTGGATCCTATGCAGCCCTTGGAACGCTGATGGCCTTCTTCCATCGACAGATGACAGGGAAAGGACAGCATGTGGATGTCTCTGCCCAGGCGAGTGCAGCTTGGTCTGCGGACACGGCTCCCTTTTACTGGGAAGCCGATGGCACGATGACAAAGCGGGTGGGGAACGCCATTGCTGGCCGCAGTATTCACGGAGCAGTGATGCCAGCCGCATATCCGTGCAAGGATGGCTACATCTGCTGGCTCATCTATGGGGCAAGGTCAGGAGGTATCACCAATAAGGAAACGGCGAAATGGATGGAGGAGAAGGGCATAACCACCGAGTGGTTGAAGGCCCAGGATTGGGATAAGTTTGATCCAGGCCCGGCAACCCAGGAAGATTTTGATCAGCTCACGGAGCCCGTGGCTAACTTCCTCAGCGGGCTTACTAAGATGGAATTCCTCGAGGAGGCAGTGAAAAGGAGGATCATGGGTTACCCCGTGTCAACAGCGAAGGATATCATAGAAAATCCTCAGCTTCGAGCGAGAGAGGTATGGCAAAAAATAGAGCATTCAGAGCTGGGTACCACGATCACCTATCCCGGACCTTGGGCGAAGTTTTCGGAATCTTCTGTTGGGATTCAACGCCGAGCTCCTCTTATCGGCGAGCATAATCGCGAGATTTATGTGAACGAACTGGGAATATCTGATAATGAGCTGGTCATATTAAAACAGGGGAACATTATCTAAACTATACACAACGTCATGAATCAGTACTGATTAATCAAGGCTAAAGCCTTGAGTTACAGCCTTGATAAGGCTCTGTAACTCAGTCCTTCAGGGCTGAGCTGACCGGGCTGTTTTATGTCGACATGTATAAAAAGGGAGCAGATATATGGAAGGATGCGGAATTTTCGAGAATGTAAAGATTCTGGAGTTTGGGCAGATCGTTGCCGGCCCCCTCATCTCTACCTATCTGGCGGACTACGGAGCAGAGGTCATTCATGTCGAATCACATACCCGGCCTGATCAATACAGGTTGTATCCTCCCTTTAAAGACAACAAGCCCGGAATCAATCGTGGATATGACTTTGCAATCTACAGTCATAACAAGTATGGAATTACGCTCAACCTGAGACATCCGAAGGGGGCGGAGGTCGCTAAACGAATTGTAAAGAATTGGGCTAATGTGGTCACTGAAAACTTCACTCCTGGTGTCATGAAAAGGCAGGGTCTGGACTATGAAGAGTTGAGAAAGATCAAGTCCGATCTTATTATGCTCGGCACCTGCAATCTGGGGCAGACCGGACCCTATGCGATGCACCCTGGGATGGGCTCTCATTTGACTCACCTCAGCGGATTCACTCATCTCACTGGATGGCCTGACCGAGATCCATTAATTCTCTATGGGCCCTATATTGATTTCATTGGGGTCGTCTATGGTACAATCGCCTTGGTCTCGGCCCTTGAGTACCGGCGTCAAACAGGAAAAGGGCAGTATATCGACGTTGCCCAGTTTGAGGCGGGTATTCAGTTCTTGGTTCCAACCTTACTGGATTATGTTGTAAATGGACGGGTTCAAGGGAGGAATGGTAATCGATGTGATTATGCTGCCCCTCATGGAGCATTTCCGTGCCGAGGGGAGGATCGATGGTGTGTGATCGCCGTTTTTACGGATGACGAATGGAGAAAATTATGCCATGTGATGGGCGAGCCGGATTGGACAAAGGATTCGAGATTCAATACGCTACTGGGCAGGAAACGGAGTGAAGAAGAGTTAGAAAGGTTGATCGGTGAGTGGACATCGAAATTCACCCCTGAAGAAGTCGTGGCGAAGCTGCAATCCGTTGGAGTGGAATCAGCAGTGGTGAAGAATCCGAAGGAGATGTATGAAGATCCACATCTGAATCGCTATCTCTGGGCCGAGATGGAACATCCTGAGATAGGCAAGTACCACCTTCAACTGCCCTCGTTCAGATTATCAAAGGTACCTCCCCAGTTGCGAATGTCCGGTCCCCTCATCGGTGAGCACAATGAGTATGTCTATAGGAAATTAGCTGGTTTCTCCCAAGAGGAGTATGAGCAACTGCAGAAAGAAGGAGTTTTTGAATAAACCTTCACGTTGCATTCAATCGGCAGGTGAGTGTGCTTCCAAAACTTTATAATGCGGTTCTTTTGATAATCTTATAGGTAACATACGATTTCACCTAAGGTGACCTTTGCAATATTCTTGGATACTGAGTAGTATGACGTTCAAAGGAGCCGCCCGTGGTCGGGTCTTATCGACTATAAAGTTTTCCAGCACACCCACCTGCCTCTGGCAACATTACTTATGCAACTGTTAGATAAGGTTCACATAAGGATATTATCATACAAATCATGAGATGAGTGAGAATGGGGATTGTCTATGAAGATTCATGAATATCAAGCAAAACAGATAATGGGAGCCTATAACATTCCGATACCTAAAGGAAGTGTTGCACAGACAGCAGAAGAGGCAAAAGAGGCGGCTTCCAAAATCGGTGGCAACCGTTTTGTCGTAAAGGCCCAAATCCATGCTGGTGGGAGGGGCAAAGGTGGGGGTATCAAAACAGCCGATTCTCCAACTGGGGTGGAAGAGGTGGCCAAAGCCATGTTAGGCACGAAGTTGGTGACCCCTCAGACCGGTGCCGAAGGGAAACTCGTGCGCAGAGTGCTCGTTGAGGAGGCGGTGGATATTGCTCAGGAGATGTATTTTGGAATTACTATAGATCGGGCCAGAGAATGTCCTGTGATCATTGTGAGTAAAGAAGGGGGAATGGAGATAGAGGAGCTTGCAAAAAAGTCTCCTGAAAAGATTATCAAAGAATGGGTAGATCCGTGTCTTGGATTGAGGCCTTTCCAGATTTCCAAGATTTCCTTTGCCCTCGAATTGGAAGCATCTCTGAAGAAATCCGTCACACAGTTTATTGGGAATTTTTACAGATTGTTTATGGATAAAGACTGCTCCCTTGCAGAAATAAATCCTTTGGTAGTAACCCGAGAGGGTCGTGTCATTGGCCTCGATGCGAAATTAAATTTTGATGACAATGCCCTTTACCGCCATAAGGACGTGGTCGAAATGAGAGATATTCTGGAAGAGGAGCCTCTGGAAGTGGAAGCCTCCAAATATAATTTGAACTACATCAAAATGGATGGCAATGTGGGGTGCATGGTCAACGGGGCAGGATTGGCCATGGCGACCATGGATGTGATCAAACTGGCCGGAGGAATGCCCGCAAACTTTCTCGACGTGGGCGGCGGAGCAACGGTCGAAATGGTTAAGAACGGGTTAAAAATCCTGGTATCGGATCCCAATGTAAAGACTATTTTAATCAACATCTTTGGGGGAATCCTGCGTTGCGATACCTTGGCAAAAGGTTTGATTGAAGCCACGTCAGAGATCAAACTCCAGGTGCCTGTGGTCATCCGTATGGAAGGAACAAATGTCGAAATCGGCCGTCAATTATTGAAGGAATCGGGCTTGAGACTCATCGTTGCAGAGACGATGAAAGAGGCGGCACAGAAAGTGATCGCATCGATTAAACAGTAAGGGCTGGGAAAAGAAACACTGGAAGAATGGAATGATGGAATATTGGAATAATGGGAAAATAATAAAACTTTTAAACTCAATATTCCATTATTCCAACATTCCAATATTCCGTTATTGGGTGTTTTTTGAGGTTATTCAATGAGCATCATCGTCGATAAAAATACAAGAGTGATCGTACAGGGAATTACTGGAAATGAAGGTCTTTTTCATACCCGGCAGATGGTTCAATATGGAACGAAAATCGTTGGTGGCGTGACACCAGGGAAGGGAGATCAGTCGGTGGGTGGGATCCCCGTTTTTAACACCGTAGCCTCCGGGGTTGAAGAGACAGGTGCCAATACATCGGTTATCTTCGTCCCTCCAGCCTTTTCAGCAGATGCCGTGATGGAGGCCGCTAATGCTGGATTAAAAACGATTGTTTGTATGACCGAGGGCATCCCGACGCTCGACATGATCCAGGTCAAATATTATTTGAAGGGAAAGAATATTAACCTCATTGGCCCCAACACACCGGGAATCATCTCTCCGGGGAAATGTAAGATCGGTGTCATGGCGGGTTACATTCATCAAGAAGGAGGTATTGGCGTCATCTCCCGAAGTGGCACGCTGACTTACGAGACAGTGGACCATCTGAGCAAGAATGGATTCGGGCAGTCCACCTGTGTTGGCATTGGCGGTGATCCCATCATCGGACTGGATTTTGTCGATCTGTTGGCGATGTTCGAGAAGGACCCGGAGACTGAAGCAGTCGTTCTCATTGGGGAGATTGGCGGAACTGCCGAGGAAGAGGCCGCGGAGTATTCTAAGAAGAACATGAAAAAACCGGTTCTTGCTTTTATCGCGGGGAAGACAGCGCCTCCTGGCAGGCGGATGGGACATGCCGGTGCCATCATCTCCGGTGGAGCGGGTACAGCCTCTCAAAAGATAGAATTTTTAGAGAATGCAGGGATCAAAGTGGTAGACTATCCAGAATTTATACCCCAGGAGCTTAAGAAATTA
>Ga0315274_10013377_pt1 | contig 11682 bp, 13 predicted proteins | sample YL17G02_20_MG_FD_203700 | JGI IMG/M metagenome (GOLD analysis project Ga0315274, IMG submission 203700) | Sediment microbial communities from Yellowstone Lake, YNP, Wyoming, USA - YL17G02_20 | ecosystem: Environmental > Aquatic > Freshwater > Lake > Sediment | place: USA: Wyoming | collected...
TGCTGGCAGAGCCAGCCTTGGGGGCATCGGGGTACTGAGGAGACCCGCTGACATCTCCCGGACAATCAAGTTGTCAAAGAACGAAAGACCTTCTACCTCGTGTTGGCCCTTCCAGCTTCAAGGATCTCCTCCAGCTTGTCAAGGGAAACCACGCCCTTGAAGCTGGCCTTCTTTTGCGCGAACGACATCACTACTCTGTCCCCCTCGACGTGGTAGGTCCTCAGGTCGAAGTAGTCGGGGTCATAAGGGAACTTCCCCTGGCCTTGCTCGCTTGCCGGTATGAGCCCCATCTCCGGGTGGCGCCCGGAATGGACCTTTTGCATTTGTCCAGTGGTCATGCTCTCGACCCTCACGTCCTGGACCATGCCTCGCTCCTGGATCTGGATGGTACTCCTCGGGTTGGACAATGCCCGCTTGGTCTCCTTCGGGAAGCGCAGCCATGTCCTGGCGGTAATGCCCCGGTTCCTGACGAGGTGGATGGGCATCAGCCCCTGGCCCGCCAAGCGAGCCTTCAGCAACAGGTTGCGGGGGCAGGCCTTGCATACGTGGTCGCAAATCTCGTCGAACTGCAAGTTGGACAACTGGGCGAGTTGGTCCTTGAGATCAAGGCAGACCTTGCTCAGCCTCTCGTACGTCTGCTCTCGGAACTTTAAGAGCAACTGGTAAATCTGTTCCTTGAATCTCAGGAACGTCGTCTTCTCCATCATCTTCGATCCTCCCGTATGACCCCTTTAGACAGCCCTCAACCCTCGCATCCGGGGGCTGGACGTTCTTGGGCGCCTACTCCCTCAACCCTCGCATCCGGGGGCCGGACTAGCCAGGGGATAAGGTGCTCGTGGTCCGCCTCCCTCAACCCTCGCATCGCAATCCCCGAGGCGGTCACCATCCCTCAACCCTCGCATCCGGGGGCTGGACGATTAAGGTACCCCTGGGCATCCCCCGTACATCCTCAATCCTCGCATCCGGGGGGCTGGACTGAACACCCTCAAGAGGGCCAACATTCCCTCAACCCTCGCATCCGGGGGCTGGATACCTCCATCCTGTAGCGGCCCGTATGGGGGCTCCCTCAACCCTCGCATCCGGGGGCTGGATACGAGCGCCAAAGGGGGCCAGATTTTCCAACTGCCCTCAACCCTCGCATCCGGGGGCTGGACTCATGGCCCACAGGTTACGAGGAGGTCCGTTTCCCTCAACCCTCGCATCCGAGGGCTGGACCCCAGCCGGTTGCATTGACCCGGTTGGAGTCATTCAACCCTGGTATTTCATCCGGGAGAAGGGTCGGCGGCATTGGCCGCCAGTTCGCTCCCCACTGCTGGCAGAGCCAGCCTTGGGGGCATCGGGGTACTGAGGAGACCCGCTGACATCTCCCGGACAATCAAGTTGTCAAAGAACGGTACTATACTTCGTTTTCCACGACTTCTGCGGCCTCGTCCATCTTGTCTTGAACTTGCTTCTGGACATCCCCGTCGTCGTACGTAACCGTGATGCCCTCCCTCTCCGCCTTGTACTGCAAGGCGTGCTTGAACTGGTCCCATGGCCATTGGTGGCCGTAGAACGAGTCCGGGAGCCCATGGACGCAAATCTCGCCGCACTCGCAGCGAACGGCGTCCCCAACTATCATGGACGTCCACTTGTGGTTGGCATGCCGACATGCCTCGCCCCGGCGCAGCGTAACGCCATGGAGCTTCTTGGAGATCGCCTCCCGCTTGTTGTTGTCCCGCCCGACGCTGGACCTGAGGACGTCCCATCGGCCGCGCTCCTTGACGAACTGGTCCAGGTCCCGACTCGTCTCCGCGAACTCCTCGTTCAGGAGCTTGTTCAGCCGTCGCTCCTGGGCGTCGATGCCGTCCATCTCGGCCAGCTCGTTGTCGATCCACGTGTCCCTGAACTTCTTGTTCTTCGGGTTGGTTGGGTCGTAAGTACGCTTGGCCCCATGGATGAACGTCTTGTGGACGACCTTGTTGCCCTGCCTGTCCTCCACCTCGGCCATGGCGGCCCCGAACTGGACGTCATAGACGCTCCCCGGGTTGACGTCCTTCCCTTGGAGGAAGGGGCGTACGAGCTTGTCCACCTCCCGCTTGAACTCCTTGTTCTTCGTCAGCTTCTCGAGGGACATGCCCCTTTCCTGGGCCAGGGCGTTGAGCTTGCTCGCCCATCCGTTTTCGTCCCTCAACTTCATGTCCTTGCGATAAGGGACGCGAAGGCGGAGCGAGCCATCATGCTCGTTCAGCTCGACCGTCTGGAACGACCACTTGCCGATGGCCATCTGGTGGAACAGGTATTGGATCGACCAGGGCCGGTCCTTGCGAGTCTCTATCTCCTCGACGATCTTCTCCCTCTCGACCAACTTGTCGCCGACCTTGACCTTCTCCTTGATTTTCCTCCTGATCAGGAAATTGCCCTCGAGGACCAGCTTGATGACCAGGTCCGGGGCGATCTGCAACTCGATCCTTCGCCCGGCCTCGTCCTCGATCAGCCGAACGTAGGAGCGTTCGGGGGTATGCATGACGGCCAGGGGTTGGCCCCGGAACCTGGGCTCGTCCCGATCCGCGTTGGAGACGGCGGTTCGGCGGCTGACGCCCAGCAAGGGGTCGATTTGGGACAACTTGGATGCCAGGGTCGTCCTGACGGTGTCCCACATCCAGGCCCCGAAGACCGGGACCTTGGGGTCCTTTGCGTGGGCGGCCTCCAGCATGGCGAAGTACAGCGGCCGCAGGTCATAGAGGGCGGCCCCGCCCTCCGGCAATGGCTTGCCTGGGAACTGGGCCTTGAAGAGGGGTTCCGTCAGTTCGCGCAATATGCCCTTGGCCTTGTCCCCCTGGCAGGACAGCCATATCATGCCATCGTCGCTCGTCTTGATCTCCCCCGCCGCGCCGGAGACCGTCAGCGCGATCCGGCCCAGGTTGGCCATCAGCCTGCGATTGTCCCGGATGGCGCGCAGGGCCAGGTCATAGTTCTCCCCATCGGCGGCGACGACGTTGAATGACGTCGCGAGTTGTTGCGCGACCCTCCCGTCGGGCTCGACTCTGATGGACGACTCGTGCTTCTTGTTCTTTTTGAAGGTTGATTTCTTCCTGGTCCTGGACATCGCTCGGCTCCTTTCCCGTCCTCGTCCCAACACGCACCATTTCAACTTACCACAACCACCGAGGCTTGTCAAGGCAAAAATTATTTTCTCACGATCGCGCTCCTGCCCTTGGTTATCCGCCTTGTTCCCCCTGGGTCCTTCTTGGCGCAATCGCGACATATCACGAATTGTCCGGACATGTCATACCTGCAAGCCGCCATTGCACCTGACCAGGGAGAAGAGGCCAGGTCTCTTCTTCCCACATACCTCGCAACATGGGATTTTACGCGCCATGGCCATCGGGACCTCCTTCTCGCTAAAGCATATCATGCGGGATTGTGTTTGTCAAGCATTTCGTGCGGATCCACCAGGGATCATTCGCCGCTTCCTGGAACCAAGGGACATGAGGTCGCCCAAGGCACTCGCCCCCTTGACTCCCATCCACAATGACTATGCCCAGGCATGGTTGGACTACGAGGAAAATGGCTCATGGTGGGAGGACGTCCTCCGGGTCGTCCCCTTGTCCCAGATCGACCTGGTCCCCCCCTGGAATGACGCCCGGCTCAAGGACAACCTGGAGTGGCTCAAGAAGACGGGTGCCATGCCGCCAATCAGGCTGTCCCTCTCGTCCCCCGAACTCGGCGGCAGCGGGAGATATGAGATAGGCGACGGCATCCATAGGTCGAACGCCGCCAGGATCATGGGCTATGACGCCGTCCCGGCCGTCGTGTCGGAGAAGAGAATTATTCCTCCCCCGCCCTCGGAGGAGATCGAGGAGCGCAGGTCCACGAACATGGGATATCGCCTGTATCAGGTAATCAAGAGCAGTTATGATGGCCCCCTTGATTGGGGGAAGGTGCTGGACGCCGCTCCCGGGAGGTTCGTCCTGCACATCGAGAGGAACGAAGCGGACAAGGAATACAGATGGACGATAGAAGCATCCTACGCCGGCAACGCGTTGAGCGCCAAGATGAGCGGGTCATCCTCTGGGGAAGCGCAGGGCAGGACAGAGGACGTGGGGAGGACCTTGGCGGGGGTGATGGCCGGAAACAGGAAGATCAGCGCATGGGTAAGAACCAACTGCAAGCGGCTCGCATTGGCTAGTAACGGCGGCGCTTGCCCAGTTCCTCCTGCAACTCCTGTTCATTGACGTAGTATCGAGTATTCTTCTTGAGTTCCTCGAAGGGAACCCCCATCTCCTTGGATAGGAGCCATAACAGCCTGCTCTTGATCCTCTCGCCCAGGCTGCCGGTTACCCGCTCGGCGATGGGATCGTACTCCTTGCCCTTGGCGGGCCAGTCCCAAGGCCGCAGGAACGTCTCCCCGGTCGAGGGCTTGTAATACCCCCGGATCCAGGCGTCATAGGGGTTGGCCTTCTTGTCCCTCCCCTTGTAATTGACATGCATCCCCGCATGGTCAAATGACTCGTCCCCGGTCAGCAGCATGTCCCCGGTCATGGGGTCCCACATGAAGCGGATGAACGAGGGGGATCCCTCGCCAAAGGCCACGGGGCGATGAAGCGGGTGCTCCTTGAGGTGCTCCTGCTTCTCCGGCGTCACGGAGGGGGTCGCCAGGCCGCTGGACATGTCCAGGTCGGGGTCCCCGGTGTCGATGTTCTTGTACCTTATCTCCGGGGCGATCTCCTCGGCGGTGAAGCCCTGCGGCCGATAATCATAGGCGGCGACCTTGGCCCCCTTGGATGGAACGAACTCGATCCAGGCGAAGGCGTCATTCGGGATGTCCTCGTCCAGGGAGACGGTCCATCCGGCTCCGCGCATGGCTAGGATCAACTTGGCCCGGTCCCCGAGGGGGACCACGAAGGCCCTGGGCTGGGCCAGCCTGTCCAGGAGGGCCTTCTTGGAGGGGAATACCCGGCCAGGGAGGGCGGGGCTATTGAAGCCGCTCTTCCATCTCGTCATTCTTCCTCCCATGGCAGGATGGCCAGCATCCCCCGGATGGACGCCTCTCGTTGCTCGTCAAACCTTATCGTATTCTGGCTGACGTCAATGGACGCTACCTTGAGGATGCCCTCGTAGTTGCCCATCGCCAGGTGGTACCTGGGGTCCGTGATCAGGAGGTACCTGGCGACCACCGGCTTGGCCTCCTGCTCGCGTTGCATCTCCTGGACTTGCTCGTCCCTCCACTTCTCCCTTAGCTTCTTGATCTCGGGGTCAGTCGAGAATGGCCTATGGGGCTTCCTCTTGACCTCGGTCAGCCCGACTTCCTCTCCCTTCAGCTTTTCCATCTCCCCCTCCCTGAGGAAGGTGAAGTCGTCCTTGACGTTCCTGATGCCCTTCTCGCTTATCTTCCCAGACTCGACCCTGTAGAACCCATATTGCCCGCCCTGGCCCCACATCACCTCGTCCTGCGGGGGATCGAATAGCCTGCCATATTCCAGGGCTCCCTCCAGGGAGAGGCCGGGGATGAACAGGCTGTCCTCGGGTATCCCCTTGTACCAGCCCGTGGCGGGATAGAACCCGTGGCCGTCCTGGAGGATCCTGGCCTTGAGGGCCTGGTAATCATCCATGTTCTGCTTGAGCGTCTTCTCCGGCTTCTTGGCGGCTACTATGGCGAAGATCCCGTCCAGGAGATGGCTCATGATCCTGGAGAACCCGCCGGCGCGGAACAGGCGGCGGGCGTTGTGGACGGCCTCGCTGGCCTTCTCGGGGGGATAGGCATACTTGCCCCTGCCAACCTTGACCAGGTTGATATCCTGGCTGCCGCCGTTGCTCAGCAGGCGCCACTTGTACCAGTTCAAGGCCGTCTCCTCTCGCCTTCGCTTGTCTCGCTACTCATCTTGTTCGTCGTATTGCTTTTCTCATCCTTGGTAGCGGGCGGGCCGGGGTCGCCTTCCCCGGAGGGGAGCCCAGGGGAAACAAGTCCCGCTCATTCCAGGTCCCGAAACTCATAGCCGCAGTACTCATGGTCCTGGCAAACCCTGATTACTTCCATGGCGGCCAGGACGTCGCCGTCCTTGACGGCCTTCTCCGAGAGCTCGGCGATGCGCAGGTCATCCTCGTATCTCTGCCTTTCTTTCTTGTAAGAAGCCAATTTCTCCTCGGCCTGCTTGCGAAAGGACTCCGGGAGCTTGGCGATCTTCTTGGGATCGACTACTTCCGGCTTATCCGGCTCGTCGAGCAGGTCTCGAAACGGGCATTCCTCCTCCCTGTTCTTGACCTCCACCAAGCACGCGCGCCCCACGTCCTCCTCCGCGAACACCTTGAAGTATCGGTCAACATGCTTCTCGTGGAAGATCATTATCTGGTTGCCCTTCTTCCAGCTATAGAAGCGATTGATCCCCTCGACCAGCGATGACTTGGGAAACTGCGATGGCCTGGGAGTAGTCGGCCTGGGCTTGGCCCCCTCGGTCAGGTAATTCTTGCCGGTCAATGACATGAACATTCCCTCCTTCCTCTTCAAGTATATCCCAATATCAGGAGGTTGTCAAGAGTGCGTGTCGATTTCATGATAACGGCGAGGTCCATTCGTCCAGGCCTTCCAATGGCAACGGCTTCCCCGTGTCCATGGCCTGCATGTTCGCGAACCTCTCGGCCTGTTGCTCGGTGGCCTCCTGGAACCAGGGACACAGCAGGCCGCATTCCTGGGGACCTTGATGATGCTCGCAGGTCTTGATCGTCAGCCAATCTTCCTTGAGATGCTCCTGGAAGTATCGCATGTGAGCCAGGCATTCATCCCGGAGCCTGAGGGAAAGGTCCTCGCCATCGATGGCCGCCCAGTTCAACTCGGAAAACGCCCCCAGGTCATCCTCTCCCAACCCGGCCTTCTTGGCCTCGTCCCTGGTTCGCTCCAGGATGTCCAGGGCACCCCTGATGATGACGCCAGGGGCGCTTAGCGCCTTGAGCTGTCCCAGGCGCCGGGAAGCAACGTACCAGGAGTACAACAGGTCTTCTATTGACTTACTTGGGGCCTTCCTCATCATTCTTGATCTCTTCCTTGATTATCTTGAAGACGAATTCGGGGACGTGATAGCCGATCGACCTCAATTGCTCCAACCGGCTCAGCAAGTCGGGGAGGTCGTCGTCTACGAGGTGCTGGCCATCCAGCGGCAGCCCGATGGGCCTGTGCTCGGCCGAGTCCAGGAAGTCCCGTTGCCGGTTGTAGGCGTCCCAAAAGACGGGATCATTGGGCACGTCGTTGCGCCATGGCGGCAACTGGGGGACCTCGCCGACGATGCGGTTGCGCCCGACCTCGGTGATATAGCCCTCCTCGCCGTGGTAGACGTATACGTCGGACTTGTGGTTGTCCGATGACCACCGGCAGTATGACATTTCCGACTCCTATGCCAGATGCTCGGCCTGCTCGGCTCGAAGCACGATCCGGGGAAATTTGGTTTCGGACGACCAAGGCACGGACTCGGCCCAGGACCAGGACCAATAGGAACAGAGCGCGAAGCCTCCACTAGACGAGTTCAGCCAGGACGAGGAATGAGACTGGGAAGAGGCCCAAGACAAGGACTCATGTCTCTGCATCCGGTATGCCCCAGTCATCAGGACGGGAGTCATTTTATTTCTTGCCCCATTTGTGGACGTTCTGCCTGCCCCGGGAGAAGTCCGACTGCAACTTGCGGTCCTCGTCCGTCCGGGGATAGCGCGACTCGAGGAGGCCCAGGTTGCGCCTGGTGACCTCCCCCCAGTTGGGAACGGAATGGGAGGTCATCCCGCCCACGTGCCAGATGGGGAACTCGGTGTGCCACTCGTCGTGCTCGTTGGGGACCTGCCTGATCTTGTAGCCCCTGGACTGGACCTTGAGGCAGAAGTCCGTGTCCTCGCCCGCCCCGGGGTTGAACGCCTCGTCCAGGAGGCCCATCTCCAGGACGACGTCCCTCCGGAGCATGACGCAGAAGAAAACCAGGAAGTACCGGCCCTTGGACCAGACGTCCCGGATGGCCCCCGTCGCCGCCATGGCCGGGTCCGAGAACGGCTCCTCCAGCATCCTGATCCATGAATCCTTGGGCGTGAAATCCAGGATGGCCGTGTCGTCGTTGAGCAGGATGATCCTCTCGCCGGAGGAGGCCGCCATCCCGATGTTCGCTGCCTTGGTGAAGCCCAATGGCTCCGGGCAGGAAAGGAGGTGGAAGGGCGCCCCCATCGAGGAGACGACCTTGTCCGTGTCGTCCTTGCAGCCGTTGGCCATGACCCATACGTCCGTCCGGGACAGGTCGGTCAACTTGACGATGCTGTCCAGGCAGCCCTTGAGCTGCTCTCGATGGTTGTAGGTCGGGATGACTATGGATGCTCGCGGGGGTTCTACCACGAGTTGCTCCATATTGACCGGCCGACCCATGAGTCAGCCATGCCCCAACCATCGGTCCACGAGCGGCTGCTGGTCAGCCCGTCGCCCCATGAGGCGGAGATTCCCCATGCCATCTGGTACCAGCCGAGATTTACGGGGAAGGAGACGGATCGGGCGCTGGCCCTGGCGCCAATCGAGAGGACGGAGATCATGGCGTTGGTAGAGATCCTCGTATCAAGGCTATGGGGCTGGAAAACGTTCCTCAACCCTAGCGTCCTCGCATCCGGAGGCCGCATATCTTAACCCTCGCATATGGGGGCCGGACCACCAAGTTCGCAATATCCCTCGACCCTCGCATCCGGGGGTCGGACATTCCGGGGGCTGGACCTTCATCAATCCTCGACCCAAGGCCAAGACCTATACCCTCACATCCGGGGGCTGGACTCGTCCTTTTGGGAGACTGGACGCATTCCCCTCGTCCAAGGGATTGAGCGGACTCCCTCAACCCTTACATCCGGGGGCTGGACCTCATGGACTTCCCAGGCACCGTTCTGGATGCCCCTCAACCCTCACATCCGGGGGCTGGACACTCCTTGCCCGTCGGCATTGGTGGGGGAGAGCCCTCAACCCTCACATCCGGGGGCTGGACGTGTCCCTCTGAGAAGGTCATAAGAAAAGCCTCCCTCAACCCTCACATCCGGGGGCTGGACCCCAGCCGGTTGCATTGACCCGGTTGGAGTCATTCAACCCTGGTATTTCATCCGGGAGAAGGGTCGGCGGCATTGGCCGCCAGTTCGCTCCCCTCTGCTGGCAGAGCCAGCCTTGGGGGCATCGGGGTACTGAGGAGACCCGCTGACATCTCCCGGACAATCAAGTTGTCAAAGAACGTCCTGGCTAGTCTGGGCCTGGCTAGTCCCGGACCTGCCGGATTTCCTGGGGCGAGTACTCTCGCTGCCGGATGACCCGGTAGTTGCCCGGGGGCAGCGTCACCGTCTCGTGCTCCTGGTGGTTGACCTCAACCTCCTTGGGCGCGGCCAGCCAGCGCTCCCCGGAGTCGCCCTCCAGCAACTCGCAACTCGGGTCGCTAACCGTGTGGGAATGGCCGGTCGCCTCGCCCTCGGCCAGGATGATGACCCCGGAGCGGGGGACTCGCTTGGCGTTCTTTGGGGGGTTCTCCTCGACCAGGTAAACGTCGCCTTGCCTGAACTGCTTCATTGGTCGTCCTCCTTCTTCTTGTCGTGCCTCATCTCGTTTTCTCAACGTACCTAATCATACTGCGCCCTGAGCGCCTGTCAACCCTTTTTTCCAGGCAACTTCCTGATCGTGGCCAGCTTGCACTTGCTCGTTCGCATGGGATCATGGGCGTAGACGCCCCATTGCTTGCCTGGCTCGTCAAGGGCCAGCTCGTGCCTTATGACCTGATGGATGTCGAAGGCGATCCTGGCCCCGTCCCACGTCTCCTTTGACCTGATGCCGTTGAGCAACTTGGACGCCGCCTCCTCGGCCTTGGCGAGGGCATCCCTGAGGGCGTCAAGGCCCTTGGCGTCCAGCTTGTCGAAGTAGAAGTCGGCGATCCTGGCGAACTGCGCCATGTTGGCCCTGGCGAGCAGCTCGCAGGCCTGGGACAATATCCAGGCCTGCTCCTTGTTGACCTCTATGACGAACCTCTTGTCCTTGTCCCTCATCACTGGTCCCCCTGCCTCATCGGGAACGCGATGACGTCCCGAATGGACTCTACCCCCATCAGGATCATTACCAGCCGGTCGATCCCCATGCCAACCCCGCCGGCCGGTGGCATGCCGCAGGCCATGGCGTGGATGAAGTCCAGGTCCAGGCCCTGGCATGGCCCTTGGTGCCCTTGGGCCTTGAGCCTCTGGAACTGTTGGACGGGGTCGTTCAGCTCGGAGTAGGCGTTGGCGACCTCCATCCCCGCCATGTACGCCTCGAACCTCTCGACGAAGCCCTCGTCCTCCCCCCTCTTGTCCTTGGTCAGGGGCGAGATGTCCCGGGGATAGTCGACCAAGAAGCATGGCCCAACCAGGGCCTCGGCTAATGTCCTCTCCATCAGCCGCATGAGCAGCTCGCCCCTGGGCCACTCGAAGGCCGCGGGGACTCGCAACCTGGACATCTCGTTGAGGAGGTCCTCCTTGGAGACATCCTTGAAGGGCTTCCCGAATTGCCTTCGGGCCATCTCCGGGATGGAAATTCGACGCCAGGGCGGGGCCAGGTTGATTTCCTTGTCCTGGAAGCGGATGGTCATGCTCCCCTGCCTCTTCTGGGCCAGATTGGAAACCAGGGATTCGACCCTCCTCATCTGGGCCTCGTAGTCGGCGTAGGCCTCATACCACTCGATCATGGTGAACTCGGGGTTGTGGGACGAGTCGATCCCCTCGTTGCGGAAGTTCTGGCAGATGGAGTATACCCGCTCGAACCCCCCGACCAGGTACCTCTTCAGGTGCAGCTCGGGGGAGATGCGCAGGAACGCCGTCTTGCCGCCCAGGGCAGCGACCTTGGTGACGAAGGGCTGGGCGTCCGCCCCGCCATAGCTGGCCTGGATGGTCGGGGTATCGACCTCCAGGAAGCCGTTCTCCGCCATGTACTCGCGGATCCAGGAGATGATCCTGGCCCTGCCCATGAAGACCTTGGCGGATGGGGGGTCGGAGAGCCACTCCAGGTATCGCTTGTGGCGCTTGACCTCGACGTCCTCCAGCCTGAACCAGGAGCGCCCCTGGTCGTCGGTCTTGCCACAGGGTATTTCGACCAGCGCCTTGCACAAGACGTCAATCTTCTCCGCCTTTATGGACGGCTCCTTGGTCTTGGTATAGAACGGGACCCCTCGCGTCCCGACGATGTCCCCGACCGAGATCTCCTGGCAGACGTCCCTGAAGGAAGCCTCTCCGACGATGTCCTGGCGGACGTAGAGCTGGATCTTGTCGACGCCCTGGTACAGGTCGAGGAAGATGGTCTTGCCCATGACCCTCTTCGAGTATATCCGGCCGCACACGCTCAGGGGGATACTGCTCTCGGCCAGGCCCTTGAACGCGCCCAGGACGTAAGTAACGCTGAAGTCCCTCTTGAACGAGTAGGGATAGGGGTTGTGGCCCGACGAGATGAGCCGCTCGCGGGAGGCTACGCGGTCAGGGGCGAAGAACTCCGGGCATCCGTCTGGGCGAGGGTCCATGATGCTGTTCCGCCGAGGGAACCGCCGCCTTCAGGCGGCGGAGGAATCGGCGGCATCCCTTCTCTCCTGGTTTTCCAAGGGTCCTGACGACATCCCTTGTATGATACAAGTGGAATGTCCATCAGGGCCTACAAGTTCAGGCTGGAGCCGACCAGCGCCCAGGCGCTGGGATTGGATGACG
>Ga0315274_10013378_pt1 | contig 11682 bp, 10 predicted proteins | sample YL17G02_20_MG_FD_203700 | JGI IMG/M metagenome (GOLD analysis project Ga0315274, IMG submission 203700) | Sediment microbial communities from Yellowstone Lake, YNP, Wyoming, USA - YL17G02_20 | ecosystem: Environmental > Aquatic > Freshwater > Lake > Sediment | place: USA: Wyoming | collected...
TCGCGCCGACGGCGACCTTCGTCAACTCCTCGCTGTCGGCGTCAGAGACATCGTCCCGCCTCGCAGAGGTCGCCGCAGGCGGGAAGCGGCTCGTTTACGCCGCGCCCGAGCGGCTACGCCAGGAGGGATTCGTCGAGACGCTACGCACACTCGGGATCGGCCTGGTGGTCGTCGACGAGGTGCATTGCGTGAGCATGTGGGGACACGACTTTCGTCCCGACTACCTCTTCATCCGGCGCGCGCTGGCTGAGCTCGGTGATCCAACGCTGCTCGGGATGACCGCCACTGCCACACCCGAGACCGCGCTCGACATCAGCAAGGCCCTGGGTCGAGAGCTCGAGGTCGTCCATACGAGTGTCGTTCGCCCAAATCTCCGTTATGACGTCGAGCGAGTCGACAACGCGGAGGACCGCCTCGAAATCCTCGTCGCGCGGCTCGGAGGCTTCCCGAATGGGTCGGCAATCGTCTATGCGCGATCGCGTCGTTCGACCGAGGAGCTCGCGAGAGTCCTGCGCGGTCATGGCGTTCATGCCGAGCACTACCACGCGGGCATGGAGTCTCGAGATCGCACGCGCGTTCAAAACGAGTTCGTCACCGGGCAAGCGCAAACGGTCGTGGCGACGACTGCTTTCGGGATGGGCATCGACAAGCCCGACGTACGGCTCGTCTGCCTCGTCAACTTCCCGGACTCGCTGGAGAGCTATGTGCAGCAGGTCGGCCGGGCAGGACGCGACGGGACCCCGAGCGAGACGCTTCTGCTGGCAAGCCCGAGCGACGCCGTCGCGCTTCGGCGATTTGCGGTCTCGGACGTCCCGGCCGCCGAGGAGCTCAGAGCCGTGTATCGCGCTCTCCGTGATGGCGGGAAGACGGTTGATCCGGACGAGCTCGCTGCCGTCGCCCCAGACCGCGATCCGCGCGTCCTCGTCGGGATGCTCGAGCAGGCTGGCCTCGTCCAGCGCGGGTTCAACGAGGGCCGCCGCATGCGGGTCGAGCTTCCGCCTGCGCCCGAAGACGCAGCCGAGCGGGTCGAGCGCCTGCTCGAACGCGCCCGACATGCCGCAGAGTCACGCGCAGACCGGATCATCGCCTTCGCAGAGAACGACTCGTGCCGGCACGGGCAGGTCGCCGAGCACTTCGGCGAGGAGTTCACCGCGCCATGTGGCGCATGCGACGTCTGCTCGCCGAGCCCTTCGGCTCCGCGCGGGCCTGCCTTCGTTCCACCGCTTCCCGACGACGTCGCGGCAGCGATCGTGCGGGCCGTCGAGGCACTCCAGTGGCCCCTTGGGCGCCGAAGCCTCGTCGCGACGCTTCGCGGGTCGTTGAAGGCTCCGCCGTCAGCGCGCCGATCGGCGGCGTACGGGATCCTCGCCGCCGCCTCGGAGGCCGACGTTCGACGCTGGGTGCAGGCCCTCGAGAGCTCGGGAGCGCTCGTGGAGACGACGACTCCGGACGGATATCGCGTCCTCCTCGCAGTCGCCGACGCGCCGCGGCCGCGGCTCATACCTGGCGCAAGACCGAAATCCGCTCGCGCAGATTCCGCTCGCGCGAGGATCCCTGAAGGCGACCGCTTCGCGGCCGCAGCGCACGACTCTCCCATCAAGCCTCTCGGCCCCGTCTCCGTCGTCGACGCAGACGGCGGGCTCGTGGAACGCCTGCGACAGTGGCGCCTGGAGCGTTCGCGGGAGGACGGCGTTCCCGCCTTCGTCGTGCTCCACGATTCGACGCTGCGCGAGCTCGCAGCGGTGCAACCGCAGTCGCACGGCGAGCTCGCAGCGATCAAGGGCCTGGGTCCCACCAAGCTCGAGCGCTACGGGGACGACTTGCTCGCGGTTATCGAAACGGCGTCGTGAGCGACCGGGCCGGGCATGCCCGGCCCTACTACGCGGGAGGTGGCCGTTAGGTGCTCGGATCGCCAACGTCGAGCACAGCCTGCGACTGCTCTTTGCGATATCCGCGTAGCCGGGAGGCGATCTCCTCGTCCGCGAGTGCGAGGATCGCCGCGGCGAAGAGCCCAGCGTTGACCGCCCCCGCACGACCGATCGCGAGCGTGGCGACGGGGATCCCCGCGGGCATCTGCACAATCGAGAGAAGCGAATCGAGCCCGCCGAGCTGTGTCCCCATCGGCACCCCGAGCACCGGCAGAAGCGTCTTCGAGGCGACAACGCCTGCAAGGTGGGCGGCCCCGCCTGCCGCGGCGATGAACACGCGCGCTCCACGAGCCTCTACGTCGGCCACGTACTCCTCGAGTGCGTCCGGTGTTCTATGTGCGGAGAGCACCCGCACCTCGAACGGGATCTCGAGCTTCGTCAGCGTCGTGACGGCGTGCTCCATCGTCTCCCAGTCGGAGCGCGAGCCCATGATCACAGCGACCGCCGGGCTCACTTGGCGATCGCCTTCTTCTTCAGCGCCGCCTGCACGACGCGTGCAGTCTTGCGCAACTCCGGATCCGCATCATCCGACTCCGCGATCCCCTCGAGGAGCTGGATCGTGTCGCGCTGAGCGGTCCCGTTCTTGAGGCAGATGACGGCGAGCCTCTGCACCGCAGCGTTCGGGTCGCGCGCTGCAAGATCGTGCAGAAGCGGGCGAAACGAGTTGACGTCGCCCGGGTGGCTCCGCGAAAGGCCTTCGAGGGCAATCAGCGCGGATCCGCGGGCCGCCGGGCTCTCGTCCTCGAGCCCCCGCCGCAGGAGCTCGAGCTTCTGACGAAACCGAAACTGGGCGATCGCCCGATACGCCTGCGCTCGAACGCGGTAATCGGGATTCCGCGCGTCAGACTCGATCTCCTCGTCCCATTGCCCTCGCAGGACGGCGAGCGCGCGCTCGTCACCCGCCTGTGCAAGCGCGTCCGCCTGGGCCGCAGCCTCGGCGAGATTCACTGGAGCGAGGTGAGCGGCCGCGGTCCCGGGCCGGTGTAGCGGGCAGACGGCCGAATGAGACGTCCAACCCGTTTTTGCTCGAGGATGTGGGCCGACCAGCCCGCGACGCGCGCGCACGCGAACATTGCCGGCGTCAGCTTCGAGGAAATTGCAGCCACATCGAGCACGACGGCGGCCCAGTACTCGACGTTGGTCGCGAGCACACGCTCTGGGTGCTGCTTCTGGAGTCCCGCGAGCGCCGCTTCCTCGAGCGCTTTGGCCGTCTCGACGCGCGGCGATCCAAGCTCTTCAGCGGTTCGACGCAGGAGGCGCGCACGCGGATCCTCGGCGCGGTAGACGCGATGACCGAAGCCCATGAGCCGATCTCCACGCTCGAGTAGCTCGGCGACGTACTGCTCGGCGTCACCCATCGCAGCAACCTCGTCGATCATCGGGATGACATGCGCCGGAGCGCCGCCGTGCAACGGGCCCGAGAGCGTGCCCACCGCCGCCGACATCGCAGCGCCCGCATCGGCTCCGGTCGAAGCAGCGATTCGCGCGGTGAACGTCGACGCGTTGAGGCCGTGTTCGGCAGTGCAGATCCAGTATGTGTCGATCGCTGTGACGTGAGCAGGATCGGCGACGCCGCGCCAGCGAAGCAGGAACTTCTCGGCTGCCGTAGCTCCCGCGGCGACGACGTCGTCGGGCACGGAGTCCTCTAGGCCATCGGCGACGCGTGCCGAGCGAGCGACGATCGCCATCATCTCCGCGGAGAGCCGGCCGAGGTCGTCACGCACCTGCCCGTCCGAGATCTCGACCACCTTGCCGAGTTCCCAGACCGCGGACATACGGGCCGTCTCCGCCTGCAGATCGGATGGGGCGTTGCCGGTAAGCCGGGCCGGCTCATATGCCTCGGGCTCGGGCATCCCCGGCTCGAGGCTCCCGTCGACGAGCAGGCCCCAGACCTTTTCGTACGGCACATGGCCGACGAGCTCTTCGATGTCGACACCGCGATAGCGAAGCGCGCCGCCCTCGCGATCGGGCTCCGCGATCTCGGTCTCGACCGCGACGACCCCCTCGAGCCCCGGCTTGAAGTCCGCTACGTCGGTCATCCGATTGGACGCTACCTGACAGGGATTCGGTAGTGACGCCCGACCGGCTGCTCAGCCGCGACCGCGGCAGCGGTCGCCTTTAGGGGTTTCCGCGATCGAGGTTCGCGCGAGCGAATCTCGATCTGCGGCGGCATAGGCGCAGGTACGATCGGCCGCGTAGATGGGCCACCGCGTCACCCTCATCCCCGGCGACGGGACTGGCCCAGAGCTCACCGAAGCCACGCGACGCGTGCTCGAGGCGACGGGTGTGTCGCTCGAGTGGGACGTGCGTCACGCCGGCGTGGACGTCATGGAACAGGCTGGCACACCGCTGCCCGAAGACACGCTCGACTCGGTCAGGCGAAACGGCGTCGCGCTGAAGGGGCCGATCACGACACCGATCGGAACCGGCTTTCGCTCCGTCAACGTCGCCCTTCGTCACGACCTCGAGCTCTACGCCTGCCTGCGACCGTGCAAGACGTACACCGGCGTGCGGACCCGCTACCAGGATGTCGACATCGTGATCGTGCGCGAGAACACCGAGGATCTCTACGCGGGGATCGAGTACGAGGCCCGAAGCGAGAATGCCGAGGCGGTCATCGCGTCCCTGAACGCGCTCCAGCCGAGGCAGATCGCGGCGGGGTCGGGGATCTCCATCAAGCCGATAAGCGCTGCAGCGTCAGAACGGATCATCCGCTTCGCGTTCGAGTACGCGCGCTCGCATGGGCGCCGGCAGGTCGCCGGGGTCACGAAGGCGAACATCATGAAGTTCACGGACGGGCTCTTCCTCGCTGTCTTTCGCGAGGTGGCGAAGGACTACCCGGACATCGAGGCGCGCGAGGTGCTCGTCGACGCGCTCTGCATGCAGCTGGTGCAGCGCCCGGAGGAGTTCGACGTGCTCGTGCTCCCGAACCTGTACGGCGACATGCTCAGCGACCTCACGGCAGGTCTCGTCGGCGGGCTCGGCGTCGCTCCCGGCGCAAATATCGGCGCGCACGCCGCCGTCTTCGAGGCGACACACGGCTCCGCACCGAAGTACAAAGGTCTCGACAAGGTCAATCCGACGGCGATGATCCTTTCCGGAAAGCTCATGCTCGACCACCTCGGAGAGCACGAGGCCGCGCAGCTACTCGAGCGCGCGGTCGCGGACGTGATCGCTGAGGGAGCCCGCGTGACGTACGACCTCAAGCCGTCGCGGGACGACCCGACCGCCGTCGGGACGGCCGAGTTCGCAGACGCGATCATCGAGAGACTGCCCAAACACCGCTAACAGCCAACGAAAGCGAGAAAGAGATGCGAAAGAAAGTGACGGTCATCGGCGCGGGGAACGTGGGAGCGACGTGTGCGCAAGAGCTCGCTCGGCGTGACTACGCCGACGTCGTGCTCGTCGACATCATTCCCAACTACCCCCAGGGCAAGGCGCTCGACATGAATCAGGCAGCCGCCGTCCTCGGCTACGAGCCGACGATCACTGGCACGAACGGCTACGAGGAGACCGCCGGCTCGGACGTCGTCGTGATCACGGCCGGGAAGCCGCGCTCGCCCGGGATGAGCCGCGACGATCTCGTGTCGACGAACGAGGCGATCGTCACTGCGGTCACGAAGGAGGCGATGCGACATTCTCCGAATGCGATTCTGGTCGTCGTCTCGAACCCGCTCGACGCCATGTGCCATGTCGCCAAGGCGGTCTCGCGGTTTCCGAAGAACCGCGTCGTCGGCATGGCCGGCATCCTGGACACGGCGCGCTTTGCGGCCTTCATCTCGCAGGAGCTCGACGTCTCGGTGAAAGACGTCACCGCGGTCGTCCTTGGAGGCCACGGCGACCAGATGGTGCCCGTCGTATCGGCTACGAATGTGGGCGGGATTCCGCTCGGCGAACTCATGCCGAAGGGCCGGATCCGCAAGCTCGTCGATCGTACTCGCTTCGGCGGCGGCGAGCTCGTGAGCCTGCTCGGCACCTCGGCCTGGTATGCACCGGGCGCCGCAGCAGCCCAGATGGTCGACTCGATCTGCCTCGACGAGAAGCGCGTGCTTCCCTGCACCGCCTACCTCGAGGGCGAGTACGGGATCAACGGCCTCTACATGGGAGTGCCTGCGAAGCTCGGGGCCGTCGGCGTTGAAGACATCGTCTCACTAAAGCTCACACTCGAGGAGAAAAAGATGCTCCGCGCCTCTAGCGCGGCGGTCCGGGACGTCGTCTCAGTCCTGAAGAGGAAGTAGTCGTGGACCTCGGACTGGAGGGACGGACTGCGATCGTCTGCGGCGCATCTTCGGGCATCGGTCTCGGCATCGCAGAGTCGCTGGCCGGCGAGGGGGCAAACGTCGCCATGTTCGCCCGGCGCCGCGAGCTCGTCGAGCGCGAAGCTGAGCGGCTAGGTGCGCTCGCGGTCGTAGGCGACGTGACGAGCGCGGACGACCTCGAGCGACTCGTCGGAACGGCAGTGGACAAGTTCGGGGAGATCGACATCGTCGTGAACAACTCCGGCGGGCCTCCGCGAACCACAGCTGCGGGGCTCACGGCCGGGCAGGTCGAAGCGGCCGTGCAACTCCTGCTCGTATCCATCGTCCGTCTGACGGGCCTGTGCCTCCCCTACCTCGAGCGCAGCGCGTGCGGCCGCATCGTGAATGTCACTTCGAGCACGGTCCGAGAGCCGATCGACAACCTTGCGCTCTCGAACGCGATCCGACCCGGCGTGATCGGATGGGCGAAGTCGTTGGCGCGAGAGCTCGGGCCGAAGGGCATCACGGTGAACTCGATCGCTCCGGGGCGAATCGACACCGACCGCATCCGCGAGGTCTACCCGGACGGCCCGACCGCGGACGACCTCCAGGCGATCCCACTTCGCAGGCTCGGCACCACGCGGGAGATCGGCGACGTCGCGGCGTTCCTCTGCTCCGAGCGTGCGGCCTACATCAGCGGCGCCGTGATCCTGGTCGACGGCGGACTCACCCGCGGTCTCTAGGAGAGGCATGAAGCGCTTCGCGGTCATCGTCGCCGTCCTCGGCGCGCTGGGTATCGCGGCCACCGGCGTGCTCTGGTCGCTGCCCGCTGGGGAGTTCATCTTCGTGCCCGACAAGGCGAAGCCGTTGGAGAGCCGCGTCGTGGTCGAGGGAAGCCGCCCCGCCGGGAAGGGTGACGTCTACTACGTGGACCTCTTCGTTAGAAGGACGCGCTGGCTCGAGCAACTGCTGCCGTTCACGCGGCCGGAAGGCTCCACCGTCGTTCCGGAGCAGGCGCTCTTACCGCCGGGCACGTCGGACGAGGAGCGCGACCGCCAGAACGCCGCAGACATGGAACGATCGGAGCAGATCGCATCCGTCGTGGCGCTGCGAGCGCTGGGATACGACGTCGTCGCGACTCCACGAGGGGCGCTCGTGATCGGCGTCGCGTCAGATGTTCCCGCCGCGGCGAAGATCGACGCGAGCGACGTCATCGTCGCGGTCGACGGTGTCCCCGTTCGCACGCCGGTCGATCTGCGTCGCGAGATCGGGCGCCGAAAGCCCGGAGACGACGTGCGGCTAACTATCCGCCGCGGTGGCAAGGCGATCGAGTTGACGGTACGCACGATCCCGAATCCAACCGAGCCGGGCCGCCCGATTGTCGGGATCACGGTCGACCAGGCCGCGGACATCAAGCTTCCGTTCGCCGTCGACATCGACCTCGGTCGGGTCGGCGGCCCGTCAGCGGGTCTTCCCTTCGCTCTCGAGATCGCGCGCAAGCTCGGACGCGACGTCACTCACGGATGCAAGATCGCGGCCACCGGCGAACTGGCTCTCGACGGCACGGTCCTGCCCATCGGGGGGATCAGGCAAAAAACGATCGGGGCGCGGCGCGCCGGTGTGGATTTCTTCGTCGTGCCGGCAGGGCCAAACGCCGAGGGAGCGCAGGAGAATGCGGACGGGCTCACGGTCATCCCTGTCAAGAGTTTTCAACAGGCGTTGCAAGCACTGACAACGTCGGACGCAAAGTGCTGATTTTGCAGGTAATTCGCCTCTACTGACAACAGGCGCAATTTGCGGCTGTTTCATCCCCGAGGGGGTTGTCTCCCCCGGGCATGGTCGCAAGAATGCTGGCTGGTCGGCGAGGGGCGACCTCCAACCAACATGGCGGCGAAGAAGAGAAACGAGGTCACCTGCGACGAGTGCTACTTCCGTCGCGAGGGTCTATGTGCGCTTGCGGGCAACGTTCCGTGCCCCACGTTCCGGGCGGCGACGGCGGGCGCGCTGACTCCGCCGTGCCAGCCTCGGCTCATCCCGCGGCCGCTTCAACCAGTGACCGTCGGCCAAGCGGCGTAGGATCCCGCTCGTGGACGGCCAAGGCTCGAGGACGCCATCCGCAGGTCAGAAGGACACGCCCTGGAGGCTCATCGTGTTCGGCGTGCTCGCCGTCTACGCGATCCTGATCGTCCTCTTCAACCGCAAGCAGGTCGAGGTCAGCTTCGTCTTCTTCTCTGCCGAGATCTCGCTCCTCATCCTGATCTTGCTGTGCGTCGGGATCGGCTTCGCCGCCGGCTTCCTCTTCGATCAGCTGCGCGCTCGCCGCAAGCGATCGGCATCAGCGACGTAGGGGCGAGGCATGCCTCGCCCGGGCCCGGCCTACCAGGCCCGCTACAAGAGACCCGCGAGCACTTCGATCCCCGCGACGATCCGCTCCGGCGTCTCGTAGCTGAACGCCAGCCGGGCTGACGTGAGCCCGAGGCTCGAGCCAGGTGGAAAGAAGTCCTGGCCCCGCACGAAGACGACTCCCTCGAGTTCTGCTCGGGCGACCAGCTCGGCCGTAGCCACTCCGCCTGGAAGCTCGAGCCAGAGAAAGTAGCCACCCTCGGGCCGGCTCCACGACGAATCCGCCGGGAAGCTCCGCTCGAGGGCGCCCGTCATCGCGTCACGCCGCGCCCGCAGCTCCACGCACACGCGCTCGAGATTCGGCTCGAAGTGGCCGCGCTCGATGAACTCCGAGATAGTCGCCTGCGCCAGGAACGGCGGAGAGATGTACGTCGAAACCGCACGCTCCTCGAACGCGGCCGCGGTGCTGAACGGGAGCACGAAATATCCGACGCGAAGGCCCGGGGCCGCGGTCTTCGAGAAGGAGGAGGTGTACGTGACGAGCTCGCCGCCCTCGAGCTCGTGCAGGCTCGGTGGAGCCTCGCCCTCGTAGCGAACGAGGCCATACGGGTCGTCCTCGAGAACAGCCAGCCCCTGCGCGACGGCAATCTCGACGATCCTGCGTCGACGCTCGGTGGACAGCGTCCGCCCACTCGGGTTCTGAAACGTCGGAATCGTGTAGAGGAACGAGGGAGCCTCGGGTCGGCTGCGCAGCTCGGCTTCGAGCGCATCGGGGTCGAGCCCTTCCTCGTCCATCCGAAGCGCCACGATCTCGGCTCCCTCGCGCGCGAGGATCTTGAGCGGGCGGTCGTAGCTCGGCGCCTCGACGAGGACGCGACCCGGCCGGCGGGCCAACTGCTCAGCCACGTAGAACGCGAAACCCTGAAGCCCGCCGACCGTGAGCACGACCCTCGCGGACTCGACGCCGTGCCGCGCGGCCACCCACTCTCTAAGTGGCGCGTATCCACCGCCCGGACCGTAGGCGAAGACCTTTGCGCCCTCGCGCTGCGCGACGGCGTACGCGCACTCGGCGAGCGTTGCAGCCGGGATCAGCTCAGGTGCGGGCGCTCCGCGCGCGAACGAGATCGGAGGCTCAGGCATGATCGCGAGCCTACCCAGATCCGGCGGCAGACCAGAATCCGCTCCCACATCATTCTGGTCACTCGAAGATCCCTGAAGGCGGCCGCTGCGCCCCTTTCAGATCACGCCGCGACGATCTCGGCGACTATCTGGGCCGTTTCCGTCGGCGTCGTGCCGACCCGGATGCCTTTTGCCTCGAGCACTTCCTTCTTCGCCTGCGCCGTCCCTGCCGAGCCCGAGATGATCGCGCCCGCGTGCCCCATCGTCTTCCCTGGCGGCGCCGTGAAGCCCGCGATGTAGGCGACCACCGGCTTCGACATCTCGGACTCGATGAAGGCTGCGGCCTTCTCCTCCTCGTCGCCGCCGATCTCTCCGACCATGACGACCTGCTCGGTCTGCGAATCGGCCTCGAAGAGCGCCAGGATCTCGAGGAACGACGAGCCGACGACCGGATCGCCGCCGATCCCGACGATCGTCGAGTTCCCGAGCCCGAGTTGCGTCAGTTCATGGCCGATCTGGTACGTGAGCGTGCCCGAGCGCGAAACGAGACCTACGGCACCCTCGCGGAAGATCTCCGCCGGGATGATCCCGACGTTCGCCTTGCCCGGCGAGAGCGCGCCAGGGCAGTTGGGGCCGATGAGGGTCACGTCACGCGCGCGGATGTAGGCGTGAATCCGCAGCATCTCGTGGGCCGGAACACCTTCGGTGATGCAGATGACAGTCCCGATCCCTGCGTCGATCGCCTCGTACATCGCATCGGCGGCGAACGGAGCGGGGACGAAGACCATCGCAGTGTTCGCACGGGTCCCGTCGACAGCGGAGGCCACCGTGTCGAAGACGGGGATGCCCTCGACGTCCTGGCCGCCCTTCCCCGGCGTGACGCCCGCGACAACGTTCGTCCCGTGCGAGCGGTTGCGGAGCCCGTGGAAACGGCCCTCGGAGCCCGTGAGGCCCTGGACGACGAGACGCGTGTCGTTATCGACGATGATGGCCATCAGCAGTGCCACCTCAGGTGATGTTGCCGCGTCCCTGCCGCGCGAAAAGCAAGCCAGGCGAGGACGCAGGGAGTGCCCGTATTGGTGAATACGGGCGCGACTGAGGACGCAGCATGGCGCCGCTTTGCAGCCGGCAGGGACGCGGATGACATCGCCTGAGGGGGCACTACACCGCCAGCTCCACGGCACGCCGGGCGCCGTCGAGCATCGTCGACTCGGCGTGCAGATTGGTGAGCGCAGCCTCGGTGAGGATGCGACGCCCCGCCTCGGCGTTCGTACCGTCGAGCCGAACGACGATCGGATACTCGATCCCCATCTGCTCGACCGCAAGCAGGACCCCGCGCGCAACCTCGTCGCAGCGAGTGATCCCGCCGAAGATGTTGAAGAAGATCGCGCGCACCTGGGGATCGCGAGTTATCACCTCGAGCGCATCGACGACGCCCTGCGCGTCACCGCCTCCGCCCAGGTCGCAGAAGTTCGCGGGCCGGCCACCGACGAAGGTGACCACGTCGACCGTCGACATGGTCAAGCCCGCGCCGTTCCCGAGCACCCCGACCTCGCCGTCGAGCTTCACGTAGGTGACGCCCTTCTCCCGCGCGAGCGCCTCGAGCGGATCGGCCGCGCCGGCATCGCGCATCTCGGCGATGTGCGGAAGCCGGAAGAGAGCGTTGTCGTCGACCGTGAATTTCGAGTCGAGCGCGCGCACCTCGCCTTCCGGCGTGACGATGAGCGGGTTGATCTCGCAGAGCATCGCTTCGCACCCCACGAACACTTCGTAGAGCTTCCCCACGATCGAGGCGATCTGCTTCTGCTCCCCGGGGTCGGCGACCGCACCCTCGTAGACGAGGCGGCGCCCGTGCCAGGGATGGCAGCCCTCCAGCGGATCGACGTGGAGTCGAATGAGCGCGCCCGGGCTCGTTGCGGCGACCTCCTCGATGTCGATGCCGCCTTGCGTCGTGAACATGAAGAGCGGTTTCTTCGCGCTTCGGTCGAACGTCAGCGAGAGGTAGTACTCGCGCTGGATGTCCGAAGCACGCTCGACCCAAACCTTCGTGACCA
>Ga0315274_10013379_pt1 | contig 11680 bp, 11 predicted proteins | sample YL17G02_20_MG_FD_203700 | JGI IMG/M metagenome (GOLD analysis project Ga0315274, IMG submission 203700) | Sediment microbial communities from Yellowstone Lake, YNP, Wyoming, USA - YL17G02_20 | ecosystem: Environmental > Aquatic > Freshwater > Lake > Sediment | place: USA: Wyoming | collected...
TACCCTTAAATTTGTTTTTAATTATTAGGTTATAGCCTTATAAACAACAATAAACTATCTTTGATAAATGAAATTCCATTGTGAATTAATTAAAATCATCACATCAGACTATTCAGCATTTTGCAGGATATATAGCTTTAACGACTTAGGAAGCATAAGACAAGTGATGAGCTTCAAAGTATCGGCATTCGATAGTGAGAAGTCCAAGATAGTGGCACAAGGAGTTGAATTTGCAGTATGTGAGATAAAAGAAAATAAGCTATTTATAAGAAACTTATTTGAGAGTGAAGTGATTATTAAGTTAGACTCTGCCAGGACCACATCATTCAACAGCCATTTATCAGAGGAGAAGGATGTCAGAGCCAAGACAAGCATCTTGATAAAAGGAACATTAGATGCAGGTCAAGAGTTTATCATCAACATAGAGAATAGAAAATTAAAAGGAATTATTAAATAAACGAAAAAACAAACAAAATTATGGCAGTATTAGTAGATACTTATTTACATCTTAAAATGTTAGAAGAATTAGTAAGTACATTAAAAAAGAAACAAGAAAAGGGAGTAGCAGTTACCATCTCATTAAATGATACAAAGGATGCTTATGAGCAGAATGTAAGTAGTTATGTCAAACAGACTAAAGAACAAAGAGAGCAAAAGGCAAATAGATATTACCTTTTTAATGGTAAAGTAGTTTGGCAAAATGATAAAGCATTAGAAGTAATCCAGTATAAAGCAAAAAATTCAGTTCCTACTTCAAAAGAAGAAGATTATCCATTCTAAATAATAAATTATGGCATTAAAATTAGGGTACAGCGATAAAACGATCGCCAAGAACATCAAGACTGAATTAAAAAGTAATAAGCCACAAGCTCAAGCAGTAGCTATTGCATTAAGTGTAGCAGCTAAGGCAAAAAAGAAAGCAGGTAAGAAGTAATTTAAAAGAAAAAACAAATGAATCATAATTATGAATAATTACTTAATATTCTTAGACTTAGGAGGTAATAAGGTCCAATACGAAGTTAAAGCAGATAATGAGCTTCATGCCAAAAAGATAATCAAGCAGTCAGTAAAGTTTGACAAGATAATGAGATGTGAAGCTGGCACATTGCAAAGATTTGCTGAGATGAAAAACAAACAGGATGCAGAAACCGAATAACCACACAGCTCATGACTGCTTCATCTCAATAAGCAATCTAATATTAGCTACTCGCAAGTATGGAGAGCCACAACAAGTCAATGCCCATCAAGATAAGATTGATTTAGTGTTTAATTGTGAAACCACTTTAAAGCTATTCAAGGACAAGTATAGCGAGATAATAAATAACATCAATGGCTAAGCCTAACAAAGAAAGCATCATAACTGATATACTAATTGAGTTAAATGGAGTTAATAATCAACGTGGGGAGGTCTTGGCAAAGGTTGGCAACAAATGGCAATTAAGCGAAAGGACCTTTGATAGGATATGGAAAGATGCCAATTCAAGGCATGAGATAATCCAATTTGAGCAACAAAACAAGTTAGCTGAACAATCTACTGCAATAAATAAAAAGCTTGTTATAGCGACTAATATCACTAAAGAAAGCCTACTGCTCGAATTAGAAGAAGTTAAGGAGTTGGCAAAAGTACCTGATAATGCTGGTCGAATAAACACTCAAGCAGTTATAAAAGCTATTGAGGTCCAAGCCAAGATGCTCGGATTAAACGAAGCACAGAAGCAGGAGCTTATCATCAACAAAGGATTCTACTTTGATTTAGAAAAGGATGGAGAATGAGAAACCAAAAATACCTCGTAAGTTCTATTCAAAAGCATTCATTCCTGTATTAGAAAGCAAACAGAGATATCTTGTTTGTTATGGAAGTAGGGGAAGCTCCAAGACTTTTCACATCATTTTAAAGCTATTGATAGAGTCATTTGCTCCTAAGCACCGAGCCATTTACTATTGCAGAAAGAATCACGAGACAATACGTTCAACTACATTTAAAGACATCTGCTTTGCCATCAAGATGTTTGGAATGAAGCATTATTTTGAGTATAGCGAGGTAGCCAACAGTTCAATGGTGTTCACTAATAAGATAACAGGTCATAAGATTATGCCTTATGGATTAGTGGAAGCTGAAAAGACTAAGGGTATAAGCCAAGCTACTCATGTGTTTGTTGATGAGATAACCGAATGTAGCAAAGAGTCTATTGATATGATTGACTCGGTGCTAAGGACTCCACAAGCCGAATATTTACAATTCATCTGTGCCTTTAATCCTGTTGATGAGAATAACTTTATAAGGTCCTACTTCTTTAGTCCTGATGACATAAGCAAGCCGAGAGCTGACTATGGAGATGACCTACTCATCCATCACTCTACCTTAATTGATAATGAATACATTGATAAGGAAGCTTATGAGATAAGTTTAAGGCGAAAGTATGAGCATAATCAAAACTTATTAGACATCAATCTTTTTGGTAAGTGGGGCAGAGCAGAGGTTGATAAGCCATACATCACTAACTTTGATAAGAGTAAACACGTTGGCAAGTTTGACTTTGACAAGTCGGACATCTTACTTTCATTTGACTTTAACGTAGATCCAATGACTTGTGTTGCATCACAGATTAGAGCTGGAGTAGTTTACTTTATTGAGGAGTATCGGCTAAGGAATAGCGATATATGGCAGTTATGTGCTGAGATAAGGAGCAAGCTTCCGAAGTCAAACTATGTGATAGTAACAGGAGACAGCACAGGTAAGAATCGCCAAGCCATCAGTAAAGGAGGGTTAAATTATTATCATGTAATAAAAGATGAATTATCTATACATGATAGAGCATTTACTATTCCTGGAATGAATCACTCTAATCACAATAGTAGAGAGATAATGAACAGGGCATTCCACTTTAACAAGTGCTTCATCAATGAGTCTATGACTTATCTAATCAAGGACTTAATCTATTGTGAAGCAGATATGCATGGCAATTTAATCAAAAAGAGTAGTGGCGAGGGTAAGGAGTTGTCGCATTTATTAGACGCTTTCAAATATTCCTTAGTAAATATTTATCGCAATCAGTTAGATTTATAGTGTAATTCAGTAATTTATGAATAACTTTGTATGAGTTATAATTCATTAAGTCAATCTGACATCACTAATGCCTAATTAATCATTCAATGAAGTCAAAGTTTAGTCATTTAGACCAACAAATTAGGGACTTAATTATAGCCAATCCATTATTCCACGACTCCTATACCAAGTTAGCCAGGATAATCTTAAACACAGAAGATAGTGCAGATGATAATGCTGATGTAAATGCTTTAAAGGTTTACATCGTAAGGAACAAAAAGAGGATATTAGACTTGCATGAGGGCATCTTAAATGCTTGTGAGCTTACAGATGTGCCATTGACATCAGCAAAGAACATATGGATTAAGACCAAGCCAACAGATACGACTCCAGGAGTGAGTGCCTTTGTAGTGAATCCTGACTTTGTGCCTAATGAGATAGCAAAGTTAAGCGAGCTTCAAGCAGACTTGATTAAGGACCTACAAGCATTCATCCCTAAGTTCCCAAAGCTCAAGAGAGTGGTGGATAAGAATAGCTACTTATTAGTTTTAGATCCTGCAGACATTCACATCGGCAAGTTGTGTTCATCATTCGAGACTGGAGAAGATTATAATAATCAGATAGCAGTTAAGAGGGCATTAGAAGGAGTTGATGGCATCTTGCAAAAGGTATCATCCTTTGCCATTGATAAGATTTTGTTCATCGGTGGTAACGATATTCTCCATGTGGATAATCCAAAGAGAATGACTACATCAGGCACTCCACAAGATACTGATGGAATGTGGTACGATAACTTTCTAATTGCTAAACAGCTTTACATTGATATCCTTTTAAAGTTGGTAGCCATAGCAGATGTTCACTTCACTTTCAATCCAAGCAATCACGATTATACTAATGGTTTCTTTTTGGCAGATGTTATCAAGACTTATTTTAAGGACTGCAAAAATATCACTTTTGATTGTTCAATAGCACATAGGAAAGGATTTAAGTATCACAATAATTTGATAGGCACTACTCATGGCGATGGTGCTAAGTTAGCTGACTTACCTTTATTGATGGCTCAAGAGTTCAGTCAAGAATGGGCATCTACTAAGCATAGATATGTTTATACTCATCATGTGCATCATAAGACTGCTAAAGACTTTATCGGTATAACTGTTGAAAGCTTGAGGAGTCCATCAGGCACAGATAGCTGGCATCATCGAAATGGATATTTAAGTATCAAGGCTATTGAGGGTTTTTTGCATTGCAAACATAATGGGCAGATAGCTCGGATAACTAATATATTTTAATCATGGCAGAAAAAGAAGCACCAATAATAGATGATCAGGATGATGAGGATGATGAGGACTTAGAGTTTGATGTGGAGTTTACCAGTCGTGAGGAATACTTTACTTCCTGTGCTACTCTTATTCAGATAGCCGACATGATTAATCCAATGACTTCTGATGAAAGTATACTCAAAAAGAATATACTAAGGAGATGTTACAAGATAATAGATGTGATGAGTGCAGAGATGTATGATGAGCTGTTTGAAGATAGAGAGGAGATTGAATCTTAATACTAAACTATTTGATATAAAATTACTATATTTCTTTTCATAAAATAATATAATGGCAACAGAGAATATAATATTTAAGGTCCTATTTGACACAACAGATGCTACTAAGCAAGTCGCTTCATTGGATGGAGTGATGGAGAATGCTACCAAGCAAGTTGATGAGTTTAACAAGAATGTCAAGGGTGGAGCTGATGGATTGAGTAACCTGGCGAAAGCAAAAAAGACATTCAATGACATCTCAATAGCTGAATCTACTAATGAGATTAAAGAGCTTAGTGCTGAGTTATCCAATGCTACTGCTAAAGAAAAGGACTTTGGCAAGGCAGGAAAAGAGAGTGTTGATGCTTATAAGAAGGGTAAGATTGACCAAGTGCAAGCTACTAAACAGCTTGGAGATGCTATTGATAAAGGGGTGGTTGCTACTCAAAAGATGGCTGTTGAGACTGAGAAGATGGCAGGTAAAATGAAGTCTTATAAGGCTCAGATATCTGAATTAAAAGCTATCTTACCTACATTAAGTGGAGAAGAATATGTGCAAGCTCAGGCAAAGTTAGCTAACTTGACTGATGCAATGGGCGATCAACAAGCACAGATTAAGTTGTTGGCATCTGATACAAGAGCTTTAGATACTACCATGCAAGGACTTCAATTAGGAGTCGGAGTATTCGCTGGACTTCAAGGAGCAAGTGCATTGTTTGGAGAGCAAAGTGCAGATGTAGAGAAAGCATTATTAAAGGTCAATGGAGCAATGGCTGTGCTTCAATCTTTACAAGCCATCCAAAACACATTAGATGCTGAGAGTGGATTTGTCAATTCAGTTAAGCTTTATTGGAAAGAATTATTTGTTAAAGAAACGATTGCAGAAACAACTGCAATAGGTGCAAATGTATTAGCAACTGAAGCTGAAATAATAACAACAGAAATAGATACTGTAGCAACTGAAGCTAATACAGTTGCAAAAGAAGCTGGAACAATCGCAACAGCTTTAGCAACAGCAGGAATTGCTTTATTGATTGCAGGATTAGTTTATCTTGCCCTTAACTATGATAAGGTAAAAGAAAAAGTATTAATATTTTTAGGAGTTCAAGAAGAATTAACAGCACAGCAAAAAATGGCTTTGGTTTTATCTAAAGATATTCAAAATGTAAATGAAGAAGCAACTAAATCAGCAGGAGACGAAATAGGTAGATTGCTTGCTTTAAAAACAGCTATACAAGACAATAATATTAGTCAAAAAGATAGAATAAAAGCTGTTAAAGAATTTAATTCAATTGCTGATGAGGGTAATAAAATAAGCGAAACTGAAATAAATAATACTAATCTTGTTACATCTGCTATTGAAAGACAATTTCAAGTAATAATAAAAAGAGCTCAAATTAAAGCTGCAGAATCTGCTATTGAAAAGTTAGCAAGTGATTCATTAAAGGCACGTCAAACAGTTTCAGACTTTGAATTAAAAAATGGCAAACTAACTATTGAGAATCAACAAAAATTTGCTGAGGAGTTAAAAGATGTAGCTATCTCTCAAGATAGATTTGAAGCAGATAAATTAGTTAAAAAGAAAAAGCAAATTGATGATTATTTATTAGCACAAGGAAAAGTTATTAAAGCTGATTTAGAAATAACTAATTTAATTAGAACATTCGGTATAGGTTTTGAAGAAAAAGATGTAAAAGAGGTCAAAGCTAAAGATCCAGTCAAAGTTAAAGTAAAGATTACTCCTGTATTAGATGTTGCAGAAGCAGAGGGTTTGTATGAAGATGTTAAAAAGCAATTAGAAATAATAGACTTTTCTAAATTAACGATTACAACTGAGTTCATGTCTGTTCAAACAAATGAAAATTTAAGCAAGCTATTGGATGATACTAAGAATTTTGTATCTAATTTTAGTTCAATAACATCTACTTTTGATAGTAAGATAGGAGTTCCTTTTCAAATGTTAGGAGAAATAATATCATCATCTATTGATATAAAAGCTTTAAATGATGCAGTTGATGAGCAAAGATTGCAACTTCAAGGACTTATTGAATATGCTACTGCAGTAAGAAATCAAAATTTAGATTTAATAAAGCAAGCACAAGACCAAGAGGTTGAAATAAAAAGAAAAGGTGCTTTAGAATTATTAGCAATTACTCTAAGTGGTGATGAAAAGGAAATAAAAGCAATAGAAGATAAAGTAAATAAACAAAATGCAGCAGCATCAAAACAAGTTGAAGATACAAAAACTAATGTAGCAAAAACCAATAAAAGTAATGAAGAATCAGTAACATCAGCAAAAGCTACATTAACAGATTTAGAAGATAAAACTAAGAAAGCACAAGCTCAGGCAGTAACATCATCATTGAAAATAGTTAGTGTAGCAATATCAGCTGTTGATGCTATAATTGATAGAAATATAGCAAGAATAGACAAAGCTATTGACCATCAAAAGACAGCAATAGAAAGAGCAAGAGAGTTGGCAGAGAAAGGTAACAGTCAGTTGCTTGATGCAGAAGAAAAAAAGATGCTTAAACTTGAAGAATTAAGGAGAAAAGAAAGCAGAAAAAAGAAAGCTGCAGCTATTTCGGAAGCCATTGTCAATACAGCCATTGGTGTAACTAATGCCCTAACAACTAAGCCAGCATATTTAGCTGGTATTATGGCTATATTAGCAGCAGCAATGGGAGCAGTTCAGATAGGTATCATCTCATCACAGCAATTTGCAAAGGGTGGTTTTACTGGAGATGGCACAGGACAAAGAGATAATACAGGTCATATTCCTGTTGGTATCGTTCACGATAATGAGTTTGTAATGGACAAAGAATATACTTCTAAGAATAGAAATGAGCTTGAATATATCCACAAAAACAGAATACCATTAGCTGACATCATAAAGAATAATCAGATGCCTGTCTTGTCATTTAACAATATATTAGGAGGATTGCAAGTAAATAATAGTGGGCAGCTTGAAGAACGTATGAGGGCAGTTGAAAGTGCTATCTTGGACCTACCTAATAGAATGCCACAGACATCAATGAATGTGGATAGCAGAGGTTTGTCAATCAGAGTAACTGAGTTAGCATCAAAGGAGAAGAATTGGAAAAGATAAATTTGCATTATTAAAAATAATGATTAGATTTGCTCATTCATTTTTAGTTGTTAATTTTTGAGAGGGTGGTGCAGTCGATTGCACCACCTTTTTTATTTTGTTTAATCATTTAATTTATTAACTTTCCTTTTATCAATGAAATTAGAATTAGCATATCCTACTGTTACCTTATCAGGCAATCCGATTCCTTACAATTTAAGTAGGACTACTCCTACATGGTTTCCTGTCAATGGCGATGATATTACAGGACTTGATGACCTTACTTTAGAGACAAGTAGAGAAGAAGGCAATCAAATCAAAAAGACTATGAGTGGCGATTTGATGTTCTATGACAATGTAGGAAATACTAAGACTTTAATATTAAATGCATTCTATAATTCTGCTACTCCTGTAAGTTATATGTGGGTTAGGATTTACGATTGTGAATGTGATGAGTGGATTTTTAAAGGTCAAATTACAAGAGATAAGATTGAGTGGTGTAGTGGCGATTGCTTTGTCAAATGTAGAGCTTCACAATATGATGAAGTTACCGATGCTTACAATTCATTAAATAATGTGCTTAATTATGATGCTTATTTAGCTGATCCAAGTGAGCATATATTAAATTTCTTAATTACTGATGGAGATACTGGTATTGGTGTAGAAAATTATCAAGAGTCAGTAAGGGTTGGTGGGTTGCTTAAAAATTCAATAGCATCATTGCCTGAGTTTGTTTTTAAGTCATCCATATTAGATAGTCCAACAGGACTTAATGGATGGACAGGAGATGATTATGGAATTACAACTATATTAGGAGAAGCTGGAGATACGAATGTTTATTATCATTCTTATTTATTAAATGCAGATATCTCAAAAGGTCTTAAAGAGAGAACAACTGATGATGTTATAAGATTTGAGCATAGGTATATAAGGACTATTAGGCAGTTTTTGGAGGAGCTAAAGACAGTCTACAATGCTGATTATCTTATTAAAATTGTAGGCAGTCAAGTGCATTTTATCTTTGAGAGAAAGGATTACTTCTTTCAATCATCAAGTGTGTGGAAGGATTGCACTAATTATAATGTATGTTTTGAGATTGACAATAGAAATCAATATGCTTATGCTGATTTTAAATGGAATACACTCGGCAATTTAAATGATACTGAGAATATAAATGTAGATTATGCGATGTATAATAATATTGAAGAATGGAACAATCCTGTAAGTCCAATTCAAAAAGATGCTTATTCAGTTTTTACACAATTTGGATATGCTCCTGTTGGCAATCCTGGTGGAGCTGGATTTATAATGTTGAGAAAGCCTTACACATTTTCAGTTCCATCACTTGTAATACCTGGCGATTTTGTTGGTACTGCACCATTAGGACCATATTATAATTTAGGTACTTACTCTATTCCACATTATACTGCAAGGTTATATGATTTGAATAGTCCTTTTTATTTTAATGGCAACTTACAAAGTGTTTATTCTGAATATAGTGGACTTGGATTAGGATCATCATTAACTTATTCAAGATATAGAGATGTAAACCTTTATGACTGCTTTCACTTCATTGAGAATCCAAGAAACACTCCTAATCATTTAGGTTATACTTCAAAATACTCAAAGAAATATTTAAGATTCAATGTAGAAGTGCAGTTTACTTGTGCAGAATACTTAGCATTTACAAGTGACTCAGCAGTTATGATTGATGTGTTTGGCACTCCATCAAAGGCAATGATAGAGAATGTAGATTGGGACTTTAAAAAACGTACTTGTAAAATAAGAGGAATAATATAATGAAAAGAACAAGCATAGCATATACAGATAGCATTAGTGGATTAGCAAGTTTAACTTACTTAGTAGCTACTCCAGGCGAGATAAAGACCATGACTGCCGAATACACTTTAGGAGGTACTTGCATCACTTTAGACAATACGGTTGTGCAATATGACTCAGCTATTGCCTTAACCAATCCTCGCTTTCCTGCTTCATCAAATTACTTTCGATTTACTGTTACATCGGCAACTATTGTAGGGACTTGGTATGATATGACCTTACTTGTTAATGGCTCAAGTCAAGGTGCAGACTATTGGTTTAACAAAAATATGGAAGTTCAGTTTAAGCGACTTAGCGATAATACTTTTTCTATTAGACATAGATTCATGGTAACTGATGATGTGAATGGCTATGTGGCTGAGAATGGCACTAACAACTATAACTTATGGTTTAGTGTTCCTGATGGACAAGCTCCAACTATCAACACGATTGGTAGTGGCTCATCAATGTATGATTCAGATAAGTTTTTTGTCAAGCATATAAGGGTAACTGACATCACTACTCAGACCTTTGATGAGATGTTGGACTTTGATGTAGTTGATGCTACTTATTATGATCAGTCTGCATTGGTAAGTACCTTTGCAATAACTGCTCCGAGTTTAGATTATGTGATAGGCGATTCAACAGCTACAAGGATAACATTTACTAATGTCAATCCTTTAAATACTCCTACATCAGCAAAGATATTGATGATAAACGGACAGCCTACAAGCACAATAGTAGGTATTAATCCTGCAATCATTGAAGATAATCAGACTGCAACTGTTATAAATGTCGCTGGTAACACATGGAGATTAGATGCTAACTTAACAGCTTTAACTGAGTTTCCAAAGGAGATTATAGCCATTGTTTATTACAATGCTTTAAATAGTGTTGCAAGCTCCAAGATAGGCACATTCCCACCACGACCTAATGGACCAATCACAGCAATAATAGGATGCTATCCTGCAATCACTACTACTTACAATGATTATAATAATGTTTCGATTGGATCGTGTATTCAGTCAGCTTTATTTGAAAGGATAGAGCCTATCTTCTCAATATCCAAGACTTCATTTGTCAAGATTGGATTGGGTGCTGGATGCTTTCCTTTAGGATTCGACCAATACAATAAGACAGGCACATTTGAATTGAAGCAAAGAAGCACAGGAGAAGTTTTATTTAGTGAGAATTTCAGTTATAATGCTTCATCTACAATATGGAATACAGGGTCACTTACCTTTACTGATGCTGGAGGGTTTCTTAATTTCTCTTATATTTATCGAAACTTGATAGGATATTTAGGGGACAATGTGGATGCTACCTTGACCTTTAATATATGGTATTCATCTACCTACTATGAGACTGTTATAAGCCAATCGGCTAACTTTGTAGCTAACTTTTCACAGAGTGGCTCTCTTTATGCTCTGCCTTATGTTGAGGAGTTGAAAATATTAGATGCAACTGGTGTAACATTGATTGATTCAATGATAGGCAACTTGATGACCATTGCACCTACTTGTGATAATATCTTTAAGGTAGAGGTAAAGAGGTCAGCATTGACAATGACATTCGATTGCACAGTTATTCCTTTCCTTTATGAGATAGGCAGTAATGCTATTAGTGAGGAGGATTCATATACAGGTACTCCAGGATTTAGTGTGTTGAGTAGTCCTTATTTTAGTGGTGTTCCTACTTCATTCGGATTGCTAAATGATACAGTTACTTTTGATTTAGACATGAGTTCATTAGATAAAACAAGATTATGGCAAATAGCAGTAATCGTTAAACAAGTTTAAGATGTTAATATATACCTATCCAATGTGTTCGGTTGCAAGTGCAACATCAAACAATTCAGCAACAGAGAGATTGAGTGTTCCTTTAGGGAATTGTGCCACCAACATAGGATTCAATCATGATGTCTTATGTGGCGAGTGCTATTGTCAGCCTTACCTTATTACTGACACATTCACTACTCAATTATCACTTTTTTATGGCACTCAAGATTTGTTAAGAATACAGATTTTTTCAGCTGATGGTCTCACTATATTAGCCAATACAACTACATTCAATTCAACTACATCATGGAATGAATACGGAGTTCAATCAACTACTTCATTTCTTATGAGTGATATGGCTACTCTTGCAGGAACAGATTGTTTTAGACTTAAATTTGTTTATGACTTTG
>Ga0315274_10013380_pt1 | contig 11680 bp, 12 predicted proteins | sample YL17G02_20_MG_FD_203700 | JGI IMG/M metagenome (GOLD analysis project Ga0315274, IMG submission 203700) | Sediment microbial communities from Yellowstone Lake, YNP, Wyoming, USA - YL17G02_20 | ecosystem: Environmental > Aquatic > Freshwater > Lake > Sediment | place: USA: Wyoming | collected...
TTTGGCGATCAACTCTTCTCCCAGCATTACTCCGACGACAAAGTGCTTCAGGTGGTCGGGCCCGGTTTCTTCCAAGACCTGGTAAACCGGAGTGATTGCTACAATTTCCTGGGCTTTTTCCTGAAAGAGCGACTTGGGGTCTTTGAACAGTTTCTTTTCAATGATTTCCGGAAGCTTGCTCTGTATTAAGTTTTTTTCAATGAATTTTTTTGAAACTTCGTAGCCCTGGTCAAGATACAAGGAGCCGATGAATGCTTCAAAGGTATCACTCAGAATGTATTTTCTGGCTTTGCCTTTTTCTTTTTCTTCTCCCGAAGACAGCAAAAGAAAATCTTCGAATCCCAATTCCTTGGCTGTGTCCGAGAGTATATTGGCGTTGACCAGGGACGCTCTCAAGCCCGTCATTTCCCCTTCCGGCCTTTCCGGGTATTTTTTAAAAAGATATTCGGTGGTAATCAGTTCCAAAACCGCATCGCCCAAAAACTCCAGTCGTTCATTGTTATTTAAGTAGAAATCGGGGCTTTCGTTCAGATACGAACGGTGGCAGAGGGCCTGGGTCAAAAGGTCTTTATTCTTAAAAGAGATATTTAATGATTTTTCCAAGAGAGAAAAATCTTTCGTATTATTCTTCATTGTCTTTTTTCTTTTTAGGCTCTTCGGCTTCTTCTCCGGCTATTTCCCGATAGACGGTTCCCAAGACGCCGTTGATGAATTTTCTTGAGTTTTCCCCTCCGAAGTTTTTGGCCAGCTCGATGGATTCGTTGATGGCTACTTTGGGAGGAACTTCGTCTTTATTTTCGTACAAGAGTTCGAAAATGCCGATTCGCAAAACATTCCTGTCAAGAATGTTTATCTGATTAATCGGCCATTCGGGAGCTGTTTTTTCAATGATTTTGTCAATTACTTCGATATTTTCTTTGACTCCGTTGACCAGTTGCCAGATGAAGTCGTAGCTTTCAAGGCCGTGTCCGAATTCAGCAATGTTCTTTTCGGTTATTTTTTCCAACTCGCCGCTAACCTTTCCGTGAAAGTCCCATTCGTACAAGCTTTGCATTGCGACAGACCTTGATAAATGCCTTGAGGCCATATTATTTCTTTTCTTTTTTAGTTTCTGTGGTTTCGGCTTCTTTCATTTCCTTTTGCCTCTTTTTCTGCTCTTTCTTTTCCAGTTTGGCCATTACGTTCACAAATTCCATTCCTTTGTAGTATCCGCAGTATCCGCAGATGGTATGGGGCAAGACCGGCTTTCCGCACTTGGGGCATTTAACTAAAACAGGGGCCTTGATGAAGATGTTTCCCCTTCTTTTGTTTTTTCTCGATTGATTGTGCCTTTGTTTTGGTACGGCCATATTCTTATCTTTAAATCTTTGTTTTATTATACATTTTTAGAGAGATTTGTAAAGTTTAGTAATATATGTCGTGGTTTCCGACCGAAAGAAACCACGCTTCTTTTTTATTTTTGAGATAGAAAATAATGCGGTATTCATAATCAACCGACCACGACCAGTATTCTTTTAGTCTACCTCTTAATTTATGCGTATTGAGTGATTGGTCAAAAGGATTTTTTCTAAAAACGGCCTCTTTTTTCTCTACGGCTTTTTTAACATCCAAAGACAGACTTTTATACTCCTTTTCAAACTTTGAAGTATAAATAATAATCATTATCTTAATTCTTTTAACGATTTTAGGGTTTTCCCTCCACCTTCCATTATTTCTCGCTTCCCCGCATTCAGCTCTTTTAACAGTTCTGTCTCTTTCCACTGTCTGAATAAATCTCTAAAAAATTCACTAGTTGTTCCGTAGTTGTATTTTTTGATGGCCATTCTAATATCCATGTCCATATTTGACGGCAAAGAAATATTTAAAACCTTTCTCATATATTTTTGTAATATTTTGTATTACAGATATATTATCATAATGCTATCGAGGATGTCAATACTTCAAAACTGGCTCAAAACTTCTCCTGTGTATTTTGCAGATTCCGTGTTTTTTAATTTTTTTCAAATGCTCCTTGGTTCCGTATCCCTTGTGCTTTTTAAAATTGTACTTCGGATACTTCTTGTCGTACTTTTCCATAATTCTATCCCTCGCCACCTTGGCGATGATGCTAGCCGCAGAAACGGAAAACACTTTATTATCGGCTTTGACAATCGATTTTTGCTTAATATTTAAATTGAGTTTTATCCTCCCGTCAAGAATCAGAAAATCAACCTTAACCTTGTTCTTTTTTTCCAAATTTTTGACCGCCTTAATCATTGCCAATTTAGTCGCTTCTAAAATGTTAATCTTGTCGATTACTTTTTCCGAAATTATCCCTATCCCCCATTTTATCTTCGAATTATTAATTAAATTGAGATAAACTTCTTTTCTCTTCTTTTCGTTCAGCTTTTTTGAGTCCTTTACCGATTCAATCTTTTTAGCTTCCTTAAAATCCTTTTCAATGATTAAGACGGCTCCGGCTACAACCGGTCCGGCCAAGGGGCCTCTTCCTGCTTCGTCAATCCCCGCCACATATTTATGTTTTTTCTTCCAGAGTTTCTTTTCTTCTTGAATCATATCTTTATTATATCTTAAAAATAAAAAAAATAAGAGCAATTTTTAAGTTAGCTCTATAATTTCGGCATACGACCCCCTGCTTCGCCACAGAATTCTCAACGACAACTGAGTCGTAAGGCGTTCTTTTTTTTCCGATAAAATCAGCTCTAATTCGTGTACTTTTTCCACAGCCATAACCTCTTCGTGGCTAAGGCGGTGTCGTTTTTGGGAAATAATGGTTTCAGCTGCTTTTTTTTGTGGCTTTTTTCTTAAGTCCCAGCCGGTATCTAAATCAATCAGGCAGTAAAACCTTGGTCCCGCTACAACTATGACGAACGGATAGTTTCGGCCGGGCAGGTTTCTTTCAAAGGCATTACTGATAATGTCTTTTTTCCTTTCTTCAATCCTTCTTGCAGTACCTTCCGTAATTATACCCGCCTCAATGAGATAGAGAATATAATTATGGAAATAGTTGTCAATGCGTCTCTTGTTCCAAGTAACTGTCATTTTTTACCTCAAGGTGCTATGTCCGTATAATATAACATTTAGCCATAATGTCAAATTTTCCACAACCTTCCTTTCTTCTTGAATCATATTGCAAATTGATATATTATTAACATATATTAAATACATATTGACATATGGATAATTTAAACAAAAACGGCAACGGAAATGTTTTGGGCCAGAGAGAATTGATGGCCGAGATAAAGCTGGCGGAACAGGAAAACAGGATAGCCAACTTTAGCAACAAAATAATATCCGACCTCTCTATTTTAATAGAAAGGATAAAATTCGGATTGAATCTGGAAAACAGTAAAATTTTAGGTCCTGTCTTTTTGGGAGAAGTTGTCATTCTGGGAGATTTGAATTTGAAAGGAGCCATAGTCAACGGTTCCCTCTATCTGGGCAAGGCGGATATAAAGGAAGATTTGATTTTGGAAAACGCCCAGATTAACGGAGCGATTAATTTAGTCGGAGCGAAAATAGGAGGAAACATCGATGCCAAGGGATTGATAACCGTCGGGTTTCTTTCTCTTACCAAAGCAGAAATCGCCGGAGATATAATTTTGGAAAACGCGGAGATAGAATCCGCCAAGTACGATGACCTGATGGTGAGGGGCGATGCTTTCTTCGGTACGGCCGTAGTCAAGGGAAACCTCAATCTGGGGAAAATGAAAACTGAAGGGACGATTGATTTGGAAGAAACTGAAGTCGGAAGCAATCTGGTTTTGACCGGAGCGGAAAGCAAGAAAGGAAACATTGACACGACGATGACGAAGATCGGGGGAAAGAAGATTATCTAACGCTAAAAAATGACTAAGAAGTTTACACATCTGCATTTGCACTCGCACTATTCCCTTTTGGACGGATTGGCGAAAATCGACGACATTATTGATAAAATCAAGGAATTGGGCATGGATTCGGTGGCTTTAACCGACCACGGAACTATGTACGGAATAATCGAGTTCTATGAAAAAGCCAAAGCCAAGGGCGTCAAGCCCATTATCGGCTGCGAGGTTTACGAGTCCGTAAGGACAATGGACGACAAGACCCCGAATACGGATCAAAGAAGATTTCATTTGATTCTTTTGGTGAGAAACGAAAAGGGCTACAAAAACCTCGTCAAGATTGTAACCGAAGCTCATTTAAGGGGCTTCTATTACAAGCCCCGCGTTGATTTTGAATTATTGGAAAAGCACAGCGAAGGGCTTTTGGCCATGTCCGCTTGTCTTCAGGGGCGCATTCCCCAGCTTTTGCTTTCAAACAGAAAAGTAGAAGCTGAAGAAATGGCCTTGAAATATCAAAAGATATTCGGCAAAGGCAATTTCTATTTGGAAATCCAGCACCATCCCGGCATTCCCGAACAGGAAAGGGCGAATAATATGATGATTGAGTTGAGCAAGAAAACAGGAATACCTTTGGTCGCCACCAACGATTCCCACTATATCGATAAAGACGATGCCGAAGCTCAGGACATTTTAATGCTCATTAATACCGGCGCGGACATCAACGATTTGGAAAGATTGAGCATGAAAGCCGACGATTTCTCAATCAGAAGCGCCGAAGAAATGGAAGAGGCCTTTAAAAATGTCCCCGAAGCGATTGAGAATACTCAAAAGATTGTCGAATCCTGCAACCTGGAATTGAAACTGGGAGAATTCAAGCTTCCCACCTTTGACGTTCCCGAAGGAAAAACCAGCGAAAGCTATTTAAGGGAGCTGTGCTATCTGGGAATCGAAAAAAAATACGACATTCATTCTGACGAATTGAAAAGCATCGTTGACAACGCCTTGAAAGGGAAAGAAACCAAGATTGAAGAAATTAAAGATTTAAAACTGAAGGAAATTATTGAAAGAATGGAATACGAACTGTCGGTTATCAGCAGAACCGGCTTTTCTGGATACTTCTTAATCGTCGAGGACTTCGTCAACTGGGCCAAGAACAACAGAATCGTGGTCGGCCCGGGCAGGGGTTCGGTCGGAGGTTCAATCGTCGCCTATCTGACCAACATCACCACCGTCGACCCTTTGAAATACAATCTGTATTTTCAGAGGTTTTTGAATCCGGACAGGATTTCCCCTCCCGATATTGATTTGGATTTTACCGACAAAAGAAGGGACGAAGTGATTAACTACGTTGCCGAGAAATACGGACGGAACAAAGTCGCCCAGATAATCACCTTCGGAACCATGGCGGCCCGGGCTTCAATCAGGGATGTGGGAAGAGCCTTGGGCTATCCCTACACCTATTGCGACAAAATCGCCAAAATGATTCCCATGGGCTTCAGCTTGAACGACACTTTGGAGAAGATAGACGAATTCAGGGACTTGTACGATTCGGACAAGCAGGCCGAAAGATTGATTGACTTGGCTTTGAAAATAGAGGGCTGCGCCAGGCACGCTTCGACCCACGCCTGCGGAGTCGTTATCTCCAAAAATCCTTTGGATGATTCCGTTCCCATCCAGCATCCGACCCAGGACGAAAAAGGAATCGTCACCCAGTACGAAATGCATTCGGTTGAATCAATGGGACTGCTGAAGATGGATTTTTTGGGATTGAAAAACCTGACCATCATCGAAGAAACTTTAAAAAGAATTTACGCTGTCCGCGGAATCAATGTTGATATTGACAAGATTCCGCTGGACGATGCCAAAACATACAAACTTTTGCAGGACGCCGACTGCGTCGGAGTCTTCCAATTGGAGTCCGACGGAATGAGAAGATATCTGAAACAGCTGAAGCCGAAGGAAATTGAAGACATTATCGCTATGGTGGCTCTTTACCGCCCCGGCCCCATGCAGCATATTCCCGAATACATCAACGGCAAGAACAAGAGGAATGAGGTTAAGTATCTGCATCCTTTGTTGAAGCCGATTCTTGAAAACACTCACGGCATTCCCGTCTACCAGGAGCAGATAATGAGAATAGCCCAGGAGCTGGCCGGCTTTACCTTGGCCGAAGCCGATATTTTGAGAAAAGCCATGGGAAAAAAGATCGAAAAACTATTAATGGAGCAGAAAGACAAGTTCGTCAACGGAATGAAGAAGAATAACATTAGTGAAAAGATTGCCGTTGAATTATGGCACTGGATTGAGCCCTTCGCCAAATATTCTTTTAACAAAGCGCATGCCGCCTGCTATGCTATTATCGCCTACCAGACGGCCTATCTCAAAGCCAATTATCCGGTTGAATACATGGCGGCTTTATTAACCTCAGAGGGCTCTGATTTGGAAAGGGTCGCCATCCTGATTGAAGAATGCAAAAAGATGAAAATCGAAGTGCTGGCCCCGGATATTAATGAGAGTTTCAGTAATTTCAGCGTGGTTCCCAAGAAGAATCAGATAAGGTTCGGATTGTCAGCCATCAAGAATGTGGGGTATAATATCGTTGAGCTGATTATCGAGGAAAGAAAAAAGAACGGGCACTTTAAAACCATAGAGGATTTCATTTCCCGGGTTGATTCAAAGGTCTTGAACAAAAAGTCGCTGGAAAGCCTGGCCAGGGCCGGAGTTTTCGACAAATTGGGAGAAAGAAACCAGATTCTTTCCAACTTGGAAAAGCTTTTGGACTGGTCCAAGAAAAACCAGAAGATGAAGGAAAGCGGGCAGAGAGGCCTGTTTGACGATGCGTCTTCGGTTAATTTTTCCAACGGCATTGTCTTGGACAAAGCGGAACCGGCCAACGATTACGAAAAGCTGATGTGGGAAAAGGAACTGCTGGGTTTGTATGTTTCTGGCCATCCTTTGGAAAAACACAGGGAATTGCTGGAACAGCAGACAATGTCGATTAAAAAGATAAATACCGACTTGAACGGCATGGCTATTTTCAGCCGAAGCCCTTTTGAAAAATATGTTGTTCAGGGAGAAACGGTCACCATCGGAGGAATCATCTCTTCGGTCAAGAAGATTTTGACCAAGAACGGACAGCCGATGATGTTCGTGAAACTGCAGGATTTGACCGATACGATTGAAGTGGTGGTCTTCCCCTCGATGATAGAGAAGAACCCCTATGTATTCTTGGAAAACAAAATAGTTTCGGTCACCGGCAGGACGGATGTCAAAGACGGAATGCCCAAGGTGATTGCCAATGAAGTGGAAGAAATATTAGAAGCGTAAAAAAATAAATATGAAAATGGAGGAAATAAGACACTCGCTATCCCATATTCTCGCCTCTGCCGTTAAGGAATTGTTCCCCGACGCTAAGTTCGGCATCGGCCCTTCTATAGACAACGGCTTCTATTACGACATCGAAGTTGAACTGAAGGAAGAGGACCTGAAAAAGATAGAAAAAAAGATGAAGGAGCTTCTTAAAAAGAACATTGTTTTTGAGAAAAAAGAAGTTTCTAAAAAAGAAGCTGAAAAGCTATTCAAAGGACAACCCTACAAGATTGAATTAATCAAAGAGATTCCGGATGAAAAAGTTTCCGTCTATGTTTCCGGAGATTTTGTTGACTTGTGCAAGGGTCCTCATGTCAAATCAACAAAAGAAATAGACCCAAAATCATTTAAATTGCAAAAGCTGGCTGGAGCCTATTGGAGAGGAGACGAAAAGAATCAAATGTTGACCAGAATCTACGGCTTGGCTTTTGAGAATGAAAACAAGCTGGAAGAATATTTGAAGATGCTTGAGGAAGCGGAAAAGAGAGACCACAAGAAAATCGGAAAAGATTTGGATTTATTTTCTTTCCATCCCGAAGCCCCCGGCTGCGTTTATTGGCACGAGAAAGGCATGATTCTTTGGGATTGTTTGGAAAAGCTTGGGCAGAGCATCAGAAAAAAATACGGATATATTAAGATTAAAACTCCACAGATGGCTAAGAGTAACCTATGGATTACTTCCGGACACTGGGATCACTATAAGAACGAAATTTTTATTTTCAATGTTGAAAATGAAACGTACTGTTTAAAGCCGATGGACTGTCCTTTCAATATCCAGATTTACCAAACAAAACAGAGGTCTTACAGGGATCTGCCGATTAGATATACTGAAATCGGCCATGTTATGAGAAACGAAAAGTCCGGAGAACTGAACGGCCTTTTCAGAGTAAGAGAGATAACCCAGGACGATTCTCACATTTTTTTGCGCGAAGATCAGATAGAGGAAGAAATCTCTAATCTGATCAAAATGATTCAGGAGTATTACAGCGCTCTGGGCGTCGAGCCGAGATTTTTTCTTTCGACCAGGCCGGATGATTTCATGGGAGAAATCAAAACCTGGGACAAGGCCGAAGAAGATTTAAAGAACGTGCTCGAGAAACACGATATCAATTACGGAATGAAAGAAAAAGACGGAGCCTTTTACGGCCCCAAGATAGACATAGACATTTCCGACGCCTTGGGCAGGTCATGGCAAGTGGCCACTATCCAGCTCGATTTTCAATTGCCGCAGAAATTTAAATGTGAATATGTCGATCAAAACGCCGAAAGAAAAACACCGGTCATGCTCCATGCCGCTATTTTCGGAAGTTTTGAAAGAATGATAGGTATTTTAATTGAGCATTATGCCGGCTCCTTTCCTTTCTGGATGTCGCCTGTGCAGATAAGAGTCATTCCTATCAGCGAAAATTATCTTGACTACGCGACAAAGATCGCCGAGAGTTTGAAATCTTATCGTGTTGAAATAGATGAAAGTAACGAAACAATCGGAAAAAAGATAAGAGAGGGAGAAATGGAGAAAGTCCCCTACCTTCTGGTTGTCGGAGACAGGGAAAAGGAAAACAAAACAATCAGTGTAAGACAAAGGGGAAAGATTGATTTGGGAGAAATGAAAATCGAAGAGTTTTTAAAGAAAATAAATAATAATTAAAAATATATGAAAAAAATATTGTTTTTTCTCATAGCGATAGTGTTCCTTTTCGGACTTTCCGCCTTTGCCGCGGAAACAACCGATACGACTACGGCCCAGAGCCTCAATGTCGCCGCTCCCACCGTTCTCCCCACCAATCCCCTGTATTTCTTAAAGGAGATCGGCAGGAATATTCAGACCGCTTTTACCTTTAATCCGATAAAGAAGGCGGAGATAAGATTGAAGTTCGCCAACGAGAAGCTGGCTGAAGCCGAGAAGGTTTCAGAAGCCGGCAATACAACGGCAACCAACAACGCCCTTGAAAGCTACAGCAAAGAAATGGATAAGGTAAAGCAGTATGTCGATGTCTTGAAGAAAGACAATCCCGATAATCAAAAGCTTCTGGAAAAGATGACGGAAAACAATCTTAACCACCAGCAGATTTTGAACAAGATAGCGGAAAAGAAAACAGAGGTGCAGCAGAAGATTACAGAAGTGAAGGACAAGGCGGTTGAAAGCCTCACTTCCGGATCTTTTGAACTGGCCAATCCGGAAAAAGTCAAACAGACAATAGAAAAGGTCATGGAGCAGAACAAGGTTGAGACCTCTGACAAAGTGGAGCTCTTAAAGAAGATTGAAGAAAAGGCCCCCGAACTGGCCAAAAAAACAATGATTGCAGTCCAGAACACCATTATAAGCGACAAACTGAGCAATGTTAATTTAAATCAAGTTGAAAAGCAGAAGCTGGAAGGATATATGGATAAATTGAAAGAAAAGACGGAATACAAGCAGGTAGTTTTGGAGGACTTTGCCAACAAGATTATTTCAGACAATAAAGAAGTCTTTAATAGTCTAAACAATATTTCCGAAGAAGACAAAACCAAGCTGAAAGACTACGCCCAGGACCTTCTTTCCAATCAAAACATCGACTACACAAAAGTTGTAAACGATATTAATTCGTTGAATATTTCAACGGAAGCAAAGAAAGTGATTAATACGGTCAAGGACAAAGTGATTGAGAAGACGGAAAACAAAGAAAGGAATGTGAATAGCGCCACTCCGGCCGTACCAGGAGTGAAGTCGGGAACGGGAGTAACCGAGCCCGCGGTTCCTGCGAATAAAGCGGGGTTGGCCAATCCTGCTTCGACCTTCTGCGAAACGAACGGATACAAGGTGGGGATAAGAAAGAACGCTGACGGAAGCGAATACGGAATGTGCATCTTTAATGACGGAAAAGAATGCGATGAATGGAAGTTCTACAGGAAAGAGTGCGGGACGGAGTATATAAAATAGCCATGGATAATGTTGAAATAGAGATCCAAGTTAATGTTGAGAACAGCAAGCCCTTGTTAGGTTTTCTAGAAAAGAACGCCGATTTTCAAAAAGAAAATCATCAAACAGACGAGTATTTTTCCCCAGTTCATCGCAATTTTATCGAAATTCGCCCGGTAAAAGAATGGTTAAGGCTGAGAGATTCCGACGGCAAATATTCAATAACCTACAAGAACTGGTATTCTGACGAAAATGGCAAAGGCCAGCATTGCGACGAATACGAAACCGGAATCGATGATTTGAACCAAGTCAAAAAGATTTTAGAAGTTCTTGATTTTAAATCAATTGTTACGGTTGATAAATTAAGAAAAACTTGGACATATAAGGATTATGAGATTGATGTTGATTCGATAAAAGGCCTCGGGGATTTTGTAGAAATTGAGTATATCGGCAAGGATGAGGGCACAGACCCGAAAAAGATTGCCGAAGAGATGGTTAGCTTCCTTAAAGATGTTGGCTGCGGCAAAATCAAAAGAAATTATGTCGGCTACCCGTTCCAATTATTGTTTCCCGAGGAAACAAAATACGAGGAGGTATGAATCTAACTTATAGAAAAGGATAATATGAGTAATAAAAAAACAGGGTCAAAAGCTTATCAACAGTTTTAGACTGTGAGAGCTATTAACTCCTGCAGGAACATTTTTTAATGAAACGTTCCCTTTGTCGTATTCGATGCCGATTTTTTTCCTCAGATACTCCGGGAAATTGCTTCCGCTCGCCAGAAGAATTACTTCTTCTTGGCTTAGATCATAGACCAAATCCTCGTTCCGAGAAAGGGCAATGGACCCTTTTAGCGGAACTATGGTTATATCCGGAGGCAATAGGTACCCTCCCTGTTTATACCAGTTTCCATTTTGGTCGATACCCAACGCTCCAGGTGGAACGGACCGAAGTGAGACAAGCAGGAATATGAGTACGAGAAAACCCGCAAACATCAACACCGCTCCGGTTATCTCTTTGCCCGGAAGGACACCCGCAAAGGCAAACGCCGCCAGTACAAAAAAGAAAATCATTACAAGCACGAAGGCGATAACGACTATCACTGCTGAGAGTGAACTCATTGGTTCGAAAATCATGTCAATACTCCTCAAGCTTGTTACAGCTTGACTGTCTATTTTATAATTCATTTACATTAAAATGTCAATAGTTGAAACTCCCCTCTTTCTGTTATAGTATTAAGACATGAAATACCATATCATCACCTTCGGCTGCCAGATGAACCGGTCCGATTCGGAAAGGATTGCTTCAGTCCTGGAAAGCATGAAATACGTTGAAACTCCTGATTTAAAAGAGGCCGATTTGGCTATAGTGAATATGTGTTCTGTGAGGCAATCGGCCGTTGACCGAGTTTACGGACTCGTCCCCCAGTTTAGGGCCCTTAGAACGAAGAATAGGGGCTTTAAAGCGGTTTTAACAGGCTGTATTTTGAAGCCGGAAAGGGCCAAATTGGCCCAAATCTTCGACTTTATCCTAAACAAGGAAGACCTGGAAAACTGGCCTCAACTGCTTAAAAGAAAACAACCCAAAA
>Ga0315274_10013384_pt1 | contig 11678 bp, 10 predicted proteins | sample YL17G02_20_MG_FD_203700 | JGI IMG/M metagenome (GOLD analysis project Ga0315274, IMG submission 203700) | Sediment microbial communities from Yellowstone Lake, YNP, Wyoming, USA - YL17G02_20 | ecosystem: Environmental > Aquatic > Freshwater > Lake > Sediment | place: USA: Wyoming | collected...
GCGGATTCCGACCCGGGGCGTGAAATCCGCAATCCGCAATCCGCAATTCTTATGGGGTCAAAATGACCTTCATCAAACCCGCTTCTCGGGCGTACAGCCGGCTGAACCACTGCGGCCCGTCCTCCAGCGGGGCTATGGCGCTGATCAGGGGATCGACCCGGATGGCCCCGCGCGCCACCAGATCGATGCAGGCCGGATACTCGCCCGCTGAGGCGCAGGAGCCGCGCAGCGCGATCTGGCGGGTCACTACCGCCTGCAGGGGCATCTCGACGGCGGGCGAAACGTTCCCGACCAGGGTCAAAGCCCCGCCCTTGCGCAGGCAGGCCAGCGCGGTTTTCACGGGGTCAGTGGCGCCCACCGCTTCGAGGGCGATGTCGGCGCCACGGCCGTCGGTCAGCTTCGCCACTTCGGCGGGCACGTCGCAGGCTTGCGGGTTCAGTTGGGCGTCGGCGCCCACCTGCCGCGCCAGTTCCAGGCGGCCGGAATCGACATCGACGGCAACCACGCGGCCGCAGCCGGCCAGCCGCAGCGCCTGCATCGCCAGCAGGCCGATCATGCCGCTTCCCACCACCACGCCCGTGTCGTCCAGCGTGACCGGAGTCAGGTTGACCGCGTGGACCGCTACCGAGACCGCCTCGATCATGGCCGCCTGCTCGAACGAAAGGGCATCGGGCAGCCGGTAAACGATACGCCTCGGAACCGCCACGTATTCGGCGAATGCGCCGTGACGGCGGTAGTCGCCGCACGACACACCGAGCACCTGCCGCCGATCGCAAAGGTTCACCAGCCCGCGGGCGCAATAGAAGCACGCGCCGCAGTACACGGTGGAGTCGAACGTGACGCGCTCACCCTCGCGCAAGTCGGTGGCGCCGGCGCCGGTGCGGGCCACCACGCCCGCCGCCTCGTGCCCCATCACGATGGGCGGAATGCGCCGTCCGGTGGAGCCGTCGAAGCCGTGCACGTCGCTGCCGCAGATGCCGCAGGCCTTCACCCGCACCAGGACCTCGTCCGGGCCGATCTCGGGAATCGGCATGTCCGCCAGTTCCAGGCGCTTGTATTCCGTCAACAACAGCGATCTCATGTCTTCTCCGCGCTATTATATCTTTGCCATGAACCACCAAGTCACCAAGACACCAGGCTTGGTGTTTTGGTGCCTTGGCGGTGAATCCCTCGGGAAGCCTGCAAGGCCTGGATCGTGAGTCAGCGGCGTGAAGACTGGGCAGCGCTGCGCCGGTCAGGGGGTCTTCGGGTCCGCTGATGGCGAGTCGAAACCCGGTTTCGCCGCCGTCTCCGAAGCAGACCAGTAGGTGTAAGAAGCGCGCGCCAGATCATAGATCGTCGCACGGTTTTGAAGCAGCACCTTCAGCCAGGACCAGCCGCTCAACTGCGGAAAATAAATGCCCCGGAAAATAAGGCGCGCGATCAGATGGCTGAGCTGATAGGGAACGGGGTCGCCTGCCAACTTCCGGACGGCCTGCCGCGTGGCGGATGCGCTGTAGGAGGCGGTCCAGGCACGGCGCACTTCATCGTGCACCTCGCCCGCCCGCAGCCGGAGCGGCTGGTGCGCCATGCGGAAAGGCGTGAAATCGAGCCAATGCTTCGGCCGCGTCAGCCGGCCCTCTCGTTGCAGCCGTTCGTAGAGTGGGGTGGCGGGGTAGGGGGTCAGTTGGCCGAAGACCGGCAGACCCGGCGGCCACTTTCCGATGTGCGCCAGGGTGCGCTCGGCGACGCCCGGCGTGTCGTGATCAAGGCCGAAAATGAAGGACGTGATGGCGTAGACGTTGCGCCGCGCCAGACGATCGAGCACGGCCGCGTATTCGTCCGGCTTGCTGAAACTCTTGTTCACATCCGCGAGGTTGGCGGCATCCAGCGACTCCATCCCGATGAAGATCCACTTGCCCCCCGATTCGGCGATGAGGTCCACCAGTTCCTCGTCGCGCAGGAGATTCGCGCTGATCTGGCCGACCCAGGAAAGCTGAGCGCCCGCGGTGATGATGTCGCGCAGCAGGGATTTTGTCCGTTTCACATTGATGGCCAGGTTGTCATCAACGAAAAACGCCGCGATGTGGCCGCGCTCCCGCCGCGCGCGCGCTTTCAACCGTAGCATCTCGTTCACGACGCTCTGGTTCGAGCGGAACCGCATGGCATCGCCGAAAAAGCCGGTGACCGTGCAGAATTCACAGCCGTAGGGGCAGCCACGGCCCGTCTCAATGGGAATCAGGTGCAGCGATTCCCAATTCACGCGGAAATGGGAGATTACGCGGCGCAGCACCCGCGGAACGATGTTGAAGCGCGAGAGATCCATGTCTTCCCATGGAATTTCAGGATAGCCCTGCAGTATTGGCTTGCGCTCTCTGCCCGAGGCGTCAACCGGAGCGTAGATATCCTTCAGTTGCCCGCCAGCGGCATCGGCCACGATCCGCGGCCATGTTTCATCGGCCTCGCCGAGCGCGACGGCGTCCGCATGACGCGGGCCTCCGTCCCGGCCCAGTGGTTCGTCGGGAACCTCGGTGACGTGCGGCCCGCCCATGACCACGGGTATGCCGGCGGCGCGCAGCGCATCGGCCACGCGATAGGCCTTGGCTATCAGCCGCGTCATGGCGCCGATTCCGGCCAGCCCGATGCCGTTATCGAGCGCGAAGCGCACCACTTGCCGCTCATCCATGGCGCTCACATTGCCGTCGATCAGCACCACCTGGTGCTCCTTCGGGGTGAGCGACTGAAGAAGGAACATCCAGAGGGGCGGCATGAAGTTCCGCGTCACGCCGTTGTCGGGGCTATAGAGCAGAATTCGCATGCTCAATTGAAGTGCGAAGAACGGTTGACCTTGGCGCGTTGTTTAGCCTCCAGCCGCTGTTCTTCGGTCGGTTTGCGCGCCTTGGCACGGCCCGAAGCCCGGTAGGCCATAATGTCCGATTCGGTAACCTGCTGTCTGGGACGCACCGGCCCATCCAGGTCTTCCGCCGCCAGCGCGGCCTGCAGCTTGCCGTAGCAGAGGTCCGGTCCTTCCTGATACTTCAGGCGGCCCGGCCCGAAGGCCGCGGCGGCGATCACGATGGTAAAGGAACGCGCGGGAGCGTCGGCGCCGTGCAGGGCGAAAGCGTATTCCCGGCCCAGCGCCAGAGCTGTGAACCCCGTGTATTCGAGCATCGTTCCATCATACTCCTGGTTGGGCGAAACAGCCTGAGTTTCGCCGGCGCGGCTGGCCCTTGACGGCCGAACCGGCGGGAAGGAAGGCCTCCCGGCCGGGCAAGAAAATTACACCCGGCTTCGCAATCCACCCCACTTGCGTCACGCGGCGTGGTACACTGTACCTGGTGTTCTGAGAAGTCGAGTTCGCTCGAATACATGCTGCTCGATGGTCTACTTCCTGCCGCATTCGACTCCGCGAGATGCCAGAGCGGGTTCACCCGGACGAAGCGAGCCGGGCGCCCATTGATGCAACCTACCAGAGAGGAAAGAGAATGAAGAAGCTGTTTGTTGGCAATATGAACTTCCAGACAACGGAGAGCGATCTGCGGACGTTATTCGAGCCCTTCGGCAACATCGGCGAGGTCCACATCGCCACCGACCGCGACACCGGGCGCTCCCGGGGATTCGCCTTCGTGGAGATGACCGAGGACGAAGCGGCCGAAAAGGCCATCGCCGCTCTCAACGGAAAAGATATGAATGGCCGGGCGCTCAACGTGAACGAAGCACGTCCCAAGACGCAATCCGGGGGTGGGGCCCGCCGTGGTGGCCGGGGCGGGTTCTCGCGCGACGATGACCGCGGCTCCGTGCGCCAACGGCGCGAGCCGCGCTGGTAGCAGCCGCGCATGGTTCGGGGGCGCGATACGCATCGCGTCCCCTCACTTCGGTTTTCGGGGGACGTTATGGCCTCACGTGGACGGACCACCTTCGAGAAGCGCCGGAAAGAGATGGCAAGAAAAGACAAGCAGCGCGCGAAAGCCGAGCGGCGGGCTCTGCGAAAGGCGTTCCCACAGGAGCCCGACGCTGAGCAGGTTGCCATCGAGGCTTCCCCGCCCGAAGATATCTCGCCCGGCGCCCCGGAACAGCAGTAAAAAGGATCGCGGGCTCCCATTGCCTCGCGACGAAACGCGGTAGCGAGAATGGGCCGCCGGCCCATGGCGCCGAGGCGGTCGTTCGCAACAGGCTCCCCTGCCGAGTGCCCAATCCCAACGCTATGACAACTCAGGCGCTTACGCCTGGGGAAACCACGTCCGCTGTGTCGGGACGTCTCAAGAGCCTTCTCCAAACCGGCTTCAGCCATCTGTCGAATGGCTTGTTCTGTGTGCCTTTGTGGTGAGCCGGTGCTATGCTGGCTGGCGCCATTCAGATCGGTTCAGGAGCGACCATGACCATCCATAGGCGGGATTTTCTGGCGGCCGCCGGCGGCGGCCTTGTCTCCTACGCGGCGCAGGCAGCGCCTTCGGACCAGATCGTGCTCGGCGTGATCGGCAGCGGCGGCCGCGGCACCCTGGTCATGACCATCTTTCAGAAGAACCCGGCGGTGCGTGTCGGCGCCATCTGCGACGTTTACGAGCCCAACCTCGAGCGTGGCCTCGATACGGCGAAGAAGGTCCCGGGCAACCAGCCGAAGGAATACCGCAATTACAAGCAACTGCTCGACGACAAGACCATCCACGCGGTGCTGATCGCCACGCCCGAGCACTGGCACCATCGCATGGTGCTCGACGCTCTGGCCGCCGGCAAGGACGTCTACGTCGAGAAGCCGCTCTGCCAGACACCCGAGCAAGGCGCCGAACTGGTGGAAGCCGAGAAGCGCTCCAAGAACATGGTGCAGGTGGGCATGCAGCGCCGCAGCTACGACCTGTACATCGAGGGGCGCAAGGTGGTGGCGGCGGGCACGCTCGGCGCCGTCCGCATGGTCCGCTCCTGGTGGCTCAACAACTACCTCGGCGAGGCACGGGAGGTCAAGCTGGACGGGAAGCTGGATTGGGAGCAGTGGCAGGGACCCGCGCGGCGCGTCCCCCTTGACCCCCTGCGCTTCCGCCACTGGCGCTATTTTTCCGATTACGCCGGCGGCATCGTCGCCGACCAGGGCGCCCACGTCTACGACGGCATCCACATGCTGATGGGCGCCGGCTACCCAGCCGCGGTCAACGCCTCGGCGGGCAAGGTCCACAAGCCGCGCGTCGATATGCCGGAATCGGTGGTCGTCACCGCCGAGTATCCCGAGGATTTCATCGGCGTGTTCATGATCAATTACGGCGCCATGAAGTACAAAACGCGCAACGACCAGCTCAGCTCGCTGGACGGCGACAAGGCGCGCATGGACATCAGCCGCGAAGAGTTCAAGGTGTTCCCGCAGGGCGCCGAGGAGACGCCCTCGATCACCAAGGCCTCGGCCGGGGGCTTCGGCAAGGCCACCGATTTGCACGTCGAGAATTTCATCGAGTGCCTGCGCACCCGCAAGACGCCCACCGCGCCCATGGCGCTTGGTTTCCAGGCGGCGCTGGTGGTGCAGATGGCCAACCTCGCGCTGAAGCAGGGCCGGCGTCTCCGCTGGAACGCCGCTTCAAAGAAAGTAGAAGCGTGACGGAAAGTAGCCGCAGATCGCGCAGATTGCGCCGATTCCATCCGCGCAATCGGCGAAATCTGCGGCTTGAAGCTTCTACGACTGCTTGGCCAGGTTGATCTCCATGTAAAGGGCCTCTGGAAGCGGGTTTTCGCGGTAGGGCGGGATCTCGCGGAAGCCCAGCCGCTCATACAGCACCACGGCTTCCTGCATCTTCGAGGGGATGGTATCTAGCCGCATGAAGGCGTAACCGATCTGGCGCGCCTCGGCAATCACCGCCTGGGCCAAGGTTCGGCCGATCCCCCGGCCACGGAAGGCGGGCCGCACGTACAGCCGCTTCATCTCGCAGATCCGACCGTCAATCGGCTGCAGGGCGACGCAGCCGGCCGCCTGCCCGTCGTCCAGGGCCAGCAGCAGGCGCCCGGCCGGCGCGGCGTAGCGGCCCGGAAGGCCGGCCAGCTCCTGTTCGAAATTCTGAAAGCAGAGGCTGAAGCCCAGCGAGTCGGCGTATTCGAGGAAAAGCTCGCGCGCCGTGCCGATCTGTTCCTCGGTCTTCGTGTTGATGATCTCCAGCAATGTTGCCTCCCGCCAAATCATAAACCCGGCGCGCTCCGCAGCAGCAGGGCAATGCTATGCCAGGTTGTCGAAGCCTGCCACCTGATGCCTGATCCCTGCTAATCTATGCGCACTATGAAGAGAGCATTCCTGCTGCTGGCAATGGCGGCGGCCGCGACTGCCGGCGCGCAGTCCAGCCGCCAGTTGGACGACCTGAACTGGATGGAGTTCCGCAAACTGGTGCCGGGCCAGATCAAGACCGTCTTGCTGACCACCGGCACCGTCGAGGCCCACGGCGTGATCAACAATGGCGCCGACAACAGCGCGCCGATCGCCATGGCGCGCGCCATCGCCGCCGACTGCAATGCGCTGGTCGCTCCGCACGTTCCCTATGGCATGACGGGCAGCCTGACCCCGTATCCGGGCGGCATCACCATTCCCGAAGAAGCCTACAAGCCATACCTGCGCGCCGTCATGGAGGGGCTGGCCAAGACCGGCTTCCGCAACATCATCGTGCTGAACGGCCACGGCGGCGGACAAACGGCCGTGCTGCAGGCCGTGGCCCAGGACGTGGCGCTCTCCCGCGGCGTGAACACCCTGGTGGTCAACTGGTGGACCTACGCCGGCGACATCACCAAGGCCGTATTCGGCGAGGATGGCGGCCACGCCGGAAACAACGAAACGGCTTACATCCAGGCCATCGATCCCAAGCTGGTGCACCGCGAGCTGTATTCCCGCGAGCTGGCGACGCCCCTGCCGGCGCCGGGCGCCTGGTCGGCCGTGCCCTTCCCTTCCACCATCATGCTGTACAAGGAGGGAGAGGGCTATCCCAAGGATTTCGACCAGAAGCAGGCGGACGAATACTTCCGGCGGGTCAACGCCAAGGTGGCGGCGCTGATCAAGGACACCATACGCAAGTGGCAATTGGCCGGCCTGGAATGAAGTAGGCAGGAGGCAAGAGGCGGCAATTAGACCCCTTCCTGCCTACTGCTTACTGCCTCCTGCCCCTCACCGTCAAGTCTCGCTTGCCCGTCAGCCCCTTTCTCATCCGGGCGTACCTGCGGTCTCCTCTCAAGCCCCTCGGAAAGCAAATGCTGATCCGTTGTACGCCGACAAGATAAGGCCGTGTCCGGACGACTCTCGCGGTCGAAAAGCCGGGTGAGAGAAAACCGGTCGGACGCTCTCAGATACGGAGAGGACATGACCACTGATTGGTGAGCGAAGTGGTCGAGCACCACGGGCTTCACCCCTCAGCAGCGGAAGCTGTTTGGGACACGAATGATTCGTGATACATTGTCCCGTCGGTAACCGCTTGGGATTCGTCGTGCGGCCGGTGACATGGTTTGTGACAACATCGTCGCGTTCGGAGTGAGCATCATGTCGCTAGACTGGCTGATTTTCCTCGCGTTTGCCTCTGGATCCCTGCTATTTACCGCCGGTACGTACCTCCTGCTAAACCATTATTCTCGCCGCATCGCATCGACGTTGTTCGCTGTCGGCTTGGCTGTCACCCTGATGGCCGGGTTAGCTGGCGCGGAGCGCCTCTACCGCAAATTCGTCAGTTTTACGGAAACTGAACAGACTGTCGCCAGCGCGGTCGCGGAGCCGCTGAAACAGAGCCTTCTTTCGCAACCGCGCTACCGCGACCCTAAGCGACTAGCACTCTACGAAGCGAAGGCCTTTTCGCAGAACGGCGAGGATGGGATTATTGCCGAGATCTTCCAGCGGATCGGCACTACGAATCGATACTTCACTGAGTTTGGCTCCGCAGACGGGAGGGAGAACAACACCGTGCTCCTGCTCAGGCAGGGATGGCATGGCCTGTGGATGGACGTGAACCCGGACCTCGTGCGGGCGGCTGAGGGCTACTTTAGGCGGGAGGTTAAAAGCAAGCAACTCCAGATTGTGCGCGCCTTCATCACAAAGGAGAATATTCAGGATCTCTTCCGGAAAGCGGGGGTGCCGGCCGAATTCGACCTGCTTTCAATCGACATTGACCGGAACGACTACTACGTCTGGGAGGCGATTCGAGAGTTTCGACCGCGCGCTGTCGTCATTGAGTACAACGCTATCTTCCCGCCTACTGTGGACTGGGTTATCGAATACGACGCCAACGCCATGTGGGATGTCACCAGCCGTTACGGAGCCAGCCTGGCCGCCCTTGAGCGGCTCGGCCGCACCAAGGGGTACAGCCTGGTGGGCTGCAATTTGACGGGAGTAAACGCCTTTTTTGTTCGCAACGATCTGGTCGGCGACAAATTTTCAGCCCCGTACACCGCCGCAAACCACTACGAGCCGGCGCGGGACAAAATCCCCGTGGGAGTCGGCGGGGTTTCCCCGCGCCGCCCGTAAACGCAGAAGTGGTGGTCACGCAGTGGACCCCTGGTGACCTCGAAGCCTGCGCAAGCGGCGAAGCCCCCTCAACGCCAAAGCGAGTCGAATTTTGCAAGTATCTCAGGAGGCAGGAGCCGGCGATTAGACCCCTTGCTGCCTACCGCTTACTGCCTACTGCTTCCGGGACGCGCACCTCGCCCTGCCGGAACTCGTATTTCTCCAGCGCTGCGCTTTCGACGCCCTGCTCCACCAAGACCTCAATGTCGAGTGTCGCCTCGGCCTTGTCGAGTTCCTCGGGGCGGGCGTGCAGTTCCGGAGCGCGCGGCATGAACAGCGGGCAACAATCCTGGAAGGGCTCCGAGCAGATGGCGTAGGTGCCCAGCCGCTGCGCCGCCTGGATGATCTCCTGCTTGTCGTCGCCGATTAGGGGCCGGTAGACGGGAAGCACGGCGGCGCGGTCGATGGCGTTGAGGTTGTGCAACGTTTGCGAGGCCACCTGCGAGAAGCTGTCGCCGGTGACCAGGCCGAGCGCGTGCTGGCGCCGCGCCAGCTTCTCGGCAATGCGCAGCATCATGCGGCGGTAGAGCAGGATGCGGTAGCGCTCCGGCGCGGCGGTCACGATCTGGCGCTGAATGGGCTCGAACGGGACCAGGTACAGCTTGGACGTGAACTGGTACGGCGTGAGCAGGCGCACCAGCTCGCGCGCGATGGGCGCGGAAGATTCGCCGGGCCGCGCCGGCAGGCCGTGGAAATGCGCGAACAGCAGGTGCACCCCGCGTTTCATGACCTTGTAGGCGGCCACGGCCGAGTCGTAGCCGCCCGACAGCAGGCACACCAGCCGTCCGGCGCTGTTGGCCGGCATGCCGCCCGGCCCCGGCAGCTTCTCGGTGTAGACCAACGTCGAGCGCGAGGTGATCTCGACGAAGCAGGTGAGTCCCGGGCTGGTCAGGTTGACGCGCGCGCCCGGATGCCCGGCGGCCTGTAGCCGTTCGAGCAGGTCGCGCCCCAGTTCCCGCTCGATCTCCGACGAGCGCATGGGGAAGGTCTTGTCCCCGCGCTTGGCGCGCACCGCGAAGCTCTCGAACTGCCGGCCGAGCACCTCCTGGCGCGCCGCTTCGAACAGCGCCTCCCGCTCGGCGGGCGTGCGCCGGGCCACGGCGAAGTAGACGACGCCGAAGACGCGCTTCAGGCGCTCCACGGCCGCCGGCACGGCCTCCTCCGGCAGGTCCACCAGGAGGCGGCTGTGCACGATGCGGGCGCGGGCCGGCAACGGCTCCAGGCTCTGCCGCACGGCCATCAGCAGCTTGCCCAGAAAAAAATTGCGGTTGCCTCCCTTCAGCCACAACTCGTGGAAGTGCAACACCAGCGTTCGTTCCATGCGACGGGTTTATTGTAACAGGCTGCACGTTGCGGGTTGCAGGTGGCAGGGGAAAGGGGGTGCGCGCGGGCGGCAATCTGATACACTGCGGCACGCGCGGTTGATTCAACCGAACGGAGGCAGATGATGAGAAGGCGGGCTTTCTTTGGAGCCGTCTTTACAGGTCTATGCGGGATCGCGGCCGCCAAGCCGGCCCGACCGAAGGCAGGCGAGATCCCGATGCGGGCGCTGGGCCGCACGGGCCAGAAGCTGACCGTCGTCGGCATGGGCGGCGCCCGGTTCCACCTGCTCCCCTTCGACGAAGGCGCCGCGCTCGTTCGGCACGCCTATGAGTTGGGCATCAACTATTTCGACATGGCGCGGAGCTACTGGAACGGTCGTGCCGAAGAAGTCTACGGCGCGGCCATCCCCGAGTTCCGCAAGCAAATCTTCCTGACCGGCAAAACCGGAAAGCGCGCGCGCAAGGAAGCCGCGGCGGAGCTGGACACTTCCCTGCGCCTGATGAAGACCGATTACCTGGATCTATGGCAGATGCACGGCGTCAACCTTCAGGACGATATCAAGAGGATCCTGGCGCCGGGCGGCGCGCTGGAAGCCTTCGTCGGCGCCAAGAAGGCTGGCAAGTGCCGCTTTATCGGCTTCACCGGCCACGCCGACCCCGCGTTCAACCTGGAAATGCTCCGCAGCTACGATGGCTTCGACACCATGCTGATGCCGCTGCACGCCGCCGACACCGCGTACCTCAGCTTCGAGAAAAACGCGCTTCCGGCCGCGGTCCAGCACGGCGTCGGCATCCTGGGGATGAAGATCTTCGCCAATGCCTTCCTGCTGCGCGCTTTTAGCGTCCGGGAATGCCTTTCCTATACGCTCAGTTTGCCGGTCAGCGCGGTTACCCTGGGCTTCACGACGCTCGGGCAGTTGGAAGACGACGTGCGCATGGCCCAGGGTTTCAAGCCGCTGCCGCCGGAGGAAATGGAAGCGCTGCGGGTGCGCGCCCGCAGCGACCGCTTCGACGTCACCAACGGCCCCGCGCTCGAATACTGGAAGCGCAAAACGTAACACTCTGCGTCCATCTGCGTCATCTGTGGATTGCATTTTCAGGGTACTGCAATGGCTTACGATCTCACCCGCCGGCGCCTCCTGGTCAATACCGTCGCTCTGGCTTCCGTTGCGGGGGTGCCGTCCGGTTTGACGGCCGCCGCACCGTCTGCGCCGTGGTACCGGCGCGCGCTGCGCTGGGGCCAGACCAACATCACCGAGAAGGACCCCGCCCGCTACGACATCCCCTGGTGGCGCGAGTACTGGAAGCGCACCGAGGTGCAGGGGGTCATCATCAACGCGGGCGGCATTGTGGCCTACTATCCGAGCAAGTTCCCGCTGCACTACCGCGCCGAATTTCTCGGCGACCGCGACCTGTTCGGCGAGCTGACCGCCGCGGCCCACCAGGACGGCATCGTGGTGCTGGCGCGTATGGATTCCAATCGCGCCTCCGCGCAGTTTTACGAGGCCCACCCGGACTGGTTCGCGCGCGACTCGAGCGGCCGGCCATACCGGGCCGCCGACCGCTACGTCACCTGCATCTTCAGCGCCTATTACGACGAATACCTGCCGGAGGTCCTGCGGGAGATCATCGGGCGCTCCAAGCCCGAAGGCGTCACCGACAACAGTTGGGCGGGGCTGGGCCGCGACTCGATCTGCTACTGCGCCAACTGTGAGCGCAAGTTCCGCGCCGGGGCCGGCAAGCTCCTGCCGCGCAAGAAAGACTGGGACGATCCGGTGTACCGCGACTGGATCCTGTGGAACTACCAGCGCCGCATCGAGGTGTGGGAGCTGAACAACCGCGTCACCCGCGCCGCCGGCGGCCCGGACTGC
>Ga0315274_10013386_pt1 | contig 11678 bp, 9 predicted proteins | sample YL17G02_20_MG_FD_203700 | JGI IMG/M metagenome (GOLD analysis project Ga0315274, IMG submission 203700) | Sediment microbial communities from Yellowstone Lake, YNP, Wyoming, USA - YL17G02_20 | ecosystem: Environmental > Aquatic > Freshwater > Lake > Sediment | place: USA: Wyoming | collected...
TATTTTTTGAATCAAGTGTAGGTATGGAAATAGCTTTGTCGATTTGTGGATTTACTACTGGAATACTTGTGCTATACGCAATGATTGTAATCTCGGATTCAATAATCTGAGAATTATTTAATGGAAATGAGAATAGAGATGCTAAGATTACAATCCCGATTAAGAGAATAATAAATACTATTATTCCACTAATAAAAACAGTTTTTGAAATAATTGATGGTTTTTTAGATTTCATAATCCATTGAGTACAATGTAAGAAAATTATATCTGATTCATAAAAAGCCCTAATGTATAATTAATAAAATTCGAAATAGGTATTTAGATTTCTTACTAATGTTTAAATTTGATTAAATAAAATGAAAATCAGGATATCAGCCTCAATATTAAATGCTGATTTTTGTTTCTTAAAAGATCAGATCACTGAAGTAGAAAATGCAGGAGTTGAACAACTCCACCTTGATATCATGGATGGGCATTTTGTCCCAAATATATCTGTTGGACCATTCATTGTTCAAACTTGTAGAAGAATCTCTTCTCTCCCTTTAGATACTCATTTAATGGTTGAAAATCCTGATAACTATATTGAAGATTGCGTGAAATTTGGTTCGACGGGTATTAGTGTACATATTGAAAATAATCCTAATATTCATCGGACCCTTCAATTAATTAATAGTTTCAATGTGAAAGCCGGGATAGTGCTTAATCCTGGTACCCCTATCGAATGTATAAAATCTATCTTGGATTTAGTTGATTTAATATTAATTATGACTGTGAATCCAGGATTTGGTGGACAATTATTTATTCAAAGTCAACTTCCAAAAATTACTGCTGCCAAAGAAATGATTAAGAACATCAATAAAAAAACAATTGTTGAAGTTGATGGTGGAATTAACTCCCACACTCTTCCATTGGCACATCAAGCCGGTGCTGATTTATTTGTTATCGGTTCTGCAATTTATTCTAATCCAAACGGTATTGCCGCATCAATTAATGAACTAAATAGGTCATTAAAATAAAAATGCGGTTTTGCCGCATTTTTATTTGCAATCAAATTTATTTACTTTTTACCATGGTGCGGATACACCTGGCACAAATTGTTTTTCGAACTTTAACACCTTTTTCAAAGACCACCACCCGCTGCAGGTTTGGTCTAAATTTGCGGTTCGTTGCACGCATTGAAAAACTGCGGTTATGTCCGAAAGTGGTCTTTTTTCCGCAATGTTCACACTTAGCCATTTATTAATTCCTTCCAAAAAGTGATTAAAATATAATGGAACTAAGAGTGAAGTTTACCACAGGGCGTAACTTATCACAAGAAATTAGGTTAATATAAAAAGGTAAAATAATGGAAGAAAACAAGAATCAAACAGGTAAGGTCTACGTTTCGAACCGCGCCATTGCTACCATCGCCTATCAATCTGCGCTTGAATCGTACGGTGTTGTAGGAATGGCTGATAAAGATATCGTACGCAGTATTTCAAAATTACTATTTAATGATCCCACCTCTGGTGTTATTGTGAATTATGATGGGAATTCAATCAAAATAGATATGTATATCATTATTGAATATGGAACCCGAATATCTTCGGTGGCAAATAGTGTAGCCAATAGTGTTAAATTCCAAGTAGAAAAAATGATTGGTATTTCAGTCGAAGCTATTAATGTGCATGTTCGAGGATTGCGAGTCAGCAACACTGATTGAAATATTATAGTTTCCGAATAATAGGTTAATGAATGCCTCAAAATAATAACAGTCCACAATTTGTGGATTCAACCCAATCTGTTAATTGTCAAATAATTAATGGTCAAGTTCTTAAAGAGCTATTTAATGCTGGAATTCTCTGGATAAAAAGTAATCAACAGACTATAAATTCACTTAATGTTTTTCCAGTACCCGATGGTGATACTGGTACAAATATGTTCCTCACTCTTAGATCTGCTTATAGTGAAATTTCTGATATTGAGGAACAAAATGTTGGAAAAATTTCACGCCTTATTGCTCAGGGAGCTTTGATGGGCGCACGAGGTAATTCAGGAGTGATTCTTTCCCAATTGCTTCGTGGTTTTGCCCGCGTCTTGGATGATCAACCTGTCATGAATGCCCAATTATTCATAAGAGCATTAAACGAAAGTAGAGATACTGCTTACAAAGGTGTCGTTAGACCGGTGGAAGGCACTATACTGACTGTTGCCAAAGATATCGCTCAAGCTGCTGAAGATGCTTTTATAATTTCGTCCAATCTGGTTGAAATACTGGAAATAATTGTTAGGGAAGCGGATAAATCAGTTCAAAATACTCCTAATCTGCTACCTATCCTAAAACAAGCTGGTGTAGTCGATTCAGGCGGTAAAGGATTATTTTTTTTCCTTGAAGGAATGCTACGTTTCATTAATAACTTACCGTTAGATCTTGATGGTACAACTTTAGGAACTCTTCCCCAAACCCCTGTAGATAAAATGTTAGATATCAATGAAGTTATCGAACCCGGTCAGGATTTTGAGATAGTTGTGGATTTCACCCCATCCATACCTTTGAATCTAAATCAATTCTATGCTGATCTTTCTGAGATTGGCACATCGATTCAATTAGGTGAAGGTGAGAATATGTATAGGATGCATATTCACGTCTCTACTGAAAAACAATATTTACCCCTTGAGTATGTTAAAAAACACGGCACTATTAAGAAAGTGTATATCGAAAATCTAATAGAGCAGATAGAGAAACGAAAAAGGGATTTAGTAAATTCAAAGCTATCGATTAAAGAAGGACAGATTGCTGTGATTGCAGTTTCACCTGGCAAAGGGATAACTGAAATTTTTCAAAGTCTGGGGGTCGCTGCTGTTGTCGAAGGTGGACAAACCATGAATCCCAGTACTGAAGAGATTCTGTATGCCTTCAAGGACCTGCCAACTGAGAAAATTATTATTTTGCCAAACAATAAAAATATTATATTAGCTGCTGAAACCGCAAAAATTGCAACTCAAAAGAAAGTAGTGGTCGTACCTTCAAAAAGTGTTCCTGAAGGTTTATCAGCTTGTTTACGTCTTGATCCGGATGGAAATTTTGATGATATCTGTAAGAATATGATAGATGCCCTAGGGGAAGTTGAGACTGGAGAAATAACAACAGCCACTCGTTCGATCACAATCAATAATGTGAAAGTAAACAAGGGAGAAGTCATTGCACTGCACAATGGTAATTTAGTCAATTCCTCTAAGAGTCTGAAAGATTCATGCATTAATTTGTTAAAATTAATTGGAACCGATAATAAAGAACATATCACAGTTTTTTACGGGAAAAATATGGTAAAACCGGAACTAGATGAAATAATTGAGCTAATTAAGACATCTTTTCCAAATCAGGAAATTGAAATTCATGATGGGGGTCAGCCTTTTTACAAATTCATTATGTCTGTTGAATAAAATGAAACCAATTGGAATAATTACTGACAATTCAGTCCAATTCCCCAAAAGAGAATTTCCTGGAGTTGAGTTGATCAGGCAGATTCCGTTATCAATATCCATTTCTAATAAAACCATTTTTGATGTTTCATCGACCGAAGCCACCGACCTTCCAAATTTAACCAATTCTAGCAATCATCCAATAATTATCCCTCCCACACCTAAACAGCTTCTGAAATTATTAATTGAAGTCAAAAAGGAATTTGAAGAACTTATCATTCTTCTGCCATCCAATTTTTTATCTCCGGTATATGGGCAAACAATAAAATCACTGGAAGCAATACCCGAAAAGAATAAATATCACTTGATAGATTCTTGTACTTTTTCATTTGGGTTGGGAATTTTAATAAGTGAAGTAGCACATGAAATATATGAAGGGTCGAGCTATTCAATAATTGCACAAAAAATTAGATTCTTGATTCCTCAAATATTTGGAATCTTTTGTTGCCCAAATCTTTCATATATGGATAATTCTAATTTTCTTGATAGCCCGCAGGCTATTGCTCTGGATTTTATCGGAACTGTACCTATTTTCATTTTGGAAGATGGTAAATTTTCATCCCTGGCTAAAGTGAAAAAAATGAAAAATTATCTTCTTTTCTTTGAGGATTTTATTGATGAATTCGAACAGCCACAAAAGATAATTGCAATCAATGGAAATCCATCAAGACTGAAAGAATTAAAATCTTTTCAGTCACATTGCGATGAACGATTCCAAAGAACAAAATATTCTTATCAATCCATGAATATGATAACAGCAGCAATTATTGGGCCAAAAGCGTTGGGGGTTTTCGTTCTGGATAATAATAAATAAAAAGTTAATTTACCAACATTAAATCTTGGTAGAATTAATCTATGAATGACTTTACAATTAATTTCTTAAAATTATTTAACCATGAAATTAATTGCAATTTTGAAAACAAAGCAATTATTGGTGGATTAGAAAGTCTTGTGCCCTTATGGCAATCCGAAGCGGTTTTAAATCATATCCCTCAGGAAAAGTTAGATGAGATTACTCTTCTTTTATTAAAATACACCTCTCTATCCATACAGGAAAGAAAAAAAACTATTGATAAACTCATAACTACAATTAATAAATCTCTAACGCCCGTTGTTCCTCCGAAATGTCCAAAATCTCCAGGTCTTACACCAGCTTCAACATTCACCCAAAAACCTAAAATTATAGAAAAAAATCCAAGTACCGGTATTAATGCGCCGGTGACCGTAATAAACCGGATTGGTGGTCAAACCGCGAAACTTCTTGATAAATTAAATTTAAAAACAATAAAAGATTTGCTTCATTTTTATCCAAGACGATACAGTGATTTAAGTACCCTTAAACCTATTAATCGGTTGAATTATGGGGAAGAATTATCAGTTATCGCTGTGGTAAATAGTATTGAAATGCGAATTGCAGGCAATGGAAAGCTAAGAATTATTGAAGCTGTAGTGAGCGATGGCACAGGATATTTAAGAGTTATCTGGTTTAACCAGCCCTGGCTCCTTAATAATATTCCCAAGGGAAAGCAGATTATTCTCTCCGGGAAGATCGACATGTATCGAGGCCGGTTAACAATGAACAATCCGGAAGTCGAGAGCGTTGATCGTGAACAACTTCATACTAATCGAATTGTGCCTTTTTATCCACTTACTGCAGGGATTACACAAAAAAGTATTCGCCGCATCATGTTTGATACTGTGAATTTCTGGGCATCGCGATTACAGGATTATTTGCCTGATGAAATACGTAAAGAGGAAAATCTAATAGACTTATCAAATGCGATTGCCAATATCCATTTTCCTCACAATAATAACCTTCTTCTTAATGCAAAACAGCGATTATCTTTTGATGAAATATTATTTCTGCAACTTGGGGTAATGTCTCAAAAAAAGAAATGGGAAATTAATCAAGCAGAAATCTTTCCTATTGACGATGAAAATCTACAATCAAGAATTGATAAATTGCCATTTAAATTAACTAAATCCCAATTACAGGTGCTAAAAGAAATTAGATCTGATTTAAGTTCAGGAAAACCCATGAATCGGCTGATCCAGGGAGATGTTGGCTCAGGAAAAACAGTTATTGCAAGTCTCTCAATAGAAATTACTGTTCAAAAAGGCGCTCAATCAGCTTTTTTAGCTCCCACAAGTATATTGGCTGAGCAACATTTTCGAAATTTGAGCCAAATGCTAGTCAACCAATTTGAAAATAATTCGGTATTGAAACCGGAGGAGATTGCGTTATTAATTGGAGACACCCCAGAAAAAGAGAAAGCAGTTATCCGGAAAGGATTGGTTTCAGGCGAAATAAAGGTTGTGATTGGCACGCATGCATTGATTGAGGATCCAATTGTATTTAAATGGCTGCAACTTGTGATTGTTGATGAACAGCACCGTTTTGGAGTAGCACAAAGGGCTTTATTAAGAGGTAAAGGACCTAATCCTCATCTTCTGGTAATGAGCGCAACACCTATTCCGCGATCATTGGCTTTGACAATATATGGAGATCTTGATCTTTCTGTGATTGATGAGATGCCGGTTGGTCGTTTGCCCATTGAAACGCATGTAATGCTCCCTGCTGAACGTGAACGAGCCTACCAATTAATCCAATCACAGATTGATAAAGGTCATCAAGCTTTCATTATTTATCCATTAATAGAAAGTGAAGATGAAGAAATTCGCAGAGCAGCAATAAATGAATATGAACGTATCCAATCCCAGATTTTTCCCCATCTAAGAATTGGACTCATGCACGGGAGGTTAAAACAATCCGATAAAGATGAAATTATGAAAAAATTCCGGGATAAAGAAATTGAAATACTTATCTCAACTTCAGTCATAGAGGTCGGATTGGATATTCCTAATGCAACAATAGTGCTGATTGAAAGTGCCAATCGTTTTGGTTTAGCTCAATTGCATCAGATCCGTGGCCGGGTCGGAAGAGGGAAAGCTCAATCTTATTGTTTGCTTATACCTGATGTTGAAAATAATTTTGAAAATGAACGTTTATCCATCATGACTGAAACCAACGACGGTTTTAAATTGGCTGAATATGATCTGAAACACCGAGGACCGGGCGACTTTCTTGGAACGCGCCAATCTGGTTATTTGGGTTTAAAATTAGCATCATTGACAGATTTGGATTTAATTCTCCGAGCTCGAAAAGCTGCCCAGAAAATATTCAATCATGATCCCGAACTGTCATCTCAAGAAAACCAATTGTTATTGCAAGAATTACAAACTTATTGGCCAGATAAAAGCGGAGATGTAAGTTAGAAAATTATAGGGAGAAAAATGGTAAAAGCAGTATTTCCCGGAACTTTTGACCCAATTCACTATGGACATATCGATATCGCTCAAAGGGCTTCCCGATTATTTGACCAGGTAGTTGTGGCAGTTTATGACCGCCCTCTTAAAAACCTTCTCTTTACTCCGGAAGAAAGAATTGAGATGGTTCAAAAATCATTTAACGATCCAAAAATTGTTGTTATGGGTTATAGTGGGCTTACAGTTGAGTTGTGCCGTGATATCAATGCACAAGTAATCGTACGAGGTTTGAGGGTTTTTTCCGATTTTGAACACGAATTTAGGATGGCTTTAGCCAACCACCGTTTGGCAAAAGATATAGAGGTTGTCGCATTGATTACAAGTGAAGAACATACGTTTTTATCCTCCACAACCGTGCGAGAAATCGCTGCATTAAACGGTGATGTATCAAGCATGGTTCCCCTTCATGTTGCGAAAGCATTCAACAAACGTTTTTCAGAACTTAGCGAAGGTCAACAATTTGATCATCAGACCACACTTCGTGATTAATGGGATAATTTAATTAGTAAATAAAGCAAAGGCAACGTTATGGATATCTTGCACTTGGTAGATCGGTTAGAAGAGTTGTTCAATGAGAGCAAACCATTTTTGGGTACAAGAAAAATTATGGTCGATGAAGATAGGTTGCTTGATCTAATTGATCAGATGCGGTTGGCAATCCCTGAAGAAATCAAAAACTCACAACAAATTATCAGCCAAAAGGATAGAATCCTGGCACAGACAACCGAGGAGGCGGCGCGCACAATAAATGCTGCCCGCGAAAAGGGGATTCAAATGGTAGAACGGGATAACATCGTTCAATCTGCAAAGTTGAGAGCAGAACAAATCGATGCGCAAGCAAGGGAAAATGCCACTTTAATCCGTAAAGATGCGGAGAAATATGCAATGGAAACTCTTGTCAATTTGCAAATAAAATTAGAACGAAATCTTGCAGAAGTGAGAAGAGGAATTCAAACGCTTGAACAGGAACAAAAGCAAAAATTAAATAGCAATAATGATCCTAAACTAACTTAATTCATTTAGAATATAAGGCGACCTTTAATATTTCATCGATATGTTCAACAGGGATTATTGTTAATTCTTTAATTGCTTTCCGGGGAATATCAATCAAGTCCTTCATATTATTCTTTGGTAAAATAACCTTCTTTAGACCAGCCCGATGCGCTGCAAGCACTTTTTCCCTTATTCCCCCCACTTGAAGCACTTTGCCTCGCAATGTTATCTCTCCAGTCATACCAATCTCTTTATGTACTTTTCTTTTCGTGAATGCTGATACTAATGCGGTCGCAATGGTTACCCCAGCGCTAGGTCCATCCTTGGGAATAGCTCCTTCTGGGATATGAATATGTATGTCCATTTTTTCGAATACATCATTTTCGATTTGGAAATCTTTTGCCCTGGATTTTAAATAAGACAGAGCTGCTTGCGCTGATTCCTGCATAATTTCTCCCACCTGACCGGTAATTTGCATATTTCCTTTCCCGTCAAAGATCAATATTTCAACTGGCATAATTTCACCCCCATTTTCTGTCCAGGCAACCGCTGTACCAACTCCCACTTCATCTTCACGCTCAGCTTCAAACGTAAAATATTGTGAAGGGCCGAGGATTGTAGACATGTTTGAGATTGTGATTAATTTAGGAATTATTTTATGCTCAGATTTTTTCCTTGATATTTTTCTACAAAGTCTTCCTATCTCTCTTTCCAGATTCCGCACACCGGCTTCAAAAGTATAATCACGAATAATTTTTATTATCGCCGATGACTCTAATTCAAAATCCTCGTCTGATAATCCGTTTTCAATCTTTTGTTTGGGAATGAGGAACCTGCGAGCTATCTCCAGTTTTTCCTCTTCAATATAACCAGGAAATTCAATTACCTCCATTCGGTCCAGTAAAGCAGCAGGTATGTTTTCGGTTGAATTTGCAGTTGTTATGAACATTACTTTGGATAAATCAAATGGCACTTCAAGGTAATGATCAGAAAATGCGTAATTTTGTTCGGGATCAAGCACTTCCAGTAAAGCAGCACTGGGGTCGCCCCTGAAATCTGTTCCAATTTTATCCACCTCATCCAGCATAAAAAGTGGGTTCATTATTTCAGCACGCTTCATTGTCTGAATAACTCTGCCAGGCAAAGCACCAATATAAGTTCTCCGGTGACCACGGATTTCTGCTTCATCGCGTACTCCTCCCAAAGAAATACGAACGAACTTTCTTCCCAGTGCTTCAGCAATAGACTTCCCCAGCGAAGTTTTACCAGTTCCAGGAGGACCGATAAAACATAATATGGGTTGTTTTGATTTCTCAGGTTTCAGGCTTTTTACTGCAATATATTCTAGTATTCTTTCTTTCGCTTTTTGCAGTCCAAAATGATTCTTTTTCAAAATGCGTGAGGCATGATTGACCAATAAGTTATCTTTCGTAAATCTATTCCATGGTAATTCCAGAATACAGTCCAAATAATTGCGAATTATTCCGACCTCTGGCGACAATGAAGAACCGTTAGATAGTTTTTCTACTTCTTTAAGGGCTACAAAGGAAATCTCTTTTGGGAGATTAATCTCTTTAATTTTTTTACGGTAATTATGGATTTCCTGTTCCCAGATATCACCTTCCCCTAACTCAACTTGTATTGCCTTAATTTGTTCACGCAGATAGAATTCCCGTTGGCTTTTATCTACTTCTTTTTGAACTTTTGTTTGAATATTTTCTTCAAGCAATAGAACATCTAATTCCTGAGCTAATAAAGTATTTAGAAAGGTGAGTCTTTCTTTTGGATTGAGAATAGAGATTAACTCTTTTCTATTCTCAAGCGAAGGCGAAATTGCTGTTGCAACCATATCTGCCAACCACCCCGGCTCATTTATGTTCAAAGAAAAGACATTGGCTTCATCTGGTAAACTGCGGTCATGTTGAATACAGCTCTCAAACAGACTACGAGTGGTTCTCATGAGTGCCTTGGTGATCCGGTCAGCATAAGCAGGTTCAATAACAGGTTTTGCTAATACGCGGAGATAAGGTCCTTCAAATGAAACATCAATTATTTCAACCCTTCGTCTGCCTTGTATTAAAGCTGAACTATTTCCCTCGGAAATATTTATTAACTGTCCGATTGCTGCTTCAACTGCAACAGGCAAATAGGAGCCTTTTCCTTCTTTTTTTGTTTTTAGGTTTTTAGGAATTAAAGTGATAACTGTTTGAGATTTATCATGCGCTTCTTTAATGGCTGAAAAATTTATCCCAGGGGAAATAAAAATTGGAGAGACCAACCGAGGAAAAACAACAATCTCATTTAAAATAATTCCAGGGCACTCAATTAAACCTTCTGCATTAGGCGAGGTATTGGGGATCTGATATAGTACTTCAGATCGCTGATAAAGCGCCGCGCTAATTTCTTCTGATTCGTGGTCAGGTTTATAAGTAAAATCGGGATTCATATTATTATTGATTTTTTATCCTGTATTGATACTTTGACATCCATAACTCTCGAATTGCCGCAGCAACAAAAATGCTGCCTGTGGCAATAATAACCGACTTTTCAGTCCAATTCTCAAGGGCTTGTTTGAACGCATCCTCGATCGATGGGATTGAAACGCCATTTTTCCCTTGCTTTTGAGCAATCGCCAGAACCATTTCAGCATCAAGTGCACGTGGATGAATGGATTGGGTAGTTATCAATGAGTAAACTTTTGGGATCAAGATATGTAACATCCCGGCAATATCTTTATCCTCTGATGCACCAAATATTAATATGATTTCTTTATTGGGAAATATTAATTTTATAGTATTTACTAATTTTCGAATTGAGTCTGTATTGTGCGCAGAATCAATAATCAAAAACGGTTTTTCACTTAATATCTCAAATCTACCGGGCCAATTTACCTTGGCAAAACCTTCGTATATATTCTGATCAGTAATTATGAATCCATTTTTCTTGATGACTTGAATGGCTGAATAGGCAGTTATTGCATTTTGAATTTGGTGTACCCCTAATAATGGAAGATGTAAGGAAACACTTTCTCCATTCACTCTGTAAAGAGAAAAATCCTGGCCCCTTAGGTTATGTTTTATCGATTTAAATCGAAATTTTTCTTGTACATCTAAAAATGGAGAATTATTACCCTTCGCAATAGTTTTGAATAATTGTGTTATTCTGGGTTTTTGAAAGGAAATAATCACTGGCACTTTTTTTTTGATTATTCCAGCTTTTTCTTTTGCAATTTTTTCTAAGGTGTTTCCCAGAATTTTCACATGGTCTTTTGAAATAGTGGTAATTATGGAAACCATTGGTTGAACAACATTAGTGGCATCCAATCTTCCACCCATACCAACTTCAATTACGGCGATATCCACTTTAATCCTGGAAAAAAACAGGAATGCGAGCGCTGTTGTAATTTCAAATGTGGTTAAACCTTCCAAATTGTTTATGACAGGTTTTAGTTCTTCAACTAAGCTTATCAATATGTCTTTTTCTATATCAATATTATCAACTTTAATTCGCTCAGAAAATTCTTGTAAATGTGGTGAAGTATATAAACCTACTTTGTATTTTGCAGTTTTTAATACGTTGGCAATTAATACGCAGATCGACCCTTTTCCCTTCGTGCCTGCCACATGCACAACTGGGTAATCCAAATGTGGATCTCTCAGCAAATGCATGAAAGACTTCATTCTCTCCAAATTAAATTTTTCCGGAGAGTATCTTAGATTCCGAGTTAAACTATAGTCAACAAAACTATATAAAAAATTCAAAGTGGATTGATATTTTTCTTCATTATCAACCATAAACTACCTTAATCTCATCATAGATAATTTTACTCTACCCTTGAATTGACTTACAATCTATCTTAATTAATTTGAATGTAGAATGACACTTGGAATTTTGTC
>Ga0315274_10013387_pt1 | contig 11677 bp, 7 predicted proteins | sample YL17G02_20_MG_FD_203700 | JGI IMG/M metagenome (GOLD analysis project Ga0315274, IMG submission 203700) | Sediment microbial communities from Yellowstone Lake, YNP, Wyoming, USA - YL17G02_20 | ecosystem: Environmental > Aquatic > Freshwater > Lake > Sediment | place: USA: Wyoming | collected...
GGATTTCAGGCGGTCGGTCAGTGTGGTTAATGAATTTGTTCTTGGAATATTCACATTTAAAATATAGCATGAAAATTCTGTGATGTCAACTGAAATTTCATGGTTATAAAATGTGAATTTGAGTATGGATATAGAGTTGATAAGTCTTTGTGATTTAAAGATTAGGATGCTGCTGCATCACGATCACGAACCCTCATCCAGCCCTCCAGCTGCGCGCATTCCCGTCAATTTAACGTTATAATGAACCTAAAATGATGTATTATACTTCCTAAACCCTGTCATTCCCACGGTGTTTTGAGCGGGAATCCACCTTTCCCCTCCCCCCTGGATCCCCGTCCGCTGGCGCGGATCGAAAAAAAGACTTTCGCGGGGATGACACTTGGGCTATTTCTCAGGTTGACGTCAATGCACAGGTGGGGGAAAGCGGCTTGATTCTCAACATTACTTTGACGCTCCGCCCGGTACTGCCGGGTCCGCGACGTCCACGATCACCTCGTGAATTTTCGACCGGCTGACCTTGCGGACGGTGAAGGTCAGGTTCTGGTAGTTCAGCTTGCTCTCGGTGTGCGGCTTCACCTTGCACTGCCTCATGAGCCAGTCGTTCAGGGTGATCTGAGACTGCGGAATTTTGGGGCTGATTTTCGCCCGCAGTTCCTGCAGCGGCAGGCCGCCCCCGGCCACGAAACGCGTCTCGGTGATCGGGTAGAAGAAATTCGGAAGCACGTCGTATTCGTCGTTCAGGTCGCCGACGATGGATTCGATAATGTCCTCCATGGTGATGAGCCCCACGATCTTGCCCGCGTCATCCCGCACGACCGCGATGTGCTGGTATCCCTTGGTCAACTCCGCCAGGATGGCGGACAGCTTCCAATCCGGCTTGACCGAAGGGATCGGCCGGGCGATGCCCTTGAGCGTGGGATCCTTGGGATTCAGCCGCAGAACGTTCACGATGTCCTTGAAATTCACGTAGCCGATGAGGTTGTCCGGATCGTCCCCGTCCACAAGCGGAAACCGCGTGTGGTGGTGAATGTGGGCCTCGATCAGGGCGTCGGTAAGGGACATTTTGGTAGACAGGCATTTCATGTCCTCACGGCGGATCATGATTTCCCCTACGGTGCGGTTTGAAAGATTGATTCCGCTGGATACGATTTTTTCCTGCTCCTTGCTGATCAGGTTGTGAAGACCCGCGAAGTGGGCCAGAACCGAGATGTCGTCCAAGGCATTGATTTCCGCGTGAAGTTTTTTCTTGCTCTCGAACGGTTTGTTCAGCCATTGAATCAAGAGCAGGACCGGGGTGAACAGACGGATCAGAACGTTCATCGGAGAGGCGAAGATCCTGATAAAAAAAATTTTGTTCTGGACGGCCCATGTTTTCGGCAGTATTTCCCCCCATTGGATCATGACCATGGTCAGCACGACGGAGTATAGTCCCACCCAATGGTGGCCGAAGAGGTCATTGAATTGCGATCCTGAAAGGGCCGCTCCAATGGTGTGCGCAAAGGTGTTGATGATGAGAATCACGGCGATGGGCCGCTGGATGTTGTCCCTCATCTGTTTCCAGACGGCGGCGGTACCGGGCCGTTTTTCGGACAGTTTCGCGAGATCAGTCGCCGAGGTGCTCAGGATGCAGGCCTCGAGGATCGAGCAGACGAAGGTCAAGGCAAGGGCGATTCCCACGGTGAAAAAAAAGGTAAGCATGGATCCACTCTCCTAATATTGAAATGCCGAAGGATGTTCGTCAGATCGAAAAACAAACAGGCGGAGCTGAACCGGAACAGTAAACCACAGGTCCGGTTAACCTTGAACCATGAACTCCGTCAACCCGAAACTCGTAACTCGAAACTCGGAACTTCTTCTAGTACACCCGTATCGGCATGATGACGACCGGGATGCCTTCGAAGTGAAGCTTGCGCTGGACGGAAAAAATCGTGTAGTTATGCAACCCGCGATGGTAAAAGGCTTCCTTCGAAAAAACCAGCTGGCCGCCGAAGAACATCGTGTGCGGGTATTTCTTTCGCACCTGTCCCGCCAGTCGGATGATTTCATCCACGACGTCGACGCCGATTGAGTACACTCCTTCCGCGTAGTATCCATGGCGCTTCAGGTATTGGACATATTTCTCGCCCTCCTCGTCCAAATGCCTATCGAGCCGGCGAATCTCTTCATGGCTATTAAAGTTGCTGGCATCCACTACGCCGACCTGGACGAATATGAAATTCTTGAACATTCCCCTGAATTCCTTGAGGATGGAGAAAAGCGTGTGCAGGCCAAGGCCGTTGAACCCGTTCACGAACAACACCGCCGTTTTCCCTTTGGGATCGAGCCGCAGCTTTTTGCTCCGTGAAACCGGCTCCCCCTGGGGGACCGATGCACCGGCCGCCGAAACCAGGGAATCCAGCCGTTTCAGCATCTTTTGGACCTTGTTGTAATGACGTTTCACGCGCGCGAAGAAGGCGACCAGGCCGCCGGTGACGGCGAGGGTGATCCATCCGCCTTCCCTGAATTTGAGCACGGTCATGGCCGTCAGGATGAAAAGGGTCATGGCCAGTCCGATCCCGTTGATGAGGAGCTTCGATTTCCATCGATCGGCGCCGGAGCGATTTTGCCACCAATGTTTGACCATTCCGAGCTGCGAGAGCGAAAACGTGATGAACACGTTGATCGCGTAGAGGATTACCAGAAAACGGACGGATCCCCGCGCCAGCACGATGAGGAGCATGGAGGCCCCGCCCATGATGACGATGCCGTTCATCGTCACCAGCCGGTCCGAGAGCGTGGCGAAGCGCGTGGGAACCCAACGGTCCATGGCCATGTTGGAGAGCACCCTCGGACCGCCCAGAAATCCGGTTTGGGCGGCCACGAACAGAAGCACGGCCTCGGATAGAAGGGTGATGAAGACGAACGCCTTTCCCGGCCCGCCCCAGTCCACCGTTATGCGTTCGAAGAGCACCGCGTTCAGAGTTTTCGCATGCTGGTATTCCACCTTGAATAAAAGATACGACACAATCAGCCCGACCGCCATGACCGCCAGTGAAATGGACATGTAGATCATCGTTTTTTTTGCGGTCTGCACCCGCGGTTCGCGCAGGAGGGGCATTCCGTTGCTCACGGCTTCGATGCCCGTATACGTTCCGGCTCCCATGCTGTATGAGCGAAGAATCAGAAGCACCATGCCGGCCAGTCCAAGTTCCGCCGACGTCGTCCGCGCGTCCGCGGAGATGGCCCGGGCCACTTCCCCGAATTTAAGGGAATGGGTGACCAGCGCGTACCCGATCGCAAAGACGTGGGTGACGAGAAAGGCGAGAAAGATGGGCACGAGCGGGACGACGGATTCGCGCACTCCCCGCAGATTCAGCAGGATCAGCACCAGAACGCCCAGGCAGGCGACCCAGATTTTATACGGATACCACTGAGCCGGCAGGAAGCTGAAAAGGGCGTCCGATCCGCTTGAAATGGAAACCGCGATGGTCAGCACGTAGTCGATGACGAGGGCCGATCCCGCGAGCATGCCCAACCCGGGTGAAAGCAGCCTGCTCGCCACCATGTATCCGCCTCCCCCCGCGGGGAACAATTCGATGATCTGCATGTAGCTGGCGCTGATGATGAAAATCGTAAGAGCCGTGAACAACGCGACGAAAATGGCGAGTGCATGGTGGTTTCCGAGCACGAGAAACGCTTCTTGAGGTCCGTAGCAGGAAGAGGTGATGCCGTCGGCTCCCAAGCCCACCCAGGCGAAAAACGCGATCAGGGACAGCTTGTGAAAGATGTTGCGGTCATTCAGGTTGCGGCTTTTGCCGATGAAAATTCTTTTTAGAGTCGATTTTATGGACAGATTGGTTTCCATGCGGTTGGTGGCCTCATGCCTGCATCATCATTTAACGGAAACAGACGATGGATTCCGTTTCCCGTATGCCCACAATTGAAAAATACGGATTTCCCCCCTCACAATCAAGGAGAACCGGAAATGGAACCCCGTTGCGCGGCGGGTTCCCGTCAATATACCCTTATCGGCATGATCATCACCGGGATGCCTTCAAAATGCAGATGCTTCTGGACTGAAAAGATGGTGTAGTTGTGGAATCCCCGGTGATAGAAAGCCTCGTTCGAGAAAATCAATTGACCGCCAAAGAACATGGTGTCGGGGTATTTTTTCTGGATTTTCACGGCCATCTGGACGATTTCATCCACGACATCCACGCCGATGGAGTAGACGCCTTCGGCGAATATCCCGTGTTTCTTCATGTACTGGACGTATCGTTCACCCTGGTCCTCGAGCTGCTTTTCTATCTGCCGGATTTCCTTCACTCCCTTGAAGTTGCTGGCGTCGACCACGCCGACCTGCACGAAAATGAAGTTGGTGAAAAAGCCCCGGAATTGTCTTAAAATTGAAAAAAGCGTATGCAATCCGAGGCCGTTAAATCCGTTGACGAAAAGGACAGCCGTCCTTCCCTTTGAATTCAGCTTGAGATGCTTCATTACGGATTTGGTTCCCTTCCCCGGCATGGGAATCAAGGCGCCGGCCGCGGTCACGAGCGTATCCAGCCGTTTCAGCATCCGGTGAACTTTGTTGTAGTGGCGCTTCACAAGGGCAAAAAACGCGATCAGGGTTCCGGTGACCAACAGGGTGATCCAACCGCCTTCTCCGAATTTGATCAGCGTGACGGTGATCAGGATGAAAAGGGTCATGCTCAGGCCGACGCTGTTGACGGCCATTTCCCGCTTCCAGTGCTGGATTTCATGACGGCTGGTCCACCAGTGCCGCACCATGCCCAGCTGGGAGAGGGTGAAAGTGATGAATACGTTGATCGCGTAAAGCACGATGAGAAAAGCCACCGATCCGCGGGTCAGAGCAATCAGTAAAATGGCCGCGCCACCCATGATGAGAATGCCGTTCTGCGTGACCAGTCGGTCCGAAAGCGTGGCGAACCGGGTCGGCACCCAACGGTCCATGGCCATGTTCGAAAGCACCCTGGGTCCGTCCAGAAAACCGGTTTGAGCGGCAACGAAGAGGAGTACGGCTTCGGAAAACAGAGTGATAAAAACGAACCTCGGACCCCACACGCCCCATCCGGAAGTCATTTTATTGAAGAGAACGGCGTTTAGTGTCTTTCCCGGTTCGAATTCCACCCGGTATAACAGATAGGAAAGCATCAGTCCGACCACCATGACGGCCAGGGATATCGCCATGTAGGTCATGGTCCGTTTGGCCGTCTGCACCTTCGGTTCCCTGAGAATCGGGATGCCGTTGCTCACGGCCTCGATGCCGGTGTAGGTCCCGGCTCCCATGCTGTAGGATCGCAGTATCAGGAACAGCATACCGAACCAGCCGATTTCGGAATGCGTGTTCCGGACATCCAGAGTGAATCCCTGTGCGACTTCGGGCAAATGGATAAGGTGGGTGATCACGGTATACAGGATGACGACGATATGGGTGGCGAGAAAAATGAGAAAAATCGGCACCAACGGGATGACCGATTCCTTCACACCGCGCAGGTTCATGAAGATCAGCAGGACCACGCCGAACAAGGCGAACCAGATCCGGTACCCGTACCAGGCCGCAGGCAGAAAACTGAAGAGGGCGTCCGCACCACTGGAAACCGAGACCGCGATGGTCAGCACGTAATCGATGAGCAGAGCCGAGCCGGAGACCATGCCAAAGGTCGGTGACAACAGACGGGAGGCGACCAGATACCCGCCCCCGCCGTTCGGAAAAAGCTCGATGATCTGAGAATAGCTTGCGCTGATCACGAAAATGGTCAGCACGGAGCCGAGTGCCACGAGCAAACCGAGGGAGTGGTGCTTTCCCAATACCAGGAAGGCTTCAGAGGGGCCATAACTGGAAGAAGAAATTCCGTCCGCGCCGAGTCCCACCCACGCGAAAAAAGCGATCAAGGAAAGTTTGTGGAAAATTGTTTTATCGTCAAGACTGCGGCTTTTACCGATGAAAATGCGTTTTAACCGGTGTTTAATAGATAGGTTTGTTTCCATGTATAATAATGTTATCCTATTAACTGATTATTTTTCAATCGGATAGGCTCTGTTCTGTTTTGTTCTTTTCCAAAACGATCCAAAAGATATATAATTTTACGATCACATGCAAGAAAATTTTATTAAATTTTGGCACACCCAATTTATTATACATATTGGATTTGGACGACCAACGACACTATTGATTTTTCCTTTTCCGATAAAACCAGTTAAGCCACTAGTCCGTGTGTATTCGGATTTAGCGGAGCAGATACCGTCGCGAGAACGGCAGCCCCGTATAAAAAAATTAGAGGAATCGGTGTGCGATCCGGGCTGATGCCTTAATCAGGCGTTCGGCCTTTTGGGGCGGGGAGTTATAGAAATAATAACGCCACGCCGGCCACGGCGACCAGCGCTCCAGCAATTTCACGGATCGTGATTTTTTCTTTCAGAAGAATCACGGCCGGAGGAATGATCAGCACGGGAACGGTGGACATGATTGTGGAAGCGATACCGGTCTTTGTGTGCTGGATGGCGATTAAAGAGAATGATACGCCGAGAAACGGGCCGAAGAACGCTCCCACCGTGAGGCGGGTCATGGCAGGGCCGTGTTTGATCGCCGCAAGCGTCTTCGGCCATGCTTTCATAAACGTCAGGATCACAGTGAAACCTAGGATGCCGGCCAGAATACGGATCTGCGTGGCCGCGAAGGGGCTGTAAGCGCCCATCCCGATCTTGCTCAGGATCAATCCGGAAGCCTGACCCACGGCGCCTCCAAACGCAAGCAGAATGCCGGTCACCGGATGGGTGAGTTTGAACGGCGTGTCCTGGGTTGGTCGATCGAGCACCACCATCGCGATGCCGAGGAGCGTCAGACCCATTCCGAGCAGGGAAAGCCGGGACAATTTTTCATACAGAAAGATCCGGCCCATCACCGCGGTCATGGGCGGCGCCAGCGCCATGATGAGCATGGCGATGCGCGATCCAATCAGCACGAACGCGCGGAAAAGCAACAGGTCTCCCATAACGAAACCGACCATACCGGAAAGCGTGAGCCATAGCCAGGTCCTGGGGGCTGCATCCACGGGGAACAGGTGACCCCTTTGAAAAAGTGTAAAAACCGAGAGAAAGGCGAATCCCATCAGCAGACGGATCCAATTGACCGGCAGAGATCCAACTTTTTTCGAGGCCGATTCAAAAGCCAGCGCGGTGATCGTCCAGAATACGGCCACTGCCAGGGCGGCGAATTCTCCGACATGCGTGTGCGGCATTGAATCCTTTCATGATGAGCCGGTATTAAAGCGTTAATCATACGAAAAGAACGAGTCAATATCAAGGCATTTTTCGGACCGTCCCGGAGGAGTCCCGCAGAGTATCCACCGTTTCGGGCGTTCCGGGTTCGTGCGAATCCGCAAATTTCGCTTGACACTTTCAAGTTTTTTATTAAACTCAATACATAACCAAAAGGCATTTCTACCTTTAACTCAACAGGAGGAGCGAATGATCCTTCACCACGAATTCGTCAAGACGGCCAAGCGTCAAGGCGACAAGCTGGCCATCGCGGACCGCACCACGGACAAACGGGTTCCATTTTCCAAGGCCCTGATCGCGTCCCTGATTCTGGCGAAAAAATTTCAAAAGTACAAGGAAGGCTACCTCGGCATCATGATTCCGACGTCCGCCGGAAGCTTCCTTTCCGTTCTTGGAACCCTGATGGCGGGCAAAGTCCCCGTCATGATCAATTATTCCACCGGCGCGGCGGACAACTGCGAATACGCGCAGAACAAGTGCGGATTCAAGACCATCATCACCTCGCGCGCCCTGCTCGAAAAGATCGGCTGCAGGCTCGTACCGGGCATGGTCATGATCGAAGACGTCATGGAACGCATCACGACGGCGGACAAGCTCGCGGCCGCGCTGAAATCCAAACTCCCGGCCAAGCTCATCTGCAACTCCTTTCCGCCATCCCATGTCGACGACAATGTGGTGATTCTGTTCACGTCCGGCAGCGAAAAAGATCCCAAGGCAGTCCAGCTCACGCACCGAAACATCGGATCGAACCTCATTGACGTGCAGAAGGTGTATGACCTGAACGAAAAGGATGTCATCATGTCCATCCTCCCTCTCTTCCACGTGTTCGGCCAGACGGTCGACTTCTGGCTGCCGATGACCTTGGGCATGACGGCTGTGACCTACGCCAATCCGCTCGATTACAAGCGCATTCCGGTCCTGATCCGAGAGGAGAAGGCGACTATGATCGCGGCCACGCCGGTGTTTTTCGCCGGATACGTGCACCAGTCCAAGCCCGGCGATTTTTCCACGGTGCGGTTGATGGTCGCGGGAGCGGACAAGACGCCCGACTGGCTGCGCGACGAATACATGAAGAAACACCACATCACCTTGCTTGAAGGATACGGCTGCACCGAGACGAGCCCGGTCGTCTCCGTCAACACCCCGGAGGCCAACCGGCCGGGCAGCGTCGGCAAGCCGATTCCGTCAGCCCAGGTGAAGATCTGCGATATCAACACCGGAAAGGATCTCGCGAATGGGAAAGAGGGAAAACTCCTCGTCAAGGGCGATATGATCATGAAGGGATATCTGGATGATATCGAAGAGACCTCACTGCGCATCAAGGACGGATGGTACGACACCGGCGACATGGGTATGATCGACAAGGAAGGGTACGTCTGGCACAAGGGCCGGCTGAAGCGTTTCGTGAAGATCGGCGGGGAGATGGTGTCGCTCGTGAAGACGGAATCGATTCTTGAAGAAATACTCCCTGAGGGAGTCACCTGCTGCGTGGTGGAGGTTCCCGATTCACTCAAGGGCGCGAAAATCGTGGCGGTGGTGACGAAAAAGGTCAAGGAGAAGGAAATCCTCAAACAGATGGCGAAGAGCCTGCCGCCCATCGCATTGCCGAAGCAGTTCATTGTCGTTCCCGAACTGCCCAAGATGGGGAGCGGAAAGATCGATTTCCGCACGACCGCGGACATCGCGAGGGAGAAGCTGAAGGCGGGGAAGAAGTAAAGCGGATTTGCATCAAACAGAAATCGTTTTTTTTCATTCTCCTTCCCAAGTTCAACTTGGGAAGGAGAATGAAAATTTAAAGATTCACATATTTATAAATTCTCTTTTTATCTTTTTACATCAAAAAACGAAGAATTCAATAAATAAGAATTAGCGAAAAAGATTCTTTCAACAAAAGAGGAATTGCACCTGGATATGGCCAAACTTCCCATTGAGACAAAAATCCGGATACTCGTGGAACTTCAGAAAATCGCATTGACCGTCAGGCCGAAGGCGGGGCCCGATGACGCCAGGATGGTTTGGGAGATCGACTGATGCCCAAGCACATCGGAATCGTCGCGTGCAGCGCGGAGGGCGCCGCCCTGTGCTACCGAACGATCTGCGCCGAGGCGCCGGCGATGATGGGTGAGAACATGCATCCTGAAATCTCGATGCACACCTTCCCATTAGCCGACTACATGACACCCATCAATGCCGGCAATTGGGCCGGGGTCGCGGAGCTGATGGCAAGATCAGCAATCAAACTTGCGGCAATCGGGGCCGAATTGGTTGTTTGCCCAGACAACACCATACACCAGGCCTACAGTTTGGCGGTTCCCCAGTCTCCCATCCCCTGGCTTAACATCGCTGAAGAGGTCGCCAGGGACGCCCAGGCCCGGGGATTCTCGCGGCTCGCCGTCCTCGGGACAAAAATCCTGATGAGGGGCCCCGTGTATCCCGAAGCCCTGGAGAAATACGGAATCAGCCGGCTGATCCCCACGCCGAAAGACAGGGAGAAGATCGACGAGATCATCTTCAACGAGCTGATACGCGGCGAACTCCGGGAGGAGTCGCGGCGCTTTTTCAACCGCGTCATCCGCAAATTGAAGAATCACGCATGCGACGCAGCGGTGCTCGGGTGCACGGAACTTCCCCTGCTTGTGGATCCGGACGACTGTCCCCTGCCCGTCCTGGACTCGACGCGGATTCTGGCAAGGGCGGCCCTGAGGGAGGCGCTGAACACGACTTAGAACGGATCCGCTGTTTCATTATGCCGAGAAAAGGGGTGGTGTCATGAAATGGAACCGACGTCTGGCGATCTTTGCAATTATCGCGTTTGGCGTGTCCGCGGTGGTCGTTGTCGGGATCAAAATCAACGGGCGGAACCGGCCGGCCCGTCCCTCATACCGGATTGAAGCTTCGGAAGGAACGGCCGAAGATCCGCTGGCGCGCTCCCGCTACGAATGGACGATGATCCGTAATCCCAATTCCCTGCAAATCCCGAGAAATTTCAGGACCCGTGAAAACGCCTTTGTCAACCGCCTATCAGAACAAATGGACGAGCGTTATGTTCCATTGGTTAAAGAATGGACGTCGCGAGGGCCCGTGAACATCGGGGGGCGCACCAAGGCGCTGGCCATCGACGTGCTCGACGAAAACGTCATTCTCGCGGGAGGGGTTTCGAGCGGCATGTGGAAATCCGTCGACGGCGGAAAGACCTGGGAAAAAACGACAGCGCCGGACCAGCTTCATAGCGTGTCGTGCATCGTCCAGAACACGGCACCCGGGCATGAAAACATCTGGTACTACGGAACCGGGGAATGGAGTATTGGAAACGGTGGGAGCGCAGCATGGCCCGGATATTCTTATAATCCATATTTCGGAGACGGCATTTTCAAATCCACGGATGGAGGCGATCACTGGGCCCAGCTTCCTTCGACCGTGTCCGGGACGGCGGGCCAGCAGGACCCGTTCGATTTTATCTGGGGCCTGGCCACCTTCGGCGAAGACGGCGTGTTTGCCGCGACATCCTCCGGCCTTTTTAAAAGCACGGACGGAGGGGGAGCCTGGGATCACGTCCTTGATTTTGGGGATAAATATCCAAACACCGAGATCGCCATGGCCCCGGATGGAACATTTTATGCGACGATCGGCGGCCAGGGTCCGGATAACGGCGTGTACAGGTCGGGTGACGGAATCCAATGGGACCTAATCTCTCCTCCCGACTGGCCGGACACAACAATCAGGACCGTGATCGGAATCGTTCCCTCCAACGAGAGGGCGGTTTATTTCTTCACCTGTAAAAACAACGACGAGACCCAATTGCGGAAGTATGTGCAAGGCACCGGATGGACCGATTTGACATCCACGCTTCCAAACGGAGGCGTTTTGATGACGTACGGCGGAGCCATGCTGGTTATTAAAATTAAACCTGACGACGAGAACACGCTGTTTATCGGAGCCATGGGCATGTACCGCAGCATGGACGGCGGTTTAACGTTTGAACGCATCGGTGCCATCAGCAGCACCTTTCACGTAGACCAGCATTCCCTCGCTTTTTTTCCGTCCGATCCCAAGAAAATGATCGTCGGCAACGACGGCGGATTGTTCAAGACCGGCGACAACACGGCCCCGACGGAACTCGATCCCACGGGAGAATATCGACTTGTATGGGAACCACTGAATAATGGATATTTAACCACGCAGTTCTACACCGTGGGGATCGATCATGGCACTCCGGGCAGTGAGACCATCTCGGGCGGGATGCAGGACAATGGCTGCATGTTTACCACATCTCCAGACCCCCAAATATCCTGGAAAAATTTAATATGGGGTGACGGCGGTTTTTCAGCAATCACAAATGGCGGACAATACCATTATACTTCGGTGGGGGCCACATTCCATATCTATAAGCAAACGTTTG
>Ga0315274_10013388_pt1 | contig 11677 bp, 7 predicted proteins | sample YL17G02_20_MG_FD_203700 | JGI IMG/M metagenome (GOLD analysis project Ga0315274, IMG submission 203700) | Sediment microbial communities from Yellowstone Lake, YNP, Wyoming, USA - YL17G02_20 | ecosystem: Environmental > Aquatic > Freshwater > Lake > Sediment | place: USA: Wyoming | collected...
ATTGCAGGGCGCCGGCAGCGCGATGCAGGTGCTCACGCGGCCGATGATGGGGCGCATCATCGACCGCTTCGGCGAGCGCCGCGTGCTGATGATCAACTACTCCGTCCTGGCCGTGCTCTACCTCGGCTACGCCTTCCTGCACTACCTGCCGCTGGTGTGCGTCATCTTCATCCTGGACCAGCTCATGGTCGACTTCGACATGGCGCAGACCACGTACCTGGACAAGATCGCGCCGCCGGAGGACCTCGCCCCGACGCTGTCGGCGGGCGGGACGTTCAACCACATCACCGCCGTTGCCGTGCCGTTTCTGGGCGGGCTGGTATGGCAGGCCGCCGGGTCCGCGGTGACCTTCTGCGGCGGGTCGGTGCTGGCCCTGATGTCGGTGGCCGCGGCGTCGCGGATAAGGGTGAGGGAGCGGGCCGCGGCGGCTGGCACCTCGGCCCACGCGTGAGGGAGCCGGGGTAGAAGCTGGGGGCAACAGGCGCCCGGCTCGCCGGTCAAGACTCGCGGAGGGGCTCCTAGTCGGGCACTACCCAGACGCTGCGGCTGAACAACCCAACGCCTCCCGCTGTCATCGTATGCACCCGTAGCCAGTAGTGGCTGGGGGGAGTGTCGGGGCTGGCAGTGATGGCATAGTGGATTTCTGTCTCCACACCAGGCAAGAGGTTTACCGTCCCCGTCCGCGGGTCAGGCTTGAGACCGGACTTCGCGCCGTCCTGGAAGCACCAGGCGAGTTCGACCCACATCTTCCTCCCGCTTGGGTTGCGGATCACAATGCTCTGCCTGCCTTTCTCTCCTGGACCCAGCACGTGTTGGCCGCGAAAGTCCAGGGTCAGGTACGCGCCGGCCGGGGTGTCGGACAACGCCCAGCAACGGGCGCAGAGCATTAGGTTCCGCTGGACGCGGGGGTTCAGTCGGTGGGCCAGCTTGTACATCAAGGTATCATTGTGGCACACCGGACACAGTTCACCCGGCGAGACGGAGACCACCCGGTACCATGAACGGTGGCGGTCGGCAAACTGAACGCTATCCCTCTCCACCCCCTCAGCCAGCCACTGCAGGACCCCGGGCTCCCAATCACCGGCGGGCAAGCGGGGTCGCCACGGCCAACCCAGCAACTCAAGGGCACTGAGGCGGCGGCGACCTTGGGACCGCGCCTGGGGGCCGGTTGCGCTTCGCAGTTCCCGCAGCAAAGAATGGCAGCTGGCGGGGCGATACCGATAGTACGGGGTTTCGTCGTGCAAAGTGGACAGCACCCTCTCCGGGACACTGGCCTCCCCGCTGATACCTAAGCTGCCCTTGGGCTTGCGCCGCAGGACGCGCCATCCCAGTGGTTCAACGGACGGCCCTACACAGCGGGGACCCCACTCCCCGACAGGGTCACCGGCACGCAGGCGGACCTGCAGCAGGTTTCCCATGGGGTATAGTGAGAACAGGTCGAGGAGAGCGCCTACCTGGCTGCGGTGCACCAGGCAATACACCCCGTCGCATGCTCCTTCCTCAAGCGCCTCCACCGTCAGCCGGGCGGGCCCTGCCGCGCTGGCGCTTCGCGGTAGCCCAACGAGCCGGGATACGACCCGGTGGCGGTTGCGTGGCTGTACGGCGACTGTCCATGCCCGTCGGCCATCCCTCCTGACGGTCACGTCTTCAACGGCGGCATGGGTGCCGCGAGAGGACGGGAGAACCGCAAACTCGGGGTCGCCGAGCAGGAGCAGGCTCGGGTAATCGGCTGAGCCGGTAACGATGGCGTCATTGAGCGCGGCCTGGATCTCGCCCAGTGTTGCCCCCTGGTCGACAAGATGGTGAAAGAACACGTTCAGGCAATCATTGCCCTGGCTGGGGAACGGGCTGGCGAGTACACCGGCGCAGTCTCCATCCAGAAACGAGAACGGCAGACTGTAATCGGCAGTAAAGACACTTCGGGTGACTGTCCAGGTGGAGCAGGAGTTGAGGAACACAATGCGGGCCGGAATGCGCCATCCGGGGAACGGCTCCTTCCTCGCCCGGTCACACCTCCTGCCCCAAGCGCAGGGGGGGGCGCCAGGTCCACCGAACGGGAAGTTGCGCCGGCTCGGTAGGGGGCGCTTCCCAGAGACGTCCCTGGCACGGCCGCATATGACGTGGTCCTCTAGGCTCACGCCATCATCGCGCCCATGGGCCACCACGCTGAAGGCCGCTACCGGTCCACGCGCGCAAGCCTGCATCAAATCGTGAAGGACAGCCCTACTCCCGGAGAGGACCTCCAGCCGCCCGTCTAGCCCTCTTTCCGGCAGCGGATCATGCCACGACCCTTGCCGATAGAGGAAGAGCGACCGTCCGGGGGCTGGAATGACACGGTACAGGAGTGACTTGAGCACGAGGTCGTAGAGTTGTACATCGTCGCGACCAGTCACCAGTCCCACTGCAGTGCGGGGTCCTGTGGGGCTTCCGCACCCCTGGGCCGCTTCGGCAAGCTTGGTGTCCGCGCCGGGGCCGAGCTCATCTGCGCGCGCGACCAGGGCCAGGGAACGTGGTGTGAGGGCCCTGATTACGTGGGGCAGGTCGTCTAGACTGGACAGGAGCAACAACGCGCGCCCCGTGTTGGCCGCCAGCACCGCGGCCGGGGTCCATAGCTCGGGGTTGATGTAGGCCACCACGTGCTGCGTGTCGAGGCCGACCGCGGCGCAGGCTTGTGCCTGGATGGCGGGGTCAGGGTTGGGTTGGCGTAGGGTTGCCGCCCGTCCCAAGTCGTCTTCGTTGGCCTGCGGCGGCCATTCGGTCTCTACTCTGGAGGCCTGGGGGCGGCGTTTGAACAGATCTTCCTTGCCGTCCCAGGTGAGAAAATAGACGGCCCTTGGCTGGTCCGGCTTGGTCATCCCGGCCAGGCCCGCCAAGAGGGCCCGTTCATCCTGCGGGGTGAACGTAACCAGGCGCATCCCCACGTCCTCCAGGTCGTGCTCTCTCGAGCGGGCCACGGCGCCGTCATCCGCTGCTTTAGGGCGGCCGACCCCATCCGCCCCATGACATGGGATGTCCGCACTAGATCCCTATACGACACCCGTGCCACCACTCCCTGCCGGGCGGGGACAGGCAGTGCACGTTTCTGTCCACCAGCCAGCAATCATAGCATCCCCTGGACTGCCCGGCCACCACCGACCCTGCCCTCGCCAAACGACGACCCATCTGGTATAATCATCCTGGGCGGGGGTCCAACCGCTGAGAGTCCCGCCGGCTGACATTGTTTTCCCGGGCCCGGCGCGCATCCGCTGGGGGGCTCAGTCACATCGCCGGCCTTACTGGGTCCCTCGCGGAGGGCCTCCTACGGCAAGATTCTGGCCCCGCGGCCGCCAGCCAACAGTGTCTTGCTGGCGCTTTTTGCGAGCCCTCGTATCAGCATCAAGGCGGCCTCTTTGCCACAGCAGGGTGTGCGGCAGAGGCCGAGTCGCCGGGGGAGTGACGGAGTAATGAAACACAATGGTTCGGGCACCACCGGGGATCCTCTCGACAAGTACTTGGCAGGCTTCGCAGACATTGAACTCAGTCTCTACATTGAAGAATACGGGACTGCCCTGATGTTGTGCCAGAAGCAAGCAGATTCCACGGCGGCAGAAGGGGGACTCTTGGGTCTGTTGTCCCAGGTAACGGCCTGCCAGAGGGCGAGGGCGGAATATGAACAGGCCCGGCTCAGAATCGAACAGGCCGCAGCGGGCGCCGGCTCAACCGGAGAGGGAGGCCCGCGTGACCTGAACAGAGACGAGCGGGGGAGAAGCCTCAAGACTGGAATCTGCAAGTTGCACATCCAGGCGCAGGAACTCGAGCCCGCGGGGCTCCGCGCCGACTGGATGCGTATACTCCTGTGTGCCGCCTTTAACGAGATGGCCATGAGCATGGGGGACGCTGAGCAGGAGCTGGCTCATGCCTATGCGCGAAACGCTGAGAGAGAAGTCAAGCAAGTCCAGGGGACACGTGACGCCCACATCAGGAAATGGGCGTCCTGGTCGCGGAAACTGAGCCTCTTCAATCAGGCGGTTGCTCTGAGTCACCTCAGGCGCGCGACCGAAGCGGTTGAGGTGTTCAGGGACGCGTCACGCTGCCGATCAGAGGGGCAGGACTTCACCGACGTTGCGGTGCTGAAGATGTGGGCTGACTGTCTTGTTCAACTACGGCGGTTCCAGGAGGGTCACGCGAAGCTCAAGAAAGCACGTCAGGCGCTGGAGAACGCTCGGGCGGGACGGGTTGGACGTTCCGAGGGAGAGCGCCACGGAGTGGACCCCGCCCATTACCACGACTGCGAGATACTGGCGCTGGAAACCCAGGTCCTAAACCACCTTGGGCAACATCAGGCAGTTCTGGACGCCATTCGTGGGCACTCCGCGTACTTGGCCACATTGGGCGAACGGGGGCCTGATGTCAGGCAGAGTACCAAGCACCGGATCTCGTGCGAGCAGGTTGAGGCCACCGTGCGAAGGGAACTGGCGGATGCGGAGGAGAGAATGCAGGACTGGTACGAACGGTCGGTGGTCAGGGTTTGCAGGGACTGCAAGACGAAGCTGTCGGTCAAAGACTGCCCGGCGCGCTTGGGGTCACTTCAAGGGTTCAATGCCCTGGAGAACGGTGTCCATCCGAAACACCGACGGGACAAGGCGCGAGAAAAAAAGGTTGAGTTGTGCGCGGAAGGGCTGGAACTGTGCTCGCGCTGGCGCAAGCGCCTAAATGGCAACCAGCCGCATGGTTGTAACAAGTGCTTTGACGCCAAACTGAGGGAAGGCCTTCGTGAGGCAGAGACTCTTGTTTTCAAGAACCCCGAGGAACAATCAGTCAACGCCCTGGAGCAAGCGATCAGGATCGCTCTCAAGAAGACAGAGAAGGAGCCACGGGGCATTGCTTCGTTGAAGGGATCCGAGTGGGAGAATGTCCTAAGCGCCTGGCGCAAAAGCGCCAAGCGCAACGAAGAGCGTAAATGGAAGGCACACACGGCAGACGCCAGGTATGAAGAGCTGCAAATGGCCACAGATGAACCGCTTCAGGCCAGACTGACAAACGCGGCCGACCGCCTCTTCCCTTCCAAGACTGACGCCGGTCGGGTCACCAACCGCGAACTGGCCACGCAGCTGGGCGACAACTGGCTGGAGTTTCAGCAAGTGTTGGCCCGCCCGAACCACTCCGTCGGTAATCGCCGGCTTGAGGTAGTGGTGCTGCGTCGGTGGAACTCCTACACCCCGAGCCTTGCGCGCGCGCCCGTCAGGAGTAGAGGCGGGGGCTACTTCATATTGCTCCCGATCGGGAATGGCTCAGGCCGCCGTATTGGCTTGGCCGTCGACCCCGGCCACAACTTCCTGGAGAACTTCCTGAACGAAGGGTTCTGCCTCGAGGACATTGACTGCATCATCGTTACGCATGCGCACCCCGACCATTCGGCGGGCCTCGTCCCGTGTCTCAACGCGCTGTATGAACTCCACAAGCTCTGCGACAAGGAGGCGTGGCTGGACGCTTGGCGCAAGTCGAACAGGCGGCCGCTCAAAGCCCACGGGGTGACGCTGCTTCTGAGCCCGGGCGTCTATGAAGAATACTCCGGGCTGCTTCGGGACATGATCGAGACCATTCATGATGTGATAAAAATACAGGTCGGCGACGGCACCGCGACATCGGAAGATGAGCCTACCGACCTTGGATTGCGGTTTCCCCGCTGTCCCGACACCGAGGCGCGCGTTCTGGTCGACGGAGCCGTCGCCGGCGGCCTGGGCACGGCCATCTCCCTCGACTCCGGCCAACTCCAGTTCGTATTCAGGCGCTCCCGGCACACGGACGTTGGGGCCTACGACTGTCTGAGCTTCAAGATCATCTGTGGTGGGACGCAGCTCGGGTTCACTGGCGATGCCCGCTGGGAGAATGGAATGAACCAGTTCTTCAAGGACTGCCGGCTGTTGTTTGCTCATGTAGGTTCTCTCATCAAGGAAGACGATGTCAAGGATCTTGCAGACGGCCGCATAGGCAGTAAGCTTATCAACGCCTTCCCGAAATACAACCACCTGTACTACGCCGGAACGGCCATGTTTCTCCAGGACTGGTTCGGGCCTCCACCCGTCGTGCCTGGCCAACGCCTTGCGGTCCTGTCGGAGTTCGGTGAAGAGCTGAAGGGCAACCTGAGACTGACCATGCGGCAAATGTTGGTCGATTACCTCGAGTTCAACGAAATACAACAATTCGACGTGCTGGCCGGCGACGTGGGGACGAGGGCATCGATCACCGGGGGCGCCCTCGCCGTGAGGTGCGCTGTGTGCAGCCAGTACGTTTCTCAGGAGCAGGTCAAGCCCATGGTGTTTGGGCCGGAGGAATCTATCTTCTACGTGTGCGGATCCTGTTCTGAGCGGTTCTCCTTGTTTCAGTTGCACGACAAGCTCGAGGAACTGTGCGCGTACGGACGACCCGTCGGCGGGGGCCGGTCGGGCCGATGAATCAGAATACTACTGGATTCATAATCATTCATGGTGGGAGGGAGATTGCTCCGGCTCAGGCTCATAGTGGTCCCAGAAGTCAAATGATAAAAAAACATTTCGCAAACGGCAGGTATCTGCCAAAATAAGGCGAACACTTGATCATAGGTAGCATAGCATATGCTGAAAGGGGCGGGCCGACCGTAGAGGGGATGGCGCGCGTGGCTGATTTCTATTTTCAATGGCATTTGACGCAGCGCTGCAACTTCCGCTGCCAGCACTGCTACCAGACAGGCGCTGTGGGCGCGGAGATGGACTGGGCCGGCCTGAAGGCCGGGGCGGACAAGATAGGCGCCACCCTCTCCCAGTGGAAGCGACAGGGGCATATTGCGTTGACGGGGGGTGAGCCGCTGCTCAGGCCGGAATGCCTCGACCTCATGGACTACCTGGGCGGCCTGGGGGCGGTTGAATCTGTTGACCTGCTTACCAACGGCAGCCTGGTCACCGATGAAACACTTGCCAGGCTGTCGCGGAGCCCGAAGCGGGGGCGGGTCCAGGTTTCATTGGACGGGGGCTCGGCCGCGACGCATGATGCCGTCCGCGGCCCTGGTGCCTTTGATCAGGCGCTGGGCGCCATACGGCGGCTCGTCCGGGCGGGCATCCCCGTCCGTGTCATGTTTACGCTGCACCGGGGCAACGTCGAGGACCTGCCGGGCCTGGTGGAGCTGGGGGTGAGAGAGGGCATAGAGGGGCTGGTGGTCGACCGCTTGGTGCCGATGGGCCGGGGAGCGAAGCTGCAGAGCTTGTTGCTGGAGCCGCCTGAGTTGCGCCGCACATATGAATATTTATTCATGCGCTCGGAGGAGCTGGCCAACGCGGGTTCGTCTCTGCACATCGTCAAACTCCGCACCCTGTGGGCCCTGATCGCGCCCGACCGGATGTCGCGGGAGGAAGACCTACCGCTGCAGCGGCAGGTCGGGGCCATGTGCTCGGCCGGAGCCGGGCAACTGTGCATCCTCGAGGAGGGGAGCGTGTTGCCCTGCCGGCGCCTGCCCATTACCCTGGGCAACCTCGCACGCGATTCGCTGTTCTCGATGTTTTACACCGCGCCCTTCCTCTGGCGGCTCCGCGACCGCTCGAGCATCAAGGGGAGGTGCCGTACCTGCGAGTACGCGAGCCGATGCGGCGGATGCCGCGCCATGGCGTACGCGCTCACAGGTGACCCCTTGGAGGAGGATCCACAGTGTTGGAAGCACGCGTCCCTGAATTGACAACGGATTTCGCCCTGTGTCAGCTCGATACCATCAGCGCTTTTTGGCTGTTCAACGTTACGACTGGGGACGCATATGGCCTTAACCTAACGTCGCATATGATCCTGGCGCATTGTGACGGCAGGCATTCTGTCGACGACATCCTCGGCCTGCTCGCCGAACGGTATCCCGGCGAGGACCGAGCAGACTTGATGCGCGACGTGCTCGATTTCCTGGCGGCGGTTGAAGCCGAGAAGGGCGTGCGCTTCACACCTGGAGCGCTTGTTCTCGAGGGCCACAAGTAGATTGGGAGGTGCTTGCATTTGTTGGGGAAGAATGGCCGCGCACGCGGGAGGTACTCGAGTTCCAGGGGGGAGAGGTACGAGAAGCCGCTGTTCGTCAAGCACGAGGGGCTAGTCTTCACCGAGGAGATATGGCAGGCATTCAACCGCGGCGCGTGGTGCCGAGGGTGCAGTGCTTGCCACGGCTGCCGCTAGCAAAGGCCAGTGCGGATGCCGTGGTGAGCAGCCTCATGCGAGGGGCGGCAGCCACCCTCCGCTTACTGGGTGACCTGGCAGCCAAGGACGTTGAACCTGAAAGGATGGCTCGAGCCGCACTGCTCCTGCTACTTGCCGGCGTGCGACCGGCCGAGGCGGCTCTGAAAGATATCACGCGAGTGTGTCTTGAGAGTCAGCAGGGAGACGGTGGCTGGGGTTCGGTGGAGGAGTCAGCCTGGTGCGCCGGTTGGCTTGAGGCTGTGGGGGGTTACGACGCGCCGGTCGAGGCTGCCCGGGCTTGGATGCGTTCTCAGTGCGCGCCAGCGAGGGGGTGGGGCCAAGGCGTGCGGGACATTCCCCGCCTGCCTGTCACTGGGGTGGTGTTGATGCTCCACCCGGGGCTGGCCGATCCCCCAGCTACGAGTTGGCTTGTTTCCGCGTGGGAGAAGGACGCCGCGGGCGAGCCCGTTCTGTCGTACAAGGCGGCGGCTGTCTGTCTAGTGCTCTCCTCCCGTCTGCACGCCCAGCGCGACCCTGCCTTCCGGAGAGCGCTGGCTTCGGCCTCAAGGCACTTGGCCGGCGACGTTAACCCCGACGGCGGTTGGGGGCCGTGGCGCGGCCACCCGGTGGGCAGCACCCCGCTGTGGACGTCAATGTCGCTGGCCGCCCTGGCATCGCGGGAGACAGCTGCGCCGGGCGCCGTGCTGTCCGGCGCGGCGGAGTGGCTGGTCAGCCGCCAGTTGCCCGATGGCCTGTGGCCCGACCACTTCCTCGAGGAGGCGGCGGCCTGGGCGGTGTTTGCGCTTGCCCGTTACGTCGGGCTGCGGGGCGCCGCGGAGTGACGCGTGCACGTCCAGGGAGGGTGGTAAAGGTGGGCCGCATCAGCTTCGCCGGGATCGTACGCGACACGGCCCCACTGAAACACGAAGACCTCACGTTCATTCAGGCCGCCGCCCGGGTTCTGGGCGAATCGGGCGCTGGTCCCCGGGTCGTCGTGCGGCGTGCGTCTTCGTTCGCCGTGGCCGTTGCGGGCTCCGGACTTGAGGCGGTCGACCGGGAGGGGACGTCTCAGGCTTCGGTCGTCGACGCGGAGATGGCCACCACCGCCCCCGGCATGATGCGCGGCGTCCATGGCGGCTGCGCCGGGTTCAAGTGGGATCCCGCAGACCGGTCGCTGCTCATGTTTCGTGACCCGTTGGGCAGGCGGCCGCTGTTTTACTCAGGCGCCCCGGACGGCGGGGCGCTGGCGTTTTCCTCACTGATGGCGCCACTCCTGTGCTACCCCGGACTGGACCGCGAGCCGGATCTGGACGCCCTGGCTGAGTCGGCGGTCTTTGGCTTCCCTGTCACCCCGGGGTCGACGGCCTTCCGGTCGGTGCGGCAGGTTGTCCCCGGTATGGTTCTCGAGGTCGTCAAGTCACGCGCTGCGCCGGCCGGGCAGCTGCTGGTCCCTTCGCGGGCGGAGGGCGTGGATGACGATGTCGAAGGCCTGAGCGCCGCCTTGGGGGCCGCCATCCAGCGCGCCAGTGACGGTGCGCCCGGACAAGCGGTGTTGCTGTCCGGGGGCCTCGATTCCAGCCTCGTCGCGGCGCTGGCTGCGGCCGTGGCCCAAGAACCGGGGACGGCGTACACGTTGGTCGACCAGACGCCCGAGGGCGGTAACCGCCAGGACGTGCAGTGCGCCCACCAGGTTGCCTCCGACCTGGACTGGTCCAGCATGACCGTGCCCTTCGACGACGCCACGTGGCTTGAGAGCCTGGTCGACGTCGTGCTTAGCAACGAGACCTTCTGGCCAGCATCCACGTTCAATGCCGGCGGTGATGCCGCTTTGTATGCCGTCGGCAAGGCGGCCGCCCAGGCGAACCCGGCTCATTCCTGCCTTTTCACAGGTGACGGCGGCGACGAGTTGTTCGGTGGCTACTGGATGCACAGGTTCCCGCTGGGCTTTGTCGACCGGCTGCGGCACCGCGCTGACAGGGTCGGGCCCGTGGTGAGGAGGACCGTCGACGAACTCTTCCCCCTGCCCGAGGACGCGGCTGCATATGAGAGGGAGATCTGGCGCTTACTTTCAGGGCCCGGGCTGTACAACGACCAGTGCTGGTGCGTGGACCGCACCGCGCGCCGGTGGAACCTGCCCCTGGCCGCGCCATACCTCGATGATGCGGTGGTGAGCCTGGCGGCCGCTGTCCCCGCTGAGCGGCACCGGGACGGGGACATGGGCAAGGCCCTGCTGCGCTCCCTCGCGCGCAAGCTTCTGCCGCCGGCCACAGCTGAGCTCGTTGCCACCCGGCCCAAGATGGCCCTCCCCAGCGCTGCCGCCGGGGCGTACCCGCGTCTTGAAGCGAGGCTCGAGCGGCTGCTGCCGCCGGGCCGCCGTGAGACGCACCCCTACCGCCGTTTTCTGCTGTCGCCCCTCGACGTGCTATCGTTCGACCTGTGGTACGCGTTGTTCGTGACGTTCGCCGGAGAGAAGCCTGACGGGTTGAGCGCCCGTAACCTGTACCAGGACTGGAGCCACGCACTGCCGCGGGAGGGTCCGGACGCGTGAAGATATGCATGCTGACCAAGTACCCCCCGATAGAAGGCGGGGTGTCCAGCGCCGCCTACTGGCTGGCGCGCGCCCTGGGCGCCCGCGGCCACGAGGTGCACGTGGTCACCAACGCCCTGGAGGTCGAGGACTGCTACCGCGAGCGCATCGATGCGGGCGACCCGCGGTGGAACCCGCCGGGGGTATACGTGCACAGCACCCTGCCGGGGTACGAGGCCAATCCAATGCACATCCCGTACTCGCCGGCCTTCTGCGAGCGGCTGGCCGGCCTCGCGCTGCGCGTGGCCCGCGAGTATGCCATCGACGTCGTGGATTGCTGGTACCTGATGCCGTATGCGGCGGCGGGCCACCTGGTGGCCGCGCTGACCGGCGTGCCGCTGGTGGTCAGGCACGCGGGCAGCGATGTCGGCCGGCTGGCGCGCGTTTCTGAGCTTGGCGAGCTGTTCAGGCGCCTGTTGGGTGCGGCCACAATTGTCGTGTCCAGCGCCGCGGCCCGTGACGCGCTCCAGGCGCTCGACGTCCCGTCCGAGCACGTACGCCTCCTGCCGCAGGCGGTGGCCGACCCGGCGGTCTTCAATCCCGCCGCGGCGCCGCTCGATGCCGCGCGCCTGCCGTTTCCGCGGCCAGGGCCGCCGATCATCATGCATGCCGGCAAGATCCCGCACTACTGGCAGTCCAAGGGGCTGGGCGAGCTTCTTGTGGCGCTGGCCAGGATGGCGGGGGCGGGCGAGGACTTCAGGTTCCTCCTGGTGGCGGACGGCCCGCGGTTGGAGCAAGTGGGCGAGATGGCCAGGGCGGCATTGGGGGAGAGGTTCGGGCGCCTGCCGTTCGTCCCACCCTGGGACATGCCCGGGCTCCTTCGCTGGGCGCACTGCATGGTCCTGCCGGAGCGGGGCTTCGAAGTCAGCGGCCACTACTCCCAGACGGCTATGGAGGCACTCCTCACTGGGACATGCGCGGTCCTCGGCC
>Ga0315274_10013389_pt1 | contig 11677 bp, 6 predicted proteins | sample YL17G02_20_MG_FD_203700 | JGI IMG/M metagenome (GOLD analysis project Ga0315274, IMG submission 203700) | Sediment microbial communities from Yellowstone Lake, YNP, Wyoming, USA - YL17G02_20 | ecosystem: Environmental > Aquatic > Freshwater > Lake > Sediment | place: USA: Wyoming | collected...
ATACCATCATACCTGCTATCGGTCAGGCCCCGGATCGTGAATTGCTGAAAGGATTGGGTTTGAAGCTTTCACCAAAAGAAAGACTTTTGGTGAATGAAAACAGTATGAATACCAGTGTGAAAGGCATATTCGCCGGAGGCGATGTTGTTACGGGACCTTTATCCGTGGTAGAGGCTATGGCTTCCGGGAGGAAGGCAGCCTGCTCTATTGATAATTACCTGAAGGGAGAATCATTGGCAAGCTGCGAAGCAGAGAAAAAGGTTCCAGAAAAACTGAACGAGGAGGAAATAGCCGCTCTTAAGAAGCGATTTCCCTCCCGGAACAGGGTGAACATACCTGAGTTGCCATCGAAAGAGCGGGTGAAAGACTTCAGAGAGGTAGAACAGGGTTTCAGCGTTGCACAGGCACGGGAAGAATCGGAGCGCTGCATGACAACGTGCATATTCTGTGAAATCTGTAGGATTGTGTGTCCGGCGCAGGCAATCTCCCTCAATGGGAAAAGTCAACATGCTATTGAACCGGGATGAGCAATCTCGTTAAGGAGGGAAAAATGGGAAAAAAATATGATTTGGTGGTAGTGGGAGCCGGACCTGCCGGTTTAATGGCTGCCAAGGTTGCTGGTGAAAATGGTCTAACAGCAGCCCTGTTGGAAAGAAAAACTAATATTACAAACATATATAGAGTAGATGGTGGTGCGATGGCGCCTATGAATGAGTATACGTTTGGACAAACCATGACCTTTAATCCTGAAGCAAAGCGGATCGGCTTTCCCGTGGTAGGGTTTTCCATTCGATATGACGGCCCCTATAATAATATCTATGGATTTGACGTGTGGTCTCCCAGTGGTAAGTACAGGGTTCCCTTTGGTAACCGGGAAGAACAGAGAAAGGATCAAAAGAGGAAACGTGTAGCGGTCGCTCTGGACAAGGGATTGATATTGAAAGCTTTACTGGAGGATGCACAGGCAGCCGGAGTGGAGGTTTTCCCGGGCACACAGGTAATAGGGATTGAAAAGAAAGAGAACGGAGTGGTGGTGGTGACAGAGGAGGGAGAAAGATTTGAGGGCCTCTTTGCCATTGCGGCTGATGGCGTAAATTCCCGCATTGTCCGGAGTATGGGTCTGAACAAGGACAGGAAATTTCATGCCACCAACAGGGCCTATGAGTGGGGGTTCGAGGACCTTGATCTGCCTCACGTGGAGGGAATTACCTTTATTTTCACCGGATATGGGTTGTTCTCTGTGATCAATGAGGCTCAGAAGAGGCATTACCATGTCGGTATCATAAGCTATAACACCAAAGACGACCTCAAGGCCCGGGTCAACAGATTCGTTTACGAAGATCCATTTTATTCAAAATGGTTTAAAGGGGCGAAGAAGACATGGACGCGCACCTGCGTGGTCAACATGCTTTCACCCATAAAAGAGCCCTTCAAAGACAACGTGCTTATCTGCGGAGACGCAGCGTGGATGCTGGAATTTTCCAATTGTGCTGCCTTAATATCCGGCTGGTCAGCAGCAAACGCTGTTACGTTGGCGGTCATTGATGGGAAGATTAATAAGGAGGGGATTCAGAGCTACCTGGACTTCTGGGATAAATGGTTCTACGGACCTCATGGACAGACTGAATTTAAGGCGATTGAAATCCATGAGTTTCTCAACGCCGATGATCTCGATTATCTGATCAGCCTGGTCAAAGAGCCCCTTTTCGCAACCCTGGATTTTTTCAAACTGGTCAATACCATCGGAAGTACCTATGCAGAGCTCTTCCCCCGCATCTCGGAAGAGAGGCCGGATGTCTTTGCAAAGTTAATGACAATGGCAGATCAGCTCGATGTAGCAGGAGAACATTTTAAAAAAATAGGATTCCCTAACCTGTAGTTCCACTATAAGAGCAAGAACAGTTTGCCTATAGGGCAATCATTCGATTGTCACGTCCGCCGCGGCGGATTCGCAATGATGGTGTAAAAGGATTTAATGTGTTTGTATTAGTTCTTTTTATAGAGGTTCTTCTGTAATGCGAAGGCAAAAGATTTCAAACAATCACAATCAATCTGATAAATTATTGTTTGATTACGAAGGGATGGTGAAAGTTTTTGCGAAACTGTGTGGTCATAACGAGGTTGTCGTATCCCTCAATAGGGACGCCTGCATTGAATTCATCAATGAACATGCTGCCCGAAGGTTTCAGCGTAAAGCAAGCGAGCTGATAGGGAAGTCTGTATGGGGAATATTAGAACCGGAATCTGCTGAACGCAGGAAGGCTATTTTTCATCAGGTGCTTCAATCAAAAAAACCTGTGCGTTTCGTTGATGAAAGGAAAGGATTATGGCTTGACAGCATGGTTTATCCTGTTTTTGATAAACGGAGAAGGATTCAGAAAGTATTAATTATGTCACGGGATATTACTCTTCAAAAAATGAAAGAGAAAGAGATTGAGAGGTTCAACCAGGAACTTGAGCAAAGGGTAAGAGAACGCACTGCCGAGCTGGAGAAAACCGTAGAGGAACAGGCAAAGACAGCAAATATTTTAGCTGTTCAAAAAAAGGAACTGGAGGAGCTGAATGCTGCCCTCAGGATTCTGCTGCAAAAGAGGGAGGAAGACAGAAAAGAACTTGAAGAACATGTGATGACCAATCTGCGGCTGCTGATCCTGCCCAACCTGGAGAGATTAATGGAGATCCCTTTAGAACACCAGCATAAAGAGATGTTGAAAACTCTCAACACCAGCTTGAATGGTATCACCTCGCCCTTCAGCCGCACCTTGTCATCGAACTATCTGCAGCTTACCCCGAAAGAGATCCAGTTAGCAGACCTTATAAGGGATGGCAAGACGACAAAAGAGATAGCCAAATTATTCAATAAATCAATAAGAACCATAGATGTCCACCGGGACCACATCAGGAAGAAGCTCGGCATAAAGGACAGGAAAACCAACCTCAGAACCTACCTGCTGACCCTGAAGTAATACGTATTTTCCATAAGTATTAAATAGAGAAATATACAGTATTGTTTTATTTCCCTCAGTCATTATTATAAATTACGAATATTATTATTAAATTTGATCTAATCCAAGGTGTTCAAAAGAGGGGAGCCAAACAACATGCTCTCATCTGACCACACCAGTATATATATATACAAACTTAATAATAATGTGAATCGTGAATCGTATGGGAAAACCTATCGTAAGAACGACCAAACGTCTTGCTGCAGTCTTATGTAGGGGCGCCTCGCCCGTGTGAAAAGACGTACCCGCAAGGCGGGCCTTTGGTCTTTTGTAGGGGCAACCCCCTGTGGTTGCCCTCATGGGCAAAAACAAGAATAAATAGAGCCGTCCCATTAAAGATTAAACAATTTAACAGGAGGGTAGTCATGAAAAGAACCGCTATTGCAATGATTGCAGGTATCTTCTTGTTCTCCTTTTTCCCCGTGGCTGTTTTGGCTGAATGTGTAACGACATCCATCAGCGTCGGTGAGACAAAGAACGGGACAATCGACACGAATGACTGTTACTTTTGGAATTACTATGACGTCTATACCTTTTCCGGCACAGCCGGCCAGCAGATTGCCATCCTCATGCAATCCACAGACTTTGACACCGTTCTTGAACTGCTTGATCCAAATCAAATTAGTATTACCTCTGATGACAACGGCGGAGGGGGAACAAACGCCCGTATCCCTGCCAACAGCGGCTACTACACCCTGCCCTCAACTGGTACGTACTCGATTAAGGCATGCAATCATTTCTCATATCCTGGTTTTGGTGCTTACACGCTGAGCCTCACCGCTCCCGCTGCCTGTACCTACACCATTTCAACCACCACGGCATCCTTCACTGCAGCAGGGGGCACCGGACAGATAACAGTCACCACCCAGTCAGGTTGTGCCTGGACCGCCACAAGTAGTGGCTCCTGGATCACCATCACCTCAGGCAGCAGCGGCACCGGCAGCGGGACCGTCAGCTACTCGGTCTCAGCCAATGGCTGCTCAGACCAGAACTTCCCTAAATCTGGCTCCATCACCATCACCGGAGGGAATACTGTCACCATTACCCAGGCAGCCAGCACTGCCCCCACCATCAGCATCGGTGAGACAAAGAACGGGACAATCGACACGAATGACTGTTACTTTTGGAATTACTATGACGTCTATACCTTTTCCGGCACAGCCGGCCAGCAGATTGCCATCCTCATGCAATCAACAGACTTTGACACCGTTCTTGAACTGATTGATCCAAATCAAATTAGTATTACCTCTGATGACAACGGCGGAGGGGGAACAAACGCCCGTATCCCTGCCAACAGCGGGTACTACACCCTGCCCTCAACTGGTACGTACTCGATTAAGGCATGCAATCATTTCTCATATCCTGGTTTTGGCGCCTACACGCTGAGCCTGACTGCTCAATCCGCCTGCACCTACAGCATCTCGCCCACCAGTGCCTCCTTTACTGCCGCAGGGGGGACGGGGTCAATCAGCGTGACCGCTTCTGCCGGCTGCGCCTGGACCGCCACGAGCAGCAATAATAATGCGGTCTACATCACCTCAGGCGCGAGCGGCACCGGTAATGGGACCGTCAACTATACGGTAAAATGTAATTATTATTATAAAGCGGTGGGTTATAGTATAACCATTGCAGGACAGACCTGTGCCATCACCGTGTCTGGCGTCACGCCAACGGCGATCAGCACAGGCCAGACGAAGAATGGATCACTGGACTCCAGTGACTGCCTCTCCTCGGCTACTGAACGGTATCATGACTGGTATTCGTTCTCCGGCACAGCCGGACAGCAGGTGGCGATACAGATGTCGTCAACAGCCTTTGACACGAAAATCAACCTGTACGACCCAAACGAATATGTTATCGCCTCTGATGACAACGGCGGAGGGGGGACGAATTCACGGATTCCTCCCACGAGCGGTTATTATACCCTCACTTCAACCGGCACATACATCATCGACGCAACTTCTACCCCAACCGGTTCTACCGGCGCCTACACCCTGAGCCTGAGCGGTTCCTGTACCTACAGCATTTCTCCCACCACGGCTTCCTTTACTGCCGCAGGGGGTACCGGCTCAATCACCGTGACTGCTTCTGCGTGGTGTGCCTGGACAGCAACGACAGATAATTCTTCTATGGTCACCATCACCTCAGGCGCAAGCGGCACCGGTAATGGAACCGTGAACTATACCGTAGGATGTAACGGAGACTATAAAGCGAGAACAGCTAATATAACCATTGCAGGACAGACCTGTACCATCACCCAGGCTGGCGCCACGGTAACACCTATCAGCATCGGCCAGACACAGAATGGATCACTGGACTCCAGTGACTGCTATGGTGACTACTATTCGTTTTCCGGCTCAGCCGGGCAGCAGGTGGCGATAGCCATGTCATCAACAGCCTTTGACACCTATCTCCAACTGTACAATCCAAGTGGGATGGTGATAGCCGCTGATAACAACGGAGGAGGTGGGACAAACTCACGGATTCCTCCTACGAGCGGCTTTTATACCCTGCCTTCAGCCGGTACCTACATTATCCGTGCAGTTTTCCCAGGGTTTGCAATAGGTGCCGGTGCCTACACGCTCAGCCTGACTTCACCACCCTGCACCTATACCATCTCGCCCACCAGCGCATCCTTTACTGCCGCAGGGGGCACCGGTTCAATCAGCGTGACCGCTTCTGCAGGGTGTGCCTGGACAGCCACGCGTTCTGACGCGTGGATCACCATCACATCAGGGGCAAGCGGCACAGGCAACGGGACTGTCACATACTCGGTCGCAGCTAACACAGGCACAAACACTCTCCCGTCTGATAGCTGCCGCGTAAATAGAGGAGGTACAATCAACATTACGGGAGGAAATACCGTCACCGTGACGCAGGCTGCCGACTCTGCAGAAACGATCAGCATCGGTGAAACAAAGAGTGACTCCATAGGTCCTTGTGCTAAATGTTCAGAGAGTTATGGTGCTGTTTACTGTGTCTATTATGACCAGTATACATTCTCCGGCTCATCCGGGCAGCAGGTGGCGATAGCCATGTCATCCACAGCCTTTGACACGAAACTCTATCTGTATGATCCAAGTGGAAATCTTATAACCTCTGATAACAATGGAGGAGGCGGGACAAATTCACGGATTCCTCCCACAAGCGGGTACTATACCCTGCCTTCAACCGGTATATACACAATCAGAGCAAGTGCTCTCTACTCAAATCAAACTGGTGCCTACACGCTCAGCCTGAATGATCCCACTTCCTGTACCATCACCATCTATCCCACCACCGCTTCCTTTCCCGCATCCGGTGGCACCGGATCAATCAACGTGACCGCACCTGCAGGGTGCTCCTGGGCCGCCAGAAAAGCATCAGATTCAGGTTCAGAGATAATCACCATCACCTCAGGCGCGAGCGGCAGCGGCAACGGGACCGTGCAATATACTGTCCAGTCTAATAACTGCGGCGTAAATAGACAAGGTAGAATCGAAATCACGGGAGGAAATACTGTCACCGTAACGCAGGCTGCCGGGTCTGCAGAAACGATCAGCATGGGTGAGACGAAGAGCGGCTCCTTCAGCACATCCGATTGTATTAGTTCTGTTGGTTACTATGTGGACTATTACACATTCACCGCCACAGCCGGCCAGCAGATTGCCATACTCATGCAATCCACAGCCTGTAACACCTTACTCTGGTTGTTCGCTCCAACAGGAACGGCGTATACTGGTGATGACGACGGCGGAGGGGGGACAAATTCGCGGATTCCTCCCACAAGCGGATACGTTACCCTGGATTACACCGGTACATACACAATCGAAGCAATTTCTACTCCAGCCGGCATAACAGGTGCCTACACGCTCAGCCTGAGCGGGCCAACCATCAGTTTTGTCACAGACAAAAATTCCGTTACTGTCCCGGAAGGAGGCACCGCAAGCTTTCAGGTGAAGCTCTCAAGTCAGCCCGGCTCTACTGTCATAGCCACGGCAGCGCGGGCTTCCGGTGACAGCGACATCACGATCCAGTCCGGTGAGTTGCTCACCTTTACCACCTCGAACTGGGGCACCTACCAGACCGTGACGCTTGCTGCTGCCGAAGACAGCGACTCGGAGAACGGCATTGCCACCATCCAGATCAACGCCTCTGAGATTGGGAGCAAGAACGTGACTGCCACTGAGCAGGATAATGATACAGCCTGCACCGGCCCGACCATTGCGGCGGAGACCGTTTCTGCCTGCGCCAAGGGTGCCCAGGTTGAAGTGCCGATAACCATGAGCGACAGGGCAGGAATCACCGATCTGGTCTTCTCTTTATACTTTGACAATACCACACTCCAGTATACAGGGAGGACCTTGGGGGATATGGACGCATCGCTGCTCATTGCTTCAAATGATGACGTAAATGCAGCCGGAGAAGTGAACCCGGTTGTCACCTTTGCGGAAGACAGCCCTGCCTCAGGGACCATTGTAAAATTCAAGTTCACCCTGATTTCCGGTCTTTCCCAGGGCAGCCAGACGGATCTCGATATCGAAGATATCATTGCCCAGGAAACGTATTGCGCAGAAGACGGTGCAATTGAATGTACATCCACCTCTGAATGCTCAGTCTGGGATGACGTCATCAATATGTATACTGATTATGCGAGCGGCCAGGCAGTGTGGGATGATGTGATTGCCTGCTACAGCCAATACATTGCGCCGAAGCAATAGTAAATCGTGAGTCGTGAGAGGTAAGAAAGGATAAAAAATGCGTAAATCGTGAGTCGTAAATCGTGAATCGCATGGGAAATCTATCGTAAGAACGACAATAAGACCGCAAGGCCGCGCTGCGCGCGGTAGATTTTACCCGAAGACGGGCCGAACGTCTTATGTAGGGGCAACCCCCTGTGGTTGCCCTCATGTGAGGAATACGAATAAATAGAACCGTCCCATTAAATGACGTAAGAGTCATAAACCAACATTTTATGCGAGGTGAACCATGAATAAGAAAAGATGTACACGGAAAGAATTCAGCAGTAATTTCAAGAGCGCTTTCTTGATTCTCATCCTCCTGACACTGATGCTCTCCTTCGCTCACAGCGCCCAATGTGCAACCAGGGAAGTCGGCCCGGGAAAAACCTACAGTACTATCCAGTCCGCAATCATCGCTGCGGGTACTGGCGATACTGTTCTTGTCTATGACGACACCTACATTGAGCGGATCGATTTCCTGGGTAAGGCAATAACGGTCAGGTCGGTAAACGGCGCTGCCTCAACTATTATTGATGCAACGGGGCTGAGTGTGGGTGGCTCAGTGGTGAGCTTTGTCACTGGAGAAGGTGCCGGGTCTGTGCTTGACGGGTTTACCATAACGGGGGGTTCAGGTAGCCATATCCCCGATGAACCTGTTGGGGGTGGGATTGTCTGCGATCATTCCTCCCCCACAATCACCAACTGTATCATCTCAGGGAACAAGGCAGTTGCTGGTGGAGGGATTTCTTGTCATTTATCCAACCCCTTGATCAATAACTGTATCATCTCAGGGAATAAAGCAGATAGTTATGGTGGGGGAATTGGGTGCGACGTTTGCTCCCCCTTGATCACCAACTGTACCATCTAAGGGAATGAAGCAGGGTCGTGGGGTGGCGGGATTTTTTACAATAGAGGCTTTGACCCGGACCCCTTGATCACCAACTGTATCATCTCAGGGAATAAAGCAGGAAATGGGGGTGGCGGGATTTTTAGCGATTCTACCGACTACATTATCACCAACTGTATTATCTCAGGTAACGAAGCGGGTGTTAATGGTAGTGGGATTTACAGTTTTCAAGACTCTCCCAAGATCACCAACTGTACTATATCAGGAGGTTATGAATATAGCATCCTGATTTACTGCCATTCTTCATTCCCGGTAATGAAAAACAGCATACTGTGGGGATGTGATGTAAATGGAAAAGTGATTGGTTTTGAGTTTGGCGGCATAACCGTTACGTACTCTGATGTAGAACAAAATGGGTACGGGAACATGGATGGCAGCGCAGATGCCAATAACAATATCAGAAAAAATCCTCTCTTTGTTAATGCTGCAGGCGGCGACTACCGCCTCACATCTGGTTCACCCTGCATAGACACCGGTACGGATCAAGATGCGCCTGACTCTGACATTCTCAATGTACCACGGCCACAGGGCAATGGGTTTGATATGGGAGCCTATGAATTTCTTAAACATCCCCCTGTAGCCAATGCCGGCCCTGACCAGACCGTTGAGCGAACCAGTGTAGCAGGCGCCCAAGTACAACTCGATGGCTCTGGCTCTTCTGACCCTGACGGAGATCCTCTGACTTATGAATGGACGTGGAGTGGCGGATCGGCAAGTGGGGTGAATCCCATTGTTACACTTCCTCCAGGACTCACAACAGTGACCTTGACCGTTTCTGACGGTGAACTTACCGCCACAGACACAGTGGATATCACCGTTGTGGATACCACACCGCCTGTAGTCAACATCGTATTCCCCCAGCCAAACGCAGCCCTTCAGGACGGCGTGATCTTCGCGGCTGAGGCATCAGATTTAAGTGGCATAGATAAGGTTTACTTTTACGTCCGAGAACCAGATGGCGGGAACGGCACACCAATTGGCTACGAAGACCTTGAAGCCACATTCAATTCAACCACCGGTAAGTGGGAATATAACTTTGATACCACCGTGCTGCAGGACGGCTACTATGTTATCCTGGCAAAGGCGATAGACAATGCGGGAAATGAAGGCTTGAGCGCTGTCGTTCCGTTCAGCATCCGCAACTGGGCGGTTATTGAAAAGCTGCCGTCCACACCAAACAGTAAGGCGGGACGGACGATGCCTATTAAGTTCTCGCTGAGGATTGCAGCAAGCGTTGATTCAGCACAGCCGTTTGTTTACAATGAAGACCTTGAGATCAGGATTTACCGGTGCGACAACACAAGCTGCAGTTCTAAGACCCGTATGCAGACCTCAGTGTACGGGACAAATTCCACCGACTACAAGATTGACCTCGCTGCACAACTGTACCAGACCAATTTTCAGACGACAAAGACTCCGGCACAATACCTGGTGGAAATCTGGCGACCAAGTAATAATTTCATGGTGGGAAGCTTTGAGTTTAAGACAGTGAAGTAATGGCGGGCAGATAAAGTATAGACCAGAAAGGTGTTTTTTGTTTTCACGCAAAGGGGAGTGATGTGCCATGGAAGAAGTAAAGATAGTCGGATGTAGTTTGAGAAAAGTAAGTTGTAAAACAAGAAAGGGGGAAACGCAATGAAAGCTATAAGGGAAAAAGCACGTCAGTTATTAGTGTTCATCTTAATTGTTTTTTCAGTGTTACTCGGTATCACGACATCCGCATCAGCAGTCGAGTATGAGTATACCGAGCTGTTACCGCCGGGGTGGATTGATGCATTTGCTTCTGGCATCAATGACAGCGGAGCAGTGGTTGGCTCTGGGCATTACGGCACTGGTTACTCCAAGGGGTTCCTCTACAACGCAGGAGGATACACCGACATAATACCGCCGGGGTGGATTGATGCATATGCTTATCGCATCAATGACAGCGGAGCAGTGGTTGGTTATGGGTATGCCGGCACTGGTTACTCCAAGGGGTTCCTCTACAACGCAGGAGTATATACCGACATAATACCGCCGGGGTGGATTGATTCGTGTGCTTATGACATCAATGACAGCGGAGCAGTGGTTGGTTATGGGTATGCCGGCACTACCGATAAGGGGTTCCTCTACAACGCAGGAGTATATACCGACATAATACCGCCGGGGCGTATTTATGCATCTGCTTCTGGCATCAATGACAGCGGAGCAGTGGTTGGCACTGGGTATGACGGCACTACCACTAAGGGGTTCCTCTACAGCGCAGGAGTATACACCGACATAATACCGCCGGGGTGGATTTATGCTGAAGTTTATGGCATCAATGACAGCGGAGCAGTGGTTGGCACTGGGGATGACGGCACTACCACTAAGGGGTTCCTCTACAGCGCAGGAGTATACACCGACATAATACCGCCGGGATTAAATTATGCACTTGCTCTTGGCATCAATGACAGCGGAGCAGTGGTTGGTTATGGGTATGACGGCAGTACCGATAAGGGGTTCCTCTACAGCGCAGGAGTATATACCGACATAATACCGCCGGGGTTGAATTATGCATATGCTCTTGACATCAATGACAGCGGAGAAGTGGCTGGTTGGGGGTATGACGGCACTACCTGGAAAGGTTTTATAGCCACACCAAAAACAGAGGATACGACGCCACCTGAAGTTTCAATTGTTTTTCCACAGGCAAATCAAGCCCTGCAGGACGGGATAACATTCCAGGCTCAGGCAACAGATACCAGTGGTATAGATAAGGTGTTTTTCTATGTTCGTGAACCAGATGGCGGCGAAGGTACACCGATTGGCTATGAAGACCTTGAAGCAACCTTTAATACGGCCACCGGCTACTGGGAGTATCCCTTTGATACCACCGTGCTACAGGACGGTTACTATGTGACACTGGCCAAAGCAATAGACAATGCGGGAAACGAAGGCTTGAGCGCTGTTGTTCCCTTCAGCATCCGCAACTGGGCGGTAATACAGATGATGCCTTCAACCAAGAACAACAAGGCAGGTCGCACCATGTCAATTAAGTTCTCCATCAGGATAGCAGCAAGCAT
>Ga0315274_10013392_pt1 | contig 11676 bp, 11 predicted proteins | sample YL17G02_20_MG_FD_203700 | JGI IMG/M metagenome (GOLD analysis project Ga0315274, IMG submission 203700) | Sediment microbial communities from Yellowstone Lake, YNP, Wyoming, USA - YL17G02_20 | ecosystem: Environmental > Aquatic > Freshwater > Lake > Sediment | place: USA: Wyoming | collected...
TTCCGTGACGGTCCTTCGCACTCTCCGCCTCCGGGGTCGCGCGTGATGGGCAAGATTGACCTGCACGTCCACACGACGGCCTCCGACGGCAGCCTCACTCCCAGTCAGGTCGTGCGCGAGGCGGCTAACAGCGGCGTCTATCTGCTTGGCATCGCGGACCATGACTGCACGGACGGCGTGCGCGAGGCGGAGCAGGCCGGGCGGAGCAGCGGCATCACGGTCATCCCCGCGGTCGAGCTGAGCGTTGGCTCCGGCCCTCGCGAGATCCACGTCCTCGGGTACTGGATAGATGTCGAGCAGGCGGAGCTGCAGGCGGCCCTCGCCCGCCTTCGCAGCGCCCGCGACACGCGCAACGACCGCATCGTCCAGCGCCTGCGCGAGCTGGGCGCGCCCATTGACCTGGAACGCGTCAAGGAGATCGGCGGCGACGGCTCGGTCGGCCGCCCCCACATCGCGTACGCGCTCGTCGAGGCGGGCCATGTGAGCTCTATCGGCGAGGCCTTCGGCCGCTTTCTCGCCCGCGGCAAACCCGGGTATGTGGGGCGCGACCGCCTCAGCCCTGCGGAGGCGAGCGAAGTGATCATCGCCGCGGGCGGCCTCCCCGTGCTCGCCCATCCGGCCAAGATCGGCCCCCGCGCGGCGATCGAGGAGATACTCGACCAGGGGATGCGGGGGGTCGAGGTCTACCACTCCGACCACAACGACGTGAACTCGCAGATGCTGCTCGCCCTCGCCAAAGAGCGCGGGCTCGTCGTCACGGGCGGCACCGATTCCCACGGCCCCCTCGCCGATCGGCCCCTCGTCATCGGCAACCTGGACATCCCTGATTGGGTCGGCGAGCAATTCCTCCAGCACGCGCCCAAGGCCTGGAGCGAAGCTAGGTGAACGACCTCCTCCGATCCACCGCGGAAGCGCTGAGCGACCACCCCGAGCTCGCCGTCTTCCTCATCTCCCTGCTCCCCATCTTCGAGATCCGCGGGGGCGTGATTGCAGGGCTGGCGCTGTTCGGGATGTCCGTGCCGGAGACGCTGCTGTGGGGGTTCCTCGGGAACATCGCGTCGGTGACGCCGGTGCTGCTGTTCCTCGAACCCATCTCCAAGTGGCTCTACGGCAATCGTTACGCCGACCGGCTCTTCCACTGGCTCTTCGCCCGCGCGGAGCGGAAGGCGGCCCAGGTCAACAGGTGGGGGGTGCTTGGGCTAACGATCTTCGTGGGAATTCCGCTGCCGGGCACCGGGGCCTGGTCCGGCGCCATTGTGGCCGTCTTCCTGGGCATGCACCGATGGCGCGCCCTCGCCGCCTGCTACGCCGGCGTCGTCATGGCCGGCATCATTGTGACCGTCGTCACGCTCGGTGGCATGGCCGGTGCTCGGACGCTAACCAACCTGCCGTAGGGCAAGCTGTTCGGCGCGGTTCGTGCGCCTACCCAACCACCTGCTTCGTCGTCTTGAAGTGGACTTTCGCCACCCGCTTTAGCAAGGCCTCGCCACCCTTCGAGTAGACCTCGCGCGCGGCCGGCAGGACGTGGGTCGCGCCTTTCGGAAGCTCCAGGCCGACCTCCGCAGACAGCCGCTCCAGCGCTCTGACGAAGGCCGCCCGCGCCAGGGTCGAAGCCGCCGCCACCACCGGGTCGTCCTCCGCCCGCACCCGCTGGACCAGCGTGATGCGCCGGCCCCGTTCCATGAGCGACCGCTGCAGGTATTCCTCATCCCCGAACTGGTCCGCCACTGCCAGGCCGCAGCGCGGCTGCTTCTCCAGCACATTCTCAATCGCCCGCGCATGAGCCCAGGCCAGCAGGTGGTTTAGGTTGCCGATCTTTGCGATCAGCTCGTTGTAGCGCGCGGGGGAGATCACTACGACCTCGAAAGTGGGGCAGATCTGCTTGACGGCCTTGTCCAGGTCCCACAGCCGCTTGGTGCTGGAGATGCGCTTGGAGTCCTTGACCCCGGCCTGCGGCAGCCGCGCCAGCGCCGTCTCATCGGCATAGGCCGCCGCCACCACCAGAGGGCCGAAGTAGTCCCCCTTGCCGGCCTCGTCCGTACCAATGTGAGGGCCCTGGGTGCTGGAGACGTCAGGCATGTCGGCTCCCGTGCCGCTCCCGGCGGACAGGAAGATGCGCGCGCGATGGGTGCGCAAGAGGCCGAGTCAGGCCTCTACGTCTTCTTCTCGCCCCTGGTCGCCGGGCCCCGCTGCGATGGCGCCTTCAGCGGCGCGCCGCAGACCTCGCACACCTCGCTCCCCTTCTTGCTCGGGAGCCCGCAGATCGGGCACACATCCCAGTATGGATCATCCGGGTACAGGTAGAAGGGGACCGACCGCTGCGCCCGCGCCGTGTTCTCGATCACGATCTGCCGCCGATGCTCCAGGGGATCGTCTTTGTGCTTCATCCACCACTCGTAGTCCCGGTTCACGATCACCTGGTGCTGCACGTCATCGGACTTCGCCAGGTCGGTGTGCCGCTTCTTCGCGTACTCCAGCGCCGGCATGAGGTCCTTGATATCCAGGATGCCCTCGTAGCAGCGGTAGTAGAGCCGCGTGACATACGATTTCGCGCCCGGCATCTGGTCCGCCTGGTAGAAGTACTCGGCGGCGCGCTTCTTCTCGTGGGCCCGGTCGTAGAGCGTCCACCCCAGCTCGAACCTTATCTCCCAGTTATCGGGGTTGGCCTCGACCGCTTGCTCAAGGATATTAGCGCCTCTGGCCAGCCAGTAGCGCCTGTCAATCACCGTCTCCGATTCGGCGTGCATGTTGTAAGCGGCATGCCAGCCGTACACCTGCCAGGCCAGGATGAAGTGCGGGTCCAACTGGGTCACCGCGTCCAGTAGGGGCAGCAGCGCCCACCACGATCCGCCGTCCCAGACACGCTCGGCCTGGAGCCAGAGCAAGTCGGCGGCAACCGTCCGGAAGCCCCCCAAGGCGGCGATCATGGCCGGGGTGGGGCCGATGCTGATTGCGCTCACCGGCTTCGTCTTGCGGTTCGGGTCGAACAGCGCCGGCCGCGCCTTGTGGATAGACTCCTGCGGTGCCACGGTCTGCAGCAGAATGCCAACCATCAGCAGGCCCAGCAGGGCCTTACCATGCCTCATGGGTCCCATTCTCGCCTACACCTGCCGATCATTGAAGAAGATTGATGCCAATATCAGCACCACGATAGTATACCCAAGGCCCTGTAGAAGCGCGTCCCAGCCGCTCATATAGCTGACGTGAAGGTAGTTCGAAACCTCGTTTCGGAAGTCGAAGTTCTCCAGCTTGGGCACAACCACGTACAGCACTTGCAGCAGCAGCTTCGTTGCGGCCGTGTCCGCATGCTCGGCCAGGTCGTGTATGGTGCTCTGCAGACTGCCCACCGCCCAGATGATGAAGGAGCTGATCACCGTCATGGTGGTGGACGAGACGGTCGAGATCAGCATGATCAGCCCCGTCAGGACCGCGATGGCGAAGTAGTTCATCAGCGCCGCGAACAGAACGCCCTCGAGGTTCGGGTTGAAGGTCGAGTCGGGCAAGTCTTTGACCATGGCATCCTGGAGCACAAGCACAAGCACCAGTACTGCCGTCATCACCGCCACAATGATCGCCAGTATGATCAGGGCGCCGACGTACTTGCCCAGCACGAACTCGAACCGCTTCACCGGCTTCGCAAGGATCGCGTAGACGGTCCTTGTCTCCAACTCCTGCGGGATCAGGAAGGCCGCCAGGAAGATCGCCAGCAGGATCCCGAAAACGGTGATGGCCGAGAGGCCGCCGTTGATCAGCATGCGCGACTGCTCACCCGGACTGAGGTAGGAGAAGAACGTCATTGAGAACAGGATGAGCACGACCAGCACCACCACGGCCTGAAGCACCCGCCGCCGCCGCGCCTCCGCCACCGTGATCTTCGCGATGCGCCATACCGAGGGGATGGCATGGACGATCGCCGGCGCCCACACCCTGCGCGTCAGCGCCAAGGTAACCACAACGACTACTGCACCGATAAGTGATATGAGTTGGGGAGTCACTATGCTTCCTCCACCGTGTCTTGCCGGATAGCCCGCACGAACACATCCTGTAGGCTTGGCCGCGGGCGGCTCACCTCGACTACCCGCCCGCCCGCCTGGTGTATCGTCTCAAGCACAGGCCAGAGCTGATCGCCTGACTCCTTCGTCATCCGCACGACCCCGTCCGACACGCTCAGGACGCCCGGCTGCGCCGCGATTACCGCCGCCTGCGCCTCCCCGACCCCGCTTGTCGTTATGACGATCTCGGTCGGCTCGCCGGCCAGCTCGCTCAGCGAACCCTCTGCCACCACCCCGCCACGGTACATGATCCCGACCCGGTCGCAGACCTCCTCCACCTCCGCCAGGAAGTGCGAGCACAGCAGGATCGTCTTGCCGCGCTTCTTCAACTCCAGAATCAGCCTCGTCATCTGGTGGCGACCCGCCGGGTCCAATCCCGAGGTCGGCTCGTCCAGGATCAGCAGCTCCGGGTCGTTCACCAGCGCCTGCGCCAGCGCCAACCTCTGCCTCATTCCCTTGGAGCACTCCCGGAATGGCACCTTTCGGTTGGCCTGCATGCCCACCAGTGTGAGCAACTCGTCCACGAGCTGTCTGCGCCGCGATCTCGGATATCCGAAGAGCCCCGCGTAGAAATCCAGCAGCTCCTCCCCGTTGAACACGTCGTAGAGATAGGCATCCTCCGGGAGGAAGCCGATCCGATCCCGCACGGATAGATCGGCAATGCTGCTGCCGAAGATGGTGGTGCTGCCGGCCGTCGGGAAGATGAGGCCCAGGATGATCTTCAGGGTGGTCGTCTTGCCGGAGCCGTTGGGCCCTACGATGGAGTACGTCTCCCCTCGGCGGACGGACAAGTTCAGGTTGTCAACGGCCTTCACGCCGACTGGGGTGAAGAGGGAGCGATAGATCTTCGTCAACCCCTCTACCTGAAGCACAATCTCATCGTTCACACGCTGCCTCCTACGGGCGCGGTCGCCCGGCCCTTCTCGTCTATGACGGGCGAAAGCGGGGCGAATCCGCCTCCGGCGGACTTCCCCCGCTGCAAAGCCAGTATATCGGCCTTCCAAACCGGGTGTCAAGCGAGCCGAGCCGGAGGAGTCGCAGCGTGGGGCAATGGGCAGCGGCGAGGGCCCGCCAGAGGCGGGCAAGCCCGGTGAAGAGGTTGACGATTATCGAGAGCCGGCTGCGACTCCTGGCTGCTTGGGCTCGTCTAGTGGTTTCCCAGCAGCGGGCTGTGCCGGAAGGTTCTTCGGGCGACGGATCGTCCAGGTGATGGTGCGCGGCTCCTTCCGAGGAGCGAAGGCGCGGTACAGCGAGCTGGGGCAGTCGTCGGGTCCTCCGAGGCGGTCGCCCGGCTGAATGCCGGCCTTGGCCGCGGGCTTGCCGGGCTCGACGGCGAAGACTAGCACGCCGCCCCCAGCACCTATCTTAGCGCCGAGCACGCCGCTGAGCTTGTTGTGGGGACATCCCCCTCCCCGCGCCCAGACCTCAGGGAACTCGGCGCGCGGAGGGATCTCGATCTTGACGGTCACGTCGCCATATGCGCTCGGATCTCTCGGAGAGGCGAGCGCCTGGAGGCCGTCCTTCTTGGCTGAGGCCACGCGCTTCGCGGGTTTCGCCACCGGGGTCACGCGGACGAGTGCCCCGTAGCAGATAATCAGCGCCCCCATTATGGCGAGGAGCACGACCAGTCTGCGGTTCATGGTTAGCCTTGTGCGGCGGATGTAGGGGATTGTAGCAGCTACGCCGGGGAAGGACAATGACGCAGCTCACCCCGTAACAGTTCACCCTTGGTGAGAGTAGTCTTTGGCCGCCGATGGACGCAGATAAGAGCGAGAATCCCTTTTGGCGGGCATCACCATGCCCGCCAAAAGGGAAAAGTTCTTGGTTTATACCCGCGTTTATCCGCGGCTCATTCTGGCATAACTCGTTCTGTTTCTCATCATCTGTGAACTCTTACCTCCCCCCCAACCTTGTCGTCCCGCGCGGGCAGGTGGCCGGTGGCCCGTCAACGAACCTTTGTGCGACAAATCGCCAGGAGGGCATGAGTGACCAGGCTTACGCGCTGGCTCGGGGGACTCGCGGTGGTTTTGGTGCTGGTTATCGCAGGCTGTGTGCGGCAGCCCGCGAGTGGCAGGAGACAAGCTCCTGCCCAACGCGTCACTTTGAACGGCGCTGGCGCCAGCTTTCCCTATCCGCTCTACTCGAAGTGGATCGCCGAATACGCCAAGGTCGCCCCCGACGTCAGCGTCAACTACCAGTCCATCGGCAGCGGCGGGGGCATCCAACAGCTCAAAGCCGGTACCGTGGACTTCGGCGCTAGCGACGCGCCCCTGTCCGATGAGGAGATCAAGGCCATGCCCGGCCCCCTGCTCCACCTGCCAGCAGCCGCCGGCGCGGTCGCCGTGGTCTATAGCCTTCCTCAGCCTGCCGCGGTGGGCAGGAGGCAAGCTCCTGCCCTACGGTTGAGCGGTGCGGTCGTCGCCGCGATCTTCCTGGGCGAGATCGCCCGCTGGAACGACAAGCGGATCGCCGACCTGAACCCCGGGCTCGCCCTGCCAGATAGCGCCATCGCGGTCGCGCATCGGTCCGATGGCAGCGGCACCACCTACATCTTCACCCACTATCTCGCGGCCGTGAGCAAACCCTGGTCCGACAGGGTGGGCGCGGACAAGTCTGTCAACTGGCCGGTGGGCATCGGCGCCAAGGGCAACGAGGGGGTCTCCGGCATCGTCAAGCAAACCCCCGGCGCCATCGGTTACGTCGAGCTCGCCTATGCTGTCCAGAGCGCCCTCTCCGCGGCTCACATGGAGAACCCGGCCGGCGAGTTCGTCGCGCCTACCACCGCCGGGGTGACCGCGGCCGCCTCGGGCGCAGCCACGGCTATGCAGAAGGACGTCCGCGTCAGCATCCTCAACTCGCCGGGCGCGGGCGCCTACCCCATCGCCGGCTTCAGTTACATCCTTGTCTACCGAGAGCAGAAAGAGGCCGCCAGGGCCAAGGCCCTTACCGGCTTCCTGAACTGGGCCATCCATGAGGGGCAGGTCTTCGCCGAGCGGCTCGACTACGCGCCTCTGCCCGCCGCGGTCGTGGCAATCAACGAGCAGGCCCTGAAGACCATCACCGTCCAGGGCCGAGGCTGAGCGTGACCGCTGCCTCCACCTCGAGGGGTTCCCTGCGGCGACGGGGCATTTTCGGCCCTAACCTCGCTGATCGCGCCTTTCGTCTTGGGACCTTCCTCTTCGCCTCCGCCGTGCTCGCGCTGATCTGCCTGCTGGCCTATCAACTCGTACACGCCTCCCGGCCGGCGCTGCGCCAGTTCGGCTGGTCCTTCATCTCCAAGTCCGCGTGGGACCCCGTCCACGGTTCCTTCGGGGTACTCTTCGCCATCTACGGCACCGCCCTAACTTCGCTGCTGGCCCTCGCTCTGGCGGTCCCCATCGGCCTGGGCGCCGCCATCTTCCTCGCCGAGCTCGCCCCTCGCCGGCTCCGGGAGCTCCTCTCTTTTCTCATCGAGCTCCTCGCCGCCGTACCCAGCATCGTCTACGGCCTGTGGGGTGTCTTCGTCCTCGTGCCGGTCCTCCGGCCGGTCGAGGTCTGGCTCGGCGCCCACCTCGGGTTTCTGCCGTTCTTCCAGGGAGCGCCCTACGGCATCGGGGTCCTCGCCGCCTCGGTCATTCTCTCCATTATGGTCCTGCCCTACATCACCGCGGTCTCCCGCGAGGTGATACAGGCGGTGCCCGTCACCCAGCGGGAGGCGGCCTACTCCCTTGGCGCCACTCGTTGGGAGACGATCCGCGGCCCTGTCCTTCGCGCCGCCCGCTCCGGCATCATAGGTGCGATCATCCTTGCGCTGGGTCGCGCCGTGGGGGAGACGATGGCCGTCACGATGGTCATCGGCAACCGGGCGGAGATCCCCACCTCGTTCTTCTCGCCGGCCTACACCCTCGCCAGCCTTGTCGCCAACGAGTTCGCCGAGGCGACCGGCGAGCTTCACATCGCGGCCCTGATCGGCGCCGCCCTGGTCTTGCTGGTTCTGACCATCTTCATAAACGCCATCGCCCGTCTTCTGATCTGGCGCGTGACAGGCGGGCACCGGAGGGTGCGGTGACCGCGGTCCGCCACCACCATAGCTCCGTCAGGCGCGCCAGGCGGCGGCTCGCCAACACCCTCATGTGGGTGCTCGCCACACTCTCTGCCCTCGCCGCCCTCGTGCCACTGGGGTTCGTTCTGTACTACATTGCCGCCCAAGGCCTCCCGGCGCTCAACCTCGACTTCTTCACCCACGTGCCGAGGCCCGTCGGCGAGCCGGGGGGCGGCATGGCCAACGCCATCGTCGGCACCATCATACTGATCGCCCTCGCCAGCCTGGTGGGGCTCCCCATCGGCCTCCTCGGCGGCATCTACCTCGCCGAGTTCGGCGCGAACCGCTTCGCTGGCATCATCCGTTTCGCCGCCGATGTCCTCAGCGGCGTTCCGTCAATCGTCATCGGCATCTTCGTCTATGCGCTGGTGGTCGTGCCGATGCACCGTTTCTCCGCCCTCGCCGGCGGGGTGGCCCTTGGCATCATGATGATTCCCACCGTCATGCGCACGAGCGAGGAGCTGATTCGCCTCGTTCCCGCCTCCCTCCGCGAGGCGGCGCTCTCCCTTGGCGCCACCCACCCGCGCACGGTGTTCAAGGTCGTGCTCCTGGCCGCCCGTGCCGGTGTCGTTACGGGGGTGCTGCTCGCCATCGCCCGCATCGCCGGCGAGACTGCGCCTCTCCTCTTCACCGCTTTCGGCAGCAACCTGTGGAGCGCGCGGCTGGACCAGCCGATCGCCAGCCTTCCGGTCCAGATATTCACCTACGCCATTGCCCCGTATGACAACTGGCACGCGCAGGCGTGGGCCGGCGCTCTCGTTCTCGTGGCCATGATCCTGATCCTCAGCGCCGCCGCCCGCTACGCCACTCGGGGGCGGCTGCGAACGGTGCTATAGCCCATGCTCGGTGACCCGCAAGGCCACAATGACCTGCCCCGCGCGGATCAGCGATTTTCCTTGGCCGAGAAGTTCGTCATCAGGAGCCTGGGCTTCTACTACGGCCGCTTCCAGGCACTGCGCGGCATCAACCTGACCATCCGCGAGCGCCAGATCACGGCCCTCATCGGTCCCTCCGGCTGTGGGAAGTCAACCTTCCTGCGCTCGCTCAATCGCATGAACGACATCATCGAGGGCGCCCGCACCGAGGGAACGGTTCTGCTCGACGAAGAGGACATCTACCAGCCGGAGATAGACGTGGTCGCCCTCCGCCGCCGCGTCGGCATGGTCTTCCAGCGCCCCAACCCCTTCCCCATGTCCATCTTCGACAATATCGCCTTCGGCCCGCGCATTCATGGTCTTGCCCCCGGCATGGAGCTCGGCGACCTCGTCGAGCGCAGCCTCCAGCGCGCCGCCCTCTGGCAGGAGGTGAAGGACAAGCTCCGCGAGTCGGCCCTCTCCCTCTCCGGCGGGCAGCAGCAGCGCCTCTGCATCGCCCGCGTGCTCGCCGTTGACCCCGAGGTCGTCCTGATGGACGAGCCCTGCTCCGCCCTGGATCCCATTTCCACCCTCCGCATAGAGGAGTTGATGGACGAGTTGAAGGAAAGCTATACTATCGTGATCGTCACCCACAACATGCAGCAGGCCGCCCGTGTCTCACAGGAAACCGGCTTCTTCCTCACCGGGGAGCTGATCGAGTTCGGCCCCTCCGAGATGATCTTCACCCACCCGCACGACCGGCGCACCGAGGCCTACATCACGGGCCGGTTCGGATAGAGGAGGACTGCCCTGACCGCCCCCATCCGCCAGCGTTTCGACGAGCAGCTTGCCGCCCTTCAGCAGGACGTTTCCCGCATGGGCGCCGTCACCGCCCAGGCCCTCGACACGGCCATTCACGCCCTGGCTCACCGCTGCCTGGAGTCCTGCGACCGGGTCATGACCCTGGAGAACGAGATAGATGCGCTTAACCTGAGCGTCGAACAGCGCGCCATGCAGCTTCTCGCACTCCAGCAGCCCATGGCCCGTGACCTTCGCACCATCGCCGGAGTCCTGCGCATCATCTCCGATATCGAGCGAATCGGCGACTACTCCGTGGACGTCTGCCGACAGGCCCGCGCCCTCGCCGATAAGCCGCTCTTCACCCCTCTGGTGGACATACCCCGCATGGCCCAACTCGTTCAGGCAATGCTCGTTAAGGCCCTCGACGCCTTCGTGCGCCGCGACCTCGACCTTGCCATTGAATCGGTCAGGGAGGACGATGAGGTGGATCGGATCTACCGCCGCCTTCATCACCAGCTCATCGAGCACATCCAGCGGGATCCGGGACTCGCGACCCAGGCCATCGCCCTCCTTCTCGTCGCCACCTACCTCGAGCGGATGGCCGATCATGTCACGAACATAGGGGAACGGATTTGGTTTATCGAGACGGGGGAGCTGAAAGAGCTTCACGAATAGCCCGGAGTAAGGTAGACTAACCCCATCTCGCCCGGGATCCGGGCGACAAGACACGGCGCTCGCGCGAGTGCACAGGAGGCCCAGGCATGGAAATCGTCAGCGCAAACTTCGGCGGACGCAGGCTTCGACGCCGCCTCCTCCGATGGGTGATCCTCTTGGTTCTGGTCGCCGCGATCTTCTGGTGGCTGCCGGCCTTCCTGCGCCTCTACAGCCATTGGCTCTGGTTCAGGTTCGATGTCCGTCTCCCGGCTGTGTTCTGGACGGTCATCAAGACGAAGGTGGCCCTCGGCCTCATCTTCGGCCTGGTTTTCTTCGTACTCGTGATTGGGAATGTGGAGTTGGCCCGCCGCCTCGCTCACCGCACCCTCTGGTATGACGAGGAGCGCGCACTGCGCCAGCGCATCGCCGAGGCGATGGAGTACTTCGCCGGGCGCTACCTCTACCTCGCTCTCGCGGTCTTCACTCTCCTCGTCGGCTACGGGGTGGCGGTCGGGGCGGCCGGGCAGTGGAACGAGTACCTGCTCTTCCGCATGGGCCTCCCATTCGACGCCAAGGACCCCATCTTCCACCGCGATATTGGGTTCTACGTCTTCCGCCTGCCGTTCTACGAGTACCTCTGGCAGTACGCCTGGTGGGTCCTGATAGCCGTCACGTTGCTGTCGGCCGCCGCCCACTATTTCGACAAGGCGATCCGCGTTCTCCGCGGCATTCCCGCCTTCGCGCCACACGTCAAGTCCCACCTCTCGGTCTTGCTGGGGCTGCTGCTCGTCGTCAAGGCCTTTCGCTACCGGCTCGACGCGTTCAACCTTCTCTACTCCCCCCGCGGCGCCACCTTCGGCGCAAGCTACACCGACGTGCACGCCCAGTTGCTCGCCTACAACGTCCTCTTCGTCATCGCCCTGGCCTGCGCCGCGCTCCTGCTCATCAACATCTACTTCCGCGGTCTCTGGCTGCCACTGGCGGGCATCGGCTTTCTCGCTGTCAGCTCACTCCTCCTCAATGTCACCTACCCCGCCCTCGTTCAGCGCTTCCAGGTCATCCCGAACGAGTTCGAGCGAGAGAAGGAGTACATCGGCTACACGATTGCCCACACCCGCAAGGGGTTCGACCTCGACCAGATCGAACAGCGCACCCTCCTCCAGATCGAGCCGGTCGAGATGGATCAGGTGAGGACCAACGTCTCCACCATTGAGAACCTCCGCCTCTGGGACTA
>Ga0315274_10013394_pt1 | contig 11675 bp, 8 predicted proteins | sample YL17G02_20_MG_FD_203700 | JGI IMG/M metagenome (GOLD analysis project Ga0315274, IMG submission 203700) | Sediment microbial communities from Yellowstone Lake, YNP, Wyoming, USA - YL17G02_20 | ecosystem: Environmental > Aquatic > Freshwater > Lake > Sediment | place: USA: Wyoming | collected...
TCCGCCAAAAATTCGTCGCGCATCCGTCCCTCCTTCACCCAGCAGCGCCCCGCAAGCGGGGCGGCGAACCAGGTTCGCCGCGGGGCTTGCCCCGCGCTATCCGTTCAGCGCCTGCGCCATTACGTCTCGCCCCCCACCTCGCGCCCGCCTCACCCCCTAAACGGCTTCACAAACGACCACCGCTGTCTCGGCTTGCCTTCCTTGAGCGGGTTCGTCTCGACATAGGCGATCTTCTGGCGCACCTCCTCAGGCGTGTCGAGATACACGCACCAGCCGGGCCCGCCCCAGACGCGCCGCCCGGCGCCGGGCCAGAGTCTCTCCGCCTTCAACCGCTGTGTCGCGCGCGCTTTGAGGTGCCCCACGACTCGCGCCAGCCGGCGTGCGTGTCGCCCCACCACCAGGTGCACGTGGTCCGGCAGGATTGAACACGCATAGACGCCATATTCGCCTTCCGCGCACGCCTGCGCGAAACCCCGCCCGACGGCCCGCGCTTGCCGGCCTGACAGGCAGACCGGCGGATCTTCAAGGGCCTGCTTCGCCGCACGGCGCAGCCGCCCATCGTGCGCCAACCGGGCTCGCGAACGCCGGTCGGCCGTCTTCGTCGCCTTGCCAAACCGCAGCAGCCTCGCCGACGCGACGAACCGCGACCACGAACCCCGCGGATCGTTCGGCAGCCAAAAACCATACAGGCCGCAGATCACGTGGTACGCGATCGCCATGCTTGCTCCGCACAGAAAACGCCCCGCCTGCCTTCGCCATAGGCTTCGGCGTGGCAGGCAAGCGGGGCGGCGAACCAAACGCACGATTCACGCCGACCCGCGCCGCACTTCGCGCCAAACCACACACCGCGCAAAACTTCCTCGTTCGCCGCCCAGTTTACTTGCCCTGAGCATCGTCGAAGGGCGGGGCGCTGACCTTTCCGCTCACCCACGCCACACGCCTGGTTCGCCGCCCAAAACTTCCTCGTTCGCCGCCCAGTTTACTGGGCGCTATCCGTTCAGCGCGTGCGCCGCTACGTTTCCCCCTCCGGCAGCGCCCGCGTCGGTCCCTCGACGCCGCCCTCTCGAGTCTCCGGCTCTTCTTCCTCAGCCTTCCCAAGCAGGGCGCGCGCTTTGTCGCTCGGCAACGCCTCCACTTTTCTCAGTTCGCGTTCGATGGCTCGCGTCCTAACCCCAGCCTGCTCAATGGTGTTCGTCGCCTCGTGCAACTTCTTGCTAACCTTGCCGAGAACTTCGCCAAACTTGCCGAACTCAGCCTTCACCGCCCCCAAAACAACCCAAACCTCGCTGGACCGTTTCTGAATAGCCAGCGTCCGGAACCCCATCTGAAGACTGTTGAGCAGCGCCGCTAACGTGCTCGGTCCTGTGACGTTCACACGGTACTCTTGCTGAAGCAGGCCAGCCAACCCAGGCCTGCGGATGACTTCTGCATAGAGCCCTTCGCATCCCAAAAACATGATGCCGAAGTCCGTGGTTTTGGGCGGGTTGAGGTACTTCTCCGAGATCTTCTTCGCCTCATCTTTGATCCTCGTCTCCATCTCTTTGCCCGCCACATCCACCGCACCCGCATCCCCTTTTTCAGAAGCCTCGACCAGTCGCTCGTATGCCGACATGGGAAACTTGGAATCGATCGGCAACCAGACGACCTCGCCTTCGAGTTCGTCACGCCCCGGCAGCCGGATCGCAAACTCGACCCTCTCCCCGCTTCCCTCCTTAGTGACCACGTTTGCTTCGTATTGCTCGGGGCTCAACATCTGCTCAAGCAGGGTCCCCAATCGCATTTCGGCCCAGGTGCCGCGCGTTTTCACGTTTGTCAGAACCCTTTTAAGATCTCCAACGCCGCTCGCCAGGGACTGCATCTCCCCAAGCCCTTTTTGAACTTGCTCCAACTGTGCGCCCACCATTTTGAATGACTCCCCCAGACGCCTCTCAAGCGTCCCTTCCAGTTTCTCGCTTACCGTGAGGCGCATGGCTTCGAGGCGCTTCGTATTATCTTCCTGAATCTGCGCCAACTTGCGCTCCACCGTTTCCCGCAGGCTTTCAAACCTGCGTTCGTTGCTATCGCCAAGCCCCTTAAGTGCCGATCCGACCTCCTCCCGCAAATTGCGCGAGTGAGCAGAACCCTCTTCGCGGTTCTTGGCGAAATCTTCCCGCATCGCGCGCTCGCTGCGCTCCTGGACCTTTTCGAGAGCCTCAAGTTTCCCCGAGACCGGCGAAAGATCTACCGGGCGCTTCTGTCTCCCATGCCAGAAAATCGCAATCGCCACTAGCACAAGAGCCGCAACGAGAACCGCCGCAACGACATAGAACGCGTATTCCACGTTTTGCCCCTTACGTGATCGAAGCCGCCGACCATCCTACCGCAGGCCCCGGGCGGGGTCAACGAAACAGGCGGAGAAGCAAAGGGACGGAGGGACGAAGAGACGCAGGGACGAAGGCGGCATGAGGTTTTTCGTGCCGTCTTGCGGCTGCAGGGGATGTTTGTTGTGTTCGACCGCCGATGGGACAAAGGCGCCGTCTCCCGCCTGCCTACGTCCCTTTGTCCCTCTGTCCCTTTGTCCCTTGTCGCCGCCATGCAACGGGCCTTTGTCGGAGGCGCCTACACATCGAGATTCCTCACTTCCAGCGCGTGCGCCTCGATGAACTGCCGCCGCGGTTCCACCTTCTCGCCCATCAGGACCGAAAAGATGTGTTCGGCCTCGGCGACGTCCTCGATGAGGACCAAGCTTGAGGTTTCGTCGCGGAATATCCACGAGGAAGTGGGCTGGCTAACAGGCACACAACACCGGGAGCCCCTTGTCAACGGCCTCTTGGTATTCCTTGGCGATCCGGTTAAGCATTCTCAGGGCTTCAGGATTGTCGCATAAAGCCACCCGCAGGCCGTCCATGAAGTTGCGCGGGCGGTCCACGCAGTTCCTGTGGAAATCCGTGCCCTTCGAGGCCGGGATGGCTTCGACCAGCAATTTGAGCACCCGGCGGATTCTATCCTCATTCCACAGACCGCTGTGTGTCGGCAGTGAGGCGAGGATGGCGGCATAGGTAAGCTGGCGGCCTAAGAGGCAGAGTTCCTCCGCGCGTTTGGCGGCGATTGCCGCTGCCAGCGAATCCGCCCAGGCATCGACCTGTGCGAGGGCTTCCTGTGGTTTGTCTATCAGGGTCTGAATTTTAGGGTCCACCTTGTCAGGGGCCACGGTCGTCTCCTATAACGGCGATTTCTGGTGTAAGCCTTTATTATTTCCCTTTTCCGACGCCAAAGCAAGTCTATTTGCCTATTCGCTTCCGCGACGGCGTGACCCAAAAACAGTCTGGGGTCAGGCCGTGATTATTCAGAATGTGCGCCAGCCGCTCAAGGGGAGTTACCAACCTTCCGGCTGCGAGTTCGAGACGTTGTTTGGGTGTCAGTCTATTACGAAGGCTCAGCGCCTCCAGAGCGTATTCGATTTCCGCGGGCAGTTTTGCAAAATCGCCGAGTTCTCCTTTCCACTCATCGGGCGCCGTGTACTCCATGCCGCGGAGTTGCCCCAAGAACACTTCCAAGGTTTCCAGCAACATTCTTAGGCTCTTCCCGTGAGACGGCAGGCTTCCCTCAACATCGATCAGTTCTCTCACCATGTCTCGTTGCGCCTGCCCCATAGGATGCGTGGCCTTGCGGCAAGCGGTTATGAGGGCCTGGTCCCGAAGAGAATCTTTCGGAGATCGAAAGAGCCGCCAAGCAAAAAAGACTCCCAGAAAAACTGTAATCAACACAAGGACGACCCTGAGGCCGAAATCCGGAACGCCGGGAATCGGGGACGGGACGAAGAAGGAAACGATTGACAAGCAAAGGGATATCAGTGTTGCGGCACCTATAACCCGCTTTTTCATGTCAATCCCCCAACGGCGCAACCTCATGATGCCGTGCCTATCTGACACGGGCATGGAAGCCAAGCCACATTACTTGTGCAAAACTCTAACGTGCTCGCAAGGGCAGTCAAGCATAAAACCAGAGCGGCCACCACGCGTCAAACATCCAGGTTCCGCACTTCCAGCGCGTGCGCCTCGATGAACTGCCGCCGCGGTTCCACCTTCTCGCCCATCAGGACCGAAAAGATGTGTTCGGCCTCGGCGACGTCCTCGACGAGCACCTTCTTCAGGGTCCGGCGGGCGGGGTCCATCGTCGTCTCCCACAACTGCTCCGCGTTCATCTCCCCCAGGCCCTTGAATCGTTGGATGTCCATGCCTTTCTGCCCCAGTCGGCGGATCGCCGGCAGAATCTCCGACACGCCCGCCACGCCCACCGCCTCGCCGTCGGTGGCAACGGTGAACTTCGTGTACGGTTTCTCGCCGCCGACGGGCTCTTCGACCTCGAGGTGCCAGTCGGCTGCGTCCAGGCCCCGAGACTGAAGTTTCTTCGCCAGTTTATTGAGTTCCCTGGCGCCGAAGAGTTCTTCCGGCTCCGGGATTCCGGGCTCCTCGGCCGCGGGCTCCTCGGCCTCCCTGGCTTTTTCGCCCTTCTCGGGCTTCTCGGCCTTCTTATCGGCGGCACGCTCGCGCTTCGGTTTCGGAAACGCGGCGGCGATCGCCTTGGCCGCCTCCCCCTCGGAGTGGAAAAGTTCGACCCCGTCGCCGATCCGGGCCGCCCACGTGGGGAACTCCCCGCCCTTTTCGCGCCGCGCCAGAAACTCTTCCCACAGGATGCCCCGCCGATGGAGCGACCGCACCAACTCCTCCATGTCCGTCAGCAGGAGCGCGAGTTCTTCGAGTTTCGCCCCCGAGATTTCGTCGGGCTGCTTTCGGCTCTTCGGCGGCGGGTTCACACGCAGCGTCGTCCCCTCCACCCCGATCCGCAGCAGCGTCATCTTCATCTCCCGGTCGCTCTTGACGTACTGTTCCCGCCCCTTGCGCCGCACGCGGTACAGCGGCGGCTGCGCCACGTACAGGTACCCCTGGTCGATCAAAGGCTTCATGTGTCGATAAAAGAATGTCAATAGCAGCGTCCGTATGTGGCTCCCGTCCACGTCCGCGTCCGTCATGATCACCACCTTGTGGTATCGTGCCCGCTCGATGTCGAAGTCGTCCGTCCCGATCCCCGTCCCCAGCGCCGAGATGATCGTCGCAATCTCCTCGTGCGCCAGCATCTTGTCTATCCGCGCCTTCTCGACGTTCAGAATCTTCCCCCGCAGCGGCAGGATCGCCTGCGTCCGCCGGTCGCGCCCCTGCTTCGCGCTCCCCCCCGCCGAGTCCCCCTCCACCAGGAACACCTCCGAGAGCGCCGGGTCCCGCTCCGCACAGTCCGCCAGTTTCCCCGGCAAATTCCCCGACGCCAGCGCCCCCTTCCGGCGCACCAGGTCCCGCGCCTTGCGGGCCGCCTCCCGGGCCGTCATCGCCTGCACCGCCTTCTGGATGATGCGCCGGGCGTTCGGCGGGTGCTCCTCCAGGTACTGGCCGAGCATCTCGTTCGTCGCGGTCTCGACGAATGTACCTACTTCGCTATTCGACAACTTCGTCTTCGTCTGCCCCTCGAATTGCGGGTCCCGCACGCGGACCGACAGCACCGCCGTCATCCCTTCGCGAAGGTCGTCGCCGCTCGGCGGGTTGTCGCCCTTGAGGAGGTTCTGTTTCTTGGCGTAGAAGTTCAGCGTCCGCGTCACCGCCGCCTTGAACGCCGACAGGTGCGTCCCCCCCTCGATCGTGTTGATGTTGTTCGCAAACGAGAGAATGTTTTCCGTGTACCCGTCGTTGTACTGGATCGCCACCTCCACCTCCCCGCCGGAGGGTTCGTCGGCCCGGCGGAAGTAGATGACGTCCCGGTGCACCGTCTCCTTGTCCTCGTTCAGTTGCTTGACGAACGCCCGGATCCCTTCCTTGTATCGGAACTCCGCCTCGCGCCCGTCCCGCTCGTCCACCAGGCGGATGGTGATCCCCTCGTTCAGGTACGCCAGTTCCCTCAGGCGGCCCTCCAGAATCTCGAACTTGAACGTCGGGTCCTCGAAAATCTCCCGGTCCGGCTTGAAGGTGATCGTCGTCCCCGTCTTCGCCGCCTTCCCCACCTTCTTCAGCGTCTCCGCCGTCTTCCCGCGCGCGAACCCCATCCGCCACACGTGCCCGTCGCGCCGCACCTCCGCCCGCAGCCACTCCGACAGCGCATTCACCACCGACACCCCCACCCCGTGCAGCCCACCCGACACCTTGTAACTCGCATGGTCGAACTTGCCGCCCGCGTGGAGCATCGACAGGGCCACCTCGATCCCCGGCTTCTTCTCCTCCTTGTGCAGGTCCACCGGGATCCCGCGGCCGTTGTCCGTCACGCTGAGGCTCCCGTCCGCGTGCACCGTCACCACGATCCGGTCGCAGAAGCCCGCCATCGCCTCGTCGATCGCGTTGTCCACCACCTCGTTCACCAGGTGATGCAGGCCGCGCTGGTGCCGGTCCCCAATGTACATATCCGGCCTCTTGCGGACCCCCTCCAGCCCCTTCATCACCTTGATCGCATCCGCCCGATACGCCCCCGCCGCGCCGTCCGCCTCCGGCGCATTTAGCCGCCCCGCTTGCGGGGCGCTCGCTGTTTCCCCCGCCGCCCGCGCGCCTGGTTCGCCGGCCGCCTTGGCGGCCGCGCGCCTTTCACTCCGCACCTTGCCCGCCATAGCCCGAAGGGCGACGGCGGGTCCGCGCTCTCCCTGTTCTTTCGTTGGAGCCCTTCGGGCCGCACTCCGCACGGAGCCCCCCGCCGCTTTCTTCCCCGCCCGCGCGCCGTTCGTGCCGCCCGCTTGCTTGCCCTGAGCCCCGTCGAAGGGGCGGGCGGTCGCTTTCCCTGCCGTGGACTTTGGACTTTGGACTTTGGACCGCTTTTTCGCCATGTCTCTTGCCCCTGGAACCCGAGTTTCCCCCTCGAATATAGCGATTTCCGCCTACGCCGTCAATCAAACGCAACTCGCCTTTGCCCCAGCCCTGAGCGAGCGAAGCGAGTCGAATGGGCCCCCCGCGTCAATCACGGCCAACGCAGAGCCCCCCGCACCCTTGCCCTGAGCACCGCCGAAGGGGCGGGGGGATGCCGTCCTTGTGCCGGATCGGATGACCTTGCTCCCCGGGATAAGAAAGAGGCGGAATCCCGGGAACGGGGATTTCCGCCCACAGCCATCCACGGCATTAAGATGACCCCTGGCCGGGCTGTCCGCCGGCGGGCACGTCGACCCGCCAATCCGCCCGGGCTGTCTCCTCGGCCGCGCGGCCGGTCATTCGCCGGTGCCTTCCTTGGCGGCGGCCTGCCCCTTCTTGCCGCGCGCCTTCCTCCCCAGGTCCGTCACGGCGCACCCCGGCCACGGGACTCCCAGGTACGCCTCCCGCTGTTTCGGTCCGCCCGGCAGCCAATTCTGGAGGTCGCCGTCGGCGGCCTGGAGGTCCCAGGAGTCGCCGGCGTCCTTCATTGCGGCGGAGAGGCGGTCGTCCATCTCCCGGACGAGGGCGGCCGAGGCCTTGTCCTCCACCAGGTTCGTCATCTCGCAAGGGTCCTTGAGGACGTCGAAGAGGAGCCAGGGCTTGTCCTTCGTGCGTGCGTACATATATTGTCTTGTGCGTATAGCCCTCCAGCCCGGCCAGGGCACGTAGGCGTACAGCATCTGGAGGAAGGCGTAGTCGCGGGGCGGCCGGTCGGACCGGCCCGTCAGGAAGGCCGAGAAGTCCGCCCCGTCGAGGCCGGCGGGCGGCTTCACCCCCGCCAGGCCGCACAGCGTCGGGTACACGTCGGGCGTGTGGACCGGGTCCAGGACGACCTGCCCCGCCTTGACCGCCCGCGGATAGCGCAGGATGAGGGGCACCCGGGCCGACTCCTCGTACGGCCACCGCTTGTTGGCATACCCGTGGCTGCCGATCATGTCGCCGTGGTCCGACGAGTAGCAGACGATGGTGTCGTCGGCCACGCCGGCCTTCTCCAGGGCCTGGAGGAGCCGACCGAAATCGGCGTCGATGTTCTCGATCATGCCGTAATAATCCGGCAGCGCACGCCGCGCATACGCCGTCGGCGCGCCCTCCGGCACGTTCGGCGGCAACTTCAGTTGCGCCGCCGGGTAGTGCGACCGATACGCCTCCGTGGCCGTATACGGCGCGTGCGGCACGATCCACGACACCATCAGCATCCACGGCTTGGCGCCCGCGCTCTTCTCCTGGATGAAACGGATGGCGATATCGGCCGAGACGGTCGTCTCGAACACCTTCTTGCCGTCCACGACGAAGCAGTGCCCCTGCCCCTGCGCCTTCGCCGCCGGCTGATGCTTCGTCAGAACCTCCGCGAAGCCAAGTTCCGGTTCCGTGGCGGCCGGAATGTGCCACTTGCCCAGGTACCCCGTGACGTACCCGGCGTCGCGGAACGTCTCGCCCAGGCACTTCGTCGTGTGCTTGAACGAGGTGCCGTTGGAGAGGGTCCCGTTATGGAGCCCGTACATCCCGCTCATCAGGGCCGCCCGGTGCGGACAGCAGACCGGGGTGCTCGACATCGCCGCGTCAAACCGCGCCCCCTGCCGCGCGAAGGCGTCCAGCACCGGCGTCCGCACGTTCGGATCGCCATAGCAGCCGATGGACGTGGCCCGCTGCATGTCGGAAAAAACATACAGGACGTTCGGCCGCCGGGACGCAGAACCCTCCGCAAAAACGATGCGCGGCAGGACGGCGGCCGCCGCCGTCCCCGCCGCCAGACGCAGGAACCTGCGGCGCGTCAATGGCATCATTCCGCTTCTCCTTGCTGTTTGCGGTCCGCCGCCCCGTCCGCCTGGCGGCCCGAAGGTCCTAGCGTATCAAGAATGTCTCGTGGCGGATATAGGAGGCGCCGCATCGCCCGATTCCATCACTCCCGCCCACCTCTCGCCACAGGCGAGTCGCCGTGGCGGCTTGCGGGGCGCTGGCAGTTTGCAGCGCCCGCCAAGGCGGGCGGCGAACCCACCGCGCAAAACTTATGTAACCCCGCTTAGTTGCTTTGCCAGACCTTGATGTTCTCCAGCGCGCGCTCGTCGTCTGCGCCCATGAAGCCGATCCGCCCGTTGCATTTCACGCGATTGAGGTTCATCAGGTAATCGTTGACGTACAACTCCATCATGTCGAGTTTGATGACCAGGCGGAACGTCAGGGTAGGGCCGAAGTCCATGTCGCGGCTGGTGGTTTGTTGGATTTTCAGATCGCTGCCATCGGCTTTGACGGTTCCGAACCGGGCTGCATCGCGTGCCAGGAGGAGGCACCGGCCTTGACCGTCGCCCTGGTCGAAGAAAATGCCGTGTGGGCCGACGCCCGCCGCCTGGGGCGACACCTCTTCCACCGTGCCTTCAATGACATGGGTTCGGCTCAGGTCCAGTTTCTTGTCCAGCATTCTCAGAGAAGATGCGTATTCCTTGCCGGCCGCGACCAGTTTGGTTTCCACCGGCCTGGCTTTGAGCCTGTCGTTGTTTTTCCACCACTTGAGCCGCAGAACGCCTTCGCGATCGATTTCGATATCTTTCAAGGGTGCGGCAAAGACCGTGCCGCCCGTGTAGAAATGATTGACCAGCGGGCCGCCGGGCGCGGTGTGGAAAAAACGGGGGAAATAGATGTCGCAGCCCTTGCCGAAGACGTTGGGGTTCTTCTTCTGTCCGTAGAACGGACCCTCGGGTTTGTCGCCGACGGCGACGCGGCCTTCGCTGACGAGGATGTAGTACTTTTCGCCGATCTTCTGAATCCCGCCGAATTCGCCGCTCATGTCCCCCTCGACGGGCGGAAGCGCCGTCCATGCGATGCCGTCCTTGCTCTCGGCAAAGCCGAACCCGCAGGGCCGGTAGTTGACCTTGCTTCCGTCGGGATTGGCCGTGAAATAGCCGTACAGACTGCCATCCGCACGCTGGATCGCGTCGATGCAGTCCCACCGGCCCTTCGCCTGGTACCACCGGACGTCCTGCACAAAACGATGCTTCTCATCGACCTTCGTCCAATTCAGCAGGTCCGTGGAGGTTACGAACATGATGTCCTGTTTGCCGCCGAACCATTCGGAATAGTTCATCACCCAGCGGTGGTTCTTGTCGAAGTCCGGCGCCTTCCAGATATGGCCGGTGCCCATCCAGGTCGTGCCTGCGCGGGGCTTGACCATCACGCCATATTCCTTCCAGTGGACGCCGTCTTCAGCGGTGGCCAGTTCGTGTCCATCCCAGTGTCCGCCGTCGCCGGCCAGATAATACATGTAGTATTTGCCCTCGTGGTAATAAATCCATGTATCCCAAATCATGCCCTGGCGCTTTGGCGTGAAGAAACCGGCCTGGATGGTTTCGGTCGGCGCGGGCGTCTTTTCGATCCGAACCGGCGACTTGCCGGCTTCCGCCGTTTGCGACTTTGCCGCCTCGCCGGCGATCGTGAACCATAGCATCGCGGCAAGTACCGCGACGGTCGGGGACTTCAAGTTTGTGGCCATAAGGAATGTTTTCCTTTTGCGAACAGGAAATCCGCTTGCCCGCGCTTATTCCTCCTTCACTGCGAAGTCCCCCGGCTTGAGACCCTGGCGAAATTTTCCTCCGCCGAAAGGAGATGCCTTCCAGTCCCCGCCGACGTAGCGGACATCCGCCTTCTCAGGGATGCCGGACTCCAGGCCGACAGCCCAAAATATGCTGTTCACATAGAGGCGGCGGAGGTCCTCGCTTTCCATATCCTGCGCGGCGCCGATGGTGCTCATCACGACTCTCGAGATTGTGCCGGATTCGCGCCGGATCTCGCGCGTCCACACCATGGGCATAATCGACTTCTTCAAATTCGGCGGGTCGTCCGGCTTCATTCCCGCGAGAACCTGGCCGTACATGAGCACCGTCGCATCCGCCGGGAGCCTGGTGATGCGATAGACGTCCGTCGGGCCCCAGACATCCTCCACGCCGCGAAGGATGGGATGGGCTTCGTTCAGGCCCGCTCGCAGTCCCCGCGTGCTTTCCTTGCCGTGGTCGCCATAGTGGCCTTTCCACGATTCACCAAACAATTCCGTCGCATAACCGCCGTTGCCGACATCAAAACGCGCATAGGGCGAGTTCCTGGCGTAGCGAAAGGACAGCAGCGTGCAGCGAATCCCGAAAACAGGCTTGCCCGTCTCAAGGAACTCAACAAAGTGCTTCATTTGCTCGTCCGGCAGAGTAAGGTCCATGGCAAACACGACCATCATATCGGCGCTCTTCAAAACGCTCATCCCGGGAATGTTGTTCTTCACGCTCGGGTCCACCGTGCCGTCTTTCGGGTTCATGGAGAAGAGGATCGTGCATTTGAACCCGTGCCTCTTCGCCAATATCTTGGCGAGCATCGGCAGACTCTCTTCGCAGCGATACTCCCAGTCGCCGCAGACCAGCACGATATGCTTCCCTTGCCCGGCGCCCTCGCCGGGTTCGTAGGTGATCGTCCCCTCCTGGGCCGAAGCCGTTCCGGCGAGACCCGGGAATACCAACAGCAGTACACCCAATGGGAGACCCTTGATTGCACGCATGACGTTCTCCTTCTCGAGAAGTAGTGTTTCGGAGTTCCCGGAACTCCCCCCCGCGCTCTCCAGGATTTTGCATCGTTAACCACAACCGATTATCAGAGCCTTACTTGTAGCGCGGGGGTTTACCCCCCGCGCAAAATACCCTACATCCCAAGGCCGCGGGGGATAAACCCCCGCGCTACAGAGCCCGATGCAAAATCCTGTCTCCGGCCGGGCGACTACACTTCCTCCAC
>Ga0315274_10013395_pt1 | contig 11675 bp, 9 predicted proteins | sample YL17G02_20_MG_FD_203700 | JGI IMG/M metagenome (GOLD analysis project Ga0315274, IMG submission 203700) | Sediment microbial communities from Yellowstone Lake, YNP, Wyoming, USA - YL17G02_20 | ecosystem: Environmental > Aquatic > Freshwater > Lake > Sediment | place: USA: Wyoming | collected...
ATCTCTCTCTCTCTCTATCTCTCTCTCTCTCTCTCTCTCTCTCTCTCTCTCTCTCTCTCTCTCTCTCTCTCTCTCTCTCTCTCTCTCTCTCTCTCTCTCAAGACGTCTATAAAATAAACTAGACACTTTTTTTCACGGAGAAGAAAGTTTGAAATGACAAACAAATAAAAAACACATCACCCTCCTCCTCCTATCGCGTCGCTGCCGCCGCCTCCAAGCCTCAGGGCCGCCTCGCCTCGGCAGCCCTGCGCGCCAACCGGCACTCATCGACCAGGCTCCGCTGCGCAAACTGCGCGCAGTCCCCGGGGGCCAGCGCCGACGACAGCGAGAAGATCAGCACGGCCGCAAGCGCGTAGCCGGAGAGGAGCAGCCAGAAGCTCGCGCGGTCTATCCACCACGCCGCGAACGCGTAGCGGTCCCTCGCGGCCACCGAGAGGGTGGCGACGCGGCCTCTTGTTCGATCTCGGGTGCCTGGTACCTCGTCATCGTCGTCGCCTCCTCCTTCTGCTCCTGCTCCTCCTCCGCGCCGGTTTCTCGTGCAGAGAATCCCGCGCTGTTTGTGCTTCCCGCAGTCGTGGTCGCCCGGGGCGGCGAAGGCCGCGTTGGGGCCCGCCGCGCCTTTTTCTTGCTCCTGGTCGTCGTCGTCGTCGCCGTCGTCGCGCCTCATCTCCTTCGAGCTCGAGGAGGCGGCGGCGGTCCCGAGCTCGACGTCGGAGGAGAAGCGAATTGACCTGAGCGGGCGCAGCTCCCTCAGCGTCGAAGCGAGGGGAGAAGAAGAGGCCGGTGCCGTCGCCGTCGCCGTCGCCGTCGCCGTCGCCGTCGCCGTCGCCGTCGCCGCCGCCCCTGGAGACAAAGAAAAGGGCGCGCACCCCGTGGCTGCTGCTGTGGCGGTTGCGACTTCTTTCACAGAGTGGCGCCTCGCGGCGTCGTTTGCCGCTGCCGCGGAGGCAACCGATGACGCCGAAGACGAGTACATCATCTTTCCTCTTCTCCCGAGAGAAGAAATCGATTTCACCAGCCTGCTCCCAGAGCTCGAGACCGCATGCGAGAGCTCCCTCGACGCGGCCTCCTTCGCCGCGGCCCTCCGGCGCCACTCGACCCGCAGCTCCGGGAAGCGCTCGACATGATAGACGACAAGGCTCTCCGCCGCGACCGCGAATAAGAAAGAATAGGAGAAGAGGACCAGAACCTGCGAGGGCAGCACCGCGGAGGTCTTTGGCAGCCCCTCGCCGATGACAAACTGGATCGCGGCGAGCGCGAGGAACAGGGAGAAGGTCAGCTCGAGCCGCGTCGCGACGCTGGAGGCCCCCAGGAAGAAGCACGTCAGCGACAGCAGCGTGCAGAGCGCGACGGGGAGGATCGACTGCAGCGCGAAGTAGAGCGAGAGGCGCGAGACGAAGATCGAGACGGTGAGGCGCAGCACCCGCGAGTTATCGCGCTCGAGCGCCGCGCGCGCCGCGGCGTCCCCCGGAGTCGGCACGAGCGGCGCCGGGTCTGCCCGATCCGACGGTTGCACGAGGTTGCGCAAGCCCCCCGGGTCGTCGAACTGTTTGGTCCAAGGTTCCTCGACGACGAAGACGTGAAGGTCGGTAACCCTCCACGATGAGAGGTCGTCGCCGTAGCCCTGGGTGTATAGCTTGATGCCGGTGGCCGAGGACTTGACGGCGAGCGAGGCGTTGTTCGGGTAGGGGCTCGCAGTCATCGAGAGGTGGAGGTCGAGCGTCTGATGAGGAAAAAGAAAGGAGGAGGAGGAAGTAAAGAAGAAGTGAGAGCGAACGAGCGAGCGCGCGAGGGAGAGAGAGAGAGCGAAAGAGAGCGTGCGCGTGCAGAAGCTTTCGATTCTGCACTTTTTTCTTCTTCTTCTTTTCTCCTGCTTCTTTTCGCGTTGAAAAATACTCACCTGCGAATCGAAAGGGAAGCCAGCGAAGATCATCGAAGTGTAGACCTCGGCACGCATCTGTTTTTTTTTCCCGTTTTTTTTTGGTTCGTGTGAGACGGGGAGGTTGGGACGTTTTGGTTCTAGAAAAGGAAAGAAAACGAATTAAAAAGATGGCGTCTGTCTGAGATCAAAAAAAGACGACATCGTACCTCGACGCGCCACGTGACCACCCCGTTGTCCCTCGCCCTAATCTTGTACGCCTGCATCCTTCCCTGCGGATACTCGAGGATGTTCCGAAAGATTAGCGAGGGAAGCCAGAGCGTGTCGCAGCACAGCGAGAGCTCGTGCCGCATCTCCTGCCCCGAGCACGGTCTGTCGCAGCCCGCGCCGCCGTCGCCGACGGCCGACTTCTCGTTCATCCTCGCGGTGGCGGCGACGACCGCCGCAGGGGCGCGCAGGTCGGTCCAGCTCAGGTGAAAGTACAGCGTGACGGAGAAGATGTAGTTCTTTTCGTCGACGGAGATGAGGCGGTCGAGGTAGGTCGACTGAGTTTTTTTAATTCGGGTTTTTTTGAGAGCGACGGGTGGGGTGAGTTTTTGGGGCCCCCGCCTTTCTCTTTCTTTCCCTCTTTTTTGTATTTTCTTTCTTTCCCTGTACTCACCATGAAGAGGGTGGTCTCTACACCAGGTGGGGGCACCCCCTGGCCCGTGAAGGGGCTGTCGACGTAGTCTTGATTTTTTTTTTTGGGGGGTCGAGGTCGAGGGTCGAGGGACGGAGAACGGAAGTGAGCATTAGAAACAAAGTCGGCTCTTTTTCCCTGCTTCGCCAGGCTTCCGGATCGCACTCGACACCAGCTCTCTCTGTCTCTGTATCGCGCACACCTTTATCTCCGATCATTGCCTGGGCGCCGCGAGAAAGAAACACAGCTGCGAGAAGCGCGAGGGCGATTGACGGCACTCGTCGTCGCCACCATCGCCGGGTCGAAAGTGACGATGGCGACATGCCTCCCTCGCGTTGCCCGTATCGCGGAGGCTCAAGCGGTCTCAATCGCGATCCGAGAGCGTTTGGATTGATCGAGAGGCGCCTGCCCGATGCGTAACGCAAGCTCCAAAGCAAGCGCCGAGGCGGGAAAGAATGGGTTGGAATGTTGCTCTCTTTCGAGCTAGCCAGTGTCAAACATTTTTTTTTATTCACACACTCGAACAAGGAAAACAAAAAACTCTTCAAGCTCCGTTCCGCTCGTCTTCCAGCGCCAAGGCTGCCTCAGCCGGAGAGGAGGAGCCAAAAACCGGCTGGCGCAGTCTACCCACCACGCCGCGAATGCGTAGCGGTGCCCCTCAGCGGCCGAGAGGACGGCGGAAGAGAGGGGGGGCCTAAAGCCCAAAAGAAACAAGGAGGAGGGACAGCAGCTGCTGCTTATTTTTACAGATGACACTCGAGTAAGAGCGTCCAATGAAGAGCAACGCGTACGTTGCCGAAAAACTCTGCCAATTTAAGAAAGTGAGGCCAAGTCTTTCTCACGTTGAAGGAAGAAAATTGGCGGCGGTGACAAGGCCCGAAGAAACGGCCCTGGAGAATAGAAAAAAAAATCCACCCTCCTCCCCCCTCCTCTTGTTCATCTTATTCTAAAACGCCATCTTCAAGTCGTTTGCGGTCCTACCCATCACGAGGTCCTTCCAGTAGCCGTTGGTCTCCTTGATGACTTCGAGGGCGAGCTGCCTCGGCTGCACCGTGTTGTTGTAGCTGTTTTTTGAGAGTAGGAGGGGGGAGAGAGAGAGATCAGGGGTGAGAGACGGAGGCCGAGCCGCGCGGGAGGAGGAAATAAAAACGCGAACACAAACTCGTTTCCTCCTCCTAACTCACCCGAACTTGTTCTCGGGATAGCCGTCGGGTTTCTTGTAGTCGCGGAGCCAGACGCGGATGCGTTCGAGCTCGCCAGGGAAGACGCTGTAGAAAGAGAGAGAGAGGTTGGAACGAGGCGGAGACAGTGAGTGAGGAAGCACGTGTGCGAGAGAGAGAGAGCGAGAGAAAAGGCGAAGCCGAGTACAAAAGGCACCGAGACTTGGGAATCCCTACAAAAGCATCCGTGGAGCGCGAATACGCGTGAAACGAGACCCGGAGAGGGGGAGCATGCCGCGGCAATGGAGAGAGAGAGGAAACGTTGACAGCCGAAGCAAAGCGTGTGACAGCAACAGATCACGCCTTCAACCTGGGCCAGCTAGTCGGGGCTCGCGGCGGGCCTTTCTCGTAACTCTTTCAAGGTAACGGATCGCGAAGCGAACATTGCAGCCAATATCGAAAAAAAAGAGAAAGCGAAAGCGGTATTTATTCACCTTGGAAGCAGCGGGCGCGGGCGAAGGAGCGGCGGCGCGGTGGGGAGCCTACGCCGGCGCCGCAGCGATTGTCGTGTGCTCCTGGGCGAAGGCGCCGGCGATCAGGGCGATCACGAGAACCAGCAGAGTGACGAGCTTTAACATTATTGTAGACAGCGGGGGAAATTGTGTATGTGCGGGGGCAGGGGCGCAAGCGTGAAGAGGGAGGGCACCGTTAGAGTTGGAGAAATAAAGGGGTGCAATCTGCTCTTTTTTGAAGCCAGATCCAAAAGAATAAGAATAGTTGACTGTCAGACAGTCGCCACGAAGTGGTCCCGCAAAACGGTCGAGTTTTTTTGGAGTTTTCGTTTCGTCCCGTTCTTTTGGCTCTTTCCACGCGAGAGCACCTCTGCAGGTCGCGATATCAGTCTCCCTGTCTCAACGCAGCGGAAGACGAGAAATGGAACGAGAGAGGAAGAGGCGGCGGCGGCGGCGACGAGAGGGAGGTAAGGGTCGAGTGTCGAGGCTGAGGCCGAGAGGGCTGAATTCAACTGCTTCCTCTCTCTCCGTCTTTCTCTCCAAGGCAGCGCCTTTAGAGCTCCTCGTCTTTCTCTCCGGGGAAAGCTCGCGCTTCTCGTGCGTAAAAGAGCAGAAGCGCGACGATCAGGGGCGCGAGCGGGCAGCGCGGGCGGCCTCCCTTGTCTTGCGCGGGCGGCGACGTTGGCAGGGACATGTCGTTGCTGTAGTCGTTCTTCGCCCGGGGCCAGCCGGCACTTGGAGAGATCTAGCCATGCCGAGGAGGCGCCCGGTGGAAGGCCAGCGAGAGGCTGGAAGCTCTTGAGCGAAGCAGACCCGGGATGGAAAGTTATATGAAAGAATGCGAAGAAGAGGAAGAGAACGTTATTTTTTTCGCTTTGTTGAGGTTGAGGATTGGTTTTCCTTCCACTTCTCAACTCTCGCCTGTCAATCGCGAGAAAAAACTCCGTCGCTCTCTCTCTCTCTCTCTCGCTTGCTCCCGCGTGCAAACGCTCCGCAACCCGAGTTCAGGCTTCTGCATGATTTCTTGACACACTCTCTCGAGACGCATCAATGTTCGATCCTGAGACCGGCAAGGTCACTGCCGCAGCGGAGGAGCTGCGCATGCGGCGAGCTCCTGTGGCGAGCATCAACGGCGGCGATTCCCCCGCCGCTCAGGCTTCGTCGTCGCCACAACAACCTCGACCTCCGACTTCGAAAAGGGGCAAGAAGAAGCCGCACCCGTGGTTTGCCAACGCCAAGCGAGCCAATGTCTGGAGCGTCAAGGTGCGTTTTTCGTAGTAGTTGTTGTCGTTTTGGAAAGAGAGGAGAGAGAAGAGAGGGAGGGAGGGGGAAGGAGGGGCGTTTCTTTTTACTCATCACCTCTTCAAAAACCACGACAAACAGACCCGAGCCCCGCAGTGGGCGTCGCTGCGCTCGCGCTGGCGCTTCGTCGAAGGGATGGTGTTCTACGTCGGGCCTCCTCTGTACCTTATTAAGAGGATCTGGCCGCCGCTGGTGCTGAATTTCATTGGTAGGAGAGAAAAGAGGGAGATAGACTTTTTCAGGGTGTTTTGCGCTCTTTTTCTTCAACTCACAAACCTTTTTCCTCCAAAACTCTCTCTCTCTCTTCTCTCTCCCTCTCCTTCACCAAATAATAATACACAGTCTATGCCCTCGTCGCCTTGGACCACATCTTGGAGTGCATCACCACGCGCAACCACAAGCAAGCCGTCGCCCGAGGGGACAAGAACCCGCCCGCGATCTTCTCGCTGTTCCCGACGCTCTCCGAGTCGGTCACGGGGTCGCTCGACGCGGTTTTTCGACTCTCGCTGTTCGCTATCGCGCTGCTGCTGACGCTGAGGCTGGGGCGGGTGTACGAAAGGTAAGGGAACAGGCAGAGAAGAGGAGGAACAACTCGCTGCTGATGCCAACCTCTTCTTTCTTTCTCTTTCTCTCTCGCGCTCTCCCCCTGTCTTTCTCACGCCGCTCTCTTTTGAAACCCTCTCCCCTCTCAATCTCCTCTCTAAATAACAAAAAAAAGGTGGTGGGAGTGCAGGAAGGCGTTTATGAGCCTGGGCACGCTCGCAGTTGGGATCACGCACCGCGCCGGCGCCTGGCTCGACGTCGCCGCAGCGGCGCTTCCGGCCGCGAGTGACGGCCAAGGCGAAGGTTCTGTCGTCGCGGCGGCCAAGAGGACAAAACTCCAGCTCCTCTGCGAGGACCTCTCCCGCTGGGCCACGGTGTGGCAGTTCTCGGTCATGCAGGTCTGCACCGACTCTGCCGCACTCCACCCTGCGGCCACGAAGCTGCTCAAGCCGAGGGAGCTCGAACTTTACAAGGGGACGCCAAAGGGAAGGCAGCTTGTGATGCACAGGCTGACGCGGCTTTTGATGGTCGACGGTCCCCAGCTGGTCTCTGAGGTGAGTTTTTAATTCGATTAGTTGCTTTTTTGGGTGCTAGAGAGATAGAGAGAGGGAGAGAGAAGCGCGCGGGAGGGAGGGAGGGAGGGAGGGAGGGAGAGAGTCAGAGAAAAAAAACTCACCGTCGAGAGTCTCGACTTCGCGCGAAAAAAAAACTTCAAAAAAACAGTGTAGTTCGTCGTCGTCTTCTTCTTCCGGAAGCCTCGCTGGGATGATTCTCGACCCCATGGTATCCAACGAGCTCATCCGCCAGGGCAACGCGGCGGCTGGGACCTGCACCGGAGTAAAATTCCAAAACCTGCCCGCTTCCGTACGTTTTTTTTTTTAGAGAGCGAAAGCGCGCGAGAGAGAGCTAATCTTTAACGAAAAGAAACAAAACACACTCACTCTTTCCCTCTCTCTCTGTCCACAAAAAAATCTACTCCAGATCTCCCTCACGAGCAACGGTGTCACGCAGGTCTTCCTCATGCTCTACCCGCTCGCCAGCCTGACGCTGGGCCGCGGCGGCGATATTGCTGGAGATTTATTTGACGATGACATTTTCAGCGTCTCGTTCACCATCATGGTCCGCATGCTGCTTCACCTCTTCGTCTGCGTGCTCCTCCTGGGCCTCGCCGAGCTGTCGACGGCCCTCGAGGACCCATTCACGGGCGGGCACATGCCGCTGGAGGACATGGCGAGGACGACGGTGCGCGACGTGGCCCGCGCGAGGAGGGAGACAGCCGCCCTGAGAGCGCTGGAGATCGGCGGCGAGGGAGTAGGAGGAGGAGGACGAGGCGAGGAGGGAGACATAGTAGGAGGAGGGAAAGAGGGCGGCGGCGGCAGCGGCGAAGGTGCCGGTCTCGAGGTCCTCGAGACAGTTGACTGGCGGGGCGCCGAGGCGATGTGCGGCAAGGTGCTGAGCTGAGAATCCGATAAAACCTTGAGTCTTTGGTTTTCAAACTCAAGCGTTTTTTATTTTTTTTGTTCCTTGCCTTTTCCGTAAAACAAGAAACTTTCTTCAACCACTCTTTATTTTATATGAAAGAGCGCAGAGGAAGGACGCACGCGCGTCTATATGAGCTGCGAGAGGCGGCAAGGATACCAGAGAGCAGGAAAAAGAAAAACTGAGACAAGACAACGAAAAAGTCGAGCGCCCTCGGCTTTCTCTCCTCTTCCCTCTCTCCTCTCTCTCTCTCCAGAGCTGTCAACGCCCCAAGGATTCGGGATCTCTCCTTTCTACCCGTTGTGCGGATGGTGCACTCCGCCGAACCCGCTGTCCCGCCCCGTGTTCTGGATCGCGGCGCTTGTGGACTCGCACAGCGCGCGGTCCTGCCCCGACAGCTCGCACTCACTCGGCGCGCGCGCGACGCCGAGCGCGAAGATGAGGACAACGACGAGGATGTAGACGATCGCGAGCACGAGAGCGCAAGTCATGTCGATTCTGTACGAATGAGCGAGAGAGAGAGAGAGAGAGAGAAGAGAGAAGGAAAAAGAGGAGACAGAGAGAGAATTGATGTGAGCGTCGGCTGGCCTCTCGTCGAGATCGAGGTCGAAAACTAAAAAACTCATTTTTTTCCTCAAAACCCAAAACTACTCACCTCCATGCCACATAGGCGTACCACGACTCGCGCGCATCGGCGTCGAGCTGCCTCGCGATGTCCTGGCGGCGCCTGCGGGCGCGGGCGATGGTGCCCTCGCTGCCCTCGTTCGCGCCTCTTCCGCCCAGGGCAAAGTCGTCGACGTCGCCGAGCTCTCTGCCCGCTTCTCTCCGCCCTCCCCCGGAAGGCGCAGCAGCAGCAGAGGCGTTCGGGCCACTCCCTCGCCTTTTCCTCCCGCTCCATGACCACGGCGACCCTCGCGGAAGCCCGAACGAGCGCGCGAACGAGCCCGAGAGGCTGCTGAGCGAAGGGCGGGGATCCAACTGTTGCTGCGTCGGCGAGCGCGCTCCTTTGGCTGCTGCTGCTTTCGGCGCTTCGTTCTTGCCGCGCTGCTCACCTCCCTCCGCCACCGCTCTCGGAGAAGAAGACGCGGCAAAGGCCCCCAGAGCCGCCGCACTCTCCTCTTGCTCGGTGTCGGCCGCAGCAGCAGCAGCAGCAGCGGAGGCAGCTCTCACTCCGTCGGCCGCCGCGGCGGCAGCGGCCTTGTCCTCCTCGCGCCGCTGCTGCGCCGCGACCAGCGACGCGCGCGCGCTCTTGGCCCGCCGCATCCCCTGGAACCAGTTGAATACGCGCTCCCAGCTCGAGACGTTGTAGACGACGAGCGCCTCGAAGCAGACGAGCAGCAGGACGAGGTAGATGACCAGCTGCCGCGTCGGCAGGACGTAGCTCGACGAGGGGAGCTCGCTCTCGACGACGAACTGGATCGCGACGAGGCTCAGGAACAGCGTGATGATGATCTGCAGCCGCGTGTCGAGCTTTTCCGGCTCGACGAAAAAGGTCAAAAGAGAGATGCACGTGCAGACGACGACGGGCAGGATGATGTTGAGCGAGTCGAAGAGGCTGTTTCTGGAAATTATGACCGCGACGACGACCTCCGTGACGGTGAAGTCGGCGCCGTACTTTGGAGCGGCGCTGACCTTGGAAACGCTGCCGTTGGGGAGGAGCGCGCCCGCGGGCAAGGGGACGACGGGGGCCGGGTCGTCCCACGCGCTGTAGGTGCGCAGATTCTTGAGCTTCTTGTCATCAAACTGCTCCGACCACGACGACGGCTCGTGGGCGTAAATTCGAATCCCCGTGACGGTGAAGCGCGACAGGTCGTCGCCCGTGCCGGCGAGGAAGAGCTTTGTTCCGGTCGCGCTCGGGACGACCCTCACCGCGGACTCGCCGCGCCGCCCCAGGATCTGGAGAACCACGTCCAGCGACTGCCGGTCGAAGGGGAACGCGACGAGGTCGAGCGTCGTGTACAGGTCGGCTCTGACCTCCACCCTCCACGTGACGACGCCCTCCGGTGTGACGGTGATGTACGACGGCTGCGTGCGCCCCTGCGGGAGCTCGTTGATGTTCCGGACCAGGATCGTCGGCAGCCAGAGCGAGTCGCAGCAGAGCGCGCCGGGAGGCGGGCTCTGCTGCCGGTTGCAGAGGCGCTCGCACTTCTTAGTCGGGTCGGCCTCTATCGCCGCCGACGCGGAGACGACGTCCCCGGGAGCGCGCGTGTCGACCCAGGAGAGAAGGAAGTAGAAGCACGCGGAGTACCTGATGAATATGGTAAAAAAAGGAGGGGGGAGAGAGAGAGAAATGAAGAAGACGGGAAAGAGGAAGTGAGCGCGTGAGGCTGCCTCTTCTTATCTCATTTTGCGTCTCTTCTCACTCGCTCTCAAAGCAGAGCACGGCTCTCACATGTAGTTGACCTCATTGACGTCGATCAAGCGATCGAGATAGACGGACTGGAATCGTTTGCGGCGGGGCGGAGGCGCGGGTTTCGGGTGGGAGGAGGCGCGGGTTTCGGGTGGGAGGAGGCGCGGGTTTCGGGTGGGAGGAGGCGCGGGTTTCGGGTGGGGGGGTGAGCGGGTTATCTTCCCTCAAAGGGTTGCCTCGTTCACTGTCTTGTGCTTTCTCCACTCCCCTCTGGCCTCATCGCTCACCATGAAGATAGTGGTGTCGTTAGGCGGGTGGATCCCTCCGCCGGTGAAGATCGGGTCGATGTAGTCTGTTTTTGGGTTTTTTTTTTTCGACCGAGGTCTCGCTTGAGGTCGAGAGGTTGAGTTCCGGTTGAGTCTGAGGCAATGCTTTCCCTCATTCTCGTTCGCCGCTTCGCCAGCTCGCGGCGAGGCTTTTCGTTCCAATCGCCTCAGTAGAGATTGGAGATCTTATCATTGTTTACACTGTCCCATAAGTACCTTTGCTTCCAGGCTCCGCCAGCGTTCCCTGGGGCCCGAAAAGGGAGAGCAACACCATCGATGCAAAGACCGACGCCGCTAGCCATCGCAGTCGTCGATGACAAAACGGACCGCGCTCGCAGCCGCCTCGGCTCTCGCGAATACTATCGTGCACGGCGAGAGTGAGACCGCGCGACATGACCTCTTCGATTGCTGAAGCGATGGTTGGCTCGCCAGGCGCGGTCGAGAGGGGGTGCGGTGGGACGAGAAGGAGAAAGTGGTGAGTGATCGATCAACTGTTTTTTTCCACGCGACCTCTCTTCTCTCTTTTGAGAGGGGAGAAGCCTTAGGTTCTTTCTTTTCAACCTGTTTCCGCGAGGTCTAAGTTTACAACATGGTCAAGAGGCGTACGAAACGCTGCGCGCGCTCTTCCTCGACGCCATGATGCTGCCCACGAATATGAGCACCGCGACGAGGAGGTAGAGGGACCCGATCACGTAAAAGCTCACGACGTCGATCTTCCAGGCGCGCCAGTGGAAGAGCGCCTTTTCGAGCTCCGACTCGAGGAAGAGGGCGTCTCCGCCGCCGGCAGCGGGCGGGGAGGCCCCCGACGGGGGGGCGGCGGCGGCGGCGGTGGCGGAGAAAGAGGCCCGCGGCGGCGCGACTGCCCCATTTCGCGGCGGCAGGGGCAGAGGCAGCTGCCCCGCGCCGGAGCTGCCAGAGGCGCCTCCTGTCGCCGCTCCTCCGTCGCCGGCGGCCGGGGAGTCCGCGACAGCTCCGCCGCGGCGGCCGCCCGCGAGAGCCCTCCTATCGCGGGGGGAGCCGTCGCCGTTTTCGCCGTCGTCGCCGCCGCCGCCGTCGTTCGCGGCGCCGCGCGAGCCGCCAACGCCTCTCCCGCGGCCGACCCCGCCGCCGCCGCCTCCCGTTGCAGACCGCTTCCGGGCGATCGACGACATCAGCTGGCTCGCCCAGCCCCTCTCGCCGCCCCGCTCCCCCTCACCCCTCCCGATGTCGCAACCGCTGTCCCCGCCCTCGGAGGCACCCCCCCCTTTGTTCCAGAGACGCGACAGCGAAAACGACCTCCGGGGCCCGCCGGAGGCGTTGCGGGCGCTCATCGCCATCCACAGCTTCAGCATCTGCGTGTGCCGCTTGACGGCCGCGCGCCTCCCTTCGAGTCGCGAGCGCACCTCGGGCCAGTTCCAGATGTTGAAGACGACGAGGGACTCGATGGCGATGAGGCCGAGGCAGAC
>Ga0315274_10013396_pt1 | contig 11674 bp, 12 predicted proteins | sample YL17G02_20_MG_FD_203700 | JGI IMG/M metagenome (GOLD analysis project Ga0315274, IMG submission 203700) | Sediment microbial communities from Yellowstone Lake, YNP, Wyoming, USA - YL17G02_20 | ecosystem: Environmental > Aquatic > Freshwater > Lake > Sediment | place: USA: Wyoming | collected...
TCAGCCCACGGTAACGCACCCGGGGCCGAATGCTTCCTCCAAGGACTGGCGCAGGCTGTCATCCGCCGCCACAGTCAGCCCGGGGGCCGGGGCGATGGTGACCTGGCCCCCCTCGGGGAGATGAAGGTGCAGACGCCACGGGGAACTCCCGGGATGCATTTCGAGGAGCGCCTTCAGTCGCCGCAACCCGTCGGGGCTGGCGGAGGCGCCAGCCAACGTCACCTCTACCAAGGGGAGGCTACCATTCCCGGACAGGGTCAGGGGCTGCACCTCGCTCAATAAGAGCTTGACCGTCTCCTCCCCGATGTCCACCTGCCCCTTCACGAGTACCGCCGAATCCTTCGCCAGGTGCAGCATGCTGGACCGGTACAGGTCCGGGAACACCACCGCCTCCACCGACCCCTGCATATCCTCCAGCGTGACGAAGGCCATCCGCTCCCCGTTCTTGGTGCTGATCTCCTTGACCGCAGTGACGATGGCCCCCAGCTTCACCGTGGACTTGTCCGGAAGCGACGGGAGATCTTCCGTCGTCATGCTCGTGTACTTGGCGATGAGGCCCTGATGCTCGGCCAGGGGGTGGCCCGTGATGTAGAAGCCCAACGTCTCTTTCTCGCCGGCCAGAAGTTGCGGCCGGTCCCACTCCGGAAGGTCGGGCAGGGCCGGTGCTGCACGCCGCACCGCCCCGGCCGAGGAGAGCATGTCCAGCAGCGACACCTGCCCGTGGGCCCGGTCCCGCTGGGCCGAGGCGGCTGCCTCCATGGCCTTGTCCACCACGGCCATGAGCTGGGCCCGCCGCGCCCTCAGCGAGTCGAAGGCGCCGCACTTGATCAGGCTCTCGATCACTCGCTTGTTCATTAGGCGCAGGTCCGCTCGCTCACAGAAGTCGAAGAGGTCGCGGAATCGCCCCTGCTCCCGGCGCGCGTTCAGGATCGATTGGATAGCAGCCTCTCCCACATTCTTCACCGCCACCAGCCCGAAGCGGATCTTGTCCCCCACCACCGCGAAGTCGTTGCTGGACTCGTCCACGTCCGGCGGCAGGACCTCGATCCCCATGGCCCGGCACTCCTCGATGTACTTCACGATCTTGTCCGTATCGGCCATCTCGGACGTGAGCAGGGCCGCCATGAACTCCACCGGGTAGTTGGCCTTGAGATAGGCAGTTTGGTAGGCGATGATGGCGTACGCCGCCGAGTGGGACTTGTTGAAGCCGTAGCCGGCGAACTGCTCCATGAACCCGAAGATCCGCTCCGCCTTCTTCTCCGGGACCCCGCGGGCCAAGGCGCCGTCCACGAACTTCTTCCGCTGCTCGGCCATGAGTTCCGGGTTCTTCTTGCCCATGGCCCGGCGCAGGATATCCGCCTCGCCCATACTGAACCCGGCCAGGTCGGAGGCGATCCGCATCACCTGCTCCTGATAGACCATGATCCCATAAGTGTCCTTCAGGATCTCCTCCATGAGGGGGTGGTCGTATGTCACCTTGGTCCGGCCGTGCTTCCGATCGATGAAATCAGGGATCAGTTGCATCGGGCCCGGCCGGTAGAGGGCCACCAGGGCGATGATGTCCTCGATCCGGTTGGGACGGAGCTGGCGGAGCAGGTCCCGCATGCCCGAGGATTCCAGTTGGAACACGCCGAAGGTCCTGGCCTCGCCCAGGAGGTGGAAGGTGGCGGCGTCGTCCAGGGGGATCCGGTCCATGTCCAGGCTGACGCCGCGGCTCTTCTGGATGAGCTTCGCCGTGTTGGCGATGACCGTGAGCGTCCGGAGACCCAGGAAGTCCATCTTGAGGAGGCCGATCTTCTCGATGGCCCCCATGGCGTACTGGGTCGTGATTTCTCCCTTGGCCCCCTTGTACAGCGGCACGTGCTCGATGAGGGGCTCGTTGCTGATCACCACCCCGGCGGCGTGGGTCGAGGCGTGGCGCGTCAGCCCCTCCAGCACCTTGGCTGTCTCCATCAGCTCCGCCACCTCGGGCCGCTTCTCCGCCGCCTCGCGCAGCGGTGCGGAATCGCGCAGCGCCTCCTCCAGGCTGATGTTGAGGGTGTTGGGCACCATCTTGGCGATCTTGTCCCCGTCGGCGTAGGTCATGCCCATGGCCCGGGCCACGTCCCGGATGACCGCCTTGGCTCCCAACGTCCCGAAAGTGATGATCTGGGAGACGTTCTCCTCCCCGTATTTCTTGGTCACGTACTCGATGACCTCCCCCCGGCGCTCGTAGCAGAAATCGATGTCCATGTCCGGCATGCTGATCCGCTCGGGGTTCAGGAACCTCTCGAAGAGCAGGCCGTAGCGCAAGGGATCGATGTTGGTGATGCCCAGGCAGTACGCGACGAGGGACCCGGCCGCCGACCCGCGGCCGGGCCCCACCGGGATACCCCGGGATCGGGCGAAGCTGATGAAGTCCCAGACCACCAGGAAGTAGCCGGCGAAGCCCATCTTCTCGATGACCTGGAGCTCCCGATTCAAGCGTTGGATCACCTCCGGCCCGGGATTCTCGAACCGCTTCCTCAGCCCCTCCTCTGCCAGCTTGCGCAGGTACGAGTCCAGCGTGTACCCCTCCGGGACCGTGTAGTTCGGCAGCAGGATCTGGCCGAATTTCAGCTCCAGGTTGCACCGCTCCGCCACGGCGACGGTATTCTTCAACGCCTCCGGCACCTCTCCGAACAGGACGTGCATCTCGGCCGGGGACTTGAAGTAGAATTGCTGCGCGCTGAAATGCCAGTGATCCGGGTCCTTCATGGTCTTGCCGGTCTGGATGCACAGGAGCACCTCGTGCGCCTTGTGGTCGCCGGCATTGAGGTAGTGCACATCGTTGGTGGCCACCACGGGCAGGCCCAGCCGCTTGGCGATCGCCAGCGTCCCCTGGCCCGCGATCCGCTGGTCCTCCAGGCCGTGGTCCTGGATCTCCAGGTAGAAGTTCTCGCGCCCCAGCACGTCCATGTACCACTTGGCGACCTGTTCCGCCCTGGCTTGGTCCTTCTCCAGGAGGGCGTGACAGTACTCGCTGTTGAGGCAGCCCGAGAGGGCGAGGAGCCCTTGCGCGTGCTGGGCGAACAGTTCCCGGTCGATGCGCGGTTTGTAATAAAACCCCTCCACGTATCCGGCCGTGACCAGCTTGATCAGATTCTTGTACCCGGTCATGTCCCGGGCCAGGAGCGTTACGTGATTCGCCCCCTCGTACTGGCCATCCTGCGGCGACCGTTCGAACCGGCTGGCCGGCGCCACGTACACCTCGCAGCCGATGATGGGCTTGATTCCCTCCTTGCTGGCCAGGGCGTAGAAGTCCACCGCCCCGAAGAGGTTGCCGTGGTCGGTCATGGCCAGGGCCGGCATCCGGTACTCCTTGGCCTTGGCCATCAGCTTGTCGAGCTGGCAGGCCCCGTCCAGGAGCGAGTACTGCGTGTGCAGGTGCAGGTGCACGAAATCCGCGCGCGGCATTGTTAGCCCTCAGCCTTCAGTTTCTTCGCTTTCTGCCTTCTGCCTTCTGCCTTCTGCTTTCTGTGTTACGCCTTTCGACCCGACGGAATCCGAGATCACGTCATGCACGGTCGCCTCCGTCAAGCGGATGATGTCTGCCGAGTTGATCCTCACGAGGAGTTCCGGCTGCCCGCCGCCGGCGTAGCCCCATTCCTGCGCGGCGACCCGGGTGTCCACGATGACCGGAAACTTCTCCCGGTGTCCTACCGGAGGCGTCCCACCCGCCGGGTATCCTGTCTTGGCGAACACCACGTCCGGCTTCGCCAGCTTCAATTTTTCGAGTCCCATGATCGCCCTCACTCGCTCAAGGTCCACCCTCCCGTTCCCGCAGGCCACCACCATCACGCATTGGCCGTCCCTGGCCTGGAATAGGATGGACTTGAAGATCTGCTCGGGCGCCGCCCCCACGGCCGCCGCCGCCGCGTCCACCGTGGGCATGTGCGCCCCCGGCGCGACGATCTCCGCCTGCAGATCGTGCTCCAGGATGAAATCCGCCAGGTCCAAACCTTCCTGCATCATCACCTGATCCCGAGCGTGTCAGTTTCTGTCGTTCCCCCGACCACCTTCAACATCTGCCCTCTTACCCTACTCACAATTCGGTTTGGTCCGCCACTTCCTGTTGCTCTGTTGGCTGCTCCTGAATCCGATCCTCCCGTGGAATTACCGCGACTAGGGGGCCGCCGCCCTTCGCCTCCCCGCGAAGATTCGACTGGCAACCGAATCTCCTTGGCATCCCCCTCCGATTGCTTAGGACACCCAGAGAGGCAAGCAATCCTCCAAGGAGGCTCCTCAATGAACACGTCAACTCAAGAGCCAGTTAGCGTCCTTCTGCCTGTGCGATTGCCACTTCGAGCATTGCACAATACTCCTCGTTCGTGAGCGGTGGCCTTTGTCCTGCCCGGAGCAATCGCAATGCTTCCAGGGCCTCTTTGCACGCACCCAGTAGCGCAGGCGCGGCATCAATCAGGTAGTCGTTGGGTTCCTTCGGCATCCCCATTACCTTCTCCGCTCAAATGCCCAGGACACTCCAGTGTCTGCTGAACTCGTCGTGCGCTCAGCCCTTGAAAAAGTCCTCGCCGATTCTGCGAACCTTTTCCTTTGCGCCCTCCAGTTCCGAACACCAGTTGTGGACGTACCTGTAATTGTAGAACCGACACACTTTCGCCAATCCGCTTACCTGGAAGGTTCGCCTCGCAAGCTCCCGCTCGAACAGGCTCCGGCGCTTCTCAAAGCTCACGAGGCCTGCCTTCGGAATCGTGTAGTCAACCATTATATCGTTGAGGCGGAGCAGGCCCGAATAAACTGTCGTTGAGTGTTCGATTTCGAAGAATGCCACCGGCGCAAAGCTTCCGGCTTTCAGCCAAATCACATCCACGGCTTGGATTGTCGTCATAGTCCTTCGGGGGGCGGTAAGCTCCAGTTGTGGTATGCACAATTGATCCAGTACCTGACTTTCCTTTCGACTGCGATCCGCCATTGGGCACCACACATCGTACCCAAGCAATTTCCCAATCTTCGCGGTAAGAAGCTGGATCGCTCCGTGCGTGAAGCTAGACCTTGCTTCGAATGCTTCGTCCGGCTCCTCAGGGGTGGGCACCGACGTCCGGAGACTCGGTAGCGCATTCTTGAACTTCGTCAGGTCGAACCTTCCCCCGCCAGAAATCTTCAGCCAGGCATTCTCCTTTGAGATCTGTGGCTGCACTTTGTAGCTGTCATCGTAGGCAGTCTTCGACCCTCGTACGCAGGAAATTACGTCATCAATCGAAACAACGAATGCGTCATCTGCGTCACCGCACACAAAGCAAACGTAGCCGCCTGATTTCTTCAGGCGGAGTAGCGTTTGCCTGTCCAGGCCAAAGAAGCCTTTTTTGCCTGCATGCAGACTCGAATACCGAACATAAAAGTGCGTCCCATCGGAACCTCTAAAAAGGGAGTTGCCCCGTGCGACCTTTGTTAGCGGCCCGCATGTTGCGGCCAGTTTTGCGAGGAAGTCCTGCTTGGAGTCTTTGGCCATGGTTTACCGCAGATCCGTCTCAAGTATGCGGCAGTCCTCAAGATTCTGACCGAGGACCGCAGACGGCGCTCGGCCATCGTCCGCGGCCCGCATCACATCACGGTAGGAAACTCCGGTGTATCGCTTGAATGCGCGCCTTGCCCTGGACTCAGAGCGGTACACCTCGACCTCATCTATAACGCCCTGGAAACATCCCACGAAAACAAAAACTTTCGACTCGCCCCCAGCATCTCTCGCCATCAGCCTTCCTCCCCGAAAACGAACAACGGTCAGACGGTCAGGTCGCGATGGCTACGTCGTTGATTACTCCCACTCGATCGTGCTCGGCGGCTTGCTGCTCAGGTCGTAGACGACCCGGTTGACGCCCTTGACCTCGTTGGCGATCCGGCTGCTGATGGTGGCCAGGACGTCGTAGGGCAGCCGGACCCAGTCGGCCGTCATGCCGTCTTCCGTTTCCGATGAGCAGGCAAGCCTTCTAGGCCCAGTTCCTTCCTGGCCCGACGGTAATATGCCAACTCTTCCCGGATGGACATTCCCTTTGTTTCCTCGTGAATCTTTGCCTGGATCTTGTGGATCTCGGCCATAGGGGCTGGCTCAGGCTTCCGTTTCATCAGACTACCTCCTCGGGGCTAGCGATCTCGATCTCCGGATAGCCCAGGAGCCTATTGATGGCATTCACAAGGCGGCGAGTTGCAGGACGAACAATATGGCGAAAATTCCAGCTCACGACGCAGTCGAGATTGTTCACGACGGCGACCGCAATATGGATGGCATCGTCCCGATACCGTCGGGGGATGATCGCCTCAGCGATGTATCGACCAGCCAAACGCAACGCCTCTTCCGTGACCTCCAGAACTTCCAATTGCGTCTCAAATATGAGGCGCTGCAGCTCCGTACGCCGCCGATCTGGCGCACGCGAGACCTCGCGCAGGACCAAATCGGAAACGTATCCTTCAGCCATCTCACTCCGAATCATATCCAGGAGAGCTAACGACGCGTCACGATGTTCGGGGGCATCCTCCACGAACGCGTAGTTCAGAACCGAGGTATCCAGATAGTACCTCGGAGTTGGCACGCTCTAGCCTTTCCGCCAGAGAAATCGACAGCTATTCAGACCGTTCCCGGTCGCGAGAGACGCCATCACTCCCATTCAATCGTGCTCGGGGGCTTGCTACTGACGTCGTAGACGACCCGGTTGACGCCCTTCACCTCGTTGGCGATCCGGCTGCTAATGGTAGCCAGGACGTCGTAGGGCAGGCGGAACCAGTCGGCCGTCATGCCGTCCTGGCTGTGGACGGCGCGCAGGGCAACGACGTGCTCGTACGTCCGCTCGTCCCCCATGACCCCCACGGTCTGGATAGGGAGCAGCACAGCGAAGGCCTGCCAGATATCCCGGTACAGCCCGGCCTTCCGGATCTCTTCCTCCACGATCATGTCGGCCCTGCGAAGCAGGGTCAGCCCTTCCCGCGTGACCTCGCCGAGGATGCGGACGGCCAAGCCGGGTCCGGGGAACGGCTGCCGCCAGAGGATCGTGTCCGGCAGCCCCAGCTCTCGCCCCACCTCCCGCACCTCGTCCTTGAACAGCTCCCGCAGGGGCTCTACCAGCTTGAAGCCCATCTTCTCGGGCAGGCCACCGACGTTGTGATGGGTCTTGATCACAACCGAGGGTCCCTTTACGGAGACACTCTCGATCACGTCGGGATACAGCGTCCCCTGGGCCAGGAAGTCGATCTTGCCCAGCCTCTTCGCCTCCTCCTCAAACACGGTGATGAACTCGGCCCCGACGATCTTCCGCTTCCGCTCGGGGTCGGTCACGTCCGCCAGAGCCTTCAAGAAGCGGTCGGTGGCGTCCACCGAGATGAGGTTCAACCCCAGATGCGTCCCGAAGGTGTCCACCACCTGGGCCGCCTCGTTCATCCGGAGGAGGCCGTTGTCCACAAACACACAGTTGAGACGATCACCGATCGCTCGATGGACCAGCAGAGCCGCTACGGATGAATCCACCCCGCCGCTCAGGGCGCAGATTACGCGGCCGTTCCCCACCTGTTCCCGGATCTTCTCCACGCTGCTCGCCACGAAGGATTTCATGTCCCACGTGGGTTCGCACCCGGCGATCTTGAACAGGAAGTTCGCCAGGATCTCCTTCCCCTGCGGGGTGTGCACGACCTCGGGGTGGAATTGCACCCCGAAGAACGGGCGCTCCCTGTGCCGAAAGGCCGCATAGGGAGAGTTCACGGTGTGGGCAAGCACCTGGAACATAGGGGGCAGCGCATCCACCTTGTCGCCGTGGCTCATCCAGACCCTGAGGCTTGGGGGCAGGTCGGTGAACAGATCCCCCGCCTGGTCCACCAAGAGGTCGGCCGGGCCGTACTCCCGCCGGGCCGCCCGCGACACTTCGCCCCCGCAGAAATCCGTCAGGACGCACAGGCCATAGCAGATCCCCAGGATCGGGAGACCCAGGTCGAGGATTCTGGGGTCGGGCTTCGGCGCATTTGGCTGGTAGATGCTGGCGGGACTGCCGGAGAGGATCAGGGCCTCGGGCCGGAAGGCCTGGATCTCGGTCACCGGCATGTGGAACGGATGAATTTCGGAATAGACCCGCAGTTCCCGCACACGCCGCGCGATCAACTGCGTGTACTGAGAACCGAAGTCGAGAATCAGAACCCGATCCATGAGTGCTAACCACAGGCGAGACGGTTTAACCCCTCATCCCGTCCTTCTCCCTCAAGGGGAGAAGGTGAGGTTGAGGGGGACGTGACTCTCAGCTTTTCGCTCGCCAGCTACCTCTCCAACTGATAGTTGGGTCCTTCCTTCGTTATGATGACGTCGTGGACGTGGCTTTCGCGAAGCCCGGCATTGGTGATCCGCACGAACTTGGCCTTGGTGCGTAGCTCCTCGATGTTCCGGCAGCCGCAGTACCCCATCCCGGACCGCAGCCCCCCTACGAGCTGGTACACCAACGCGGACAGGGCCCCCTTGTGCGGCACCCGTCCCTCGATGCCCTCCGGGACCAGCTTGTCCGGATCCGCCTGGGGATCCTGGAAGTACCGCTCGCGTCCCGCCCGGGACTGCATCGCGCCCAGGGAGCCCATGCCGCGATAGACCTTGTACGTGCGGCCCTGGAACAGGACCATCTCACCTGGGCTCTCCTCGGTTCCTGCGAACAGGCCGCCGAGCATCACGGAGTGGGCGCCGGCCGCGATGGCCTTTGTGATGTCCCCGGAACTCTTGATGCCCCCGTCAGAGATCACAGGCACGTTGGATCGGGCCGCCACCCGTACACAATCCATGACGGCGGTGATCTGCGGAACGCCTGCGCCCGCCACGACGCGCGTGGTGCAGATGGAGCCGGGCCCGATCCCGACCTTGAGGGCATCGGCCCCTGCCTGGATGAGTTCCTCGGCCGCCTCGGCCGTCGCGATGTTGCCCGCCACGACCTGCGCTTCGGGATACCGTCGCTTGATGGTCCGCACCATGTCCAGCACGGCGACGGAGTGCCCGTGCGCCGTATCCACCACCAGCACGTCCACGCCTACCTTGAGGAGCGCCGGCACCCGGTCCAACTCGTCCGGACCCACGCCCACGGCGGCCCCGACCCGCAGGCGACCCAGGACGTCTTTGCACGCATCCGGGTACTTGATCCGCTTCTCGATGTCCTTGATGGTGATCAACCCCTTCAGGTTCAACTCCTCGTCCACCACCGGCAGCTTCTCTATCCGGTGGCGGTGCAGGATCTCCTTGGCCTCTTCCAGGCTGGTGCCCACGGGCACCGTGACCAGTTTCTCCTTGGTCATCACGTCCGCGATCTTGAGGTCCAGCTTGGTCTCGAAGCGCAGGTCCCGGTTGGTGAGGATCCCCACCAGCTTCCCGTTCTTGGTCACCGGCACCCCGGAGATGCGGTACTTCTCCATCACCTCCAGCGCCTCGTACAGGCGCTGGTCGGGCGCCATGGTGATGGGGTCCACCACCATCCCGTATTCCGACTTCTTGACCTTGTCCGCCTCCGCCACCTGCCGGTCAGTCTCGAAGGCACGATGGATGATCCCGATCCCGCCCTCCCGGGCCAGGGCAATGGCCAGGCGGGCCTCGGTCACCGTGTCCATGGCGGAGCTGATGATCGGGATGTTGATCCGGATGTTGCGGGTCAGGTAGGTGGAGACGTCCGCGTCCCTGGGGAGGACATCGGACCTCCCTGGGCGCAAGGACACGTCGTCAAAGGTCAGGGCCTCTTCGATGAAACCATCACGATTCTCCATCCGTCACTCCCTCATTTCTCGCCCCGCGGGGCTTCCGCCTGTTTCAACCGGAGCGGCGGCCTCAGATCTGCATCGCCGCCTTGGCTTCGTCCAGGGTTTCGCTCGCGGCTTTCTTCGCGCGGCCTGTCCCGTCCTCCAGGATGTCCAGGACCGTGGCCGGGTCTCGGGCCAGCTCGGCCCGGCGATTCGAGATGGGCGCGAGCACCGGAAGCATGTGCTTCAGGAGCACCTCCTTGCAGTCCAGGCAGCCGATGCCGGCTGTGGTGCAGCCCGGAACGATGTACGATTCGCGCTCTTCTTTCGGGGTAAAGACCTTGTGGAGATCGTACACCGGGCAGACCTCGGGGTTGCCGGGGTCGCTCCGACGCTTGCGCGCTGGGTCGGTGATCATGGGATTGATCTTGGCGGTGATCTCCTCGGGAGAGTCGGACAGGAAGATCGCGTTGTCGTAGCTCTTGCTCATCTTCCGCCCGTCGGTCCCTGGGATCTTGGCAAACTCCGTGAGAAGCGCCTCCGGCTCGACCAGTACCGGCTTGTACAGGAAGTTGAACCGCCGGGCCACCTCCCGCGTGAGTTCGACGTGAGGGACCTGGTCCACCCCTACTGGCACGTAGTGCGCCTTGTAGATGAGGATGTCGGCCGCTTGCAGCAGGGGATACCCCAGGAACCCGTAGGTGCCCAGGTCCTTGTCGGTGATCTGCTCCCGCTGTTCCTTGTAGGTGGGCACCCGCTCCAGCCAGGCCAGGGGGGTGAACATGGAGAACAACAGGTGCATCTCGGCGTGTTCGGGCAGGCGCGATTGCACGAAGAACGTGGCCTTCTTCGGGTCGAGACCTGCGGCCAACCAGTCCAATACCACCTCGATGGTGTACGTCTTGATCTGTGACGGGTCCGCATAGTCCGTCGTCAGCGCGTGCCAGTCGGCGATGAAGAAGAAGCACTCATACTCTTCCTGGAGCTTTTTCCAGTTGTCCAGCGCCCCGAAGAGATGCCCCAGATGCAATCGCCCCGTCGGGCGCATGCCGCTCAACACCCGTTTTCGGCTCATTCGCTCTCCATGTCAAGGAACGTTACCTGCCGTGTGCGATCAGGGCTCAGGAAGTTCCGACAGCGATATCCGACAGCGACAGCGAAGAACTGAGACGAGGAGCGGGCCTTTCTGTCCCTGTCCCTGTCCCTGTCGCCACCCAGCGGGTACCCGGCTCTTGCCCCCTACCCCCACATGCGGAACAGAGCGAGCGTCAGCGTGCGCACCGCGACGCCGAACACCGGATCCATGATCCCCGTGAAGAACAGCAGAAAGATGATCACGAAGCCGTACGGCTCCAGCCGGCTGTAACTGATGGCGTGGCGCAGGGGCAGAAGCCCCGAGACGACCCGGCTGCCGTCCAAGGGCGGGATGGGCAGAAGGTTGAACACGGCCAGCACCACGTTGACCCACACCCCCATGCGGAGCATGGTCCGCACCGGAAGGATGAGCCATGCCCATTCGGGCCCCGTCGCCACCCAGGGGATCATGCGGTAGCAGAAGGCGCAGGCCGCCCCCAGGATGAGGTTGCTGACTGGCCCGGCTGCTGCGATCAGCATCATGTCCCGGCGAGGCCGCTTGAGGTATCGGTAGTCCACCGGCACCGGCTTGGCCCAGCCGAAACCGATGAGGACGATGGCCAGGGTCCCGATGGGATCCAGGTGGGCCACGGGGTTCAAAGTCAGCCGGCCCTGGAGTCGCGCGGTGGGATCGCCCAGCCGGTTGGCCAGCCATCCATGCGCGAACTCGTGAATCGTCAGGGCCAGGAGGAAGACGGGGATGCGTACCGCAAGGTCCTGGATCGTGCCGGCGAGATCGAACATGAAAACCCTTCTTGCCCCACAGAGGTTACGAAACCCTACCCGATCCCCTCCGGTTTGTCAATTGTCCATGCCCCGAGGG
>Ga0315274_10013399_pt1 | contig 11672 bp, 11 predicted proteins | sample YL17G02_20_MG_FD_203700 | JGI IMG/M metagenome (GOLD analysis project Ga0315274, IMG submission 203700) | Sediment microbial communities from Yellowstone Lake, YNP, Wyoming, USA - YL17G02_20 | ecosystem: Environmental > Aquatic > Freshwater > Lake > Sediment | place: USA: Wyoming | collected...
GGTGAGGGGTTCAAGTGAGGTTTGTGAACACCCGATTTCCGCCGGAGTGCTTGGCGACATACATCGCATCATCAGCGGATTTGACAAACTCTTCAAGATCGAAGTGGTTTTTGAATTCGGCCAAACCGACGCTGACCGTAATATTTTGGAACCCAGCCTGTTCGATCAAAGAACGGATCCGTTCCGCAATGGTCAGGGCTTGATCGAGGGAGGCGCCGATGAGAAGGGCGGCGAATTCGTCCCCTCCATAACGATAGCCGGAATCCACATTGCTCCGGATCGAGTGCCTCACGATCTGGCCGATCTTTCTCAAAACTTTATCTCCTTCTAAATGGCCATAGAGGTCATTATATTTTTTAAAATTGTCCAGGTCGAACATCAAGAGCGAGAGGGACGTCTTTTGGCGCATTAAGCGAACCAATTCCCCTTCTAAGGTTTTGAAGAAATAGCGGTGATTGTAAAGGCCGGTCAGGTCATCGGTGATGGATAACCGCTGGACCTCTTCCTCCAGTTTTTGTTTTTCGATTGAGGTCCGATACTTCTCCAGAGATTGGTTAACGATATGGATCAAATGTTCATTCTCGAAGGGCTTCTTGATGAAATCAGAGGCGCCCTCCTTGAGGGCCAGGATGGCATTATCCAACGTCGCAAAGGCGGTGAGCATGACGACGCATTGGAGGGGATTGATCTTCCGGACCCTCCTCAAGGCTTCGGTCCCATCGATTCCTGGAAGATTAATATCCATCAGAACCACATCAGGTTTTTCCTCTTTCACCTTCTTCACCCCTTCTTCACCTGTCGGGGCCGTGATGACATCATATCCCTCGAAGTTGAGAAGTTTCTGGATAATTTCTAAGGTGTCCGGCGCATCATCGACGATCAGGACCTTTCCCTTGGTAAATCTATGTATGGATAGATCTTCCATCCTCGTGCTCCACTGAGAAGGGGAGGGTAAAATAGAAGGTGGAACCCTTCCCCAACAGGGACTCCACCCAGATCTTTCCGCCGTGTTCCTCCACTAACCTTTTGGTGATGGCCAGCCCCAGGCCTGTCCCACCGTGTTTGCCCCCTTCGACCTGGTAGAATTCTTCAAAGATCTTGTCGAGCTTATCCTCCGGGATGCCAATCCCTGTGTCTCGAATTTCGTTAAGGACATGATTACCTTTTCGGTTGGCAGCGATCGAGACCTGACCTCCATCCGGAGTAAACTTAAAGGCGTTGAAAAGGAGGTTGATGAAGATGTCATGGAGCCAACCCCGGTCAGCATAGACGAAGAGGTCTTTAGGAATATCGGTTTTGATGGAGAGGTTTTTATCCACAGGCTTGACCTCATTGATATAGCCTCCCACCACCTCCGAGAGAAGGATAGGCTTTGGCTGGAGAGTGATACTCCCCGATTTGATCCGGGTCAAATCCATCATATGATCCATCGTTCCTTGGATACGATTGGTATTCCTCTGAATGGTGAGGAGGTAGGGTTTCAGGTGCTCAGGGATCTTTCCCTCCTTCTCAGAGAGGATGAAGTCGACATTGGCTTTGAGGGCGGTCAGAGGGGTCTTCAGTTGGTGGGAAGCAATGCCGATGAATTTCATTTTGATCTCATCCATCTCCATCAACGCACGATTGGCCATCTCGAGTTCCCTCTTAGCGGACTGGAGGTCCCCGAGCATCTTCATGGCACCCATCCTCGCCCGGCTTAATTCCTCGATGTTCTCCGCTAACTGGCGGGTTCGTTCCTCCACTTTCCTTTCCAGATCGCCTCTGGACTCTTTCAGCTGGAGGGTCATCTGATTGAAGGCAATGGCCAAGTCTCCAATCTCATCTTTGGATTGAATATCAACCTTATGAGCCCATTCTCCTCTTGCCACTTTCTCTGTGGCTGCCACCAACTTTTTGATGGGTTTTAGGAAAATACGGATAAAGATGAGGGTGAGTAAAATCCCTATCCCCATCACACCGAGAGTGACGAGGAAAACATCCCTTTTCAATTCATCCATCCTGGGACTCAATTGATAAGAAGAGAATTCCATCTGAATGGTTCCGATTGTCTGACCCTCTTTGGCTGGGATGGGTTGAGTGAAGCGATAGACAAGAGCGGAATCGGGAGAAGCCCCCTTCTTCACCGCATGGGCCAACTTCTCTCCATTATTATCAGAAAGGCTACATGAAACCACATCCTCATCCTCGACGATTCTCTCTGCGATCTGTTGTAGAAGGGACCGATCCGATAGGCCGGTCACATGTTGGATGAGGAGGGCTAAATTATTGGCTTTCGACTTTCCATAAGTCTCCAAATTTTTTTGAAGAAGGGTGATCTCCCTTGCCGCAAAAAAATATCCGTATGCCGCTGATCCTATCAGGATCAGGAAGAACATCGCCATGATGAATTTGAAAGTTAGATTGATTCGAAACTGGGAAAAGGATTTAAACCGGCTCATAAATGCAATAAGGCTCCTCCGCCATATAGTCTCCAAAGGTTTCGTAGGCCCGTGCCCGACAGCCTCCGCAGACCTTCTTGAACTCACACCGACCACATTTCCCGTTGTACCCGTTCATATCCCGAAGATTTTGAAAGACTTCAGATGTCGTCCAGATTTCATGGAAAGGTTTTTCTCTAACATTTCCACCATTCACTTCCAGATAACCACAGGGTTGAACCTGACCCACATGGGAGATGAAGCAGAAGGAGATGCCTCCAAGACATCCCCGGGTCATGGCATCCAATCCGTACTCCTTCGGAGTGATCTTCTTCCCCTCCTTTTTAGCCCTTTGTCGGAGGATGCGGTAGTAGTGGGGAGCACAGGTAGCCTTGAGTTGAAGGGGAACTTTTTCTCTCTGTTCATAAAACCAGTGAAGGGTCTTTTCATAATCCATGGCAGAGATTTCTTGATGGACAAGTTCCTTTCCTCTCCCGGTGGGGACGAGGAGAAAGATGTGATGGGCCACTGCACCGAGGTCAACAGCAAGACGCAGAATCTGAGCAATGAGATGGACGTTGGCCTGGGTGATGGTCGTATTGATCTGGAATTCAAGCCCCCCTTTTTTTGCCATCTCGATTCCGCGGAGGGATCCCTCGAAGGCACCCTTCACCTTTCGAAAGGCATCGTGTGTTTCAGCATTCGGACCATCGAGGCTCACACTGATCCGTTGGATTTCTGAGGCCTTCATTTCATAGACGGCTTCTTCGGTCATCAATGTACCATTCGTCGCCATCACCATTCGGAATCCTTTACCGGATCCATATCGGGCGAGATCGAAGATATCGGCTCGGAGCAAAGGTTCTCCTCCGGTCATGATGATGATGGGTTTGCTGATGGAGGCGATCTCATCCATGACCCTCATGCACTCATCCGTCGTTAACTCGCCTGGGTAAGGACCACGTTCCGAAGAGGCGCGGCAATGACTGCAGGCGAGATTGCAGCTTCGGGTCAATTCCCATGCCACCATCCTCAACTGGTGAGTGGAAGGAGGAGAGTGGTGAGTGGTTAAATCATTTTTTTCCATCAAGATATTTTAATAAACCTCCTATCAAACGACCCAGTTTCTCAGCGCTTTCTTTCAATTCTTCATAAGGATTACCCGTGATCAAATCGAGCCGTGAACAGATGTGCAATAAACTTTCAACTTCGTTTAACGAACCAGAAGCCATGTGAACAAATTGTTTAAAATCTTTCTTAGATTTTCTACCAGCCCCTTCAGCAATATTGCTCGAGACGGAAATAGAGGCTCTTCTAAGTTGAGAAGTTATCCCGAAAATTTCTTCTTTAGGAAAATTCTTAGTAATTTGATAAACTTGCACAGCTAAATTCGTTGCCTCTTTCCAAGCATCCAGGTTTTCATACATTTTCGCCATGGAGTACCCTCCCTTTTTTGATTCCAATAAAAAATCCACTCTCCACTTTCCACCTTCAACTCTCTAACTTCCTGGCGGCTTCTTTGGCAAAGTAAGTGAGGATGAGATCTGCCCCCGCTCTCTTTATGGCGATTAAGGATTCCATCATCACCTGGTCGCCATCGACCCAACCCAGTTGGGAAGCGGCCTTCACCAATGCGAATTCACCGCTGACATTAAAAGCTGCGACCGGTATGTTGTAAGTTTGCTTCACCCGATAGATGATATCTAAATAGGGAAGGGCGGGTTTCACCATGACCATATCGGCCCCCTCTTCAATATCAAGCCGAACCTCTCTCAGGGCCTCATCTCCATTGGCCGGATCCATCTGGTAAGACTTGCGGTCACCAAATTGAGGTTTCGATTCGGCTGCAACCCGGAAGGGTCCGTAAAAACTGGAGGCATATTTTGCCGCATAAGAGAGGATGGGAACATCCTCAAATTGATTCTCATCGAGTACCTTGCGAATCGCTCCCACCCTTCCATCCATCATGTCAGAAGGCGCAACGATGTCCGCTCCTGCCCTGACGTGAGAGAGGGCCTGTTGGGCAAGGAGATCAAGGGTCTCATCGTTCAAAATTTTCCCGTCCTTCACCACACCGCAATGTCCGTGGCTGGTATACTCACAAAGGCAAACATCGGTGATGACGAGGATTCCTTCCACCCTCTCTTTGATCGCTCTCAGCGCCCTCTGAATGATTCCATCCTCTGCATAGGCTTCCGACCCCAGTTCATCTTTCTTCTCCGGGATACCGAAGAGGATCACACCCAAGATTCCCAAAGATTTGGCTTCCTTCACCTCTTTGATCAGCAAATCAATAGAGAGCTGTGAATGCCCGGGCATGGAGGAGATGGGTTGTTTCATCCTTTTCCCAGGACGAACGAAGAGGGGCAGGATCAGATCATCCGGCCTGAGATGAGTTTCTCGAACCATTCTTCGAAGGATCTCTTCCTTCCGCAACCTTCTTGGCCGATATTGAGGAAACCTCATTTAACCTCCCTTTTTATATCCTCTTCTTATAGCGAAAAGAATATCTTAAGATGCTTATAATAATAGGTAATTGCCATCTATTTTTACTATATTTTGAGCCAATTGTCTATAATAGATCTTGAGAGCTCTGAAAAAATAAATTACGCTTTGTGGAATACACAGATCTCAAGGAATGGTGACGCAGATTCTTCTTTGTTATCAATGCATTTGTAATCTTTGGAATCATTTCATAATCTGTACTACTAACCTTGAATCCCTTCGGGTTGTATTCCCCGCCGCTTGCGGCGAGTTCGTCATTCCGGCGGAAGCCGGAATCCAGAAGACCGGACTGGATTCCGCATCAAGTGCGGAATGACAGAATTTAAAGTTTTTGATACCCCGCTGCTTGCGGCGGGGTAGTTCATTTCAAATTTTGTCAGGATTTTCCCCCTCACCCTATCCCTCTCCCCCGCCTTCGGGGGAGAGGGGAGGGTGAGGGGGTGATTTCATTGGTTCTTTTCGGTTGCGGCTACGCTGCGGGGTGTAATCAGAGATTTCTGGGTTTTTACAGAGATCTCATATCCAGCGAAGATTCCATGGCCAAGGTTCAAGACAAAATACGAGTGCTTTGTTTCGGATATAACGGGGTCAATAACACTGGTTCCGAAGCAAAATTGCTCTGTACATTAAAGACGATCAGAAAAATCATCGGCGATCGGGTAGGCGAACTTGCCGTTTTGACATTGAATAAAAGAAATCAACAGCGTTACTTGGCCGACTTTCCCGATGTCCGTCTGATCGAGATCGGTCCCTGGACCTTGTGGAAAAATCCAAAACTACTCTTTGAAAATTATGACCTCCTTTTCCTATCCGAAGGTTCGACATTTATCGATCATTTTTCCTCCCTCTTTTTTTTGATGTTTTGTGCGGGAGCGCAACTGGAAAAGTTACGTGGCTTCCGAGTCGTAGGCTATGGTAATGATTGCGGGCATTTGAAACCATTCAATCAGAGGATTCTCCGGCATACGGTCAATAAAATCGATTTATTGATGGTGCGAAATCCCGACGCCCTGGCGAGGATGAGGGGATACGGAGTCACCCGTGAAATCCATGTCACTGCCGATGCGACGTATGAATATCCACTGCCGCCATTGCATGATCGCCAGAAATTGCTTGGGAAATTGGGTTTGAATCCGAAGGAAAGGCCGATCATTGGAATCGCACCCAAGGAATTTTTTTGGTGGCCCATCGCCTTCCACCCGTGGGGACCGAAGGAGGATTTGTATCGGTATCCTTTTTATCATACATGGCCTAAAGGAGGGAGGGAGAGTAGTCAGAGATATGTCGAGCAATCCGCTCGCTATGCCGATTGGTGTGTGAAAACGTATGACGCCGTCATCGTGTTACTTTCGATGGAACATATGGATTATTTCCCGGCTCGCCGGATATACCATGCCATGAAACATAAGGATCGGGCCATCATTATTGCCAGTGATGAGCATATGGTGGATGATATGATCAGCGTGCTTTCTGTGCTAAAGGCATTGATTACCACCCGGTATCATGGGGCGGTGTTATCTTCATGCTCGGCAGTTCCGATGATTGCCATTTCTTCAGATACCCGGTGTGAAGCCGTCTTTCGTGAATTGGAGATGATGCATCTCTATCTCGATTATGTTGAACATCCTTGCCCAACGCCCAAGACCGAGGGTCTCGATGAGCGATTAATTGAAATGACCAAAACGTTGATGCAACAAGAGGCGAGTTTGAAAAAGCGCATTGCCGACCAACATCCCATCTTTGTCGAGCGGGCTCATCAAAATGAAGTGCTGCTAGAAAAATGGTTTGAGGAGAATTTCTAAGCCGTAGGATAGTTCTATCAGATCGAACGAGCGCTTTTCCAGACGTGGGTGGCTTCCTTGACACACAATTACCTCTCTCTTATATATACTTAACCAAGCTCTCCTGTCCGGTTGGAGATGGTAGGATTTCTTGTAATGCTTCAACCAGGCGTGATATTTCTATCAGCCACATTATCCTATCCTCGGTTATTGAGGCGTTGGAAGAGTATTCTGTTTGAGAGTTACGTGGACAGGTTCATCAAGGAAAGAACAGTAACGCAAGGACTGAACATCGCAACCCGGCTGGTGGCAAAGTCCATGGTGAGTCATTTTGGGGGATGGCCCAACGACCTGGCGAATCTCCATGGAAGCGTTTTGGTGAAACTTGGGGAGAGGAAAGGGTATGAATGTTTTTTTAACCGGGGCGACAGGTTTTCTGGGTGAAAATCTGTTGGCTCAGCTGCTCGAGCGAGGCCATCGCGTATGGGCTTTGTACCGGAGTGAGCCAAAGAGGATCAAAACGGATCAGTTCCTTTCTGGTCTGGGGCTGGACCTTGGCGACTCTCAACTGAATTGGCTAAAAGGAGATGTTTTAGAGGTCAATGATCGCTGGTCACAATGGGAGCAAGAACTTCCCTCTTTAAAAAAGGTAGATGACGTCCTCCATAGTGCAGGATCGCTTCGCTTCCGGCTGAATTCCGCTGGCGAACCAAGGCGGACCAATCTGGAGGGGGCGAGGGCCCTTTGGCAACTGACGCAGCGGAAGGCCATGCAGGTTCATTTGGTTAGCACAGCCTATGCTTGTGGGCTAACCCCTGGGGGCCTGGTGTATGAGATCAACCATCCCCGCGGGAACTTTGCCAACGCCTATGAAGAGAGCAAGTGGGAAGCCGAAGAAATCTGGGCTCGTCAAGCCACTATCATCCGCCCCAGTGTCATTGTAGGCGATTCCCAAACCGGCCGATGCACCTCTTTTACAGGCTGGTACATCATTGCCAAAGGTGGTTATTTGATGGATCAATTCTTGAACTTTGCACCTGTATATGATCGGCAAGATCTTCAAATTGAAGTTCCCATGGATCCCAAAGCCACCCTGAATCTGGTACCGGTTGATTATGTGGCTAAGGCCACCATACAGTTGATTGAAAACCCAGGCAACCATAACCGGATCTTCCACCTCACCCATCCCTATCCCCCGACCCACGAATGGAGCCACGAGGTCATATGTCGCCGCTTCAATCTGGGAGGGATTCGGTTTACCGGTTTGGGTGCTTCTCTTTCCGAACTTAATGATCCGTTGAAGCGGATGATTTGGAATCAAACTCAAAAAATGCATTCCTACTTTTCCAATGATCCCACTTTCGACCGAACTAATACTGACCGGGTCCTGCCCCATCTAAAGGTCCCCATCATTGACGAATCTCTCATCAACAGACTCTTGGACTATGCCATTGCCCAGGACTGGGGACAATCGGAGAGATGACAGATCCATGCGCCTGGCTTATCATTTGAACAAAATTCCGTTCTTAAAGGATTTGATTCTCGAGGTGGAGAGCCAAGGGGAAGGGATCGTGCTGCACGCTGTGGGTCCCTGGGCAGAGGTCGTGGCCCCTTATCTGAAGAACTATCTTGACTGGTTGAGCTCACGGGGTGCCCTGGCCCAATACAAGGGGAGCAATGTCTATTCACTTTATCTCCCACCCATTCCCAGCCAAGCCCATGCCCGGATGGTGGAAGGAATCATCCAAACCTTTTTTCTCAAGAAGCCAACCCCGCAGGCGGTGACGATTTCGGTAACCAACGACTGTCAATGTCAATGTGTACATTGCAGTGTGCCCGGTCCTTCACAGATTTATCCTCCTTTGTCCCTGGAGGAAATCAACCGTGTGGTAGAGGAGAGCATTGCCCTGGGGGTGAACAATATTACATTTACGGGCGGGGAACCCCTATTGTGCTCTGACTTAGAGCAATGCATCTCAGCGGTTCCTCAGGAATTGGCTGTGGTCCAGGTCTTCACAAATGGATTGACCTTGGACCTCCGGCGAGCGTTAAGCTTAAAAGCGGCTGGCACCTACGCGGTCCAGATCAGCCTGGATTCCCCGGACCCCGAGGAAAATGACCGTTTACGAGGGAAGAAAGGTGCCTTTCAGTCCGTCCGAGAAGCAGTGGCTAACGCCTTACAGGTTGATCTTTTAGTTGGTCTATCCACCTACGCCACCAATCGTTCCATAGAGGATGGAAGCCTGAAGCGAATCGTCGAGTTGGCTGGGCAGTGGGGAGTGCACGAGGTGAGTGTCTTTGACGTCATCCCCACTGGTCGCCTCCTTCGTCGGGAAGAAATAATGTTGACGGCTGAGAGCCGCAAATCTCTGCGAAAATTAGAGCTCGCCTCCAATAAACCGACAAAAGGTCCTCCTCGCATGTCCACGCAGAGCTGGACTAACAGCGGCCGGGGTTTTGCCAAATCATTTGGCTGTCTGGCGGGAAACTATCAGTTTCACATATCCGCCTGCGGCGATCTTATGCCTTGCGATTTTACCCCCCTTTCCTTTGGCAACGTCCGCAACCATTCCGTTGCAGACTTGTGGAAAAAATTAACGAGCCATCCTGCGTATTGCCGGCATCAAGATAAGTGCCGCATGCAATCGTTGGAATTTCGCAATCAATATATCAATTCCATACCTCTCAACGCTCATTTGCCGGTTTTGATTGAGGAACTGGAGAGTGGAAAAGACGATCAACCAAGTGTTTGCTGACCAGGCGGAGAAATATGGTCCGCGGCTGGCCGTGGCCAAAAAAATCAATGGCCGGTGGGAGAAAGCTACTTGGCAGGAGTATTATGCCAGGGCACGGGCTACAGGTCTGGGCTTGTTATCTCTCGGAGTTGCCCCTGGCGATCGTGTGGGAGTGATATCCGATAACCGGCTGGAATGGTTATATATGGACATGGGCGTGATGGGTATAGGTGCCTCCCTTGTCCCTATCCATGCCTCACTCGACCCAGAAGAGATCAACTTTATTCTGAATGACGCTGGGGTCAAGGTCCTGGTGGTAGATAACCAGGAACGTTTGCGCAAGACCCTGGCTGCGATGGATAGCTGTCCCGCCTTGATTAAGGTTATCCTGATCGAAAATGGACCGGACCCAATATGGCCGGAGATCGTGATGCCCTTCAGCCGACTTCAGCAATTGGGAGCAGCCCGGCATGAAGGCGACCCCATGTTATTCATCAAACTCTCCCAAGCGGTCAGTCCAGCAGATGTGGCCACCATTGTCTATACCTCGGGTACCACCGGGTTACCTAAAGGAGCTTTGATCTCCCACAAGAACATCATGGCGGTCATACAGGCCTTGGCCGATATCCAACCTCCCTATGCCCTGGAAAGTGATGTCACGGTTCCCTTTTTACCGCTAAGCCATGTATTTGAGCGGGTAGCAGGCCATTTCTATGGAATGTATGTAGGCATTACCTCGTGGTACGCCGAAGGGATTGAAAACCTTGTCAGAGACATTCAGGAAATCAGGCCCACGGTCATCCTGGCTGTACCGCGGATTTGTGAAAAGATTTATCAGCGTATTCTGCTTAAGGTAGGCGGACAAGCCAAATGGCGACAGAGGTTCTTCTGGTGGGCTAAAGGTGTGGGGGATGAGGTCAGTCAACGCCTTGAAGGCCGTAAAAAATTACCCCTTGCCTTACGATTGAAATTTAGGCTTGCCTATATGATTGTTTTCCGCCCATTGCGCAAAGCCTTGGGCGGCCGGGTACGCTGGATGGTGGTCTCTGGTGCACCCACTGTGGTGGAAATCTTACGATTTTTCCATGCCGCTGGCATCCTGATCATCGAAGGATACGGTCTGACCGAATCCACTGCGCCTGCTACCTTGAGCCGAATGGATGATTATCAACTGGGCACAGCGGGCAGACCCTTGCCTGGATTGGAACTTCACCTGGCTCCCGATGGAGAAATACTGATTAAAGGAGATACGGTTTGTCAGGGATACTGGAATAAGCCTGAAGAGACTAGAAACCTTATCACAGAGGATGGTTTTCTGCGTACCGGCGACATCGGTGGGTGGACGACAGAAGGTTATTTGACGATTGTCGATCGGAAAAAAGAGATGATCGTTACCTCGACCGGCAAATTGATCTCCCCACAAAAAATTGAAAACAGATTTTTGAGCGACCCTCTATTCAACCAGGTGGTGGTTTTGGGTGAAGGGCGGCCTTACTTGACAGCACTGCTCAATCTCAACCTGGAACAAGCCGTGGCCCTAGCCCAGGATAGAAAAATAAGTTTTGACCAGCCTCAAGATTTATTGAATAGTGAAATTTTTTGTTCCCTGGTTGATGAACGGGTGGCAAGCGTGAACCACCGCCTAGCCCGTTTTGAAACCATTAAGGCCTATACGATTCTCAAAAATGAACTGTCTAGGGATGGTGGAGAACTGACCGTTAGCTTGAAAGTAAAAAGGAAGATCATCGATGACAAATTCAAAATGCAGATAGAGGCTATGTACGCTGGTGAACAAGAAAAGAAAGGCACGGCCGGTCATGGGCTTCAGTGTCGGAGGTTATCACGGGCCCTTCCGTAAAAACACACACCCTATCCTCTGCTCTCTTCTCCTGTGATTCAGACAGTCAGACCGTAGACCTCAGACATTAGACTAAATATTATGTAACACTTTAGTTCTTTGAAAAACCCTAAATTAGCCCCGGATCCGATAGGCGGGACATTCTTGTCCCGCCAAGACGGGGTTAGAAAACCCCGTCTATCGAGATGAAAAAAGAAACTCTTTTCAAAAGGCTAACCAAACATATTTGAAATTTCCCCCTCACCCTTCCCCTCTCCCCTGAGGGGCATAAGCGCTAACTTATGAACAAGGGGCAGATTTATGTGAAGATCCCAATAGGGATATTCGAAAATAGACCGGCGATTTATCGCCGGTATCACGAATCATAAGTGAACCC
>Ga0315274_10013401_pt1 | contig 11671 bp, 8 predicted proteins | sample YL17G02_20_MG_FD_203700 | JGI IMG/M metagenome (GOLD analysis project Ga0315274, IMG submission 203700) | Sediment microbial communities from Yellowstone Lake, YNP, Wyoming, USA - YL17G02_20 | ecosystem: Environmental > Aquatic > Freshwater > Lake > Sediment | place: USA: Wyoming | collected...
TAATAACAGAACCGTCCGCCCATTCATAGTCCAGAGTTTGATTTCCACGCTGTACGGAAAGAAACTGCAGGTCATAATCACTGCAATTCTCAGTATTACTCCAAGAAGTCCCATTAATTGCTGTGATTATAAGGTCCGCTCGTCCAACGGTTGAAAACCGTACAGTCCATTTTCCACCAACCAGAGGAAAACTTTGAACATTAATAATCGTGATATTACCAGAGCCCTCATTTTTCCCCATCAAAACAACCATTGGAAATATAGAAGCGGACAACAAAAGAGACATTACTACGATCATAAAAAATCTCTTAAAAACATCTAATTTTTTTGAATAAAAATCTTTGCCTCCACCCCATGTTCCACTAAAAAACAAAGACTTAGATCCATCAATTTTTATTTCCTTTAGTTTGCTTCGAGGATAAAGAGAAATCGCTGATCGTATTGGCTCCTGTTTGCTGAATGGATTGTTATTAGAGCAATAAAAGTCTATGTTTTTATACACTGATTTTTCTTCATTTGATACAGTCGGCTGTTTCTTCAGAACACTATCGACGATTCTCTCAATGTTCTCTTCAGACGCTTCTAGTTTCCGTTGCTTATAACAACATCTCAATTCGTTTTCAACCAGCGAATTCTTCTGTTTAATTGTTGGTTCAAATACACCGATGATTGTTGAAAAGAAGAGACAAAAATCATCGATAATTACCTTTAAAGAAGTAGAGGAGGTCTCTTTGTTGTCTACAAGTATCTTAATCGTCCAGCTGCCAGGTTTTGCTTTGTTAGAAATTCCGATATAAAACGAATAGGTATTGTTTTCCGTATAACATTTAGAGGGATCAATATAGGAAGAATCATAACCGCTGGCATCCTTCCATACACCATTTTCGTATTCCCATTTGTAAAAATTATTCTCAGAACGAGCTTCAGGTTCCGGCTCCATTTCCCCATTGAACGCAATGATAGAGATTTTTTCATGTTCATTATGTAACGTGACATCAACATAGTGAAAAACGCCGGCGACAAGAACTGAATCCTCTAAAGCCGCATGGGAGGGGGATTCGATGGTTTTATGCGGGGATGCCTCCACGCAATTCAAACCAACCAGGAGAAATGGCAGTAAAACTACAACAATGACTGCTTTTCTGTATATGCCATCGGCTACCATCCCATCCGTAATATGCATCCAAAGGAAAGTATCACTTTTAAATATTTATATCTTCCTTCTGTTTGATCTCTAAGAAACGATCAGCAATTAATCTAAAAAAGAAAGACAACATTAAAAGAATTGATGCACCATTTTATTTTTTCTTTATTTTCTTGTCGCCATAAAACCTTTTTAATGTTCTCAGCGCGTTCAACGTGATCCATTTGCTTGGTTTTCCTTTCTTTTCTATGTTTACTTGGTAACGTCCATTAAACGTGTTCTCCAGTATCCATCTCCCCCGGTTGTCCTGCTTTGAAACCACAACATCGATAGCCTCCTGCATGCGTTTATCCTTGTATCCAAGCTGGGTTAAAATCCCAAGAATCTCCAAAGCATCTGTTTGATACATGAGTGGAAAACCGAATTTTAGCCACCCTGGTTTTGGCACATGGTTCACATTATGACTGCTTTTGAACACATGATGTAACAGGAGGTATTCAGCTCCTTTTTCAATTGTCTGTTTCATCGCAGCAGATCGTTTCTTTTCTGGGATTTCTGCCAACGCTTTTAATGCCTTTACTGCACCCATATGACAGGTATGTTTTCCCAAACATGCTGCCTTGAGTCGGTCATACGGCCAGCCTTTTGGTACTTCCAGGATTCCGTCATCGAACCGCTGATAGTGTGTAATCCATGTAATGCCGTGCTGAAGCCGAGGGTCATTCAGATAGCCAAGGCGAATCAAACTCCAGACCATGTTTCCTGTTAAACAGGGGATCACTTCACTGTGGCGCCCCCCCACCTTTTTTAGCGCTCGAGGAATGAGCGAAACCACCACTTTCTAAATCCTGTGAAAAAGAAAGGATGAACTCGCATGCTTTTCTTATACGGTCATCGTTCCCATCAGCTCCAAGCTCAGCAAGGATTATCAATTGCCATACGGTCCCTTTGTATTTCTCGGTATAAAAACGTTCAGGCTCAGCCCAATATCCTTCTTTCATCTGTTTAGTTAAAATAGCTGGCACGACACCTGTTTTCATGATATCCTGTTTTGCTTCCCTTACTTCTGAATCAGTCTCAGGTTTTTCTAAAAGATCACGTAAGGCAAAATATCGTACTGAAGGATTGTTTTTTTCCAAGAGCCACTCAGTAGGGTCAGTGTGAAGCCGAGATTTCCAAGATTCCATTCGAAAGCACCCTTGTAAACGCTTTTTAGATCTTCATTTTCTTAAACGCATAGGTCCCAATCAGGATCATAACAAAAGCGAACAGACACACAAGTGTAAAATCAAACAGCAGAGGAAACCGGGAGATCCCCAGCATAACGCCTCGGATGCCGTCCACCGCATATGTCACGGGGTTGACAAAAATGAAGGGAGCTAACCATCCGGGGAGATTATTAATTGGGAACAGTGCGCCAGAAAGAAAGAACAACGGAAAGATAAGAAAACTGATTATCAACTGAAACCCTTCCGGGCTTTCCATTTGAGAACCAAGGATGAGACCAACGCTAACTAGCCCAACCGTTGCCACAAGTAAAAATGCAAGCGAAACAAGTACAGAAAAAGGAGTTAAATGCAAACCAGGCATAATTCCACCGATCATAAAAATAAACCCGATGACAAATAAGATTAACACCTGAAGCAATGTGTCAGTAGACCCACCCAAAATTTTTCCAACAAAAATAGAGGTTCGTCTCATCGGTGCAACCAACACTTCTTTCATGAAATCTATCTTTTTATCCCACACGATGTACACACCGAAGAACACTGATGAAAACAAAGCGGTTTGAATAAGAATTCCAGGGTAAATAAACGTTTGATAATTAATTCCACTAAAGGACACAGCTGACCCAAGACCTCCTCCGATGATAAGCAACCAAAGCAGAGGATTGATAACCGATGAAATAATCCTGGAACGCTCTCGCAGGAAGACCTTCGTTTCTCGATACCACAATGCATAGATACCTTTTAATTCGCTCATTTTTTCGCACTCGCATTCATCGCTTTCTCAGCCCAACTACCCTCAGGGGTATCCTCTCGAATAGCTCTCCCGGTATAATGTAAAAACACATCATCAAGGGTAGGTGACCGGATCTCTACAGATTCTATCTTTCCAACGACGTTTAATATTTCTTGTAAATGGATATTTGCATTCTCCAAGGTTAAACAGACTTCACCATCGCATGGACTTATCTCTTTTACATAAGGTAATTTCTTTAATGCATCAAGGTCTAGTGTCTGTGCCTTCAAGCGAATAATATCCCCACCTAAGTCTTTTTTCAATTGTTTAGGGGACCCTAACACAACGATTTTCCCACGATCAATAATCGCAAGCCGATCACAGAGTTTATCCGCCTCATCCATGTAATGGGTTGTGATGATAATGGTCATGTTTTTTTCTTTCGCAAGATTTTCGATATACTTCCAGATATGCTCTCGTGACTGCGGGTCAAGACCCAGTGTTGGTTCATCTAAGAATAACACCTTAGGATGATGCATGAGACCTCGTGCGAGTTCTAACCTTCGTCTCATCCCACCGGAGTATTTTTTCACCCGATCATCCTTTCTATCTATAAGGTCGACGAGTTTGAGAACTTCCTTGATTCGATCCTCTCGTAACTCATCGGGCATGTCATACAGCCAACCGTGTAACTTTAAATTTTCATACCCGGTTAAGATCTCATCAGAGCTTGGATCCTGAAACACAATACCAATGGATTTCCTCACTTTATCAGGTTGTTTTACAATATCAAAACCATTGATCATTGCAGTCCCGGACGTTGGTGGCTTGAGTGTCACAAGCATAAGAAGCGTCGTTGTTTTTCCTGCACCGTTTGGTCCAAGTAATCCAAAGATCTCACCTTCTTTTATTTGAAGGTTGAGATTATCAACCGCGGTCATTTTTTCGAATTTCTTTGTTAGGTTTTTTGTTTCTATGATATTCATGAAATGCACCATCACCTGGTTGCTTCACTATTTTTTATCTGGTCGATGAACTCTGATACCTTGGCAGAGGCATTCGACCTCAATGGCTCCCCGTGACCGCTCAGCATAACGGTGAAATCAAGACCCTTAAGTTTTTCAATGGAGCTATAGGCTTGATTCATATCCATGGTGACACTTTTCGATGGGCTTTGCACAGCTCCATCACGGCATCCGAGTGTGTCTCCGATGAACAGCACCTTTCGTTTGGAATCATACAGAGCGATACTCCCCTGAGTATGACCTGGCATATGAAGGACGGTGAGACCGGAGAGATTGTCGCCTTCTTTTATCATGATATCAACTTGAAATGGTTTTACCCTCATGAATGATCCAAGTAATTTGAACAGGATTCTTATCCCACCCTTCGGCGTCATCCGGACCTTTTTCTCCGCGATAATCTCGGCGTCTTGCGGATGAGCAGCAATTTTCGCACCGGTGAGATTCCGTAGCTCGAGAGCGTTTCCAATATGATCAATATCGCAATGAGTCAGAACAATTGTTTTCAGGTCCGAGGGTGTTCTCTGAAGCTTATCGGTGATATATCTTAGTATTTTCTTTGTTTTGTGCGGCATGCCGGTATCAATAAGCGTTAACTCTTTGTCAACCACGATGTAGCAGTGCGCAGTGATCCCTTCGATCCAGTGGATGCCAAGAACAATCTCCATAATACTCCCCAGGCCATCTGAGATAGAAGAACTGCTATTTAAACAATACAAATTTTTACTAAGCAATAAAGACTCAGAATTTATTGACCCAATACGTGTATTCCTGAATTTTTCTTCTGGTGCATTGATGTGTTCATCTTTTTTTATTTGTATGGATAGGATAAAGAAGGAAAAAAAGAAGTATCATACTAGAAGGACATGGAAATTTTTAATAACCGACTGTCATTGTAAGATTCCTACCTATGGTGGAGGTAGTATCATGAACATACCAGTAAAAAGTAATGTTACTTGGGTCGGAAAAATCGATTGGGATTTACGTAAGTTCCATGGTAACGAGCTTTCAACACATCGTGGCTCGACGTACAATTCTTATTTAATTAAAGAAGAAAAAACTGCGTTGATTGATACGGTCTGGACTCCGTTTGCAAAAGAATTTGTGAAAAACCTTTCCACAGAAATCGACCTTAAAAAGATTGATTATGTTATTGCAAACCATGGAGAAAGCGACCATAGCGGCGCACTCCCTGAACTGATGAAACTGATTCCCAAAACACCAGTCTACTGCACTGCGAATGGCGTGAAATCGTTGAAAGGCCACTATCATGAAGGCTGGGATTTCAAGGTCGTGAAAACCGGTGAACGACTGAGCCTTGGGAAAAAAGAACTGATCTTTATCGAAGCACCGATGTTACACTGGCCTGACTCTATGTTTTGTTATCTTACTAGCGATAACATCCTGTTTAGTAATGATGCATTCGGGGAGCATCTCGCATCAGAGTGGATGTTTAATGACTTGGTAGATCAATCAGAGCTTCTATATGAAGCAATGAAGTATTATGCGAATATCCTTACCCCATTCAGCGCACTGGTGGAAAAGAAAATCAAGGAAGTCCTGGCATTAAACCTCCCTGTCGACATCATCTGTACGAGCCATGGGGTCATCTGGCGAAAAAACCCAAAACACATCATCGAAACCTACCTTGAATGGGCGAACAAATACAAAGAAAATCAAATCACCATTCTCTACGATACCATGTGGAGCGGTACCAGAGTCATGGCTGAACACATCGCAAAAGGAATCACTAGCATAGATAAATCCGTCACCGTCAAACTCTATAACATTGGACATAGCGACAAAAACGATGTCATCACCGAGATTTTCAAATCCAAGGGAATTGTATTTGGATCTCCTACGATTAATAAGGGAATTCTTACCTCAGCTGCATCTATGCTTGAAGAACTACGTGGGTTAGGCTTTAAAGATAAAAAAGCAGCAGCGTTTGGTTGCTATGGCTGGAGTGGTGAATCAGTGCAAGTAATCAATGAGCGTTTGAAAGTAGCAGGATTCAATGTGGTGGACGAGGGACTCAAAACACTCTGGAACCCTGATGGCACCAGTAGGAAAGCTTGTTTTGAGTACGGACAGAACCTGGCAAAGAAACTCTAACAAAAACCTCTCCATTCCTTTTTTAGATTAAAAAGAGAAATTGGTTGAACAGTTTGGTAATTTCTCTTTCTTTAAACAAAATCACGCTAGTGGAGAGAGCATTTATCCTGCATATACACATACATATGCAGGTGCATAGAGTTATCCAAATATGGCTGTGCATACACACTATAGGGTGTATAGGGAGATTTTATTTTGCATATAAATTACTCAGATGAGTGACTTTCTTCAATAAATAAGGGAAAACTATTTTAACTTCTTCAACCATTTATTTTTGCGTGTGAATAATTAGCAATAAATATTGAGGGAGGAAAAAAGGTACGAAGGATTGCATTTTTGGAAAAGGATTGGTTTTTGCTATCGTTGTTTTGTTTGTTGGAATAAATTTCATGTCATGTATTAGTGGAGATTTTGATAATATCAAGGATGTCTTTAGAATAAATGAGAATGAGACTGCTTCTTTATTTAATACTGATTGGTGGCCGATGTTTCATCATGATTTGAGCCATAGTGGCTCTTCTACCAGTTCAGCACCAAATACTAATTTCACCCTATGGAATTATGCGGCTGGTAGCTCAGTACATTCTTCTCCCGCGATTGCCGATGGAAAGGTCTATTTCGGTTCCATGGACCGTAAAGTCTATTGTCTTAATGCAGTGACTGGTACAAAAATCTGGGAGTATACAATCGGTCATCCGGTTTCTTCCTCTCCTGCTGTTTATGAAAATATGGTTTATTTCGGGTCAAATGATATCCCTGGGGAAAATGGGAATAATGTGTACTGTCTTAATGCGACAACTGGGGAGAAGATCTGGGAATATGCGACCGGGGAAAGTTATTGGGGTGTGTATTCTTCTCCGGCAGTCGCTGATGGAAAAGTCTACGTCGGTGCGGGTGATCACAAGGTGTACTGTTTCGATGCTTTGACTGGAATTAAACTGTGGGATTTTATCACTAACGGTGAAATATGTTCTTCTCCTGCGATTGCCAATGGAAAAGTGTACATTGGGTCACAGGATGGATTTGTGTATTGTTTAAATGCTTCCACAGGAGCAGAAATCTGGGCGCAAGTCACCGGTTATTTGAGTACTTCTTCACCATCTGTTGTAAACGGAAGGCTCTATATCGGTTCAGATGAATTGTTCTGCTTGAATGCGGAGACAGGAACAATAATCTGGGATAGACAACCGAGTTGTTTCTTTTCGTCCCCTGCTGTGTATAACAACATGATCTATTTCTGCGATATCGACAATGGGGTGTACTGTTACAGCGCTGATTATGGATGGCCAATCTGGCAATATGAAACTGGGCAAGGGGACATCGGGATGTGGTCTTCTCCCGCGGTTGCCGATGAAAAAGTGTATGTCGGATCACGGGATGGGAAAGTGTACTGTTTGGATGCGAACACTGGAGAAAAGATCTGGGACTATCTGACAGGATACTATCCAATGTTTTCTTCTCCAGCGGTTGCGGTCGGTCGGGTTTACATTGGTGATATGATCGGAAATGTGCACTGTTTTGGGCAAGAAAACAATCCACCCTATAAACCAGTAATCTATGGTCCGCACAATGGAACAACAAATGTTAGTTATACGTTTTACACCGACCCTATTACAGATCCTGAGGGAGACCAACTCTATTGTTTTTGGGACTGGGGCGATGGTAACAATTCAGGGTGGCTTGGCCCTTATCCCTCTGGTCAGCCTATCTACACATCCTATATGTGGACAAAGGCGGGAGTGTATTATATTTTATTGAAACTCAAAGATGATGGCGGATGGGAAAGCAACTGGTCTGAACCACACGTAATAACAATTGTTGAGAATCAACCACCAGAGAAACCAATCATCAATGGCCCGGCTATCGGAAGAGTAGGAGTGGCATATAACTTCACCGTCGTTATGTGTGATCCAGATGCAGATCAATTCTATTACCTATGGGATTGGGGTGATGGATATTCTACCGGATGGATCGGTCCCTATGATTCAGGAGAAGTAGTCACTATATCTCATACCTGGAATAAGTCAGGTACCTATCAGATTCATGTGAAAGCGAAAAATCCTTATGGCGAACAGAGCAATTCAGATCCATTTGACATACAGATTGTAGAACTGAAAAAATCTTTCATTATCGGGTCATTTAACAATCGGAGTGAAACAGAAGACCTTATTATCATTTACACAAATTTCTTAATAATCTTTCCCTCAGATTCTCTCGTATATTCAAGGGTAACGATCGTAATCGCTAAGAATTATCGTTTTGGATTCTTCATTTCATCCATTTTTGGTGGTATCTTTGAAGCAACACTACTTTTTGAAAATCCCCCACCTCTTTTTTATATATGAGTCCTCAGAATCTACTTTTTTATCGAGAATTATTTGCACTATACAGGAAAATGGTAAATAAAATCATAGGAAACAATATTTATATACTTACTTAACTTTATTTTAGGAGCGGAGGTATAATTTATGAAAAATAAAAAAATGGACAGTCGTATTGTAATTGTTTTTATCTTCATTGTACTTTTTTCACTAGTATCCTCATTTCCCGGAAGCGAAATTCCTCAACAAAAAGAGAGTAATGCAATCAATAGAACTGTTACCTTTGTTGAGAAATCAACAGGACTTGAAGTCCCAGCAAAAGACGGAGGTAATACCGAACTTGAACTTGCTGATATGAACAATGATGGAAATTTAGATCTTATCTGCGTTGGTGATCATGGGTCTCCATATATCAATAGCCCTCAACATGGAATCATGGTGTGGTTAGGCGACGGTGAGGGCACCTGGTCCGTTCATCAAGTCGGAGATTTCGGGTACGGTGGTATCGAAGCAGGAGATCTCAACTTGGATGGGAATCTTGATGTTGTGTGGGGAATCCATCATAACTACGGGCCAACTGGATTTGGTGATACATTAATTGGTGCCGCGTTAGGAGATGGGACTGGTACAAATTGGATTCCATGGGCTACAGGGCTCGGCACAGGTGGCGAAGACTATGGAATGTTTGAATGTGGTCTTGCTGATTTTGATTGTAATGGCCTTCTTGATCTTATTTCTCAATCGTTTGGGTGCTGCAATGGGTATCATCTGTATGAAAACCACGGGGATGGAAGCTGGGTACAGGTATGGTCATTACCAGGAGGAAATAACAATAATAACCTAGAAACCGCTGACATCAATGCTGACGGATACCCTGATTTTGCTGGGAACCGTGAGGGAACACATGTTTTTCTTGGAGATGGTACATTTAATTTTACTATGAGCCAAAACGGTCTACCAACGGCAAGTTGGAATGGTCTTGATTGTGGAGATATGAACAATGATGGTCGAGACGATATAGTCGTTGGGAGTAGCTCAACCGGCGTTAGATGTTATATCTATGATTCACAAAATAACGACTGGGACTCAGCCTCCAGCGGTCTCCCAACTTCTGGTGCGTATTATCCACAATTTGGTGATATAGACGGTGATGGACTTCTCGACATCGTTGCCTATGTGGGTCCAACAGGGTATGCCTATCTCGGTGATGGAAACGGAAATTGGATCCTTGACGGGACGTTTTCAATGCCAACTTCTGGGTATTACTCTGCATTTGTTGTTGATGGTGATTTTGACCATGATGGTCGTGAAGATGTTGTCATACAAGCTGAGCAAGGTAGTGGATATACCTATGTAAATAAATTGAAGGCTTTTTCTCCATGGTCTGAACCAACTGAACTGACTGCGCTGATACAGACACCTCATGGAGGTGAAACGTTTAGAAGCGGATCTATTCGGAACATCCGCTGGCTTTCCGGTGTTCCATCTTCGCAGGGTGATTCCACCGTCGATATCCAGATCTCTCTTAATGGGGTCGCTGGTCCATGGGAAACCATTGCCTTAGATATTCCAAACAATGGATGGTACCAATGGTTAGTTAACACAGGTGGCTCTGATTCGTGTCGAATGAAAATAACTGTGACGACATCCTCATCAAGTGTTTCTACGATATCTGCATCTGATTTTACTGTTTTAGGATTTGATGTGGATGCACATGGTCCTTATCAAGGATCAATTGGGGAAATTCTTCAATTTACAGGGACTGCGGAAAATGGGAACCCACCGTATGATTATCATTGGGATTTCGGTGATGGAAATACTTCTCTTGAGCAAAACCCAACACATAGTTATAATCATGAGGGGAACTACACCGTTGTTTTATCGGTCACTGATGCAGATGATATCATCATTAGTGATACGACCTGGGCGTTGATTACCGGAGACAATACTCCTCCGAGTAATCCTGAAATAAATGGTTCAACTCAAGGAAAACCTCGCGTTGAATATAATTATACTGTTGTTTCGACAGACCTTGATGGGGACGATGTGTACTATTTCGTTGATTGGGGCGATGAAACAAACAGTGGATGGATAGGGCCGTATGATTCAGGCAAAGAGATAATTCAGTCACATACATGGTCCAAAAAAGGAACGTACACGATTCGGTGTAAAGCCAAAGACGTCTCTGGCGCGGAGAGCGACTGGTCCACCCTTGAGGTTATCATGCCCCGTAGTTATGGGTATACGAATCATCCGGTACTCAACTGGCTACTTGAACGATTACCCTGGGTTATTAAGATTTTTACGAATATAATACCTAATTTCTTTATGACATTATCATAGAAAACAAGTTTTATCTATGCGATATACTGTTCTCGGCAAAGTCAACCATGATGGGGGGTAACGACACTATCACCCCTGCTGGTATTATTAACTTTAGCTCCTGGGATGGATTTACATATTTTTATGAACAAATGTTGCCCAGAAAGTGTTTGATTGTAAAGATATTTAAATAACGAGATGATATATGGTATGGGATTAGTATGGGATGGGACAAAATATTCAACTGCGAGCGATGCGGGAAGAAACTGTGGACATCTTATCGTAAATTACAGGATGGCAAGATTGTTTGTAATGATTGCTATACATTTCATTTAATGCAAATTTTAGATAGAATAAATGACAATAAAGCGTATGAGATTGTATACAATTTTGTTGAGAAATATCAAGGTAATTTTCCTAATGACCTGATAGAAGAGCTAGCTCGATTACTTGGAATAAAATACAAAATTACTATTGATGCCATGACCTTGCGTGAAGTTTTAAATATTATACGGACTAAATTTGAACAAGAAAATAATCTAATAAAGCTGGCGAAACTTGAACGTGATTTGAAACGAGACACAACGCAAGATTTCTTTTGCGAAGTCTGTAATATTAAACTGCCAAAACCAGAATATGAGTATTCCATCGCTAATTTTGGAAAACCGCTCTGCCTCCATCACCAGCGTGAAAAACGGGCGTCACCCCATGCGTTGAAATTGTATGAATGCTTAAAAAAACGAGGTGTATTCTGCGAGCTTGAAGCATATAATAGTACAAAACAT
>Ga0315274_10013402_pt1 | contig 11671 bp, 12 predicted proteins | sample YL17G02_20_MG_FD_203700 | JGI IMG/M metagenome (GOLD analysis project Ga0315274, IMG submission 203700) | Sediment microbial communities from Yellowstone Lake, YNP, Wyoming, USA - YL17G02_20 | ecosystem: Environmental > Aquatic > Freshwater > Lake > Sediment | place: USA: Wyoming | collected...
TGAGGAAAAACTGCAGGATCGGCAGTCACAGTGTGATTATGCCGGGCGTCACTATAGGCGAGGATTCCGTTGTCGGTGCCTTCAGTTTTGTTAACAAAGACATTCCCGCAAACGCTGTGGCTTTCGGTGTTCCCGCGAGGTTTGCGAAGGATCTGAAGCCTCAAAGGAGGAAAAAACATTGAAAATTCCTTTGTTCAAAATCTACTGGGACGAGGATGATGTCCGCGCGGTCAATGAAGTAATCAGAAGCGGAATGTACTGGACTACAGGGCCTAAGAGCAAAGAATTCGAAAGAATGATTGCGGAATACCTTGGAAGGAAATATGCTGTAGCCTTTAATTCTGGCACCAGCGCTTTGCACGCTGCCGTTTTGGCGCATCGCATCAAAGGTGGAGAGGTGATCGTTCCTTCGTTCACGTTCATAGCAACATCAAACGCCCTTCTAATGGCTGGCGTAAAACCGGTTTTTGCAGATATAGAAGAGAAAACCTTTGGCCTAGACCCTAGAAGCGTCGAAGTGGCAATAACAAAGAAGACCAAGGCGATAATCCCCGTTCATTACGGTGGTTCTCCATGTATGATACGCGAGCTAAGGGACGTTGCTGAAGATCATAAGGTCCTTCTCATTGAGGATGCCGCTGAATCCTTCGGCGCCAAAATCGGAAAAGAGAAAGTCGGAAATTTCGGCGATTCGGCGATGATCAGCTTTTGTCAAAACAAAGTGATCACAACCGGTGAAGGCGGCGCGGTTGTAACTGATTCGCAAGATGTCTACGAACGCCTCAGACTGGTGCGGTCGCACGGCAGACTGGAGAGCATGGACTATTTCTCAACTTGGAAAAAGATGGACTATGTGACGCTTGGATACAACTATCGAATGTCCGATATCACGGCAGCTTTGGGCATTTCACAGCTAAAGAAAATTGACAAGCTTGTTCAGATGAGGAGAAGGAAAGCCTCACGACTAACGGCGGCTCTCGGAAGAGTAAGAGGCGTTGTTCCGCCTCGACCTCCTGAATGCTACTATCACATCTATCAGATGTATACCTTGAGGATGAAGGAGGGAAGAGAGGCAAGGGACAAGTTGGCAAACTACCTTGGAGAAAACGGAATATCAGCCAAAGTGTACTTCTACCCTGTTCACTCGACTCATTTCTACAGGAATGTTTTGAAGTACCATTGCAGGCTTCCGGTGACGGACGAGGTTTCCCAGCAAGTTTTAAGTCTCCCAATCTATCCATCAATGACCACGAAAGAGATTGACTTCGTAGTTGATGAGATCAAATCGTTTGAGAAGGTTGGCAAGAAATGAAGCAGACTGGTTTGAATAAAGTGTTCAAAGGCAAGAGCATTCTGGTGACAGGTGGAACAGGGTCGATTGGAAGCGAGCTCGTTAGGAGGCTTCTGACCCATGAACCTTCAGTGATCAGGGTCTTTAGTAATGATGAGAATGCGCAGTTCGAGATGGAGCAGGAACTCAAAGATTTCAGTGGCTGCCTTCGATTTCTAGTTGGTGACGTTAGGGACAAAGAGAGGCTTCAAAGAGCTGCAAAGAACATCGAAATTGTTTTTCACGCGGCAGCGTTGAAGCACGTTCCGCTTTGCGAATACAACCCGTTTGAAGCCATAAAAACAAACGTGATTGGGACACAGAATCTTTTGGAAGTGGCTATTGATGAAGGCGTCGAGAAGGTTATAACGATCAGCACTGACAAGGCTGTTAACCCTGTTAATGTGATGGGCGCCACGAAGTTGTTGGCTGAACGGCTTACGATAGCCGCCAACTATTATCGAGGACTGAAGAAAACCCTGTTTTCATGTGTCAGGTTCGGAAACGTCTTGGCTTCAAGGGGGTCGGTTGTTCAGACGTTTGAGAAGCAGATTCGAAATTGTGGTCCAGTGACCTTGACCGATCCCGCGATGGTGAGGTTTGTCATGAGCATGGACAGAGCTGTTGACTTGGTGTTGAAGGCTGCCCAAATCGCCAAGGGTGAGGAAATATTCATTTTCAAGATGCCTGCTCTTCGAATAACCGATTTGGCTGAGGTCATGGTCAAGAAGATCGCGCCAGCTTGCGGCTATAAGCCTGAAGACGTCGGAACGCGATTTATCGGGAAGCGAAAGGGAGAGAAGCTTTACGAGGAACTGATGACCGAGGAAGAGGCGTTCAACGCTTATGAGACTGAAGACATGCTGTTGGTTCTTCCTCAGAATCCACAGACGGTTCCAAACCCAAAAAACGGTTTTAAGAAAATTGCTTTCAGAAGGTACACGTCAAAAGACACGACGCTGTTGACAAAGAAGCAGATAAGGGATTTGTTGGACTCAATAATGAAGTAGGACTTTTTGCTTCAGCTTTTTCATCTCTGAACAGTCAACTTGAGAATGTTTGCGAGAGAAAAGAAATGAGGTGAAAGCAAGTGCAGAAAGAAAAGGCCAAGAGAGCAGTAGTCGTTACCGCGACGCAGGTCCACTTTCGAGTGGTCAAGCCTGTTGTCGATGAACTGATGAGAAGGGGGTGGCAGGTTTCTGTTCTCCACTTCGAAAGCCTTTGGGAAAGGATTGAAAGCTTTCTGCTCAAAAGAAGAAAACGCTCCGTCGCCTCATTCTATGCAGAAACCACGCGCAAGACCGAGGGCAAAACGAGTCGCTACGTAGCAAACGTTTTGGCAAAGATCATTTTGTATTTGACGAAGTTGTCTGGCCTTTCCAAACCAAATATACTGCTGGTCTTGAGTGAAGGCATAATGCCAACTAAGGTGGCCGTTGCGGTGGCTAAGCAGTCGGGCATTCCTACGCTGCTTCTGCTTCAACTCGGAATGTTGGGAAAAAACTATGAGTGTCCAACGTTTCTTGCTGATAAGATCTCTGTTCCTGGAGATTTTATCAAGGATTTGGTCATCAATTGTGGAGTCGCTGAGGAAAGAATCGTTGTCACCGGAAGACCCACTTATGATGCGCTGATTCGTGCGGAAGAAAAGTTTGACAAAGCTGGGATATGCAGGAAACTGGGTCTGGATCCTTCAAAGAAGATTCTGGTGTACTGCACTGAGAATCTTCCGTTAACGGAAACGCAGAGGATGGCCTACGCAATATGCAATGCCGTGAAGGATTTTCTTGATGTTCAGTTTGTCATCAAAGTTCATCCTTCCGAGCTTTCTCTCTCATTATACGACACTGTGCTGAAACAAGTCGGGATTAGGGCTCTTGTCACGAAGGAGGCCAATATTTACGAGATTTTATACGTTTGTGATCTTATGATGACCGGTTACTCAACGACTGCACTCGACGCAATGATTTTGGACAAGTCTGTGATTACGGTGAACTTGACTGGACTGAGGGATCCTATTCCATTTGCGGAAAGTGGTGCGGCGATAGGTGTCTACAGTGAAGAGGATCTCAAGCAAGCTATCAAGAACGGATTGTACAATGATTCCGCGAAAGAAAGGCTTCGCAGAGACAGAGAAAAATTCGTTTACGAGCAAACTTATCTCAGTGACGGGAAGGCAACTGAGAGAATTGTTAATCTTACGGAAAAGATGACTGCGAACCTCCGCATGAAGGTTTGACAACTTGTTTTTAAATGTGTGAAGATATAGCATGGTGATCTAACATTCGGCTTAGGAGAGTATTATTTGAATCGAGTCATCATCATCGGCGGGGGAAAAATCGGAAGCAGACACCTGCAATCCTTGGCGAAGAGCAGATTACCTCTCTCAATAACCGTCGTCGACCCTGATGCTCAAGCGCTGGAGATCTCTGAGAAGCGCTTTGAGGAAGGCTTGGCTCGAAAAAGAATGGAGAGACCCAAGTACTGTCGAAATCTTGACAATGTAGACGCTGAATATGACGTTGCTATTGTTGCCACCAATTCAGATGTTCGACGAAGCGTGATCGAGGAACTTCTGAGCAGGAGCAGAGTGAAATATCTGATAATTGAGAAAGTTGCCTCTCAAAACTCAGATGACTTTGAAAGTGTGATTAAACTTTTGAAGTTGAAGAAGGTCAAAGCATGGGTGAACCTCCCGCGGAGGGTCATTCCTTTCTATCAGAGTTTGAAGACAACAGTGAAGCCACATGATCAAGTGTACTGCACAGTTCAAGGCGGTGAATGGGGTCTCGCCTGCAATGCAATACATTTTGTAGACTGCTTGTGTTATCTGATCGAGGAGACAGATTATGAAGTGACTTGCCATCATTTGGACAAAGAATTGAAGGATAGCAAACGTACCGGTTTTGTGGAGTTAACCGGTTCTCTTCATTTCCATTTCAGGAACGGAAGCGGATTGAACTTGATCTCTCAAAACGGCACGGACGCTCCGCCGTTGACGATGATACAAACCAAATCGGCTCAGTATATTGTGCAAGAAGAGACGGGTGTCGGGTGGACGTTGAAAAAAGAAACAGGTTGGAAATGGGAAAAAGTCAAGTTCAAATGGCCCTATCAGAGCGAATTAACCCATAAAATAGTCGAAGAGATTATTTCAACAGGGAGATGTGGTTTGCCATCGCTTGAAGAATCCTACTTGATACACAAACCACTACTAAAGTCACTCCTAGATCATCTTGAAAGGGTCACAGGGAAGAAATATTCGTCATGTCCAATCACATGATGGATCAAACAGAGTTTTGAGGAATCCGTAATGGATGAAATATGGCTAGTCGGTGCAGGCTATATGGCAAAGGAGTACGCCAAAGTTTTGGTCGGTCTCAAAAGTCAATTCGCAGTAATCGGGAGAGGAAAGGACACGGCAGCCGAGTTTGAGCGAACGATGAAAATTCCCGTCACAACAGGTGGCATCGCCAAATACATGGAATCAAATCGTTCCCGGCCGAAGTGTGCTGTTGTTGCAGTAGACGTTCAGTACCTGTTTGAAACAGCCCGCAGTCTTTTGAATTCTGGCGTCAGGGAGATATTGCTTGAGAAACCAGGTTCACTAACGATTAAGGACATAACTGAATTGCATAGACTGGCTTCAGAAAAGAAAGCAAGGGTCTTTGTTGCTTACAATCGGAGGTTCTATGCCTCAGTCTTGAAGGCAAAGGAGATCATCGAAGAAGATGGTGGATGTCCCTCTTTCATTTTTGAGTTCACCGAGTGGAGCCATCAGGTCAAGGACTCGAATAAGTCTCCAGAAGAGAAAGCGAAATGGTTTGTCGCAAACTCCACACACGTTGTCGACCTGGCCTTTTACTTGGGAGGGCCTCCAAAAACAATCGAATGTTTTTCGTCAGGCGGGTTGGACTGGCATCCGTCTGCATCGATCTTTTCAGGCTCTGGGATTTCAGATTCGGGAGCTCTGTTCTCTTATTGCGCTAATTGGGAGGCTCCTGGCAGGTGGGGCGTCGAAGTCCTGACAAGAAAGCATAGGTTGATCTTGAGACCGTTGGAAGAGCTGCAGGTACAAAAGCTTGGGTCGCTTGAGGCGAAAAGGATGGTTCTGGACGACGAATTGGATAGATCGTACAAGCCTGGTCTGTATAAAGAGACAACGTCGTTCTTGAACGGTGTTTTCGGTAACCTGAAGCCTCTGGCCGATCAGGTCAGAGACATGAAATTGTACTATAAAATGGCCAATTACAGGTCATAGACTTCGTGTTTTGCAGAAACAGCGACAAAAAGATACGCTCTTATTTTTGAGCGTTGCGGGAACTCTTCAGCTTGATGCTTGCTCGCTTTTTGAATCGTTTCCAGTATTCTTCTTGGACTCCCCTGTTTATTTCCGGTAGTGCAGGTTCTTTGTCGAATAGTCCCAGTATTTCTTTGAGACTGAACACTTTGCCAGGTACGTAGAGTCTGTCGAAGACTTTCTTTACAACCTCGAGGTCTTCTGGATAGTCGAGGGTGATTCGGATTTCAGGTTTCTTCAAGTTCTCGTCTTCAGGTTCGAGGTACTTCACTTTGAACAGTCCCGTATCGGTGAAGTATGCTCCCCACCCCGTTTCGGTGTTGAGCGTGTCCTTTATCTCACAGACTTTTTTCAGGGCGTCGACTTTGAGGCCGATGGGCGTTGCCCCCAATGGCAGGTTGTTCCATTTGATGAAGCTGGCGCCTGTTTCCAAGTAGCTTTGAACGGTTTTGTCCATTAATTCCGGGTCGCAGAAGACGTCGTCACCGTCGACGTTTACTATGAAGTCAACTTTGAATTTGATGGCGGCGTCGAGGAATCTTTTGAGTATGTCATGTTCGTTTCCTCTGAAACATTCTACCCCGTTCTTTCTGGCTATTTTCTCAAAGATTCTGTCTTCTGGTTTGGTGGTTGTGCATAGGGCTATCATGTTTGGCAGTTTTGCGGCTTTTGCTCGGTCGATGAGGTGTTCTATGAGGGTTTTTTCTTTGACTTCGATCAAGGGTTTTTTTGGCAGTCTGCTTGATCCGAGTCGCACAGGTATGAACACTGCTGTCTTGGGTATCTGAATCACCGCAAGTCTAGTATGTGTTGGATTTTATAGTCTTTTTGTGATGTCTTTCTGAAGGTCTTCTGCTATCTGTTTGATTTTTTCAACTTCCTGTTTTATTTCCTCGTCTTCCATCTCTTCTTTTCTTTTCTCGTTTGATTCTAGAATCAATCGCAGAAGCTTTGAATCGTATTTTTCAAGTATCAGCTCCACGTTAGGAATTACGCAATGCCGACCGATGACGTCTGGAAACATGACTGGCCTGTCAAATCTCACTCGGTGTGTGTCAGCTATGAAGTCGACAACCTCTTCAAAACTGGCTCCAAAATACCTCGCGATCCGATGCATCTCTTGAAAACAAGTCACCATCCACGCCCTGTACGTAGTTTCAAAAAGCTTGGCCAGTTCAGTTTCCTTGCAGCTTTTCAATATCTTGGTTTTCAAGCCGAGTTTCTTGAAGTGTCTAGCCGCTGCTTTGCCAGCTTCAGGAGTTGCTCCTCCCACGTACTTTGTCCAGCGTTTGAGTTCCCATTTCATATGCTCAGGGTTTTCATGTACTCCGCGGAACGGTGAATCGGCAACCAGACAATCGCATCTGTCGTCGACGCTCATCGTTGTCCCGGGTGGAATGGTGCTATTTATGATTATTAGAGCCGGTTTGAAGCGTCTAGCATATCCAGCGACGACGTCAACAAACTTGTCCTGGTCTTTGCAGGGCAGACAGACATGCATGATAGCGATTTCGTTGGGGATTGATGTTTGTTTCAGTTCTTTCATTTTCGTCTTATCCAAGTCTACACCGTAGGCTTCGAATTTCCCGCTTTCTTCAAGCAAATTGAATATTGCTGTGCCAACTTCGCCAAGTCCGATGACTAGAACTTTCTCTTTCTGCAACTTTTACCGACTCCAGACCACTTAAAAAATGTGGTTTGTCAAACTATTTAAATTTCCCACGCTTTAGAAGGGTTAAGATGAAGTGGAAGAGGATGCCAAAGCCAAAGATGGGTCAAGGCGTAGTCGTCGGCAAAAATGTTGTCTTCGGCGAAAACGTCGTTGTGTGGAACTACATTGTTATAGGTGACAACACCAAAATTGGGGATGAAACCCGTATAGGGAGTTTCTGCGACATCGGGAAAAACGTGGTCTTAGGCAAGAACTGTAACATTCAGACTCACGTTACCATCTCGAACGGCTGCACTGTTGGTGACAACGTGTTTATTGCTCCGAACAGCACGCTTTTGAATGACAAGTTTCCGGTGAGCGAATGCTTGACTCCGCCAGTAGTAGAAGACGACGCAGTGATCGGGGGATGCGTAGCCATACTGCCGAACGTTAAGGTTGGGAAAGGGGCGGTTGTCGCGGCTGGAAGCGTGGTAACCAAAGATGTTCCAGCAGGAACAGTTGTGAAAGATGTTCCTGCGAAACCCATGATGACAAAGAAAGAGTACGAGGCCAAAAGGAAGATTTTTGTCGAGAAGCATTTGCGGTGAGAAGATGCGAGTCTGGTACGATGCATGCACTGGCAAACACGTTAGGTTTGGCACCGCTATTGCGAGACGTTTGAGGAAGGATGGTCATGAAGTTGTTTTCACGACGCGAGAGCATCCAGACACGTTGGCTTTGGCTAGGCTTTTGGGCGAGAACCCGATCGTCGTTGGCAAGTACAATCCCACATCGCTTTTGAGTCGTCTTGAAGAAAGCGCAAACCGGATGCTTCAATTCTCGAAGATGTTCAAGGATAATCCTCCTGATGTGGCTATTTCGCATCAGTCTGTCGAGTTGTGCAGGGTTGCATTCGGCCTCGGCGTGCCTGTGATAGTGACTGCCGATACGCCTCATGCTGAAGCCGTGAATAGACTCACAGTTCCTTTGTCTAGTGTATTGCTTGTTTCAGAGGCTATTCCTGCAAGCCTGTACAAGAGATACGGTGCGCGCAAGATCGTTCGTTTCAGGGGAGTAGATGAAGTTGCATGGACAGAAAACTTTGATCACGCTCCGACTCTTGGGTTCAAGAGACCTTTGATCGTGGTTAGACAGATAGAGACAAAGGCAGCGTATGGCGTCGGAGAGGAGGACTTCACGGTTGAAGCGGCGCACAAACTCGTGTCTCTCGGCACTGTTGTTTTCTTGGCGCGTTACAGCAAATCCAAGTACAAGAACGTGATCGTGATGAAGGAATTTGTTGACTCCGCCAACCTCGCAGGACATGCCGACTTGGTCGTGAGCGTGGGAGGAACCATCGCTCGAGAAGCTGCTTTGCAGGGCACTCCAAGCATAGTAATATCGCAGTTTGGCAAGATCCACGTTAACGAGTACTTGTCGAAGAAGAAATTTCCGCTGTTTATCGTCAAACCAGCGAGAATTATGGAATATGCGAAGCGCTATTTGGGTAAGCGGTTTGATGTAAAGACGAAGTTTGCTGAACTTGAGAACCCTGTTGACATCATTGCACAAATCATATCAGAGAAACAATTCGCCTGAATCCATGGGGAAAAATTAAAGCCAGACATCGAATCCTTTAATGGAGCGAGGGCCGGTCGTCTAGCTTGGTTAGGACATTGGCTTTACGAGCCAAAGGTCGCCGGTTCAAGTCCGGCTCGGCCCACCAATCAATGCCTTTGCCTGTTGAATCATAGTTGTTCACCGAATTGACGGCTGAGAATTGTGTTATCAAGTGTTTCAAGTGATTTTCAAACGTCTTGCTAAGATTGAAGCCAAGATTACGCGACTTTTCAACCAATTCTTGATCAACATACAGTACAAGATTGTGTTTGTTTGCCAATTGCCTTTGCACCCGGGCGGATGCGAGGGGAAGTTCTCTGTTATAAGTTTGATGCCAAGAATTCTCGTTCGAATGAAGAGCCTGCGCTTGATTGTCTGTCTTATTGTGTATAGGCCATGACTGCTTGAGACATCTAGTTATTCTGCTTCGAATAGGCACCTGAAACCGAGGGGTTTGACAATCTCCTTTCCGCCAAGGTTTACGAGAATTGACTGAACATCTTCTACAAACTCTCCCCACACGAGTCTGTGGTTCCCTAAGAACTCGTCGTAATCCTTGTAAGATTTATGAATCGAAATCATAAAGGAATCAACTCCCATACCTCGACATGCGCCAGACATAATGATGCAAGGCTGTTTCGTCACCCATTCAAATCCCTTTTTCCGAGTCTCACCATACCTTTCTTTCGAAGCGATAACTGATTTAATCTTCACGAACGTGATAGCAAATAGCTCATACCCAAGTTTTTCCCATTTCGGAATGGTTGTGTAGCCGTCAATTAACTCCTTTTCAATAAGAGCTCTCCTCCTAGTCACTGTGGGTTGAGAAACACGCAAGACTTTAGCCAATTCCCTGTCGCTTCTGCGGCTGTTTTTAATAAGCTCCGACAGAAGTCTATAGTCCAAAGACTTCAGCTCTTTCATAACGCATCATTAGTAATGTTTTCTTCCTAGTTCTTATTATTTGCGGAGAATCTTTGATTCGATTGTTGTAAGTCCACTATCTTTTGAAATATCCTTATTATGAAAATCAAATAATAAAAAATGAAAAGAAAAATTGACGTGCACCTAGGGCACACGACGAGGCCTACTTTTTTTGTCAATTTTTGTAAAACCGTTTCGGAGCCCTGAAATTCACTACAATATCAGACGGACGTCCATAGGGCTTAATGTCCAACACGGGAGTACTATCAAGTGCGTCAAGACCTCTCACTCAAAGAGCATTTTCTTCACGTTTAACAAGCTCCACCACGGTCAAACCGATAGGATTCGGACGAACCGGACCCCTGCAAGCAAAAACTCCTACAGGCGGCATCCCTCTTCCGTCTTCACTATAGACTGACTTTCTTTCAGCGTTCGATATTTTGTGCATCCAATAGATGATGAAAACGTGGGAAAACTCTTCAACGCCATCCAGAGCTTTGACGAGATCCTTCTTGAGCACTATCCTTGAAACAAGGCTCTTGTCTCTAACATTCTCATCGGATGATGTTCGTTTAACAAAACCTATAGACCTGATTTCAATTTTCTTTGAAGCTGACAACGTTATCACAACAATAGTATGGGTATCCTGAAGTAAAATAACTGTTTTTTCACGCGCTCAGCGAGCTCTTCGAGCTCCCTAACTACGAACCTCTTTTCAACCTCTTTGTTACGATACTACTATCCAACCCTCATCCATTTGCGCGCAATACAGTTTAGTTTCTGGTGCGTGCAGCAATTCTTTTATTTGTTCAACGTTAGAAGAAAGAAAGGGAGAGAGTCTAGTGGTGCCATCTCGACTGCCAGAGTCGAAACATTTTCAGATAGAACGATTGGCAGATGGTGTCTATGCGGCGATTGCTTCTGAGCAAGGTTATGCAAGCTGTAATGCTGGGATCATCGACATTGGTGATAGAGCCATTCTCTTCGACACGTTCCTCACTCCGGAAGCAGCCAGAGATCTTCTAAATGCCACTGAACAACTGACCTCAAACAAAATCACACATATTATCAACAGTCACGAGCACAACGACCATATTCGCGGCAACCAAGTCTTTGGCTCGGACGTCGATATAATCAGTACTGTATTGACGCGTGAAGCAATTGCACGAAACGAGCCTAAAAGTATCAAATCGGAAAAGAAGACGATTCTTAAGGAAATTAGCGATGCGCAGTCAAAGCTTGATGCTGAAAAAGATCCTAAACGAAGGCGGGAACTTGCTTTCTCGATTTGTGAAATGCAGGGTGCGAGCAGATCGTATTCTGAATTGAGGACAAGACTTCCAAACATCACTTTTGAACATAAGCTAATAATACATGGAACAGAGAGAACAGTTGAGCTTCTCCCTTTTGCTGGTCACACAAAAAGTGACGTCATTCTTTACCTGCCGAAAGAGAAAATTGCGTTTATGAGCGATTTGCTTTTTGTCAATATACATCCTTACCTCGCTAGCGGTTCTCCTGAGCAATGGAAACAGTCACTCGCTGATGTCCAAACATTGGGAGTCCAGGTTGCCGTTCCTGGTCATGGCCGTGTAGGTAAATCCGCAGATCTCTCGGCGATGCTTCAATATATTCAGTCACTCGAGAACATTGTAGTAGATATGATAAAGTCTGGCAAACCTGCGGAGCAAGCATCTTTTGAACCGATCCCCTCACCATTCGACACTTGGCTATGTTTTGAAAACTTTTTCGTCGCCAATCTAAAGTTCCTTTACAAACTTGCAACGTAAAGAAAAGAAACAAAATAGGTCAAGTGCGCTTCGATCGATCAAATCAAGGTAACGCA
>Ga0315274_10013406_pt1 | contig 11670 bp, 15 predicted proteins | sample YL17G02_20_MG_FD_203700 | JGI IMG/M metagenome (GOLD analysis project Ga0315274, IMG submission 203700) | Sediment microbial communities from Yellowstone Lake, YNP, Wyoming, USA - YL17G02_20 | ecosystem: Environmental > Aquatic > Freshwater > Lake > Sediment | place: USA: Wyoming | collected...
GAATGGCGATTGGGACGCGTTTCAGCGTTACCGCAGCAAGACCGCCACGCGGCAACTGTATCCCTATCGTCCCTTTGTGCGTCGTCTATACAGGAAAACAGGGTAGCGGGCGGCAAGTTACGCCCAAATGCTTTTCAGTTCTTGTGAGCTTGTAGCACAGATTCTCAACGGACCACCGACAACTGTCTGTCAACCGCGGGGTACGCCGAGGACCTCGGCGCGGCCCCTCAGCCACAGAGAGCACGGAAAACACAGAGGTTTGCCGGGCAGAACTCAGCCCATGCGGACTTCTACAGGATACGGCTCTTTCCAGAAAAATGCGGATAAGCAGAATGGTGCGCACTGCTCCCCACCGAATTGAGTATGGCATCGCAGGAATTTCCTGCGGGGAATTCTGGATTTCCGGGCGTTCTCCACCTTGCGGAAGCTGGACAACGGCCTTACAATGATACCGTCTTGTTGTGTTTGGGACAGGTATGTGTGACCGGTAATGCAGACGACCCTTGGATTCATGGAAGAACTGTTAGCACCTGAAGACTTGCGCCATAACAAGTTGAGGGATGCGGACCGCGCGTTCCACGCCTGGTATCGTTTCGTTCTGTCGTATCCGCCCCATCTTGTGAGGACCTATTTCTCGCGCTTCGGACTGACCCAGGGTCATCTCGTTCTGGACCCGTTCTGCGGGACGGGCACAACGCTTGTAGAGGCAAAGAAGAACAGCATCAGAGCCTACGGCATTGAGGCTCACCCGATGGCATGCTTTGCATCACGGGTCAAGACAGACTGGTCCGTCGAACCCCAGCGACTTGTGGAACATGCAAGCGAGGTTGTTCAACGCGCTCGCCGGGCGTTGAATGAATGGAATGGCAAGCGAAGAACCCTGCCTGCCGAGGAGGAGAATCTGCTCCTTACGCATTCCATCAGTCCTGTCCCACTCCACAAGTGTCTCATTCTTCGCGAAGAGATACAGAGGGCCCCCGATTCATCGCTGCGCGACATTGAAATGTTAGCTTTTGCATTCGTTTCGGTATTCGTTGCGAGCAATCTGAAGTTTGGACCTGAAGTTGGCGTGGGGAGCAATAAGAAGACGGATGCGTCTGTCTTCGAGAGTTGGCTAAGCAAAGTCAATGAGATGGCTGCTGACCTCAGGCAGTTTGTGGCTCATGCCTCCATTGCCTCGAAATGCGTACTCGCAGACGCAAGACAGACGCTTGGCGATCTTCCCCCAGGGTCTGTAGATGGAGTAATTACATCCCCGCCATACCCGAATGAGAAGGACTATACACGCACAACGCGCCTCGAGAGTGTCCTCCTGGGCTTCATAAGATCGAAGCACGACTTGCGTTTGCTCAAGAAGAGCCTCCTCCGTTCGAATACACGCAACGTCTATCACACGGATGACGATGACTTGGCCGTGTCGGGCAACGGCAAGATAAACGCAATAGCAGACGAGATCGAACGACGGCGCATTGCATTACAGAAGGATTCAGGATTCGAGCGCCTCTATCACAGGGTCACAAAGCTCTACTTTGGTGGGATGAAACGCCACCTTGAGCAAGTGAAGCACGCGCTCAGGCCCGGAGCCAAATTGGCCTACGTCGTGGGCGACCAGGCTTCTTACCTGCAGGTGCTCATCAGGACGGGCGAGCTTTTGGCCGACATTGCTCACGAGGCGGGATACGAGGTCCTCTCCTTGGACCTGTTCAGAACACGTCTTTCAACCACCACGGGCCACCAGTTGCGCGAGGAGGTCCTTGTACTCGAATGGCCTGGAGAAAAGAGAATGGCGAAGAAAAACGATCGCAGCCGGTACGACCAGCTTATTGAACGAGTCTTCTTCAACAACTACACCGAAGGTGCCAGCGAAGTGCGCTTTGAACGAGAGGAGTTTGTCGCAATTGCTGAGGAACTCAGCATGAGACTCCCAAAGAACCTTGGTGACATCATATATTCTTATCGATATAGAAATAAGCTTCCGCCGCGTATAAGGGAGTTGTTGCGTCCGGATCAAGAGTGGTTGATCCGATCTGAGGGACGTGCAAAATATATCTTCGCGAAAAGCACGTTCCATGCGATTGCGCCCAATCCCAGACTCTCGCGGATTAAGGTGCTTGATTCCACCCCCGAAATGATTCGGCGCTATGCCTTGAGCGATGAGCAGGCACTTCTTGCAATCCTGCGATACAATCGCCTGATCGACATTTTCACCGGAGTCACATGTTACTCGTTGCAGAGCCACCTTCGGACATTCGTGGAGGCCATAGGCCAGGTTGAGACCGACGAGATCTACATAGGCGTCAATAAATCCGGCGAGCAGTTCATCTTCCCCATCCAGGCCAAAGGCGTCCGGGAACGGATAGGGATTGTCCAGCTCGAACAGGATTTTGCTCTCTGTGAGTCAAGGTTTCCGACCCTGACGTGTCGCCCGATAGCAGCACAGTTTGTCGAGGATGACTTGATCGCTCTCTTCGAGTTTGAGCGGTCGGAAGGTACGATATCCATAAAAGACGAGAAGCACTACCGACTTGTCCCCAACGATGACCTAAGTGACGAGGAGATCAAGGCGTATCGTTCATAAAAATACCGCGGGGCGACATTGGAGGAACTACGGCTGTCGCCGAAGGCGTATTGGGCCTGACACAAGCGAGGGGAGGATATCTGGGGATATGACACTCAATCCAAAGCCGGAATAGGTGAGGTGCCCCGGAATCCCCGGCGTGCGTTTGCCGTCTCATACGGACTGTATGATCATCGTTCGCATGCGGAGCAAGGAGAATCCACCATGGACATCACACTGATCTTCTTGATTGCCTCGGCCTGCTTATGTGTTGCGCTTGCCGTATTCGCCGACCCGCTGTTCGACGGGAGCAATGAGATGACCCGGAAGCTGGGATTTCACAGATTGGCGGACTTCCGCAACCGCGTGAGAAAGCCGTTGGTGCCCGTTGCGCGGATCGTGCTGGTCCTTACGGCCATCCTCATCATTGTCCTCACCCTGAGGCTCACAAGATGAACGGCGACAAGGGGGCGCCCATCTTTCTCCGGAGTTGGCTTGCCGATTTCGTTCCATCGAGGCGATACATCCGGCGCTGGAGTGGTCAAGCGTGGACGGGCGGAACGGGTTGGCCGTGCAGGCACTTGCCCGGCAGGCAGACAACCAGCGGCCAACGACGGACAACCGGCAACGGAAAGCTGTAGGAATGGTTTTGCGTGTTAGGGCCTGGGGCGGTAGGATAGGCGGCGGAATCTGCGGCTTTATCTGTATCGACGTGTGAGAGCCAACGGGGACTCGGCCGGGCCGGACAACTGTGGGAAAGGAGTGGGCATGGCAAAGGGAATTGTGATCTACTACTCGCGGAGCGGCAATACGAAGGAGATGGGCGAGACGATTGCCAAGGCGATGAACGACGCCGGACTCAAGACGGAGTGCCAGCCGGTGGACAAGGTCAAGGCGGACGATCTGCCGGGTTATGACGCCGTCGTGATCGGATCGCCCTGCTACTACGGGCAGATGGCGGCGCCGGTGAAGCAGTTGATCGACGATCTGGTCAGCCAGCACGGGCAATTGAACGGCAAGGTCGGGGCGGCCTTCTCCAGCTCGGCCAATATCGGCGGCGGCAGCGAAACGACGGTCGTGGGCATTATCGAGGCCATGCTGATCGCGGGCATGGTGGTCCAGGGCGACCCGCAGGGGGCCCATTACGGCCCGCTTTCCATCGGCCGGCCCGACGAAAAAGTCAAGCAGCAGTGTACTCGCCGGGGCCAACGCGTGGCCGAGCTGACCAAGCGGCTGTTCCCATAGGAACCATCGCCAGCCGACGATTGACCCCGCCACCCGGCGGGGGTGGTCAGGCCCTCGGCAAACGTATTTGGCGGGATGCGTTTTTGCTTCAAAAATTGCATTTTTCTTTGACAACGGCCGGCGGGCCGGGTAGATTCACGCCAACTTTGACCTAAGATATGGAGGTCTACGTACATGCAAGAATACGAAGATTTGAAACGATTGGTCGCGGAGATCGAGGCGGACATCAATAAGGCCCTCGGTGGAAACAAGGCCGCCGGCACTCGCGTTCGCAAGCAGATGCAGAAGATCAAGCAGGCTGCCCAGATTGTCCGCAACCGGGTCCTCGAGATCCGGTCTACCGAATAGGCCGATACGACTCTCGACAAGTCGCCGCAGAACCGTAAGGACGGAAAACGCAAGACGGATAACGGCAGGAGTCTCCGTCCCCGGCCTTCTATGCTTCTCCTTTTGTCCGTTATCCTCCGCGAGGAGGTTGCCGATGGCACCGCCGCTATTGTTTGACCTGTCAGAAATCGATCTGAAGGGCACGCCCGTTTTCGATAAGGACACGATCTGTCGGACCAACCCCCAGCAGTTCGAGATGCAGCAGCTCGACGGCATCCTCTGGTACGACAAGGACAAGGCGTGCGTCCTGGGCTACAAGGACGTTACGAAACATGAGTTCTGGGTGCGCGGACACATTCCGGGCCGGCCGCTGATGCCGGGCGTCATCCAGATCGAGGCGGCCGCCCAGTTGCTCAGCTTCTTTGTCAAGCACGTGTACGAGGAGGAAGGCTTCGTCGGCTTCGGCGGGATCGAACGGGCGAAATTCCGGGCCGCCATCGAGCCCGGATGCCGGCTCTACCTGCTTGGCCACATCACGGAGGCAAGGCGGGGCAGAAAATACGCATGCGACGTCCAGGGGGTTGTCGCAGAGACCCTCGCCTTCGAGGCCACCATAGTCGGCATGCGTGTCTGAGTATTCACTATTTGGCACGCCATAGAATGCCAAATGCTAAGCCGTAAATGACAAATAGTGGCCGCCTCCCGTGCCTCAGTAGGAGCCGTCCCGATGCCCGCGTGCATAAACGCCGGGCGCCGGCGATTCTGAGACGAGACGAAGCTGTGACTTGAGACACGGCACCCGGCCCGCCGTCCGGGCCAATGGAGGGAGGGAGTAACGGAGGACATGGCCTGTAGCTGGACGGCGCATTAGCGAGACACCTCTATTCTACCATGATCGCCGCGTCGCGACAAGAACCCGGCAGTGATTTTGTAGGGCCAGCGGTGCCCGGAAATGAAGGAAGCTCCCGCAAGCGATTGGAGGTGAGTCAGTAGAGCTTGCGGGAGCTCAGAGTCACAAAGGGCTGCCCCGCGAAGGCAGCAGCCCTTCAAGGCGATTCTGTTCGCCAAGTGTTCGTTATGTCGTCCTGCGTCTCAGCCGCAAGCCAGAGTACAGAAGGCCGACGATGCCGAGCAAAACTGCGCCGGGAGCTGGGACAGGTACGACATAGAAGGTGCTAAAGGCAGGCTCGAAAGCGTGGATTACCCTCCTCGCGTCAAAGACCTCGTGGCTGAGACCGATCACGTACGAACCGACGCCACACGTTTTCGTGAGGTGGAGCACGTCTGGACCGACTTCGACCGAGTGAGACACCCACTCCCCCTCCTCGCCGTCAGGAGCGTTCGCGACGTACTCCTTCGTCGTCCACGGGGGCAGCTCCTGGTCGTCGAACCAAAACTCGACGCGGTGGAACAGTGTCCCACCAGTGGACTTACCCGTGAACGGCCACAGATCAAGACTGGCGCGTGCCTTGTAGGATATCAACGTCTCCCCTAGCGCGGTGATGTCGATCGTCGCGTATTCGTTGGGCACCGTGAAGATCATTGTGTCCGCCGGGAAGAGCACTTTGGCGTATTCCGTGACGGAGCTCAACGGGACGACGATGTCCGCTCCCGCAGGAACTGCGATGAGTAGAACCGTCAGCAAGCCAAGAGTGATTGTGAAGTATAGGGACAACGGTTGTTCAGACATATGCAGGTCGTTATAGCGATGCGGACAGAGCTTTTGCCTTCTCATTATCCTTCCTCCTTACCCTAGGGCGGCTTTCAGCCGCCACCAAAAAGATGTACGAATTTGTGGCAGAAGTGCCTGACAAAGACTCTACAGTAGACGGACACTTCCCGTATGACCTTTGCCGGCCAACGGTGCCGACCGCCTAACCTATAAATATACCGCCATTCCCCCGGGGAAGTCAAGCACAAAACGGATGGATTGTTTGGGAACTGTGGGTTACCAGGATGTCGGGAACGTATCTATTGTGCTAACTACGCGCTTTTGCAGGGGTCACCCTCATCTCCGAGCGAAAAACAGGCATGGGGCAAGAAAGGCACGAGGATTCGGCCCTGCGGATCGACGGCTGGCCGAAGCTGCTGGCTTCCCATTGTGGCAGATTCATGGTATAATGACAATATGAACAGCGAATCAGATGTCAGCCAAGGGTGGCTTGGGCCGCAGCCAGCGGCCGCTGGCCGACGCTGCCGGAGCATATCAAGGCGGCGGTCTTGGCGCTGGTCCGAAGCGCGTCTGAGAAGGAGCAGTCCGCATGAACAATCTCGAACGGAGAATCGAACGAGCCGAACAGGCCCTCAGCATGGATGTGGAGCCGATCATCCACGAGATTGTCCACTTCGGCGGCGACCTGCCTCCGGATGAACAACGCGGCAATGTGACTATGCGCCACGTGGCCTATGAGAACGTTCGGGCGAGGCTGGAAGGACGGGCCTGGCATGAGCATTGAAAGCAGGCTGAAACGGGTCGAAGAGCAGTTGGAGCCGGAAAAGGGGCCGTGGCTTCGATGGCCAAACCCTGATGGCACGGTCACTGAGGTGCCCGGCTGCCGGAGCTTGAATGACCCGCAGATTGCGTTAGCGGTCGCGGGGCTGACAGACGATGACGACAGAATCCGACACAATCCGACAGAATGACAGGGAATCGACGCTGACGGCCCGGCAGGTGAAGTTCCTGCCCGTGCTGCTGGCGAGTCCCACGTACACGCAAGCCTGCCAGGCGGGCCGGGTGAGCCGAGACACGCTTTATGAGTGGCTGAGAGATCCCGCCTTCAAGGCCGAGTTGGGCCGCCAGAGGACTGAATTAGCCCGCCCCAGGGCTTCGCCCTGCTCTCTCAGAGCGTCGGCAAGGCCGTAGAGACGCTGGTGGGCCTCCTGGACGGGTCGGACGGCCGATTGAAGCGCCTTTGCGGCCAGAGACATTCTCGACCAGCACGTGAAGTTCAGAGAGCTTGACGACCTCACCCGCCGGATCGAGGCGATTGAGGAACGGCTGGAAACACGCAGGTGAGAAGAGGAGCCCCCACGTGTGGAGGATTGGAAATCCGTGTCACTGCACGCGGGGGCCTCAATCTCGAAAAGGGCTGCGGGGGATACCCGCAGCCCCAAAACTCAAGAGGACTCGCCGACACTTCGTCATAGCGTTCTTCGCCTGCGGAGCCAGCCGACAAGAGCTGCTCCGATGCCTCCCAGCAGCACGGTGCCCGGGGCAGGGACCGCATAACCAATCGTCACCACTTCCGGCGCGACGGACGCACCAATCTCAAAGTCCGCCCAACCGGGACCCCAGGAGTCAAACCGGGCATGGAAAGACTCAATCCAGTTCGACATATCGGCAGGTGTAAGGCCGTCATACACCCCGCTGGCCAGACCGGCTGCCGTAAAGGAAACGATGGTCTCCTTCACCAATCCACCTGTTGCGGAGATGCCCCACTCCGGCGGTAGATACGAGAACCCCGTAGAAAAGTCGCCCAGAGCGACGAGTCCCGTCCCGCCGCCCGCTGTGGCAAATCCGATGGCTTGCCCCAGGAACAGTGTGGCCGCCGCTTCAACCGCGTCGCCCGGATCGCTCGGCCCCGAGTCGGCGCCGTACTCCACGTGCCAGTCCGCGTCGTGCCCGGTCAGCAGGATGTTCCCTGTGATCCCGCTTCCCAGAGGACCGACTCCGCTCATGTTGCCCCCGTTGTTCCAGCCGATGACCAGAAGGTTGTGTGAAGCCAGGTCCGCAGCCGTCACGGGATTACCCGGGTCTCTCAGGTCGTAAGCGATGCCCAGGTCTGCCATCGCCGCCTGGATGACGGCCCCCGGTCCGCCGCCATCGTAGACCAGTGTACTTGCTCCTTGGGCACCGCCGGCGATGACCAGCAGCGCCGTGAGCATCAGAATCGCTTTCTTCATTACCCATTCCTCCAGTATAGTTCATCTCTCGTTCGCTCGGCACGCAATCGCCAGATCCCCGACGTATCCGAACCCCTGTTTGACTTGCAGGACTTCGTCCCGGCAGGGCAGTCCTGTGGCAATACTACGTGGGAATACCTCAGGCATGGGCTCGCAGGTCTGTCAAGCACTACCTCATAGTATGGACTTGGCGTACCGTTTTGTCAAGAGAAAAGACACTTCTCTTGCAGCCAAACCCTCATTTTCTTGCGACAGCTATGGGATCGCGATGTGTCGCGGCATCCCCAAAGCTGCCCTCCAATCGCCTCCTGGTCATAGTGCCGCTTGATCGTGCGTGCGCCTATTGATTGCGTGTGAAGTCGAACTTGTATAGCGTCGGGTCATACTACCGGGTCGATCAAACAGGAGGGGGCCAGATTTCTCCCGGAGAGCTGGCCACGCAATGGTGGATAGGTGCAGACGCCGGGCGCCGGCGATTCTGAGACGAGACGAAGCTGTGACTTGAGACACGGCACCCGGCCCGCCGTCCGGGCCAGCGGAGGGAGAGGAAGCGAGACTATTGTGGCCCGTAGCTGGACGGCGTATAGCGAAACACCTCTATTATACCGTGATCGTCGCGTTCCACCAAGGACTCGGTAGTGATTTCGGGCCCTCCATTCAGCATTCTTCGGTGTAGGCCGCGTGTTCAAAAATATCAAGCGGACGGCTATATTTGCATCGACATTCCGGCCGTGGCATGCGCCTTATATAGGGCTGGGAGTGTGCTGGTCCTCTATCTGGATACATCACCGCCAGGCACTCCCGGCCCTCTGATGAGATTCCACTACTGGAGCATGGCTACAGGGGGCAATCATCGGCCCCGCTTGGCACGTTTCGGCTGTCAGAATCGCCTTGCTCGTGCCGGTGTATGCGGGTAGGATTCAGGCGAGTCCAGAAGCATTGGCAGGATTGAGAGGCACCAACATGGCGGAGAAATTGCCGGTCATTATTGATAACCGGGGGGACAGCACGGTCGTCAACGCTCTACGCCGACTCCTGCCCAATCTCCAGAAATATGAACGGTAACCCCGCGTCCCCAGTACAGAGGAATTGAATGCCAGAGAGCGCTGTCGAGAATTATCTGAAGGACCTCGCAGAGATTTGGCGGACGGGTGGCGGCGTGGCCGAGGAATCATACTACGGCCCGCTGGAGAACCTTCTCAACGAGATCGGTAAGAGGCTGAAACCTCGCGTCCGCTGCGTGGCCCAGCTAAAGAGCATCAGCGCCGGCGAGCCGGACTTCGGACTCTATACCGCGAACCAGTTCCAGCGTGCCGGCGATCCTCACCCACTGGAGGGCCAGAAGCCGGAACGCGGAGTGATCGAGTGCCAACCTGCCCACCTGAATCTCTCGCATGATGCATCATCTGCCCCCAAGAAACGCTATGGGAGTCTTTTGCCTGCGAGAAGGTACTGGGCGCCTTTGGTTCCACAGGGGTTTTGGGGTTGCTTGTGCGTTGGGCGCTGATTACTATGTTGATTAATGGTCAGGGATAAGAACATGGATGGTGGTGGAGCGGCTCACGCCTGCGAATCCGTTTTGCTCGCAGAAGTAGATATTCTATCTTGCATAGACAAGACGCAAAGGGCATTCAGCAGGGCCACCTCACGAGCAGAGCGTTCGGCGATCGGCCAGTTCCTAACGCCTGCTCCGATTGCGAAGTTCATGGCTTCGCTATTCGAGAGAAGTGTTGCCGTCGCGCGTATTCTGGATCCTGGTGCAGGAACCGGATCACTCTTCGCGGCCCTCACAGAACAGTTGATCTCCAAGCCCGACCGTCCCGAGTCTATCGAGATCGTGGCTTATGAGACCGACCAAAACATCGCGCCACATCTGGAGAGAACGATCGAATTGTGCCGGCAGTTGTGTGCTGAGACAGGCGTTGCTTTCCGAGGGACGGTGCGCTATGAGGATTTCATCTCTGCGGCGGTGGCCCAGCTTCATGACAATCTTTTTGCAGCGACACAGGACAACTTCACCCACGTGATCCTCAACCCGCCCTACAAGAAGATCAACGGAGAGACGCAGACACGCAGGACACTAACCGCGGCCGGGATTGAAACCTCAAATCTCTATGCCGCGTTCGTATGGTTGGCCGCTTGTCTCACGCGGCCTGGCGGTGAGATCGCGGCAATCACGCCACGCAGCTTCTGTAACGGACCCTATTTCAGACGCTTCCGCAAAGCCCTTCTGGGGCTTGTCGATCTTCGACACATCCACACGTTCGGATCGAGAAAAGAGGCGTTTGCTGACGATTCGGTATTGCAGGAGAACGTGATCTTTCATGGCATTCGAAACGAGCACCGGGAGGGTGCTGTCAAGATATCTGTATCCAGAGGACTCGGTTTCAGCGATATGCGGGTGAGAGAGGTTCCATTCCAAGAGGTGGTCGTCCCAGGCGACTCCGATGCCTTCATTCATTTGGTCGAGGGGGATGACGGTCGACAGGTAATGGAGTGTATGTCGCGGTTTAGTGCGACCTTGGCCGACCTCGGCTTAGAGGTTTCAACAGGGCGCGTGGTTGATTTCCGCGCCCGCGAATCTCTCCGAAAAGACCCTGAACCAGGAACAGTACCACTCATTTATCCATGCCACTTTGAGGGTGGATTCGTGCACTGGCCACTCAAAGGTGCAAAGAAACCAAACGCAATCACTTCTTCAGACGAGACGGAGGACTTGCTGGTTCCTGGCGGATACTATGTTCTCACGAAGCGATTCACTGCAAAAGAGGAACGGCGGAGGATAGTGGGCGTGATCTACGACCCAACCCGCATTGACGCGCCCTTGGTTGGATTCGAGAATCATCTCAACTATTTCCATTCGAGGGGACGCGGATTGCCCCCGGACTTGGCGCGGGGGCTAGCGGTCTTCCTGAATTCCTCTTTGCTTGACCGGTACTTTCGCTTGTTCAGCGGCCACACCCAGGTGAATGCCACAGACTTGCGCAAGATGCGGTATCCTTCCAGAGAGCAGATGCTGCAGCTTGGCCGGGAAATGAAAACGATTCTGCCGGACCAACAGAAGATTGATGTCGCTTTGGAGAGGGTGTACAGCAAGAATGGGTAAACGTACGAGCGCCGCGACCGCGAAAAGGACTCGAGAGGCCCTTGCAGTCCTCGAAGAATTGGGATTTCCCCGCCAGCAGTTGAATGAGCGGTCTGCCTTGACTCTTTTGTCGCTGTTGGATCTGAAACCGACCGAATCCTGGGCAGATGCGCGTGCCCCATTGATGGGTATCACCCCAATGATGGAGTTCTTCGCCGATCACTACGGCAGACGATACGCTCCAAACACCCGCGAAACCGTCCGTCGGCATACCATTCATCAATTCGTGCAGGCCGGTCTGGTGGTTCCGAATCCGGATAAGCCGTCGAGACCTACGAACAGTCCGAAAGCCGTTTACCAAATCGAGCCTTCCGCATTGAAACTACTCCGCGCATTCGGGACGCTTGAGTGGCCTGTGCGCCTATCAGAGTATCTGGCGTCCGTTGATACCCTCAAACGTCTCTATGCCCGCGAGAGGGAGACGCTGCGGATTCCTGTGACGCTTCAGAATGGAGCCAGCATTCGATTATCACCGGGCGGCCAGAACATCCTC
>Ga0315274_10013407_pt1 | contig 11669 bp, 10 predicted proteins | sample YL17G02_20_MG_FD_203700 | JGI IMG/M metagenome (GOLD analysis project Ga0315274, IMG submission 203700) | Sediment microbial communities from Yellowstone Lake, YNP, Wyoming, USA - YL17G02_20 | ecosystem: Environmental > Aquatic > Freshwater > Lake > Sediment | place: USA: Wyoming | collected...
CCTCCAGCGCGCTCTTGAAGTCGCCATAGTACAGTATCAGTAGCTCGCAGAGATAGCCGGAGAAGCCGTGGGTCTTCTGGTCAGCGCCATATAGTCTCGTGCCTTTCAAGAACTGCTTCAATAGCCTAACGTCATTCTTCTGGCCCTCCTTCATGGCCGCTTTCAGGTATTCGTTGTGCAGCGGGCTCCTGTCCACTGCCGATATTATCTTCTTCTCGACCTTGTAACATGGGACAACCTCGACCTTGAAGCCATCCACCAGCCCTCTCACGTACGGGTGCTCGGCATAGTGGACCGTCGGACTATAGCCGGATAGGACCTTCTTGCCCAGCTCAACGCCCTTCTTCTCGAACTCCTTCCTCGGCGTGTTCTGGGGGAAGAAAACGAATATGTCTATGTCACGATCGCCTCTAATGAACGTGTTCCTGGCGGTAGAGCCGACTATGACCGACTTATAGCCCTCTTTCTCTATCCGTGCCATTATCCTCTTCGCGATATCGAGAATTTCCTCATGCTCCTCCTTGCCAGGCACTATCCTTTTTAGAACGCTGTCGTACATCAAAGAATTATATATTTGAACTTGTTAATTAAGGGTATGGAACTGATAGCCGAGAGGAAGTCCGGAAAAATCTACAAAGGGGATCCATGGTGCTTCTACGAGGTTAAGCAGCCCGTCCTGACCGAAAAGGAGACGGACCTCGTAAGCCTCATCAGCAAGGCGACATTGGAAGAGGTGTCCCCAGCCGATTTGGCCCTGCTATTTATCGAGAACAAGCAACGCGCCGGCTTTGTCGAGAAAGTCAGGGACCTGCTATCCCAATTGGCCCCATATTACGACAGGCTCCTGGAGGAAAAGGAAGAGGCCAAAGCCATAAAGATGGTCGGAGAGTTCGTGACCAAAGTGGCCCCGTTCGTTGTACATAAGGAGCAGGTGATATATTCGATAATCAAGAACCTCATAGGGCTCGGCAAGCTCAGCTATCTATCTGAAGATGATGAGCTGGAAGAGATCATGACCAACGGAGCTAAAGAGCCGGTCTTCGTATTTGACCGAACCTATGGCCTGTGCAAGACCTCGATATCCTTCGACGACCCCCGCGACATAGTGGCGATAATAAGCAGGGTGGCAAAGTTCACCTCAAAAAAAGTCTCTAAAGACATGCCGCTGCTAGAAGCAAGACTGCCTGATGGCTCGAGGATAAACGCCACGATACCCCCCGCCTCCCCTAAAGGGCCGACCATCACTATCCGCAAGTTCAGGAAGAGGCCCTTTACCATAACCGACATAGTGAAGAACAACACCATGTCCTCGGAAGTCGCCGCTTTCTTATGGATGTGCGTCGAGGGTATGCACTCAATACCGAGGAACATAATAATAGCCGGAGGAACGGGCTCTGGCAAGACCACGACCCTGAATGCCCTCTCCGTCTTTATCCCGCAGAGAGAACGAATAGTGACTATCGAGGACACGCTGGAGCTCAATCTCCACGGCCGGGAGAACTGGATCCAGCTCGAGGCCAGACCAGGGATATACGAGGCGCCGCTGACCATGGACGATCTGCTAAAGAACACGATAAGGATGCGACCCGACCGGATTATCGTCGGAGAGGTCAGGGGGTCGGAGGCAGAGACGATGTTCGTCGCCATGGATATCGGCCATCAGGGAGTCATGTCCACCATCCACTCGAATTCTGCCAGGGAATCGCTGCTTAGGCTGCAGAGCGCGCCGATGAACGTACCAAAGTCTATGTTCACCCTATTGGACCTCATAGTGATGCAGCACAGGATGTACATCCCTAAGATGGGCACGATAAGGAGGGTGACCCAGCTCGCAGAGGTGAGTGTGATGGACGAGCACATACTGTTGAACGACATCTATATGCGCGACAGGAACAAGGACGAGGTCATCAGGGCGGAGATACCATCGCAGACCGTCGAGCTGTTCGCTTTCTACACCGGCATGACAAAGATGGAGATACAGGAAGAGCTATTGTCGAGGCAGCTGGTCATAGATTTTCTCGTCGATAACAACATCACTGAGGTGTCTGACATACAGAAGATAGTCACCGCCTACCACTCGAACCCGAAAGGCGTCCTGGACAAGATACAGTCAAAGAAACTCACATGACTTTCCTTATGAACTTCTGCTCGGCTAGATAGGTTATGCCGTCTTCTATGAGCTCTTTTGAATAGTGCATGGTCTCCACCAGCTGCGAGATATTCACTATCCCTTCCTTGTCCTTGATCCTCTTTATTATCTCCTTCATGAAAGGGTCATCTATGTCCTCGTTCAAAACCTCGTATTTCCCATCGACATCTATCCTGCTCTCCGCAATCCTGCCCTTCTTAGCCAGCAACTTGCCCAGTATGACTTTCTTGAACTGAAACGCCACTATGGCCGCGCAGGCGACCACTATTATTATTATGAAATAGAACAAGAAGTTGAGCTGTCCGATAGTACTAATCCAGCTAGTGCCGTCGTTGATCATCTTCTCAGCATTGTCAGAGAACGGCATGACATGGACTTCGGTCTTCGGTTCTAGGTAGAGGGACTGGTATGACGGTGCGACCTTCTCGTTGTTGTAAACATCTATATCGACCCAGTTGCCGTTATAGACCCTCACCCAAGCGTAACTGAGCCCCTCGTTCGTCCCTATAACCAGCTGACAGGGCACATCGTTGTTAATGCACAGCTGTTTGTAGTAAACGCTGGCGTCGAGGCTGTCAAACTCAGCAGCGCCGAAATTTACATCATGCAAATCGCTGAACTCTGCCCCTTTTTTTGGAAGGCTGCCCACGGCGTCCATCATCGATTTTATCTTGTCATCAGCGCTCCCGCTCCATATGCCGGTCGGGGTAGCGCCAGTTGTCTTTATCAGTGGCTCGCTCATATAGCTGTAAAAGTCGTTGGGATAGCCTGAATTGGCCTCTTCCCTCAGCACGAATGGATAGAACTTGATTTGCAGCGAGAATGCCTGGCCGGGCTCAAGATCAGAGACGGTGTATGAGACAGCGTACACATTGCTTGTGAGTAAGTTGACGAAATTTGGCTTGAGCGCCTGCGACGATATCACCGCGAGTGCCTGGCCCTTGTAATCGGGCTGTATCGTCACCAAATAGCTGCTCGGGGTCTTGGTATACTCTTCTGGGGAGAACAGCGAAAAGCTCTTGCCACCCTCTCCGTTGATGGTATAAGCGATATCCACGCTGACCTTGCTGGCTCCGGAATTTTTTACACTGATGTCGGACACAATCTGGTTTCCGTCGATAGCGACTTTGACCGAGATTTCCGCGTCCGAGATTATGTCCCGTTTATCGACCAGATAGCTTCCAGCCGGGTTCTTGAAAGCCTCCTCTGCCGGCAAAACCGGGAAATCGATTTTTGTGCCCCCAATCGAGATAGTCGGGACCAGGTTAACCGCCCACATATTCTGTATCACGGCAGGTTGTGAAAAATCCGCCGGCGCCTTCAAAACATAATTGTCCGAAACCAGCGCGTTATAGCCGCTGTATGCGCCTATATTAGTGATTGAGAAAGCGGCGGACAACATCAATACAAGTGCTATAGTCAATTTCATAGTCTCACTGAATAGACTTTGTCATATTTCGGACCTTTTGGGCTGAGTTCGCTCTTCATGAGATGGACCTCTTCCACCTTTTGCATCCCGAACTCCTCTTCGGAGAGCAGAGACTTTACGCCTTCTGTTTTTCTGGCCACTCTTGCCAGCGTTACATGTGGAGTATAGGACGTTTCTTTATTAAAACCTACTCTCGTCAGCTCGCCGTCTATGAGTTTCGTTAATGCCACGACTTTATCCGATTTTACCCCGATCCAGACTACTCTTATGAAGCTTGCGTTGGGAAAAGCCCCGATACCCCTTAGTTCTACCTCAAAACTGCCGAAGCCATGAGCAGAATCCAGCGCTCCCTTTACCTCCACTATCTTATTATCGTCAACCTCCCCCAAGAACTTAAGATTTATGTGTAGGTTCTCTTCAGCCACTGTTCTGAGGCCAAGCTTTTTTGTCTCTGCCAACGCTTTCCTGATCTTCTCGTTAGGCTCTATTATTATCCCGACAAACAAGCGCATAATCCTATAATGCAAGAATCCAATTTAAGCCTTTCACAACAAAAGAAAAAGGTAAGAAGGGCAAATTGGCTGGGTGAGCCGTTACCCCTCTTAAGTCACAACCGGTTTGCTTTCTGACACTTTTATGCAAACCTGTTTTGACATTTCTTTTACTCAGGACTTCAATAATAAGCTTTGGTTAGAAAAATTAACTAAAACAGTTTCAAAAATAGGAAATCCTTATCTTTCGCCAAACCTTTATCGTGTGTCTCGAAAAATGCACCGGCATTGCAATGGGCCTGCAGGTTCTTGACCAGGTCATCGTATTCTCCATCCAATTTAGGGGTCACGGTGCCAGACATCTTCGGCTCTATGCCCGCCCTCCTGTTGAATTCGCAGAACCTGTCGACAGCTGCCTTGTCCTTGTTCTCCCCGAGGCAGAACTTCAGGCCATTGTCATTTTCGAATTCCCTGAACTTCTTTTTAGTGAACCTGAATACCTTCTCAGAAAGTTTGGAGCACTCAGTGTCGTAGCTGGCCTTCTTCAGGAATATCTTGCACGCCTCAGGCAGCCCGGCAAAAGAGATGAGGTACCTGAACTCGTCGAGCGCTATGTACTCCTCTTCCTCAAACTTCTGGGTCAGGAACAGCAGTATCTTGTCCTCATAGAGCCTTTTCTCGATTATCCTCTTTTTGATTTCCATGGTCTCGCGCGAAGTCTCCAGCTGTTTTTCAACCACCTCGAAAAAGTCGTGCTCGTTAGGGGAGACAGAGGCTATCTTCGGCATGTTGATAGAGACCGCCTGCATAATGCCCGTCCTAAGCCCGTCCTCCCATCCCTTGCTGGAGAGCGCGTTGCCATAGACCAGGCTAGATGTCTCAAAATTCTTCTGGTTGATGAGGAAGATCGGGCTGGGCACATCAAAATCTAGGTCGATGCTTCTGTTGTACTTGATGCAGACGTTGGGCCACATAAAGCTCTTCTTGCTATGGTCCCCCTCTATTATCGTCTCAAGGAAGACTCGGCTGAACGTTTCGGCCTCGTCTTCGAAATCGCCATAAACGTCCTTGCCCACTTCGCCGGCCAGCACGACTTTCTCGCTTCTGAGGTATTTCGGGATTTTGGTATCGAGATTCACGGAGAACGAGTATTCGCTCTGATAGTCTCTGTTGACTTCGTAGAGGAAAGTCTGTGCGACCTGTTTTATCTCTTTATGCGTTTTTCTGTAGAGGTACGGGGCCATAAAGATATTGAAGAAATCGAAGCCTACCCCTCCCGCCACATACTCTCGCGAGGTCAAGAGCGCTCTGGCGGCATGAGAGGCAGCCACTTCGGCCTTCTTTGCCGGCCCTGTCCTGACTACCCCCTCGAGCAGGAAGCCGTACCTGAAGAACCAGCGCAAGTCGTTCTGCAGCGAGGCCGGGCTGGTTATGAACTTCTCCAGCGAATGTATATGAATGTCAGCATTTAGATAGGCCTCGGATATCTTGGTGGGCAGCATCTTGGTCAAGGTGTATTCCTGCATCATCGAGTTGCCGAACATCTCGTTCAGGAGGTATGGTGAGGCGAGCTTCTGTTTCTCGATTATCTCGTTGATGTCATAGACCGGCAGCCCGACTCTGGTGTATTTTACTTTGGCGTCCGTGAGCTTCCGTTCGAGCAGCTTGGTGTTGACTATCTCCCTGATCAACGGCGAGCTGATGCTCTTGAGCTGCAGCCTCCTGACATCGCTCTCCACCTCGTCGGCTATCTCCTCGGCTATCATCCTAGGGAGTCTAGTCTCCTTCATTATTGAATCGGAAATCCTCTTCTTGCTGAAAGGCTCTATCGTGTTCTTGGACGTCCTCACGTGTATTGAATGGTAGTTTTCGAACTGGATGGCAGCATCTATATCATATTTCTTGAGCGATTCGGCTATCTTCAGGTTTATCTCGTCGTCGCTAAGCCTCTTGGAGAGCGCTTCTTTTATATCCAGCGCCGTCTTCGAGGCCAGCCAGAAGTTGACGCCCGCTTGCTGGCACTTGTCTATAACTATGTTCGGCGAGATTTTTCCATCCATGTTTATATTTTGACTCACCTATAATAAATTCTATGGAGTTAGACGAGCTAGACAAGAAGATTTTGGACCACTTGGAGAAGGACTCCAGAGTCTCCTATACCGCGCTGGCGAAGAAGCTGGATATTTCTGATGTTGCAATAAAAAAGAGGATAGACAAGCTCATAGACAACGGGGTGATAGAGCGGTTCTCCATCTCTATCGACAATAAGAAGCTAGGGATGCCGCTAAAGGCATTCATCCTGGTCAAGCTGCTGCCTGCCGAAGCGAGCCAGATACATGAAGAGCTCAAGAAGATGCGGAATGTGACCAGGATTTTCCCCACTCTCGGCTCATACGACGCGATACTGGAGCTAACATGCAGGGACATCGATGAGCTCAAGAGTCTCACTGACGAGAGCATCGGCAATCTCCACGGCGTGACTGATATACGGACGCTGGTGGTCGTGTGACTTTCGAGAGACTGGAGCAGATAGTTATAGGCCATATCGAGGCGGATTTGCTGCCGACAGAGGACAGGAAAAAGGTATTGCTGGCGCTGAGCAACCTCTTCCCAGATTCTAAGTTCAAAAAAGAAGGCTATAGGCTGATTGGGGAGGCCGACCTGTCCCGTTTCAAGGAGCTGCTCGAGAAAGAGGAGATAAGAACGGCCATAGAGGCGGCTCTAGACGACAACCTGGCTGGAGAAAAGGCGTTCTTGGACCTGAACAAGACGGCCGCACTAGCAGGCCGGGTTGCTATAGACGAGAGCTCTCCGTTCGGAAAAATAAGGTTGCAAGTGCCATGGAAAAAGGCATAAACTTATTAAAGGAAATATTCTAATTATAGTTATGTTGAAGACCTTGCTGGCCTATAGCGTAATATTCTCCCTATTTCTGACGCTAGTCTCCGCCAGCATCCATATAACCTATCCGAAAGATGTGACCTACAGCGAGGTTGTCAAGATAAGCAAGCAGAGCGGAGAGCCCAACTACCTAAAGAACGAAAAACTGGGCAACATAGCGCCAGGCCAGTCTTTCAGGATTACGATAGACCGAGCCAGCGGGAGCATCTTCTTCTGGGACAATCTAGATCTTGCAGTGCCGGAAGGATGGAAGAAAGTCGGCTCAAAATATGCGTCTGAGTTCGTCTACGAGGTCACAGTGCCCAAAGAGACGGCGATAGGCACGTACAAAATCATACTCAGCACTAGCGGCGACATCAAGGTAATGACCCAGAACGTGCTCAATCTGACCATAGACGTTAGGAACGACGTCTACTCATTCAAGATAATGCCGCAATACGACGTGTTCATGGACACTTCGAACTCGCTGCCTTTCTCAATCAAGAGCGATTCTCTGGCCACTGACACAGTCTATCTCTCGCTGGCTGGCATAGCCTCGGACTGGATTGCGAGCAAAAGCGCGGTCATGGCGCCAAACGAGGAGAGGAAATCCTTCTTTTTGGTGGATCCAAAGAACGAAGGCACTTACGACATAACGTTCAACGCGGTCAGCAGCCTCGAAGGCGCGGCGGGCTCGGCGGATTCGAAGCTAGTCGTCCATCCGACCTCGCTAAAGTCGAAGCTCGAGGTCCTGAACGAGGGATTCTCCATCGTCACGGTAATCCTCCAGCCGTTCTATTCGCTGCTTTCGCTGCTCGGAAGCGCGCTCTAGTTTTGTGATTAGATGAAGCACTTTGACGAAATCCTGAACCAGATTATAGCGGGGAAAATCAAAGACAAGATGAGCCTGCAGAAGCTGAAGAAGAAGGTGGCGACCAAATTCCATCTGAAGGAGCTGCCGTCAGACTCCGACTTACTGGAGAAAGCGGGCGGCTATCGCGAGAGGGTGCTCCATATATTGAAAAAGAAACCATCCAGGACAGTCTCCGGAGTGGCGATAGTGGCGGTAATGACCAAGCCGTCGAAATGCCCCCATGGCATGTGCATCTACTGCCCCGGCGGGATGGAGATAAACACCCCGCAGAGTTATATCGGGAAAGAGCCCGCAGCCATGCGAGGGATTCAGTACAAGTTCGACCCATATACACAGACAATCTCCAGGATAAAACAGCTCGAGCACATAGGCCATTCCTGCGACAAGATAGAGCTGGTCATCATGGGCGGCACTTTCACAGCCCAGCCGCTAGCCTACCAGCGGGACTTCGTCAAAGGCTGTTTTGATGCGATGAACGGTAAAACATCCCGCGACTTGATCGATGCGCATAAGCTGAACGAGAGGGCCAGATATAGGTGCATAGGCCTGACGATAGAGACGAGACCAGACTGGTGCAAAGAGAGGCAGATAGACGCGATGCTGAACTTAGGCTGTACGCGAGTCGAGCTGGGCGTGCAGAACCCGGATGACGACGTCTATAACCTGGTGAAGCGCGGACACACAGTACAAGACGTGATAGACTCGACCTGCCTGCTAAAGGACACATTCCTGAAGGTCAATTATCACATAATGCCTGGTATGCCCGGCTCTGACTTCGATAAAGACCTGAAGATGTTCAAGAAGATATTCGAGTCGGACAACTTCAAGCCGGACATGCTCAAGATATACCCCTGCCTGTTGGTCAAGCCTGAGTACGGCCAGCCGGAGCTGCATAAGATGTATGAGAAGAAAGAATGGACGCCCTATACAGATAATCAGGCCGCCGAACTGGTAGCGGAGATGAAGACAGTCGTCCCTAAATGGGTCAGGATAATGAGGATACAGAGAGACATTCCCACTCCCTATATCCAGGACGGAGTCAAATCGACGAACCTCCGGCAGATAATCCAGGAAAAGATGAAGCAGAAGAACGTCAAGTGCAACTGCATACGCTGCCGCGAGATAAAGACTGAGAAGCCGGCGGAAGCCAAGTTGTTGCGCGAAGACTATACTGCATCCGGCGGCAAGGAGATTTTCCTGTCGTTCGAGGACACAATCAATGACAAACTTTTGGGCTTCCTCAGGCTCAGGCAACCGGGCAAGCCGTTCAGGCCCGAGATAGACGACCGGACTATGGGCGTGCGCGAGCTCCATGTCTATGGTCCGATGGTCGAGATAGACAAAAAGCCCAAGAAAGAGACGCAGCACCGGGGCTATGGCGAGCAGCTGGTAAGAGAGGCCGAGAGGATAGCCAAGGAGGAGTTCGATGCTAAGAAGCTCGCGATAATCTCCGGCGTCGGGGTCCGCGAGTACTACTACAAGTTAGGCTATAGGCGCGACGGGCCCTACGTCTCGAAGCCACTATAAGTTTAAAATATAGTCTGACGTTATTATACTGATTCCATGTATAGCAAAAAACTCCAAGAGCTCCTGAAGAAATTCAAGATTGGGGAAGAGATAACTGTCGAGAAGAACGGCCGAACCTATAACGGCGTTCTGCTGCCTAGCACAGACTTTTCTGACTCTGACATGCTGATTCTGAAGTTGAATAACGGCTACAATATAGGACTAAAGCACGATAGGACCATGACCGTCTCTAAGGGCGGGAGAGAGCCGAAGATAGTCAAAGAGGAGGTCAGCATAGAGTTAGGCAAAGCCAGGCATCTGAAGAAGCTGGCGTTCGATCCGAAAAAGCCCAAGATCAGCCTCATCACCACCGGCGGGACTATAGGGTCCAGGATAGACTATGAGAAAGGGGGGGTCACTGCCCTCATGTCGCCTGACGAGCTTTTGAACCTGGCTCCGGAGCTGGCTGATTTTGTCTGCGTTCGCGATATCCAGAGGCCGTTCATGATAATGTCCGAGAACATGAACCATAGGCATTACCAGGAGATGGCGAAAGAGGCTGCAAAAGAGCTGAAGAAGAACGAGGGCGTCGTGATAACCCACGGGACAGATACGCTGCACTACACATCTGCCGCCCTGTCGTTCATGCTGACCAACCTATCAAAGCCGGTTATACTCACTGGCTCTCAGAGGAGCAGCGATCGGGGCTCTTCAGACGCTGCCATTAATTTAGTTTGTTCTGCTAATCTTGCCGGCTATTCAGATATAGCTGAAGTCGGCATTTGCATGCACGGTACCCCTAACGATGAGTTTTGTCTTTTCAACCGCGGGACTAAAGTCAGGAAAATGCACACCAGCAGGCGAGATACCTTCCGTCCGATAAACGAGAAGCCTCTAGCAAAAGTATGGCCCAACGGCAAGATAGAAGTAATCAATCCGTCCCATCGAGTCAGGTCGGGCGAGGAGACCAAAGCCGATATTAAGTTCGAACCCAAGACCGCCCTGCTCAAGTCTTATCCCGGCTCAAACCCGGAGATAATCGATTTCTTGCTCGACAAAAAATACAAGGGGTTTGTGATAGAGGCACATGGTCTCGGTCACGTCCCGACAGAGGACAATTCCTGGCTGCCCCATATCAAAAGGGCGATAGACGCTGGAGCCGCGGTCTGCTTCGCTGCACAGACGCTATACGGACGACTAGATCCGTTCGTCTACTCCCAGGCGAGAAAGGCGTATGAATTAGGCGTTATTTATTGCGAGGACATGCTCCCAGAGACGGCCTATATCAAGCTCGGCTGGGTGTTGGGTCACACCAACGATCCGCAGGAAGTAAGGGCCAGGATGCTGATGAACATCGCTGGCGAGATATCCGACCGGACAGTTCCCGAGGCTTTCTTATACTGACGTGGTACCGTGATAATAGGTTTGACTGGTTTAGCAGGATGCGGAAAGGATACAGTAGCCAAATATTTGCAGGAGAAGCACGGCTACAAGATGCTAGTCTTCAGCGATATCCTTGTCGAAGAGGCAAAATCCAGGGCCATGGAACCGACAAAAATGAATCTTTCTATTCTCGGCGACGAACTCAGGAAAGGCATGGGCAACGCAGCGCTCGCGAAAAAGCTGTTGGATAAGATAGACCCGGAGGAAGACTATGTTATAAGCGGGTTCCGTAGCCCAGAAGAGGTCTATGCGATACAGAACGAGGTAATAGACTTCTGTCTGATATTCGTCGATGCGGACAAATCGACCAGATTCAAGCGACGAAGACCAGAGGACCCGCAGGCTGAGAACGAGTTTTTCGAGCGTGACGAGCGCGATATAGAGAACAAAGGCCTGGGCAAAGTCCTGGAGATAGCCGACTTCACGATAGTCAATAACGGCTCTGTCGACGAGCTTTATAAAAAGACAGAGGAGCTGCTGGTTAAGATAGAGGGTGAGAGCGAATGAAGGCCGGTCTAGAGTTCCACCAAAGGCTGGCGACGGAGCATAAGCTGTTCTGTAACTGCTCCGCTGAATTGTCTGACGAGAGGCCTATCGCCAGTTATATCAGGAAACTAAGGCCGGTCGTTGGAGAGCTTGGCATGGTGGATCCAGCAGCCCTCGAAGAGTTCCTGAAAAAGAAGAGTTTTGTCTATCAGGCGTTCACTGGCCATAGCTGTCTGGTAGAGCTGGATGAAGCGCCACCCGGTCCTGTCAACCCGCAGGCATTGGATATAACTCTGGAGATAGCGCTCATGCTCAATTGCACGATAATGGACGAAATACATGTGATGAGGAAGACGGTCATAGACGGCTCAAACACTTCCGGTTTCCAGAGAACTATCTTGATCGGCAGGG
>Ga0315274_10013409_pt1 | contig 11667 bp, 8 predicted proteins | sample YL17G02_20_MG_FD_203700 | JGI IMG/M metagenome (GOLD analysis project Ga0315274, IMG submission 203700) | Sediment microbial communities from Yellowstone Lake, YNP, Wyoming, USA - YL17G02_20 | ecosystem: Environmental > Aquatic > Freshwater > Lake > Sediment | place: USA: Wyoming | collected...
TCTCCAGTTGCGAGGTCGCCGAAGCCTGCAAACTCACCGAGAACATCTACCGCGCCGTCAACATCGCCCTGGTGAACGAACTGAAGGTCATCTACTCCGCCATGGGCATCGACGTCTGGGAAGTCCTCGATGCCGCCGCCACGAAGCCCTTCGGCTTCGGCAAGAAGGAGAACAAGACTTTCTTCACCCCCGGACCCGGCCTCGGCGGGCACTGCATCCCCATCGACCCCTTCTACCTCGCCTGGAAAGCCCGCGAACACCAGATCGCCACCCGCTTCATCGAACTGGCCGGCGAAATCAACACCTCCATGCCCGACTACGTCATCCGTCAACTCACCATCGCCCTCAACGAACGTCGCAAACCCGTCCGCGGCGCCAAAATCCTCGTCCTCGGACTCGCTTATAAGCCCGACATCGACGACCTCCGCGAGAGCCCCGCCGTCACCATCGTCGAAAAACTCCAGCGCCTCGGCGCCGACGTTTCCTATAACGACCCCTACATCCCACGCACCCGTCCGCAACGCGAACACGACCTGAGGATGCAGAGCGTCGAACTCACCCCCCAAACCCTCGCCGACCAGGATGCCGTCCTCATCGTCACCAACCACTCCTGCTACGATTACGCCTGGATCGTGGCCAACGCGCGGCTCGTCATTGACACGCGCAACGCCTGCCGCGGAGTGACCGAGGGGCGGGAAAAGATCGTCAAGGCCTAGTGGTCCGTCACAGTTGAATTTGTGGGTGCCATGCTTTCGTCCCGGCGCGCCGGGATTGCGAAAGCATGGTCGTTTGAGGGGCGGAAACATGCTTTCGCAAGCGAAAGCATGGCACCCGAACCCACACGTTCAAGGTTGACGGACTACTAGGCGGACCGCGCCGGCCGGCCGAGGTGGGCGCTCTTTTGCCGGCCGCAAAGCCGTCTTTCAGCCAAAGACACTTGGAATTCAGGACAATTCAACCCCCTTCCAAGCAGCCTGCCAAGCCCTTTCGAGGATTCGCCGCACAGCCGGACCTCGCTGCCGCTTCGCCAGCCCCTCCTCTCGCCCTCCGCTGCAGGTCCCGGAGCGTCGGCGCTCCCGCGACCCCACCTGCGGTGTTGCTGGATACCCCTCGCGCCTCTATAATGCCTGCGGAGGGTGGCCGACCGGCCCCCGCCGATGCGACAACAAGGTAAGGAGCGCGACGTGACATTCCCCCGAAAACGCCGGGCCGGCTTCACCCTGACCGAGATGCTCATGGCCGCCGGCATCCTCGGCATCGGCCTGACGATGGTCGCCTCGATCTTTCCCGTGGCCGTCGACCAGAGCCGACGCAGCCGGGACCAGACCATGGCGGCCCTCTGCGCCCGCAGCGTCCTGGCGCGGGTACGAGCCGACCGGAACGCGATTATCAATTGGCTGCGCGATAATGTCATTAGCGGTAATACATTCATCGACCTCAATTCCGCCGCCGGGGGCTATTTCGATGATTCGGGCAAACACTACGTTGTGTACAATCCCTCCGCATTTCTTTACACCTCGCCTACGAAGACTACGAGTCGCACCTACGAAGGCGTCAGCACCTGGGGCGCCGGCAACTACGTCGCCCGCATCTTCGCCACCAGAACTCTATCTCCCTTGTCGGCGACCGCGGCTGACGGTCCCTATCGACTTACGATCGTCGTCTGCCGCTCCATCGGCAAGCTGCCCGCTACCTACGTCCCGAGCGATGCGTGGGTCAACGCCGACAAGCCCAAACCCGGCCCGGGCACTTACGTCCTCGAAGTCTCCAGCGGACGCGCCTGGGGCTATCTGATTGATTACGTCACGATAGATAAGACGGGATATCCCGCGGTTGGCTGGACGTCCGGCGGTTACCTCATTTCCCCGACCACCACGGGCCTCCGACGCGTGCCGGACGCCGTCGCCGTCTATCACACCATGTTGGGAGAATAACCATGCCTACGCCGTCGGTCCGCGGTCGGCCAAACCCGTCGCACGGGGCGCGGGGCTTCACCCTCGTTGAACTCGTCACCGCCGCCTCCATCATGACCATCGTGATGATCGGCGTCGTCGAGATCTTCGGGATCGTCACCCAGACCGCCACCGACGCCGAAGCCATCCACGGCGCTCATCAGCAGATGCGCGCCACCCTCGACCGCCTCAACCGCGACCTCCGCGGCATCACGCCGGAAGGTTACCTGAAGATCACGACCACCACCCCAACCGACGGAAACATCAACTATCACAGCGATGCCCTCGCCTTCGTCAGCGTCGGCCGATACTCCGGCGCCTACGACCCCCAAACCTGTCGAGCCGGCGCTGCCGAAATCCTCTACACCACCAACGTCCTCACCCCCGCTTCCTTTCTCACCATCGACAGTAAGAAGGTTGACTATCGTCGAGGCGTCCTCGCCCGAAGCGCCTGGCTGATGGACGGGAAGGCCGAGCAGGCCCTCGATACCCAGGACAAGGCCAAAGCCTCCTACCTCGGCGACCTCTTTGTCTCCCTCGGTGGCACACCCCTCTCGGTCGGCCGCGCCTACACCACGGTCTGGCCCCTCCTGGCCGGCCAGGCCCCTGCCGCCTCCAATGACTCCATGCGACGCATCATGACCACCGGCACCAGCGAGTTCTTCGTCGAATACTGGGACAACGCCTCCCCTATAGGGAACTGGAAAAACGAAACCAAGACCTTCTCCCCGGGAAGCGAACGGCCTCGCGCCATCCGCGTCACTCTGGCCGTCCATAGCCCCGACGACCGGGGCCCTCTGCCTGCCGGCAAGAATCGCTACGAGGGATATGCCCTCCAGGAAACGTTCTGGCTTGGGAATCCCTAAGAGCGCGGCACACAAGGAGCCGCTTTATGAAGCAACACGCTTCGGTCCTGGTGGTCGTCCTCGGTTTGCTGGCCATTTTGGCCGTCATCGGCGTGGCGTTTCTCACCCTCTCGAGCCTCGAACGCTCGACCGCCACCAGTTTCGCCCTCCAGACCCAAATGATGATCGCCGCCGACGGCGCCCTCGACTTCGCCGTCCACCAAATGGTCACCGACGTCTGGGAATGGCAGGTCAAAGACTCCGAGTCCCGTTTCCGTTTCACGGGAAAACTGCTCACGGGGCAGGAAGCCGGGGCGGACCCCGTAGATCCCACCTGGAGATATGGGGCCTGCGAACCCTACGATTTCCCCTCCGCCGCCGTCGATCCCTGGCTCTCGACGCCCATCGTCTCAAACGCCACACCCGCCTGGACCTCCTTCGGCGACCCGAGCAAGAACGACCCCCTCTTCAAAATCAACTTCGGCACCCAGGTCACCGGGCCCGACAACCTCGGTTTTCCCGTCGCTGCCAAGAATGGCATCTGGATCCCCAACCTCGCCGCTCCCTGCGACCAGTATCTCGTCCGCGCCAGCGTCACCATCCTCGACCACAATGCCCTCTTGAACCTGAACGCCCACGGCAGCAAAAACTTCGAAGAGTGGGAATACGGCGACTGCATCGGCAAGGGTTACTTCGTCAGTGACGTCGTTCCACCCGTGACCGACCTCAATGCCCTGCTGATCGGTGCAGGCGCCGTCCCCGGTTGCTGGGGCGCCGATGCCAAGCCGGGAAACTCCAAGACCGGCGCCGTCCTCATCGAGAACCCCTATGCCGGCCAGGACGTCCCCTATACCCTCGACGAGGAATTCGAACTCAGAAACCTCTGGGGAACCTACTTCAAGAGCCGACTCGAAAACATCTGGACCACCTTGCTCTCCGACCCATCCACTGCCTCCGCCTACATTCCGCGACTCAAGACCACCACCGTCTCCTGGACCGCCGAGGTCCGCGGCGACGGCAACGCCACCAGCCACGTCAAAATGAAAGACTCCGCCGGGGCAGACCAGGGCTGGTCCGCCGCCAAGGTGGACCTCAATACCGCCTCCGCCGACGATATCTACCAGGCCCTCCGCGACGGACGCGCCTGGGAAGACACCGGCGAACTGAAACAACTCGTCGCCAACATCGTCGCCTTCCGACGCCGGAAAGGATTTGACTCTGTCTCGATCGGCGGCGCCAACTACGTCGGCGCCAATCGCCAGGCCGTCTTCTCCGAGATCACCTGTGGGCCTCCAACCATCGACGCAACCGACCCCGACCCCAACAAGGTCATCCGCACCTACACCGTCAAAGTCGAAATCTACAACCCCTGGCCCGGCGATTTTGACGGAGACCCGGACGGCGGTCACGCGACATGGCAGCAGTACGTCTCCTTCGCCGTCGATCCGCCCCACACGGTTGACCCCCCCGCGGCGCAATCCATCCCTGCCCCCGGGCAAATGCCCCCGGACACCTGCAACACACTTCAGGCCAAGGTCACATGCAGAAACAACCTCACCATCAAAGACGTCCTTAAATCTATTAAACTCAGCAAGTTCAATGAGAAATTCAACGGCAAGTACCTCGATCTTGATCTCGTCACCGCCGCCGATGTCGCCTCCCTCGAAACCAGCGGCCGGATCTACCGTAAGGTGTGGTGCATCGACGAACGCCGCAGTTCCAAAACTACCAATAACGCCCTCATTCGTGTCTTTTATGTCGCCGGGTGGTTCACCGGAGGTGCCGAAACACCCAACCAGCCTCAGAAGGATTCGGGTCTTGCGGCCTCGGGTATCCCCATCCGGTTTCCCAACTGCATCTCTGACAACGAGACCGCCGCCCAGTTGCCCGTCCGCGGACCCACTGGAAACCCCTACAAGGCCTTCGCGCGCGTCGGAGACCTGAACCAGGTCCTCCGTTTTCAGCCCGGCGACGCCTCAAATTGGTGGAGCGAACCCTGGATCTGCACCGTCTGCCGAACCGCCCTCAACCAGGAAAGCAACGTCAAGTTCGACTGGATGAAGAACATCAACGACTTGGACACCCCCAGCGCCGTCTCCGCCGCCCGCGCCGCCAACGTCCTCTCCGTCGGTGGACCCTGGAACGACGGCCTCGATAACGACGGCGATGGGAAAACCGACTTCGCCGACACCGGAATAATCGGCGCCGGACAGACCGGCGGACCCGAATGCCGCGTTGCCGGCAAAATCAACCTCAACACCGCCACGACCGACACCCTTAGTGCGCTTGCATCGGGGGTCGGCTCACCCGGACTCAGCGGCATCACCGCCAACCGACCTTTCAAGAGCCCCGCACAAATCCTGAAATACCTCAATCCCTTGGCCGACAGCGGCGTCGAGCGGCGCGATGCGGCTTTCACCCTCATCTCCAACATCGCCACCGTCCGGAGCGACACCTTCTCCGTCTATGGCACCGTCCAGATCGTTGACCCACCGCCAAGGACAGCGACGGTCAACATCCCAGACTCGGCCATCGTCCGCTCCCGCCGATTCTGGGCCCTGGTGGACCGGTCCCCCTCCCTTGCCTATCCGCCGACCAATAAAACCAACTTCATCTACCCCCGCATCCTCAACTTCCAGTGGCTCGATTGACGGCCCGGCCGAGGCCCTGATCCACAACGAAACTCATTGGCCGCCACGCGCCCCTCTTCTATAATGGGGGCCATGGACCTCCTGCGGCTCGCACACCCCTGGGTCGTCGCCGTCATCCTCCCCGTCTGGGCCATCCTTCTGGCGCCCGCGCTCCGCTCGCCACGCCGACCCGGCGCCCTCGGGCGCGCCGTCCTCGCATGCCTGGCCACCGGACTGCTCCTCGCCGCCCTCGCCGGACCCGCCTTCCGCACCTCCGCACCGGGCGCTGCCGCCGTCTGCATCGTCCAGGACGTTTCGCCCAGCATGGCCCTGGCGCGCGGCCCGACGCCGCCCGCCGACCAACTGGCGCGCTGCGTCGCCGCCTTCCCGGCGACCCCCGTCGGCCTCGTCCGGTTCGACGCCGCCGCCGACCTCAGAATCCGACCCGGATCCGCCCCGGCTCTGGCGCTCGCCTCGCCCGCCGGGTTCCCTCCCGATAGACCCGCGGCCACCGGCGCCGACGCCACCGACGTCGCCGCCGGACTCGATGCCGCCTCGCTCGCCCTGCCCGACGCCGGCGGCATCGTCGTCCTCTACACCGACGCCCGCGAGACCCGCGGCGACGCCGTCCGCGCCGCCTCGCGCCTCGCCGCACGCGGCATCCAGGTCCACGCGGTCCTCCCGACCCTCGTTGCCGTGAGCGACGTGCGCCTCGCCGCCATCGACGCGCCGCCCCGCGCCGACCTCGGCATCCCCGTCGCCATTCGCCTCCGCCTCGTCTCCACGCGCCCGGCCGACGTGACCGTCCGCCTCGAACGCCTGCCCCTCGGCGACGCTCCGGTCGCCACAGGCGACTCGACTGGGCGAGCCGCCGACTGGCAGCGCCGCGTCCGCGTCGAGCCCGGCGTCGGCGCCGAACTGCTCTTCGAGGACACGCCGCCCGCCGAAGGCGATTGGACCTACGCCGCCGAAATCGCCGCCGACTCCGATGCCGTCCCCGAAAATAACCGCGCCTCCTGCGTCGTTCGCGTCGGAGAGCCCCGAACCGTGCTCTACATCTACTCCGGCGCGGCGCCCGGCCCAATCTTCGATCTCCTCAGAAAACTCGGCCTGCGGGCGACGGCCGCCCGCGCCGAGGAAGGCATTGCCCTCCCCGGCGCCGGCGTCTCCGCCGTCATCCTCGACAACGTCTCCGCCTGGACGCTCGGTCCCGGCGCGCCGGGACGACTCGCCGACCTCGTCGCTCGCGGCGGCCTGGGGCTCCTGGCGATCGGCGGCGACGCCGCCTTTGCGGCCGGCGGCTACGGCGACTCGCCCCTCGAAGACGTCCTCCCCGTCTCCAGCCGCACCGGCCGGCGGCCGCCCCTCGAAATGGTCCTCGTGATTGATTCAAGCGGCTCCATGAATGAAACCGTCGGCTCTAGTCCCGGCGCCCCGCGCAAGATCACCCTCGCCAAGCAGGCCGTCCTCTCGCTCCGCGCCGCCCTCGCGCCCGCCGACCGCGTCGGCATCGTCGCCTTCGCCGGCCAGCCTCGCACCGTCTCGGCCCTCGTCCCCGCCTCCGAATGGGAAACCCTGCGAAGGCGCCTCGTGTCCCTCGAGGCGGGCGGCGGCACCCGCATCACCCCCGCCCTGGCGGGCGCCCTCGACCTCCTGCCGCCCGCCGCGGCGGGCGAAAACCAACCCGTTCGCCACCTTCTTCTCCTCAGCGACGGCCGCAGCCGGGACTTCGACCTTCCGCTTCTCATCGGCCGCTGCCGCGAGCGCAGCGTCAGCGTCTCCGCCGTCGCCACCGGCGCCGACGCCCGTCTCGCCGCCGAGGCGGACGCCGACCTCGAGAGCCTCGGACGACTCGCCCGGGAAGCCGGCGGCCGGCTCTACCGCTCCACGGACCTCGCGCACCTCGCCGAAACGTTCTTCAAGGACCTCACATGGGTCCGCGGCGAAGGACTCACCGAAGGCCCTTTCCCCGCCGCCTGGCGCGGCCCCGAGCCCGTCTGGCGGCGACCGGGGCCGACGCTCCCCGCCGTCGCGGCCTGCAACGTCACGCGGCCGAAGGAAGGCGCTTCCATCCCATGGGAAACCGCGGGATCCGAAATGGGAACCGTGCCGCTCCTGGCCGTCTGGCGCCGGGGCCTCGGAAAGGCCGCCGCCATGCCCTGGCCCGCCGGCCGGGCGGGCGGCGCCTGGACGGCCGACGACGGTCTCGGCCGCTATCTCCGCGATATTCTGGCCTGGCTCGAAGGCCCGGCCTCGCCGGCCGCATGGTCCGCGCGCGTTTTCGATCGCGACGGCCGATGGCGCGTCCGCGTGGAGCAGGCGTCCTCCGCCGTTGACGCCACGCCCCTGCGGTTCTCAGCCGCCCTGTTCGAGGCGGGCCCTGTAGTAGAGGAAATCTCTCACTACAGGGCGGGCGCGCCGGGCGCGCGCCAGGTCGCTCTGGAAGCGGTTGAGCCGGGCGCTGCCGAGGCCGACCTCGGAAAGCGGACCACCCGGGGCGCCACCCTCATCGTCCGCTCCGGCGACGAAGGCGGCGAGCGGAACGTCCCCAACGGGGCAGGCCCGCCTGCGCAGCATCCTGCGGAGGGGCGGATGACCCTGGCCCTGCCCGGTCTTCCCCCACGCGAATACGAGCGATTCGGATGGGACCGTCCGCTCCTGGAGCGGATCGTGACGGCCGGCGGCGGGAAAATCCACGAGAACCCCGAATCCCTCGCCGAGGCCGTCCGGCAAGCCGAGACGCGGCACTACACGCCCGTGGGAATCCATCTCGTGTGGGCCGCCGCCGCCGTCGTGGCGGGACTTGTCCTCGGCCGGCTCCTGGGACGACTCTAATAATACTACGCCGTGTTCTTCAACGCAGAGGGCGCAGAGCGCGCAGAGAACTGCAAAGATAAGGGGAACGGCAAACAGCATGCTTTGTGAGCCGCTGGCGGAAATTGCCTTGCCGTTGTTCCTCGATTTTTCCTCTGCGATCTCTGCGATCTCTGCGTTGAGATGGCGTTGCAGAATTACGACACCTGCACGGGGTCGAGCAGGCTGCGCTTGAAGTTCGTGTCGAAGACGATGACGGCGGCTTTCCAGTCGCCGATGTCGGTGATTCGGCGAACTTCGCCTCGCATCTTCACGATGCGCATCCGCGGGCCGCTCGCACGCGGGTTCGGCACGCCGAGTTCAACCCACGTCGGACTCCCCTCTTTCAACGCCGTGCCGCCGGGACCCACGACGCGGACGCCGTAGGCCGAAACGTCCGTCCCCCGGCCGCGCAGGAGGATTCGGCCGGACGCGTCGCGGAGAGTCACCGGACAGGCCAGAATCCAACGGTTGTGCCGCCGCCTTTCGTCCACCCTGTGCATGCACGCTCCCAAATAAACGGGGAATAACCAGACCGCCTGCTGAGACCAAGACCGTCCCTGACGGCCTTTTCCGCACCGTATCTATCGGCCTGGCCGCGGAAACCCCTTCACAGAAACCGTCCTCCCCGCTTCGCCGGGCCAAAAAGGGGACGGGAGTCTTTTGTGCAGAGCACCCGAAGGGCCGTTCCGGCAAAAGACTCCCGTCCCCTTTTTGGCCCTGGATTCTCCGCGCTTCGCGTGCGACCCTGGCGTAGGATGGATGCGGGCGCGGTAAGCGGGAGACAGCGCATGGATATCCTGAAACACCTCTTTCTGGAAGATCCGCTGAGCCTGTGGATCGGCCTCGCGCTGGCCGAGATCGTGACGCTCTTCGTCTGGTGGCAGGGCCGATCGCGCCGGGCGGCGATAGGGCTGGCGGCATTTCCGGCGGCGGCGATCGCGGTCGGACTCCTCGCGTGGGCGGTCCAGACGGATTACGAGCGCCTCGTGCGAAGCCTGGAAGTGATGGCCCGCGCAGTGGACACGGGCGACGCGGAAACGCTCATCGAGCGGGTCTCGCCGGAGTACCAGAACGGCCGGGCCCGGCGGGAAGACCTGGCGGCCGTGGTCCGACTGGGCCTTCGGCACGTGCGGGCGACGGCAGCGACGCCGACCATCCAGTGGGAGGACGGGCGCGCGGTCGTGCGGCAAACGTATCTGTTCCGCCCGGCGCCGGGCAGCCGGTTCGATGCCGGCCAACCCTTCCGAGACGTCGTATGGGAAGGCGTGTTCCAGCCGGACGCGGACAGGGAGTGGCGCCTGCGGAGCGCAGTGGCGATCCGTCCGGTGCGCGCGACGCCGGAAGAAGGCGTGCGGTACCTGCCCAGATGAGAACACAGCGCGACTGCCTCGTCCTGTTTGCCCAGGTGTCCAATCGCGCGGTATCTCCCCAAGTGAGAATACGGCGCGACCCGGACCAGGTTTAACCGCGAGCAATAAATGGGGGTAGCCCCCATTGGGGGTGAGATTGTGCGTTTCGTAAAAGTCTTGCTCGACGTCCAAAAACGGCGTATAATTTTAATGTCGGGGTTCTGGTGGGTTCATGTCGAGCAAGGGCAGAAGGCGGTTGATCGCCGCGGGGGCGGTGGTCGGGGCAGCGGGGGTCGCGTTTATCCTTATCGGGATGCTCGGCCGGGCCCGGATTGGCGGAGCGACGCCGGACGAGCGCATCACGTCCATCTGCCGACTGGCCGACGCCAAGCCTCTTGGCGCCGGCGACGCCCTCGCCGAGGCCGCCATCAAGGAGTCGGACGTCCGGGTCCGTCAGGCGGCGCTCATCGGCCTGGGGCGATTCGTGGAACCGCAATACCGCGCCACCGTCGAGCAGGGTACTCTGGATGCCAGCGCGCCTGTGCGTAGCGCGGCCGCGAGTACGCTCGGGCTGTACGACGACGAGGCGGCCGCCGCGAGGCTGGGCGAAGTGGTGCGCAAGGACCCGGCCGCGGAAGTGCGACTCGGCGCCGTGAAGGGGTTGGGGCGGTGCGCGGCGTCGGAGACCCTGGCGTGGCTGATGGAGGCGGCCGAGAAGGACGACGCGCCCGCCGTCCAACTCCAGGCCATCAAGGAACTGTACGCGAAGTTCGGCGCCCAGTACTTCGGCGAGCCGAGCCGCGTACCCGACTGGCCCTACGAGGCCGCCGCCTCCGTGGAATACCTGAAGAGTTTCCCTGGGGTGCAGGAGGCGTTCCGGAAGGCCGGCGTGGCGCTGGTGCGGAGGCCGGAGTATCAGTGGCGCCATGTTGACGAGCGCGACTGATACGGCGTGCACCAAGGCCGCGCGTCCGAGAGGGCCGGCGGGGCAGCAGGAAAGGAGGACGCTGGGCATGAACCGTAGAGCGTTCACCCTCGTCGAACTGCTGGTCGTCATCGTCATTCTGGCGCTGCTGCTGGCGCTTCTGATGCCGGCGGGGCAGCGGGCCTGGGCGGCGGCGCGGATCACCATCTGCCGCAACAATCTCTACCACATCTACCAGACCTTCGGCACCGCGGCGGCGGACTCGCGCCTGAGCAACAGCGGGCAGACGCCGTTCTTCCCAAAGCCGGAAGAGTGGATCGGCACGGCTATCAGTTGCTCCGAGACCGGCAACATCCTGCTGTGCCCCGAGACCGACTATAAGGTGCAGGAGCAGCAGGCCGCCCTGGGCGATCCCCTCTCCCATCTGGTTTACGTTCACCGGGTCAGGAGTTTCCAGGTCGCCTTCGACGACCCGTCCCATCAGGGTTTTGGACATATGAACCTGGGCACCTGGACCGGCAGCGATGAAAGGGGCAATTACATCGAGATCGGACTCAATGACAACTCCCCGATCACGGAAAACTATATAAGCTCCTCGGAGTCGCACGACGGCATCATCCGGGTTTACCTGAACGACGGCGGCAAAACGATCGCGAAACTGATAAAGTATAGTTGCAACGAGTACAACTGCGTCCTCTTCGACGGCAAGCCGCTGTTCACAGGCCCGGGCGACCCGCCCGGAGTGACCGACCCCTCCAGCACGATGTACGGCTGGCTGGGCCCCGGCGCGGGCAAGAACGGCATGGAGTTCGAACTGGGGGGTGCTGCGACGGCCACGTGCTCTTACGGCATGGCGAAGGGAGCCGAACTGTTCGGCACCGGCCATCATAAAATCCTCGTCATGGACTACGACAAATCCATCGTCGATCCGACGGTCTCCGCTTCGCACGACCTGCTGCTGAAGGCCGGGCGGCACATGGGAAAGATCAACATTCTCTTTACCGACGGCTCGATCCTTTCCTTCGGCCCGACGGAAATCGACCCCCTCATCCCCTCCAACGCCTACTTCTGGGCTCCTTAAGCGAAAAAAGGTGTCAGGAACCTTTTTTC
>Ga0315274_10013410_pt1 | contig 11667 bp, 10 predicted proteins | sample YL17G02_20_MG_FD_203700 | JGI IMG/M metagenome (GOLD analysis project Ga0315274, IMG submission 203700) | Sediment microbial communities from Yellowstone Lake, YNP, Wyoming, USA - YL17G02_20 | ecosystem: Environmental > Aquatic > Freshwater > Lake > Sediment | place: USA: Wyoming | collected...
CTTTGATTAAGTTAAGAGGAGGATAGCACATCCAAATAAGTATGTCAAGTAAATAATATACATACCTACATGAGAAGATTTTCTGTAGGGATATTACAGACTTCTAGAAAAGTGAAGGTGGGCAAGTGCTGTGAATTATAGAGAAAGCACCATTATTTTAATGGAGGTGGAGCATGAGAATCTTAGACCCCTGGATGACGATGGTCGATAAGGTGAATGATTTTTTTTGCAAGATACTTTGGGTTGGAATTTTTTTAAATGCTGTGATCATGCTTTTTGAGGTCTTCATGCGTTACATTTTAAGGGCGCCTACGATTTGGGCAAATGAACTGTCGCAATTCATTTTCGGGGCCTACATCGTGCTTATTGGAGGATTTCTTACAAGCCAAAGGATCCATACCAATGTAGATATCCTCTATAGTCACTTTTCTATAAGGGGAAAGGCATTAGCAGACATTGTCACCTTTCCCTTTACCTTTATTTACACCAGCGCAATGTTAATCTTTGGAATCTCATTTGCTTGGAATTCCTTAGAGAAGTTCGAGCATACGATAACCGCCTGGGGGCCTCCTGTTTATCCTGTAAAAATTTTAATTCCCCTTGGGGCGCTTCTACTCTTGACCCAGTCTGTTGTGGTACTGATACGAGACATTAGGCGGATGCTTTCCAAACAGTAGGGCAGGGTGAAAGAGGCTTTAAAAGCGAGATTGGAGGGAGGTAAAAGACCTTGGGTATTGAGTGGATCATATTCTTTTTCTTCTTAATCATCTTTGTTCTTCTTGCCCTCGGGCTTCCCCTCTGTTTTGTGCTTGGAGGAACAGCCGTACTTTTCCTTTTTTTTACATGGGGCCCTGCCGCGTTATACGTTGTGGTCACCAGCACATGGAATACCATGGGTCAGTTTATCTTATTGGCGGTGCCGCTATATCTGTTTATGGCCTTTATCCTCGAACGAGCCGGGGTAGCAGAGGATCTGTATGATATGATGTACCTCTGGTTTGGTCCGGTCCGAGGGGGGCTGGCCGTGGGGACGATCATCATCTGTACGATATTCACTGCCATGAGGGGTATCACCGGAACGGCAACAGTTATGTTTCTTTACCCAGTGAGTGTTACCAAGACCGATGTCCCTTTGTGGGCTTAGGTTAAAGAATTCTCAATCAAAGAGCCACGGAGGAGAGTGAGGAGGTGATCAAGCTTGCGTCTATGAGAAATGATTAACATTTTCTGTCATTTTCACAAATTTAATTTAAAGGAGGGAATTTAAATGAAAAAATCAGCGAACGTTACTTTTCTTATTACACTTTTTATATGGATCAGTGTCTTAGTGATTTCTGGTGGAACATCAATGGCTGCAGATCAGGTCATTAAGTGGAGGCTCCAAGCTAATACTACCCCCGGATCAGTACATTTTATACATAGTGTAGAGTACGTATGCAACGAGATCAAGAGAGCAACCAATGGTAGATTGGAAATTCAGGCTTTTGGTGCTTCCGCACTGGTTCCATCTTCGGAAATATTTAATGCAGTAAAAAGAGGTGTGGTTGAGATGGGTATGAGTAATCCTGCATACTACGCAGCGGATGTACCTTTAAGTTCGGTCGCCCATGGCATACCCTTTAACGTCGGTGATGTATGGGAGTGGGGGTATATTTTGGAACACATGGGCTTGGAGAAAATGTTGCAGGCAGAGTATGCAAAACATGGGATATATTACAGAACCGATATGGTGAGCCGAAGTATGCCTGTACTTAAAAAACCTGTCAGAAGGCTCGATGACTTTAAGGGGCTAAAGATTCGTTCTTATGGGGTCTTACAGAATTTACTGAATAACCTGGGGGCAACGGCCTCTTCCCTTCCTGGAGAGGAGATTTATACTGCTCTGGCGTCAGGAGTTATCGAAGGAGCCCATTGGGGAGCGGTCCAAGGCGCTACCGACATGGGGTTATTCGAAGTCTGTAAGTACTTTTTAAACGTGTCTTTAAGCACCGGTAGTGGTGATGTCTGGTTCATCAACATGAAAGCTCTTAATAAATTGCCCCCAGATATACAGGATGTTGTTTACAAACTTGTTAATGATCAATTATGGAAACGGACCGCAAGCTATCTGTATCAAGAGCATTCTACACTTGCCAATAATATTCAAAAATATGGGACAATCGTACTTAATTTGGAGCCTGGCGAATATGAGAAAATGGTGAAGGTAGCGCTTAATATGTGGAATGATATTGAGGCGAAAAACCCCGGATGTAAAAAGGGTCTAGACATAATCAGAGAGTTCAATAGAAAGATGGGGCGTATTAAATAAACAGCGATGGACTCCTCGCTCTCCTTTTAGCTGAATTTGGCTTTTGATGAAGAAACGGAGTAGCACCCCTTTGTGAGTGTACTTAAAAGAGTCATTCGATAGAGAGCCGGATGACTGAGGAGGTTCTAATGGTGGAATGTGTAATAGCTATTGATTATGATAAATGCTCGGGATGTCGAACCTGTGAGTCGATATGCGCCATGGCAAAAGCGGGTGAATGTAATCCGGAGAAGGCAAGAATACGGATTGTCAAGATTGAGGAATATGGCAATACGATATCTATTCCGGTTGTTTGCATGAATTGTTTGAGACCTGCTTGTAAGGTGGTTTGTCCTACAAAAGCGATTCATAAAAATCAAAAGACAGGTGTTATGGTAGTGGACAATAAGAAATGCATAGGATGCAGTGCCTGTATGTATGCATGCCCCTTTGGGGCGATCACCATTGACCGGTTAAGAGGCTCCGCCTTTAAATGCGACCAGTGTGACGGCGATCCCACCTGTGTGAAAGTTTGTCCAAGCAATGCGATAGAGTATGTTAAGGATGAAGAAGTTAGCATGAGGTTGAGGAGATCTTGTCTGAGCAAATTGGAGGGTGTTTTTATCACAAAGCAACCTTGAGGAGGTACGATCGGTGTCATACTTATATGCAGGAAGCATGTTGTTCATCGATCTCAGTGAAGGGAAGATTACTCGAGAGAGCACAAAGTCATATTCTACCTCATTCATAGGGGGGAGGGGGATAAACGACAAACTCGTCTATGATCGCATCCTCCCCAGAGTGAACGCACTTGAGTCCGGCAATGTCATTGCTATAGGTACCGGACCTCTTTCAGGAACTTGTGTTCCTTCATCAGGCCGACTGGACATCATGGGTAAATCTCCGTTGACCAATCTATGGGGTGATTCGAACATTGGCGGTTACTTTTCTCCAGAGCTTAAATATGCCGGATACGACCATATTCTTATAACTGGCAAGGCAGAAAAACCGATCTATCTATATATTGAAAATGATCGAGTTGAGCTGCGAGATGCCTCGCAAATCTGGGGAAGGGACACCTACGAGACACCCATCCTCATCCGTAAGGAGCTTCACAATTCAGAGATTAAAATCCTATGCATTGGGCCAGCCGGAGAAAACCTCGTTCGCTTTGCGAGTGTGCAAAGTGAACTGGGAAACGGAGGCGGCCGCACAGGCATGGGGGCAGTAATGGGCTCCAAGAACCTTAAGGCCATTGCAGTCCGAGGCACAAAGGGTATCAAAACAGCCAATCCGGAAAGGTTCCTTGCCATGGCCATGGAGTTGCACGATTTCATAAGGAAGTCTGAAGTTTCCCAGGAGTTGTCCAAATATGGAACAACCATGATACAAAGCCGAATGGCAGGGGGAGGCAAACCTTACAAAAATTTTCAAACCTTCGCAACATACGAAGGAAGTGTAAAGCCGATTGATATGCTTACTACATATTTTCCGAAGAAAATAGGCTGCTTTAATTGTCCTAACCGCTGCATGGAGGCGTACAATGTCCCCGGTGTAGGAAGTGGTGTGATTTCGTGCGCTTTTTATTCGGAATTGGGCATCGTCGTCGACAATAGTGACTTAGAAGTTTGTTTGAAAAATTCCCTTTACTGCCAACAACAAGGTATAGATGTGGGTGCTGCCGGAGGGATTCTTGCCTGGGTTATGGAGTTATATGAGAGGGGTATTATTACCACCGAGGATACGGATGGTATCCCTATGCAGTGGGGGAACAAGGAAGCCATCTCCCGCATGCTGGAGAAGATGGTCCGCAGAGAAGGATTTGGTGATGTGCTCGCCGATGGCATGGTTATAGGCGCGAAAAAGATTGGCCGAGGGAGTGAGGAGTACGCAATGCATTGCAAGGGGCTCCCTCTATTTACTGAAAGCCCCCTGATTGAAAAAGGTAAGGCCCTAGCTATGGCAGTGGGCGCCAGGGGAGACCATTATCGAGGAAACCCCATTATTGAAGGAAGTATTCATCGTCTGGAACATGCGGGAATGGAAGGGGAGGAACTTGAGGCTGCCAAAGAAAAGTTCTATCGAAAAGCTGAAGAGATATGCGGCACGAGAAAAGGGGCTGTCCCGAACGAGTATGAGGGCAAGGGATCGATGGTAAAATACAGCGAGGATACGGAAGCGATAACAGATTCATTAGGAATTTGTAAGTGGGCGACCCCGAGGCAGGGCATCGATGCATACACCCCTGAGAATCAGGCGAAGATTTTATCACTTGGATTGGGAGAACAGATTACCACGGACATGCTTTTTGAGGCCGCCAACAGAATGAGATGTCTAGAGCGAGCCTTTTCAATAAGGGAAGGACTTACGCGTGCGCAAGAGAAACTTCCCCAAAGGATGTATGAGTTAGTAACCCATGACGGTTTGAGCCTTGACCTTGAAAAAGTTGAAAATATGATCACACAGTATTATGTGGCGAGAGGTTGGGACGCTGAGACCGGAGTTCCTACCAGAGAAACCCTAAAGAAATTGGGGATCGGTTACATTGCCGACGATTTGGAGAAATGGAGTAAAATAGACCGACCTTGAATAGAGCCAGGAAGGGAATAATAGCACCACATGGGATTCAAGGCAGTTTCCCCAATTTGGAATTCACCGAGTTCTTCCTCTTGAGCACTCTACGAAGGGTAATCAAACCCCTGGATGGCATAAGTGGCAATGCCAAGAAGATCACATAATGTTTGAGTTTTATTTTTCGCAACCCAATAGTTTAAAAATAGAGCGATGGGTTCCTATGGGAGAGAACTACTAAGACAGGGGAAGCAGGATGGACATAACAGGCATCATCAATCAGGGAGCAACTTACTGGGGTGATAAAACAGCAGTTGTCTGTGGGGAAAAGAAACTCACGTTCCGGCAGGTAAACGAAAGAGCCAACAGATTGGCAAATGGATTGCTAAGATTGGGTTACCAACCCGGAAATCACATTGGGTCCATGATGCACAATTGTTCCCAGTACATTGAAATCTTCTTTGCTCAACATAAGCTGAATGCTGTCAGGATTACCCTTAACACGAGATCAAATAAAGAAGAGCTCGTTTGGCAAATAAATGATTCTGAGATAGAATTATTGTTCCTCGGCGAAGAATACGTAGACGAGATTGTCTCCATTCAAGCAAACTTGAAGAAAATTAAACACTACATTGTCATAGGGGGCAGCGCACCCGGATTTATTGATTATGATGGGTTACTGATAAGTGGAAACGCAGAGAACCCCAAAATTCAGACCCCTGAGACTACCCTCTCACGCATTAACTATACGGGAGGGACCACAGGTAGACCCAAAGGGATTATGTTATCAAGACAATCTGACATGGCTGTTATGCGAAACCTTCTGCTCGATACCGTTCCCCATCTCAATCAAAATGATGTCTTTCTAGGACTCCAACCATTATATCACGCTGTATGGTCATACATCCTGCCCTGCTGGGTGAGAGGTGCAACCCAAGTCATTACTCATAATTTCTCACCAGAGCCTACTTTGAAACTTATTCAAGAAGAGAAAGTTACGATCATAAAAACAGTTCCTACCGTCTTGACCAGAATTATTGAGCACCCCGAAATACAAAAATATGATTTGAGCAACATTCATAGTATCATCTATGGTGCTTCTCCTATACCCTTTGAAAAGCTAAAAAAAGGCATTCAGCTTTTCGGGCAAGTCTTCATTCAAAATTATGGTCAAGCCGAAGCACCAGTGACGATTAGCACCTTAAAGAGAGAAGACCATAGAACACATGGCACACCAGAAGAAATGGAGCGCTTAACTTCTGCTGGGAGACCCTATACGTTTGTTGATGTGAGAGTTGTAGATGAAGAGGGTAACGAAGTTACCGAGGGAGAGTTGGGTGAGGTCATTGTGAGCGGTGATCATATGATGGATGGCTATTGGAATCAACCAGCAGAAGAAACAACTGCATCGCTTAGGAAAGGGTGGATATACACCAGGGACATTGGCAAGTTTGATGCCCAAGGCTATCTGTATTTGGTCGATCGGAAAAGTGAAATGATTATTACCGGGGGGCTGAACGTTTATCCGAATGAAGTGGAACAAATTTTGTATCAACATCCCGCTGTGATGGAGGCAGCAGTATTCAGTATACCGGATGAACAGTGGGGAGAATCAATTGCTGCAGCAGTGGCCCTGAAACTTGGAATGAAAGCCAGCGATCAGGAACTGATGGACCTTTGCAGGAAAAACTTAGCCAGCTATAAGAAACCCAAAATCATAACCTTTCACGAGAGCCTACCAAAGACTGAAGCAGGGAAGATCTCAAGGCGGGAACTAAAGGAACCGTATTGGAAAGAGAAGGCACGAAAGGTTAATTAATCCCAAAGCTTGATCAAGAAAAGAAAATGAATTGGGTAGATAACGATAGATACGGGTAGTAAATGAAGAGGGTGACACAGTCTCCAGAATGTTATTGAGCTCCCTCGATAGAATCGGTCAGTTTATTGAGAGTTGAAGTTGATACGAAAAGGGAGAATCTATTTGGGTTGTCTTAGAGCAACTCAACATAAAAGCTGGTTAGTCGCCCCAAGCCCATTGGAGGGAATTGCACGTAGGAGGATATGTGCATATGTGTAAAAAGGAGATTCCATTGAGACGGGGACTTTGGGTATCATCTTCAACCGGGGATAAGAAACCGCAGCTTATGGGATCGAAGTGTCCTAATTGTGGCGAAATTTATTTCCCTAAAAGAGAGAAAAACATTTGTATCAATTGTCAATATAATGGAATGGAGGAAGTCAGACTGAGTAGGAAAGGCAAAATTTATAGTTACACGATCGTAATGCAGAAACCTCCAGGATATTATAAGGGACCCGTTCCCTATGCGCTTGCTTGGGTGGAATTACCTGATGGGGTGAGGTTCGAGACTCTTCTTACAAACTGTGATTTCGAAAATATAAAAGTCGGAATGGATGTGGAACTCGTTATCGAAAAACTGCATGATGATGAATGTGGTAATCAAATCCTTACATACAAATTCAAACCTGATAGCGATTAGACGAGAGAGGAGAGGTTAATAATCAATGAGAGGGGGCAGGAAGGTCGTAATAGCCGGTACTGGCTTAACAAGATTTGTTAAACATGAAGAGGGAAAAGATTATTGGGATTACGGTAGCGAGGCTATTCTCAAAGCATTAGAATCTTCTGACATGCAATGGCGCGAGATACAGGCAGCATTCTGTGGTAGCGTTTACACTGACACGGGATCTGGTCATCGCACGCTCGGTGAAATCGGCATGCAGGGGATACCCATCGTTAATGTAGAAAATGCCTGCTCTAGTGGAGCTTCAGCATTCAGGCTTGCTTATCAATCCGTAGCCACCGAGATCTATGAGATTGTTTTGGTTTGTGGGTTTGATAGAGTGCCTAAACAAGGATTTCTCCCTAGCAATTTTTGGCCGGAATGGGAACGGTATATGGGATTTAATGTTCAACCCGCGAATTATGCTTTGAAAGCGGTGAGGTATATGGAGGAGGCAGGTGCTACTGAAAAGGATTTTGCCAGAGTGACGGTAAAAAACCGTCGAAATGGTGTCCTCAATCCTTTTGCTCTTTTTCAGAAAGAGGTGTCCATTGAGGAAGTCCTTAACTCTCGCCTGGTTGCAGCTCCATTACGTTTATTAAACTGTTGTCCTCTTGCCCAGGGAGGTGCAGCCGTTATCCTCTGTAGCAAGAACAAACTTAAATCAAAAAACAAAGTGATAACGGTAGTAGCTTCCGTGCTAACGAGTGGAACCTATGGAGCATACACAATTAGCGGGGATAGCGTTAAAATCCACAATCCCAATTTGGTGGAGGTCGCAACTCAGCAGGCATGGGAAATGTCAGGGGATGGACCGGAGGATATAGATGTAGTGCAAGCTTACGATACCACATCTCCTTCTGAGTTATTTACTCTCGAATTATTAGGATTTTGTAAAAAAGGAGAAGCGGTCCACATGCTAAGAGAGGGTGTATTTGATTTAGGCGGGAAACTCCCTGTAAACACTGACGGTGGCCTTTTATCTAGGGGTCATCCTCTGGGAGCCACTGGTTTGGCTCAGATAATAGAGATTGTTAGTCAGCTACAACAGGACGCGGGAAAGAGACAGGTTGCTGGAGCTAGGGTTGGCCTAGCCCATAGCATGGGTGCGGGTCCTAATAGCTCAATCACGATTCTAAGAAGAGAAAGGTAAATTATAAACTGACTCACATATGGTTTTGAATATGAAGCCAGTAAGTGATGAAAATTTGGAAAATGTCGCGGGAACCGGTGAATACAAAAATTCAATAGGCGGTCGGGTTCCAAGAGATACAGTTTTTAAGCAATCTCTCAAGACCAGACATACTTTTGTCATTGATCAATACCAAATTGCCTTATTTGAACAAATAAGAGGATAGATATTGGGATCCCGACTATTGGGGTAGATGCTTTCAGAGGGGAAGAAGTCGTGAAAAATGATCACATGGAGGGAGCAATTTTTAGTACTCCCAGAATAAATAACCCTGAAGAGTTAAAGCAAAAATTAGGTCGTTACACGGATACGACCGGCAATAAGTCGCTATTGCAACCCCTCTTGGATATGATGCAGCATAGGTTTTACTCCGAGCGATGAATAAAATGGGAACAAATGATTCAAAGGTGGGGAGAGATGCACTAAGAAAAACATGCTACAAAGGTTTCTTGAACGATGATGTTTCATTTGATCCTCAAGGAGATTTAGAGAATGCAAATTATGACTGGATGATTATAACAAACAAACAGTTCTTTATAAAAAAATAAGATCAGACAACGATATCGGCAAGATATTGTGGTACTGTTATTAATCAAAGGAGATCGGGAATGAAATTGAAAGGTTACATTGGAAGAATACTCTGGTTTGACCTTTCCAATCGTAAGATTCACGTCGAAGAATTGAAAGAAGAATGGGCATCCATGTTTATTGGGGGCAGCGGTTTGGGGACAAAGTTTTTGTATGAGATGACCGATGAAAAAACAGACCCGTTAGGCCCTAAAAATCCTTTGATATTTATGACGGGACCCTTCACGGGGACTCCCGTTCCTTTATCCGGTAGGCATGCCGTCGTTTCTTGTTCTCCGCTGACGGGAATCTTTGGGGAGTGCGATGTGGGGGGCACTTGGGGTGCTCACCTCAAAAAAGCTGGATTCGATGGAATGATTATTATAGGTAAGTCTGATAAACCAATCTACCTCTGGGTTCACAATGGGGTATGGGAAATCCGTGATGCTTCTCATCTTTGGGGGAAGGATACTTATGAAATCGATCCGATTTTGAAAAGAGAAACCCATGAAGAAGCAGTGGTATGTAGTATCGGCCAGGCTGGAGAAAATCAAATTCCGTTGGCTGCAATCATGACAAATGGAAAAGATGCTCGTGCTGCTGGGCGTTGTGGATTAGGGGCGGTAATGGGCTCCAAGAATCTTAAGGCCATTGTTGTTTACGGAACTGGAAACGTCATTGTTGGCTTCCCTGAAAAAGTAGAAAATCTTCCAAAAGAGTTTGCCCCTCAGATTATCAAAAATGGGGAGAGTATGAAAAAATATGGTACAGCAGGTGCACTCTCAACCTTTGAAGCAATGGGCACACTTCCCATTAAAAACTGGGGATTTGTTGGGCGTTGGGAAGAGTCTGCAGAAAAAATCAACGGCTTTACCATGGCTGAAACTGTATTAACTGGACGATACTTTTGTGACGCTTGTGTATTAGGATGTGGCAGAAGGGTGAAAATAGAGAAAGGACCATATGCGAGCGTGAACGGAGCAGGGCCCGAATACGAGACTCTTGCGTTACTTGGGAGTAATTGTCTGATTGACAACCTTGAAGCCTTATGCTTTGCAAACGAGCTTTGTAACCGCTATGGTCTTGATACAATCTCCACAGGCGGAGTCATCGCTTTTGCCATGGAAGCTTATGAAAAAGGTTTCATCAACAATGAAGATACGGGGGGTGTTGAATTGAAGTGGGGAAGTGTTAATGCCTTGATCGAAATGATAAAGGCGATCGCCCACAAGAAAGGGATTGGAGAACTCTTTGGCAGAGGCGTAAAAAAGGCATCCGAGGTGATTGGAAAAAATTCCGTTGAGTTTGCCATGCACATCAAAGGCCTGGAACTTCCCGCTCATGATCCAAGAGGTTATAATGCGGGCGCTGTTGGTTTTGCAACTGCGTCCAGAGGAGCATGTCACCTTGCTGGACTTAGTCACACCTTTGAGAGGAGGCTGAACGCGCCAGAAATTGGAATTCCTGAAACCTTGGATCGATTTCAAGTCGAAGGAAAAGGGATCCTTGCTGCCAAAAGCCAAAACGTGATGGGAATGATGGATTCTTTAAAACTCTGCAAGTTTATTCTTTTCGTAGGAATTACACTAACCAACATTATGGAGTGGTATTACTATGTAACTGGTAAAGAGATGACCATAGAAAACTTTATGAAGACAGGAGAGCGGATCTTCAACCTAAAGAGACTATATAACGTTAAATTAGGAATTAGCAGAAAAGATGATTTCTTACCTATACGGTCCCTGACCCTTAGGCGAATAGGAAAAGGGTTAACGCCAAATCTACCTCCTCTCAGCCAAATGCTTGGTGAATATTACGAATATCGTGGCTGGTCCGAGGATGGAATCCCAATGTCCAAAAAATTAAAAGAACTTGAATTATTCTAATTAAAAACATAGTAAACGTAGACTGTTTGTGATCTTCAAAATGCAAAAGAGTAGATCGTCCGATCAATTTTCACCTTTGTATAAATAATTCTCCCATTCAGGCGTGGAGGAGACCGAATCGTTTCGCTTAAATTAAGAGTTCTTATGGTTAAGGATATTAATTAATTCTTTTTATATTTTTTGTTTGACAAACCATTTGCCTACTCGTAAATTTGTATCATCTGAAAATAATATTTGACTCCATGTGGTTTTTCTTTGCTTTTTGGAACCTGCCATATCTTTATCTCTTGAAAAGAACCATCCTCAAAATACCTCTTCTCATGGTAAACGAGATTAGCTTTCATATTGGTTCTATGATACCATATATAAATAAACAGAACAAGCATTCGCTATTTCAAACTGCCTTTTTTCTAAGGATATTGCCCCCGAGTCATTAAAGGAAGATTCTATCCTCAAAAAAGGCTTGACAAGGTTTTCAATATGGTTTAATAATACTTTCATAATTTCAATCAGATTAAACCTATGAATTCCCTCATTTTCACTATCGGTCAAACGATCAGAGACTTCCGTAACAATAAAGGAATGACCCTTGGTGAGTTAGCCGTAAAGGTCAATGTCTCCCCAAGCCTGATCAGCCAGCTG
>Ga0315274_10013411_pt1 | contig 11667 bp, 17 predicted proteins | sample YL17G02_20_MG_FD_203700 | JGI IMG/M metagenome (GOLD analysis project Ga0315274, IMG submission 203700) | Sediment microbial communities from Yellowstone Lake, YNP, Wyoming, USA - YL17G02_20 | ecosystem: Environmental > Aquatic > Freshwater > Lake > Sediment | place: USA: Wyoming | collected...
ACAAGGGAAATATCCGTTGTAAAGATGAGAAAGACTGCCTGCAACACGGACGTGTTCAGCCTGGAAGTTGACAGGGGAAGATTCAGGGCACTGTACGGCGGCCAAACCGCTTTAATTTAAATTTTTATTCTTTTAAATTTATTTTTAATAATTACCGCTCCAGGCCGCGGTGGCCATGAATTTGCTGCATACCTTTGCTGCAGTAGGCCCCACGCCGATTGAGTGGTATTTTTTAATTATTTACAAATGCAAAAACTCTTACCCTTAACATAAAACTTTAAATACTCAAATTTACATTACATTCTTATGCCTAAAAAGAAGAAGGTTAGTTTGACTGATATAGACAGAAAACTGGAGCTCGTTCTTAAGCAGCAAAAGCAGATTATCCATGAAGAGAAGGATATAGAAAAAGAAGAAATGCTCACTGAAAAAGAAGAAGAAAAAATAGAAAATCTGGAAGAAAAAAGTCTTAGCGAATTGGAAAAGCTCGAGAAGCTTGAAGAGGAGATAAAGCAAAGTGTAAGAGAGCATCCTTTAAAGAGAATAACATATCACGACATAGCCCGCGGCTCAGTTGGCGCATTTGTTGGCATAGTTGTGCATTATACTTTCACATACGGTGTTGAGGTTGCTGAAAATCTGACTGTAACCAGGGCTTCCCTTATTTTTATCTTGGGTTTTGTTGTAGGCCTGATATTTCTTTATGCAACGGGCTTCAGAAAGGTCAGAGACCCGAACATAATCATTTTCCTACCTATGAGGATGATTACCTTGTACACCGTGGCATTAGCGCTGACAATAATTGTTCTTTACCTTTATTATCCAACTTTTGGGCATGACTTCTGGCTTACATACAAGCAGGTAGCGGCAGTGAATCTGTCAGCTGTTGTAGGAGCCTGCACAGCAGATTTGATCGGGCGTGATTGAGATGGCAGTTTCCATAAAAGCACTTTCTGAAAGCGAATTGACAGCAATGAGGAGATTCTTAGACAGATATTATAGAAAAAGCTTCATGGTCAAACCTGGATCCACATTTGACAAATCGTTTGGATCTTTAATAGCATATTGGGGGAATCAAAGCTTCTCAAAAGAAGCAGTCAGACATAAGGAAGATATTTTGCGGATGATAGATGGGTTAATAGACGTTGCAAGAGGCGAATTTAGTGATATCGATCGAATCAGAAAATTACAGGAGCGGGAGATGCGCATATTGGAAAAACTTCCAAGATTTAGGGAAAGATTAAAAGAGGAAAGAAACGAAGCCGTTATTTATAAAAATCTATGGCGGCTTCTTCAGGATATGCCAAAGCTTTTAGAAGAACTTAAGAAGTTGGTTTCTGACATTTCCGAGCGTGACCTAGATCTGACCAGAATCCAGGACACACGGCGCAGATTCGAAGAGATGCTAGGCCAGGAAGGGACACTAGTGGACAATATAGTTCATTTTGAAGAACGAATGAGCAAAGAAGCAGCCTAAAATGCCCAATATAATTCTCGACATAAGGAAAACTATTGATGAAAATGCAGCTGTCTATTTTGAAAAGGCAAAGAAGGCAAAGAGGAAAATTGAAGGGGCAAAGTCAGCAATACAAAAAACAAAAAAACAGCTGGAGAAAATAGAGGAAGAGGAAAAATTAGAAACAAAAAAAGAGGAAAAAGTAAAGCCCGAGAAAAAATGGTATGAGAAGTTCAGATGGTTTTTCAGCTCAGAGGGATTTCTCTGCATTGGCGGAAGGGACGCCACGACAAACGAGATTGTCATCAAAAAGCACACAAACAGCGATGATTTGGTTTTTCACACGGATTTAGCAGGCTCCCCTTTTTTTGTGGTAAAACTAGAAGGCAAAAAAATTGGAAAGTCAACTATAGAGGAAACAGCCCAGGCAACTGCCTCTTTTTCAAAGGCATGGAAGCTCGGCTTGAGCGTTTTAGAAGTGTTTTATGTTAATCCCGAGCAGGTTTCCAAGCAAACAAAAGCAGGAGAATACATGGGCAAGGGAGCCTTTATGATTTATGGGAAAACAAATTACGTTATGGCTGAATTAAAGCTGGCTATCGGCTTATTGGAAGAAGGAAAACTGATGTGCGGCCCTGTTGAATCTGTCAGAAAAAACTGCAAGGAATATTTTGCACTGATTCAAGGCTCAGACAAGCCAAGCGATATTGCTAAAAAGCTGAAGAAAAAGTTTGATTTTGATTTGGATGACATTATCAGAATCTTGCCTTCAGGTAATATCAAATTAAATACAAAAATATAAAAACTACCAAAAAAGAAATAATAAAATGCTAAACAAGAAATCATACATTCTCAGCCCAGCAGATTTGATTAAGGGGTTATTTATCGGGCTCATTGTCGGGGCAGTCCTGATGTATCTACTCCTCAATGGGATAATACCCAATCCTTTTGTTGGCATGAACAAACCGAAACCTTAGAAAAATTTATATAACTGCAAGTTAAAAAATAAATCATGGCGACAGCTACAGGTGCGGAGTTTCTTATTGGTGGCCCTATAATAATAGGTGCGATTCTTGGCATAGTGGAGCTTACTTTTGTTCATTCAGATGAGCGGGGCATGGGTTGGGTAGGGCACGGCTTGCATGCAATCCCCACAATGATGATTTTTATTTTTGCCAGCATGAATCTCAATTGGGCTTTAGGATTAATAGGCTATCATGAAGCAAACTTAAATATCTGGGTAGTTGTTGGGATTCGAGTCTTGATCGGTCTGATTGCTGCAATAAAAATAGGGGGCGCAGCGGCAATTGCAGGCAGAATAGGGGAGAAATTCTATCATTCGGCAATAATCGGCGCTTTAGTGGCAGTGGCTCCTTATATCTGGATGAGCAATCCTGGTTTAGGATTTGGAAATATAATCAAGCCCCTGGTTCCAGCTAATTTGCAAGGATGGATATAAGATTATTTTTAGAATTCTTTAATTTTGTAAAAATTAATAATTACCACTCAGTCGCCGTGGGGGCTATTTATTCAATCCTTACTTTATTTCCTACACTCTGCCCCGGCATGCCTTTTTCAAAGTGAACTTTCAGTGCGCCGGAATTGCCATGCTCTTTTGTGATTTTTCCCTTGATTTCTCTTTTCTCTTTTTTAGAAGGCGTCTGCCAGATTACTGTTTTTCCTATTAAAGAAGAAGCCATCTTCTTGTCTGTAATGCCATCTACTTCAATAATCATCTGATTGGTGGTCTGGGTTTTTCTCCCCCTTCTGAAATTCACAATTACCCCTTCCATAGCCAAAAAGGAATAATTCCCTCTTTAAAAAGATTTAGATTATGGGAGCCTTGCTTTATTTTAGTTAACTTTATAAACCAATTTACATTCCCTATTTTCCAGATTAATCATGAAATTCACCGAAAACGAGAAGAAAGTTATTAAGGCATTGATAGAGAATGCCAGGACTTCTGATGCAAAAATAGGAAGGAAGCTGAAGATAAGTTTGCAGGCCGTAAGAAAAATAAGAAAGAAACTGGAGCAGCAGGGCGTAATACAGGGATATTCCACGCACATCAATTATGAAAAAATAGGCATGGAGGTTTTTGCTGTTGCCCTGCTTCAAGTGACGGCAGAGGCATGGGAGAAATTCGGGGGGAAAAAGCTTCAGGACGTTCTTATGCACCCCAATGCGATAAAATTCTACAGGATTCCCCAGGCTGATATTACACACCTGATAATCTACGGCTTCAGGAACATAAATGAGTTCAATGATTTCTTTGAGTTCATGCAGGAGCAGCAGAGCAGATATGTTCAGATTAAAGGGCTGTATACAATCTCAAATAAAAATTTCGCAAGAAAATCCGCAAAGGACCTGATAAAAAAATTGCTTGAGGAAGCGGGGCATGAAAAAGTCCCCAAGCCAAGTGCGTTTTAAGTTTTATTTACTTCTCTAATAATTTAATTACAATATCGCCGAGCCCCGGGGCTCTTGGTTTCTGCTTTCAATATTTTTATTTTCCTCTTCAATCTTCGGCCTGGTAGTTATTATAGAACCGAAGATGACAAAGGTTATTCCCAAACCAATAACCAAGAAAGCGAAATTCATCATACCAAGCTTGGCAAAGAAATCGAATATTAAGAAGATTATTCCAACAAATATCAGTATATAGCCTATATTGCCCCTCTCCTTATAACTAGGTTTCGCTTGTTGCTCCAGGTAAAAGTATGGTTGAAACTCCTTCATGGTCTCGCCTATTCATCTTCATCATAACCCTCCATAAAAGCAGCCTCCTCCGGGCTAATGTCATCGTTTTCCAAAAGCTGCTCCACCCCGCATAATGAATAGATGTCAGCATCTTCTGTGTCAAACTCAAGGACTTCCTCCTTGTTCAGCCTTGCAGCTCGTATTCTTTTTGCCCTCGCATACAGCTTAGGCGCCTTCATAGTTCCACCCCCTTAACATTTTATCCAGCAAGAAAGTAAAATCGTAGAAGAAAAAGCGTATTGATAACTCTCGTTCCAGCAACCTAAAACTCCAGCTGCCTGCTAACGAGAGCCTTTTTGTGATTTTTATCACCTTCGAAGCTTTCACTGCAAACTTTACTGACCTTTAATTTCATTTATTTCAACCACAGCACCATTATTTTGAAAGATTTTCGGAAAAACCGTAATATTTTCAGTCTTTCAGTTTTTTTAACTAATATTCCAGCCGATTTCTCCCCCAGTACGCTAATTTAAGCCTTATTGATTATCAATATCGATTATTACTATGGATATTCAATTATAAAAATATTTTTATCCTCTAAAATACAGTTTTAAAATTACGATTTTAAAAACACGATTTTTAACCTCAATAATGTTTATAAATAGCTAAGTTATCTAAGTGCCGGGGGACCTAAATTGAATAAGCGATTAGCCAACAAAATACTCCATTATATTTCTGAAAATTCCATATATGACTGCTCTTCCTCCAAGATTTCTGAAAAGCTGAAGATAAACCGCGTCACAATAAGCAAGTATCTCAAGATTCTTGAGGCTATGGGAGAAATCAGCTCCAGAAATGTTGGAATGGCAAAACTGTGGACTAGGAGCCATAATCCCTTTCTCCAGCTTTTAGTCAGCAATAAAAATGGCAAGAACATGAAATCCCTAATGAATGCACTTCCCGGCGGGGTCCAGATACTTGATTCAAGCCATAAGCTTTACTGGGCGAATTCAACAATGAAGACCTTTTTCACAAGTAATGCAGATTACAAGAACAGGTGCTGCTATGAAGTGTTTGTGACCAAGCGCTCAATTGGCTGCACAAACTGCCCTGCAAAAAACACATTCAAGACAGGAAAAACATTCCGCGCAATAAACACGATAAGCAACAACGGAAGCAATATTTATTTTGAGATGACCTCTTCACCAATAAAAGACCAGCTTGACAATGTTATTTCTATAATCGAGCAGGTTGAGCCGATATCAAAGAAGGAATTTGAGTTCAAAAGGAATATGAAGGAGATGCTGGTTGAGGTTTAAGTTTTTTTAGATCTGTAATTGTTTTTAATAAATCCTCCTCACTCGCCGCAGGGGCTATTGCAGTAATAGGCCTCGCCGATTGAGAGCTACTATTTATTTATTTTCAAAATAAGGTGATTTAAATGTTGAATCAATTTTGTTTGCTTCCAAAAAGGCATTTTGAGCTTGATCTGTTTCGCCCATGTTATTGAGTGTAATTCCTTTATTGTACCATGCTTTTGCATAAAGGGGATTTATTTTAATTGCTTCATTAAATGCTTCAAGTGACAAATTGTATCTTCCCAAGATTCCCAAAGCAATTCCTTTATTTAACCATGCAGTGGCATGCTGAGGATCAATTTTAATACACTGATCATAAGCTATTATTGCTTCATTATACTTACCCAAATCGGCAAGAGTAGTCCCTTTATTATTCCATGCTTCCGCAAATGAAGGGCTGCTGTTAATAGCTTGATCATAAGCGATAAGGGCTTCTTCATATTTACTTAAGCTACGTAGTACGTTTCCTTTATTTTGCCATGCGGATGCAAATTTTGAATCAATTTTAAGAGCATTGTCATATGCGATTAAAGCTTCTTCATTTTTGCCCATGGCATGCAACACAGTTCCCTTATTATTCCATGCTTCTGCAAATGCACAATTTATTTCGATTGCTTTATCATAGGCATTTAATGATGCCTCATAGTTTGATAATTTTTGAAGGCTTAATCCTTTATTATACCAGATATATGGAAGTTGAGAATTAAGCTCAATAGCTTCATTAAATACTATTATAGATTCTTCATATCTTCCCAAATCAGCTAATGCACCTCCTTTATTATTTAGTGCATCCAAGAATTTTGGATTTATACTGATAGCTTTATCATAAGCTATAATAGCATCTGAATAATTGCCCAATTGAATTAATGCATTGCCTTTTAAATACCATAATTCTGAAGAATTAGGATTATTATTTAGACCCTTATCAAAATTTTTTATAGCCTCACTATAATTGCCTAAGATAGAATATGCAAGCCCTATATCATAATAAGATTTCCCTATCTCCTTAAATTGCTCAGCTTTCTTTCTTATCTCATCAAGGGTATACCCTGTTTTTTCATAAATTACTTGTTCAATTTGTCTATTCCCACTTTCATTTAGTTGTATTCTAATTTGATCAACTTTTTGGAATAATTCTTTATCTTTCTGGTAACTTTCTTTATTTTTCTGATCAGTCTGATATTTATCTATGCAAAAAAGAAGTAAACTCAAGCTCGCTATTATAAAACCCGCTATCCCTATTACTATAGTAAATTTCACCCACTTTGGTAATTTTTCAAAATCACGTTTCCACTCTCTCCAAGTTGCCATAATTTCAGGAGCTTTATTCAATTAATAAATCTTTTCTACATTTCTTTTAAATTATTTTACAAAATATAATTAATTACAATAGGTATTATCAAACAGCTCATCGCATGATGCTTTCCAACTTTTGCAATATGCGCTATGATTCCAATAGATGTTCCAGTAATCAAAATAAGCACTCCAATTAATCCTGAAAATAAAATTACAAAAAATATTATTATGAATAAAATTCCGAAACATAACTTCTGATAATTCAAATAAGAAACCAGAAGAATAAAAATAGGAATAAGCCTTATTACCAAAATAACTGCAAGACAACTTACAACCAAAGCAATAATTAAAATAAAGACCAATTCATTAAATCCTATTTCTCCCAGAAAAATTCCAGCTACAGCTATTGAGCCGTTGCGGGCCTTGCTTATTGTGTAAAGAGTTATTAATGCCATCAGCATTGACACTGCATTTATGCACCCAATCAAAAAAAGATAATTTCTCGGAGTTAATTTCTTAAAGAAGGAGCTGCTCATTATTGCTGCCTGTGCGGGTCCTAATCCAGGAAATAAATTCATGAATCCAGCTGAGAAAATCCCGGAGCCTAACAAAAGCACATTCTCTTTTTCCAAATTAATTTCTCCCATTTTTTGCTGCTGAGGCACTCTGACTTTGGAAAATATGCTCATAAATAATGTGCTTGCACCGAACAAGCCACCGAGCAAAGGCAATAATGGTTCTTTTATAGGAAGTTTTAACGTGATATAACCTAATATTGACGCCAATACAACAATTGAGAACGCCCATAATTTTCTCTCTTCCCTCAAAACAAGAATCAAAACAACAATTAATAATAAAAAAATAAATTTAGAAAAAAACTGAAAAAAGAAAGGAAATATGAAAATAAATAATGGAAATAAAAGAATCAGCAAAATTATTCCCAAAAATGCACCATAAACAGAAATGAAAACAGCTTCATACCCTTCTCCCTGCAATAACAATCTGTGCCCTGGCAGAACCATCAATGCAGTCTCTGAATCAGGCGCCCCAAGAAATATTGAAGGAATGATGTCCAGAAATACATGAGTTATGGACATTGAAATCAGGATTATGGCAATTGCAAAAGGAGAAAAATAATTAAGCAAAGCTGGCGCAAATGAAAGTGCTATTGCCGCAACAAGGTTTATGTGCAATCCAGGAGTTAGGCCTGTAAAAATGCCTATAAACGTGCCAAGGAAGATAGCTATGAGTATTTCGATTAACATGATTTGAATTTTTATCCAGAACTTAATAAGCATATGCTGATATTTTTTGAAGAATTTTCAATAATTAGAAATATTTTTCAATTCTTATTTTATAACATTAATAAAATTGGAATAATGGAATTATTGCCAGTCTCTTTAATAATTTCTTTGATTTTATCGCATCTATCCATATTAAGATAATATTTCCAGCCGTGCTTTTTCTTCTTTTTGCCGCAGATCCTTTGTTTAACCAGGGCTTCCAACACTACATCTACCTTGTCTATATGCTCTTTTGGAATACCCTGTTTTAAAGTGTCGATATATAAAGAACCCTTGCCAAAACATGTCTCGCTAAAAAGTTTTTTAACTAAAGTTCTGCTTATTTTAATATATTCGCTTTTCTTTACTTTAACCACTAGGCTGACGCTGTAGTACAAATATATAAATAATAGGTCGTTTTTTTGGCTCTTAAGGGGCATAAAAGGAAACATTTAAATACTTAATGCCATTTAGACATTTAGCATGGCATCTATCTTTTTAAAACTAGAGGGAAATACAGTAAAAAATAGAATCTGGGATTTCTTTATAGTTTATTCAGAATTTGACTATTCAATGAGGGAAATTGCTAAATATTCGAGGATTAGTTATACTGCCATGAAAGAGATTTGGAAGGAATTTGTTAGGAGAAAGCTTGTTATGCATACAAGAAACGTGGGAAAAGCCAAGATGTATAAACTAAATCTCAAAAATCCTCAAGTAAAGAAATTCATAGATTATTACTGGGCTGTAATAGAGTCTCATGTTGAAAAAGAATTGGACATCAAAGAAGAGAATTATGAAAAAAATTTAAAGTATTCGCCATCTGTACATTCAGTAGCAGCTTCTGCCAAAAATGTTTAGAATTTATTGAAGACATTAATGTATTTCCCTTCTTAAACTACCATTTTTGAATAGTGAACTAAAGAAAACTTTTTATTCTATCATTTTAATCTTCGGAATATGCAACGCGCTAAACTGCAGGATCTTGTAAATGCCGTGAAAGTGGGTTTTCATTACGCCTTCAGCAACCCTTTTTATACCTGCATGGATGTAAGTGCATATTGCAATTTCTCATGCGAGGGATGCAATATTCCTGATTTGCAGAAGAACAATGTTTTGGAGCAGCCATCGCTAGAAACTCTCATAGGAAGAACAGTTACTTTAGGTAAAGCATTTGGCTCGCAAATGCTGAATTTTGCTGATGGTGAGCCAACTACTATTTCAGACCTTGTAAAACTCATTCAGGTTGCATCTGAAAAGCACGCCGTGGGGATGACTACAAATGGAACGCTCATAACTCCTGAAAAGGCGGTCCAATATTGGGATGCTGGATTGCAGTTTGCAGCGGTCTCATTGCCCACTTTGGATAATAAAAGATATCATGCAATAATTGGGACTGAGCGCTACAGCGTTGAAGATATACAAAATGCCATTGAGACTCTTGTAAAAACAGGACCAAAAAAGATCAAAAGAGTGGGAATTGCGACAACAATAGACAATCTTACAACTCCCCAGGAAATTGAAGAATTAGTGAAATACGCAGAAGATGTGGGCGCAATTTTTTCCCCCCAGCTTTATTCCCCACATAAAAAGTTATATAGGACTGTACTTTCCCCAGATGAGCCAGATTCAAGAGAAATTGTTTCTGAAACATTCGAAGCAAAATTTGATGGAGGATTTGCAAGATTTCTTTCTCGTCTTCAGCAGAGATATAAGGTATTTATCTTGAGAGATGTGGTGCTAGATGATTTCGATAATTACATTAATGAGGGCAGAATTTCATGGAAGCCCGGAAGAATACTTACTGTTCAGCTGGATGGAGCAATTAAGCTGGAGCCAGAGGGTCAGTCCATCATAAATATTGATTCTTCGAGTCCACGGGAAATAAAAAATGCAGTTTGGAGCGCTGTTTATGACTTAAGAGCAAGAAGAGAGACTTATGCCGATTCCTGCTATAGGTGCTTAACAGCTACGACTCCATCAACACCCTTAGGCGACTGGTTTGTTAATGTATTGACGTGTTTAAGGCTTGAAAGGGCAGTCAGATTTGCATAAGCAGCAACATTTAAATTAAACAAAAAATAATCACATATTCTATGAAAGTGCTGTTTATCTGCAATCAAAACATAAATCGCAGCAAGACTGCCAAAGAAATTTTCAAAGGCAGATTCGAAACAAAATCCGCAGGACTTTTCAATATAAAACCAGTCACAAAAAAACAGCTTCTCTGGGCTGATACTGTAATTGTCATGGAAGATGAGCAAAGGAGCGAGATAGTCAAAAGGTTTCCAGACGTTTATATGCAAAAACGCATTCTTTCCCTGGATATTCCTGACATTTACTATTATAAACAACCTGAACTCGTTTCAATTTTGAAATCTAAGATCAATAAATTATTTTAACTTCTTCACTTCATTCACAATCAATTCCCTCTTTCCGTTGTAAAGCTGTATCTGCCCATCTATGCTTACTTTGGAATTGTTTTCCAGCTTCATTTTTCCATCATAAAAAACAACGACTGTTATTGGCTGCAATTCCACAATATCCAGAAAAATTGTTTTATTGTAATCACGAATATTCGTAATAATTCCTCTTATCTGCACATGCTCATTAATTTCCTTCTGTCCCAGTTCCATGAAAGATACTTCATCAGGCTCAATTATGTTTAACAAAAGAAAAAGAATGATTAATCCCACCATAGAAATGCCTAAAGCTAATTTTAATAAAATTCTTTCATTCATGAAATTACAATATTAAAATTCTTAATAAGCTTGAATAGAATTTTTTTGAAAAATCTTCACTTTCTCTAAAACTTATACCTGGTCTGTCCTCCAATATGGAAGGATTTGCGAGTTTTTTAATTTGGTGGCGCCTCTTTTCTTAAATTCAACAATTCCAAGCCAGGCAATCATTGCTCCATTATCAACCAGCAAGTCATTTGAAGGGACAAAACAGTGAGCATTTCTCTCCTTGCACATGATTTTTGCCATCTCCTGCAACCTTTTGTTGCAGCAGACTCCTCCGCCAAGCAATAGCTCATTTTTTTCACAGTGAGCCATGGCCCTTTCTGAAACCTCAAGAAGCATAGCAAATACTGTTTCCTGCGCAGAATAGCACAAATCCTCAATTTTGTATTTTTTAGAATCATATTTTTGTTTTAGGTTTGTCAATAATCCACCTAAGCTTATGTCCATGCCTTTAACTACATACGGCAATTCAATGTAATTCCTGCTTTTCAGCGCAAGCTCGTAAATCTTTGGACCGCCAGGAAAGCCCAAACCAATGTAACGAGCAAAAGAATCAAGAAAATTACCTACTCCAATGTCTAAACTCTCTCCAAAAATCCTGTATTTTCCTGCTTCAAAGGCAATAATCTGAGTATTCGCGCCGGATGCATAAAGAAGGACAGGGTCTTTTGCTTTTGTAACTAATTTCCCAATCTCCAAATGAGCAATGCAGTGATTTACACCAACTAATGGAATTTTATATTTCAAGGCAATTGTTCGCGAAGCAATAGCTCCAACTCTTAATGAAGGACCCATTCCAGGTCCCTGTGAGAATGATATTAGATTTA
>Ga0315274_10013412_pt1 | contig 11666 bp, 9 predicted proteins | sample YL17G02_20_MG_FD_203700 | JGI IMG/M metagenome (GOLD analysis project Ga0315274, IMG submission 203700) | Sediment microbial communities from Yellowstone Lake, YNP, Wyoming, USA - YL17G02_20 | ecosystem: Environmental > Aquatic > Freshwater > Lake > Sediment | place: USA: Wyoming | collected...
CCTGCTTCATACGCCCGTTTTCCTCACAGGACTCGAGATCGCGCTCGCGCCCGAACCCCTGCTCCACAGCCCAGGCTGCCCCCTCGGCGCAGATCCTCTTCAGGTCCGAATGGGCCGTCTTGACAGCGCCCTTGGAGCCGACGCCTGAAGGTATCGCCGAAAAGAGCCCTCGCACCAGGCTTTCAATTCTCTCCCGCGCGTCGGCGGCCGTGACGCGGGACGTGAGCACGCGCACTCCGCAGTTGATGTCGTACCCGACGCCGCCGGGCGAAATCACACCGTCCTCAACCCGTGTGGCAGCCACTCCGCCGATGGCGAACCCATATCCGAGGTGGATGTCCGGCATCGCGAGGCTGGCTCTGACTATTCCAGGCAGGAACGCCACGTTCGCGACCTGCTCCGGTGCCTCATCCAGCCGCAGCGCGTCGAGGACCGCGCCGTCTGCGTAGATGACGCCCGGGACGCGCATGCCGGGCTTGTAGTCCTTGGGAATCTCGTACCTGCAAGGACCTGCTTTTCTCAACGGGCCTTTCCACTCGGGCATGTGCGCGCCTCCTTTGCAGCCAAGCATAGTCCCAGCGACCCGAAGACGCCTCTATACGTCAAACACGATCCTGGCCCTGAATCCGCCCGGTCCAGGCGCCAGGACGAGACCATGCAGTGTCGCCGCCTTGACCTCCCGGAACGGCCCGTAACGCTTCATAGAATACCTGTCTCCCAGGCCCGTGGCATGGACCGTGATCCAGTCACGGCGCGGTGTTATGTCAACCGTGCACTCCACCGGAAGCAGGAGGCCTCGTGTATCAAGGGTGAACAGCAGCTCATTGAGGAACGCCACCAGACACTCGTCAAGGCTCCGGCCGCCGGCCTCGATCACCACCGGGACATGAGGTCGGATCGTGCAGGAGTCCCCCTGGAAGCCCAGGGTAGCATAGAGCGCCGCGATCGCTCCTCGGAACACGTCCTCGAGTGTTGCCCCAGTGATCTCGGCGCCCGCATCTGCCGTATGTTCGATTTCTTCGATCCGGAACCGGCCTTTCAGACCTCGTCCTCCTTCGCCCGGACCACGCTGACCGCCGAGAGCGTGTCGCTCTCGGGCAGCTTCATCAGGGTTACTCCTTGGGCGTAGCGGCCGTGGGTACGGAAGTCTGCGATGCTGACACGGATCACCGTGCCCTCAGCGGACACAAGCACAGCCTCATCGGTCTTGTCCACCACGCGTATGGCCGCCACAAGGCCGTTCCTCGCGCTGGTCTTTATGGCAAGCACGCCCTTCCCGCCCCTGGCGTGCACCGGGAAGTCGTCGAGCTGCACGAGCTTCCCGTAGCCGCGTGTGGTGACCACGAAGAGTTCCTTGCCCTGCTCATGAACGTCAAGGCCGACGACCGAATCCCCCTTGTCAAGCCGGATGCCGCGGACGCCCCTGGCGCTGCGGCCCATTGCCCGCACGTCACCTTCCGGGAAGTGGAGGCAGCGGCCGCGCTGAGTGGCGAGCAGCAACTTTGACCCGCCGCCGGTCATCCTGACCGAGATAAGCTCATCGCCTTCCGACAGCGACAGCGCGATGAGCCCGGTCCTCCGGATGTTCTCGAACTCCGGAAGCGCTGTCCTCTTCACAGTGCCCATCTTGGTGGTGAAAAAGAGATAGGACTCTGCGCTGACGTCCCTCAGCGGGATCACGGCGGTCACCTTCTCCCCCTCTCCGAGCTCGAGGAGGTTTACCACCGCGGTGCCCTTTGCCTGGCGGCCGGCTTCCGGGATCTCAAAGCCCTTGAGCTGGAACACCTTGCCGCGGTTTGTGAAGAAGAGCATGTCGTGATGGGTGGTCGTCGCATAGATGTTCACGACCACGTCCTCTTCACGCGTCCCCATGCCGGCGATGCCGCGGCCGCCTCTCTTTTGGTTCCGGTATGTGGACAGGGGAAGCCGTTTTATGTAGCCGAAGTGTGTCATCGTCACCACGATGTCCTCTTCGGCTATCAGGTCTTCCACGTCCACGTCCGACTCTGCTTCGGTGATGCGGGTCCGCCTCGGGTCGGCGAATTTCTTCTTTATGTCGGTAATCTCTTTCTTGATGATCCCATACACCATTCGCTCGCTCACCAGCACGGCCCGCAAGTATTCGATGAGCTTGACAAGCTCCTGGTACTCTTGCTCGATCTTATCCCTTTCCAGGCCCGTCAAGCGCTTGATCTGCATGTCAAGGATGGCCTGAGCCTGCTTGTCGGAAAGCCCGAACTCAGCCATCAGCTTGTCGTGCGCTTCCTCAGTCGTCCGTGACTGGCGGATGAGCTGGATTATCCGGTCAAGGTTCGAAAGCGCGATGCGCAGTCCCTCGAGTATGTGGGCCCTTGCCTCGGCTCTCGCGAGCTCATACCTGCTCCGCCGTATGATGACTTCCTTCTGAAACTCCAGGTAATAGAAGATGACATCCCTGAGCCCCAGGGTCTTGGGCTCCTGCTTAACCAGGGCGATCATTATGACACCGAACGTCGTCCTCAGCTGCGTGAACTTGTACAGCTGGTTCAGGACAACGCGGTCGTTCGCGTCCCTCCTGAGGTCAATGACGATCCGCATCCCAGACCTGTCCGTCTCGTCGTGCAGGTCCGCGATGCCCTCAATCCTCCGGTCGCGGACCAGATCTGCTATGGTCTCGATCAGCTTCGCCTTGTTCACCTGGAAAGGTAGCTCACTTATGATGATGCGCGTCCGGCCACCGGCGCCCGGCTCGATCCTTGCCACGCCTCTCATGGTTATGAGGCCGCGGCCGGTGGTGTATGCGTCCACTATCCCCTTGTGCCCCACGACAAGGCCGCCGGTCGGGAAGTCAGGGCCTTTGATGATCTTCATCAGGTCCTCGGTGGTGACCTCGGGCTGCTCTATCATCTTGAGGATCCCGTCAATCACTTCTCCCAGGTTGTGCGGCGGGATGTTGGTAGCCATACCGACCGCGATACCAGTAGACCCGTTCACCAGCAGGTTCGGGAAGCGTGACGGGAGCACGACCGGCTCCTTGAGTGATTCGTCGAAGTTCGGAGCGACGTCGACCGTTTCTTTATCGAGGTCACGCAGCATCTCCAAGGCTATCGGGGCTAGCCTGACCTCTGTGTACCGCATGGCCGCCGCTTCGTCGCCGTCGACCGAGCCGAAGTTCCCATGGCCTTGGACAAGCATGTACCGCGTGGTGAAGTCCTGCGCGAGCCTGACCATGGCATCGTAGACGGCGGGGTCAGAGTGAGGGTGGTACTTGCCGAGCACCTCGCCGACCACACGCGCCGATTTCCTGAAGGGCTTGGTCGGCTCGAGGCCCAGGTCGTACATCGCGTAGAGTATCCGGCGCTGGACAGGCTTCAGCCCATCACGCACGTCCGGCAACGCTCTTGAGACTATGACGCTCATCGCATAGTCCAGGTAGGATTTGCGTATCTCGTCCTCTATGTGAATTCCAACTATCTTGCTGGCCTCGTCCAACCGGGCACTCCACTCCTTGACAGTCGCCGCATCTGCCCGGCCCCGAAGGCGCCGGTCCGGAGCGCTGCTCTAACCGATCGTGTCTATGTTCTTGACCTTCCGTGCGTTGGCCTGGATGAACTCCCGCCTCGGCTCTACTTTGTCGCCCATCAGGATCGAGAAAATCTGCTCCGCGTCCATCGGGTCGTTTACGTTGACCTGGAGCAGCGTGCGCTTCCCCGGGTCCATGGTGGTGTCGAAGAGCTGGTCAGAGTTCATCTCGCCCAGGCCCTTATACCGCTGGACCGAGTAGCCTCCATCACCCAGTCTTCTGGTGTACATCTCAAGGTCGTGGTCGCTGTACAGGTATTTTTCTGACTTGCCTTTCTTGACGAGGAAGAGCGGCGGCTGCGCTATGTACACGTAGCCAGCGTCGATCAGCCTGGGCATGTACCGGAAGAAGAACGTCAGGAGCAGTGTCCGGATGTGGGCGCCGTCCACGTCGGCGTCGCACATGATGACGATCTTATGGTACCTGGCCTTGCCCAGGTCGAACTCGTCAGCGATGCCCGTCCCGAGCGCAGTGATGATGTTCCTGATCTCTTCGTGGTTGAGGATCTTGTCGAGGCGCGCCTTCTCCACGTTGAGGATCTTGCCCCTGAGCGGGAGTATCGCCTGCCGCATCCGGTCCCTCCCCTGTTTTGCCGAGCCGCCGGCCGAGTCGCCCTCGACCAGGAACAGCTCCGACTCGGCTGGGTCCCTGGAGGTGCAATCTGTCAGCTTGCCTGGAAGGCCGGAGAACTCAAGAGCGTTTTTCCTACGCGTCAGGTCTCGAGCCTTTCTGGCGGCTTCCCTCGCCCGCGATGCGGTGATCGCCTTTTCGATGATCCGCTTGCCGACCGCCGGGTTCTCTTCGAGGAAAGTGGCAAGAGCTTCGCCGACGGCTGAGTTCACGAGGCCGGTAGTGTCGCTGTTCCCCAGTTTCGTCTTCGTCTGGCCTTCGAACTGGGGGTCCGACATCTTCACATGCAGCACAGCAGTCAGGCCTTCCCGGATGTCCTCTCCGGAAAGCGATTCACCGTTCTTCAGGGCGGACACCTTACGGGCGTAGTCGTTGACTACACGCGTGAGGGCCTGCTTGAAGCCCGATTCGTGCGTGCCGCCCTCGATTGTCCTGATGGTGTTGACAAAGGAGTAGATGTTCTCGACGTACCCGTCATGATACTGGAGCGCAGCCTCGATCTCGATGTTTTCTTTCTTAGAGTCCACGTAGATCGGCTTGGGATGCAGCACGTCGCGGCTCTTGTTGAGGTGCTGCACGAACTGCACGATACCGCCATTGTACAGGTATTCCATCTCAAACGGCGGCTCGGGCCGCTCGTCTTTCAGGATTATGCGCAGCCCGCTGTTCAGGTAGGCGATGTCGCGGAGCCGCTGGGACACCACCTCGAGGTCCATGGCAGGACTTTCGAAGACGTCCGGATCAGGAAGGAAACGGATGATCGTCCCAGATTCCTTGGTGGTGCCAACCTTGACGACTTCCGTGACCGGCACACCGCGCTCATAGCGCTGGGTGTAGACGCCGCCCTCATACTTCACCTTGGCCTCGAGCCAGGAGGATAGTGCGTTGACCACGGACACGCCGACTCCGTGCAGGCCACCCGAGACCTTGTATCGCCCGCCGCCGAATTTGCCTCCTGCGTGAAGGCGTGTCAACGCGACTTCAAGGGCGGGACGCCCGACTTTGGGGTGTATGCCGATGGGAATGCCGCCGCCATTGTCGGTGACCTCGACGCTCCCGTCCTTTTTCAAGACCACGATGATTTTATTGCAGTAGCCGGCGAGCGCCTCGTCCACACTGTTGTCCACGACTTCGTACAGGAGCTGGTGGAGACCGCTAGGACTCGTGGAGCCGATGTACATGCTTGGGCGCTTTCGAACTGCTTCAAGCCCTTCAAGTACCTGTATCGCCTCTGCGTCGTATTTCACGGGCGGCTGTTCCGTCGTCACGTTTGCAGGCTAACCTCCCAGGCAAAGATCACTCCTAATTATACCACAAGGGCCTGATTAAGCAGCAATTTGGACAGTCGGCAAGCAGGCCGGAACGATATGGAGATAACCCGGCGAGATGCGCCCAGATTGCACCTAGAGAAGTTTTGCGGGCACTCCGATGGTTCTCTTGCTCAACGTCAAAGCCGAGATGGGAGACAGGTAGATGCGGTCGTTGGTGATCACGAATGACTTTGGATCACCTTCAGAGATGTCCTCAAGGACCCCTTCGTCTTTCATCACCGCAAGAAACTCTTTGGTCGCGGGAGACTGGTCTGCTGCCCGCAAGTCTATGATCGCTACTATGTCGTCCGACCTGACACTCCTGTCAGCTCCGACGTGCAGGAACATTGTTCATACCTCCGATGTTGACTGCGACTTCTGGACCCTGGCGCTCCGCTTTTCCGGCACGGCCTTTTCAACGGTCTCTTCGGTCAGGCTTTCAGGGGGTGTGTTCGTCAAAAGCATGGCGAGCTTTGCCCTCGCGAGCCGCAAACCGCTCTGAGATGACTTCGAACGCTTGGCCCTCAAGTCTTTGACCTCTTTGGACCAGACCGATAGCAGGATGTCTCTCGCGGTCAGGTATTCCTCTTCGCCCAGATAGGGGTCCATCTCCTTCAGGCCATGCGCGTCGAGCCAGGGCACTTCGGAGAGGAGAGAAAGCGCCTTCGCCTGGTTCTTTAGCTTTTCCTGTGTCCGGCACGCTGGGCAAAGCCTACCTTCGCCGAGCGCGCCGCATACTGGGCAGGGAATCATCCCACTTGCCCTGAGCACGGTATCCCTTTTTGCCGCCGTTATGAGTAGTCTCTGCAGAGCGCCTCTCGCGCTATCATCGCGGGCGTGTGGAAGGAGCGCCTGAATACGCTCCCACTGTTGCTCTTGGAGAGGCGTGGTCTTGAGGCCATGAGGCCCGGGCCACTCAACGGTGCGTCTGGGCTCGTCTCCTGTGCCGCCCGCAAGCCTTGGCGGCCGGCCTGAGAACCTCATGTCCTTGATATACTCTCCGCCAAGGAGCGCGTTGAGCCGGCGCAGGATCGTGGGCTTCAGGAGATGAAGCTCCTGCCTCCAAGAGGGGCTCTCCGCAGCGACAAGCAGGCAGCCCGCCGACACGCCGAACGGCTTTGCCCGGGCGGCTACGCGTTCGCCGACCGCTTCGGCCCAGACAGAAAGCGCGGTCCACCGCATGGCCTCCGGCCAAAGGCCCTTTTTCTTCAGCAAAGTCTCAATCGTCGCCGCCACCTGCTCAGCCACCGGACACCATCTCTACTTGGCCGCTCTGGACGTGGTAGTACTCTGTCCTGGTGGGCAAATCCGGCCGGAAAGGAGAGTGGTCCGTGCAGGTGAGGAAAACCTGGACATCCTTCGAGACCGCCTCCAGCAGGCGGTGCCTGCGAGACGCATCGAGCTCTGAAAGGATATCGTCGAGGAGCAGGACCGGCAAGTCGCCTGTCTCCACACGCAAGAACTCGATTTCCGACACTTTCACGCTGACGACGATGCTCCGCTGCTGCCCCTGCGAGCCGTACTGACGCGCGTCCGTTCCGTTGAGGCTGAACACGATGTCGTCCCTGTGTGGACCGACAAGAGTGACTGCTTTCTGGCGCTCCAGGTTTGCGCGTTCCCTCAGCCGCCTACGAAAGGCCTCCTCTACCTGCGGAATCGCTTCGTCCCCTCTCAGGGGGACGCTCGGCCGGTATAGCACATTGAGGTCTTCTTCAGGGGCAAACCGGCTGTGAACGCCCCGGGCGACCGGCGCTATCTTCCTCAGTGCCAAGAGGCGTTTCTGGTACAGCCGGCCGCCGTGGTCAATGAGCTGTTCGGTCCAGATCTCGACGCTCGGGTCGGCTGGAGACGCGCCGGCGCGAAGCAGTGAGTTGCGCTGGCCCAGCACCTTTGCGTAGCGCGACAGGTCGAAGGCGTATGTGGGGTCGACCTGGGATATCTCCTGGTCGAGGAATCGGCGCCTCAGCGAGGCGGCCCCCTTTACCATCTGAAGGTCATCGGGGACGAAAAGCACCACTCTCACCTGAGGAACCAGGCCTTCTGCCTGCCGCCGGGGAATCCCGTTCACCAGGACGGATTTGCCCTTCTGCTCAGAGTAAGAGACCTCAATCTCCACGCTCCTGGACGCGCCGCCGAAGACGCCCCTGACCACCAAGGAAGGCCTGTCCCAGCGGACCATCTCGGCATCGGCCCCGGCTCGGTGCGAGGATCCCCGCGCGAGGAGGTATATGGACTCGAGCAGGTTGGTCTTCCCTTGGGCGTTGTGCCCGAAGAAGACTGTTGTCCCGGGGCTGGGGCTGAGATCGAGATGAGCGTAGTTGCGGAAGTCCTCAAGCACAAGCTCCTGCAGGACCAACCTGAGTCCCCCGCCTCTCTCCGCCTATCTTTTGGTCTGAACCACAAGAACCGTGCTGCCCAGGGCCACCCGGTCGCCTGGGACTATCTTGCGCGAGCGCCGGGTCTCAGGCCGGCCGTTCACTTCGACCTTCCCGGAGCGGATGAGGTGCTTAGCCTCTCCTCCTGTCAGAGCTGCGCCGCTCCATTTGAGCAGGGCATCCAAGTTTATGCTTTCGGAAGAGATGAAAACGGGCTTCTCCACCGTGCCCTCCGCTCAGATTCAACGGGTCTTCACTCGGCGCGGCGTCACTTCGCCCAACGCCGGCCTGTGCCGAGTCCGGAGCCGCTTCTCAGTCGCCCAGTGTGCGCAACGGCATCGCCACGTATATGTTGTTTTCGTTATCCGAAGGTTTGATACAGGAAGGGCTGTAAGGGCCATTGGCCTGGAACAGCACTTTCTCACTATTTATCGCCTCGAGCCCGTCAATAAGGTAACGCGCGTTGAACGCGATCTCAAGCGCGTCCCCCTCCACCGAGCACTCCAGCTCTTCGCGTACCTTGCCGACTTCCGGCGTGCTCGACGTGATGATCAGCAGGTCTTCTTTCGCCTCTATCTTGATGGTCCGGTCGTTGTCGACCGATAGAAGGCTCGCGCGCTCGCAGGCATCATGGAAGTCCTGGGTGCTGAGCGAAACCTGAGTCCGGAACTTCGAAGGGATTATCTGTTCGTACGGAGGGAACTGCCCTTCCAGCAGGCGTGACACAAAGCGCGTCTCTCCAAGGTCGAAGAAAACCTGGTTCTCCGTTACCGAGAGGATGCACTCCTGCGCAAGGTCGCTCGAAAGAAGGCGCGATACTTCGTTCGCCGCACGGCCTGGGATGACGGCCCTCTGTGCGGGCCCGGACCAGGAGATCTCCCCTTTGGCCATGGCAAGCCTCACTCCATCAATGGCTACCATCCTGACTTCGGACGGCAGGATCTCTAACAGTTCGCCTGTCAGGACCGGCCTGCTTTCGTTCTGCGCGACAGCGAAAGCGGTGCCACGGATCATGTCTTTGATCTTTGACTGGCTTATCTTGATGCCATCAGAGCCAGACTCGAAGAGAATCTTTGGGTACTGCTCCGGCTCAAGACCGTGAACGACGAACTGTGATCGCCCCCACGTGATCGAGGCCGTCCAGTTCGCCCTCTCGACCTGGATCTTGATGTCCCCGCCAGGAATCTTCCTCACGATGTCAAGAAGGTACCTTGCCGGCAGGATGATGCCGCCAGGCGTTTCGACTGTCGCCTTTACGCTGCTGGAGATGCTTATCTCGTTGTCGCTTGCCATGAGGCTGAGCCTGTCGTTTTCCGCCTTGAGCAGGATACCTGTTAGCGCTGGCACAGTGTTGTTTGTTGCCACAGCTCGATGGACGGTCAGTACTCCTGTCGTCAGATCAGCCTGAGGGATTGTGATGAACAAACTATCCCCAGCCCCTTTCTTCTAATGCTTTTTATATAGGAAAAGAGTAGAAGTAGTAGGTCCTGTGGATACTGTGGAAGGCGGCTGTCTTTCAGCGTTCGACAGGCATCTACATACCGGCCGCCTGTGGGCAATCCTCTGAGTATCCTACGACACATTGTGGGCTTGTCCCTCTGTCCAGAACTCTCCACAGCTACTCTTCTTCTATCAACAGGATACCTCCAGGCTTGTCCACAACCTGCGTCCACCTCCGTCCGGGCGGCGGGGCGCGGGTCTGAACGTCGTGAGAGGATGCTATGCGCCGCGGATCTTTGTCATAAGCTGCTTGATGGTGCCCGCGAGGAGAGGGTCTCTTGACACATCACCGGAGATTTTTTCGCAGGCATGAATGACCGTAGTGTGGTCACGCCCGCCGAATTCGTCTCCCACTTTGGGAAGCGAGGAATCGGTCATTTGGCGGGCCAGGTACATCGCTATCTGCCGCGGGAACGCGACCGCCCGGCTGCGGTTCCTCTCCTTGAAAAGCCCGGGGTCCAGAGAGTAGTACTCGGCGACCACCTTCTGGATCAGTGCGATCGTGATCTGGCGCTGATGGTATTCCGGGAATACCTCCCGCAGCGCTTCGCGCGCCAGGAGCATGTCCACAGGCCGGCCAGACAGAGACGAATACGCGGCGATCCGGACGAGGGCGCCTTCGAGTTCACGGATGTTGGACGTTATGTTCTGAGCTATGAAGGCGGCGACGTCATCCGGGATCTCAAGCGAGTCTGCCCGGGCCTTCTTGCGGAGGATGGCCATTCTGGTCTCGATGTCGGGCGGCTGGATGTCGGATATGAGCCCCCACTCAAAGCGAGTGCGGAGCCTCTCCTCGAGCGTCGCGATCTCGCGCGGCGGGCGGTCGCTGGAAATGACGATTTGTTTTGAGGCCTGGTGCAGGGCGTCAAAGGTGTGGAACAGCTCTTCCTGGGTGCCTTCCTTGCCTGTCAGGAACTGGACGTCGTCGAGCATCAGCACGTCTACGTTCCTGTACTTGCTGCGGAAATCCATCATCTTCCCGTCACGGATCGAACTGATGAGTTCATTGGTGAACGTCTCGGTGGAGACATAGGAGACCTTGGCCGTTGGGTAGATTTCGAGTACTCTGTGCCCGATCGCGTGCATCAGGTGCGTCTTGCCAAGCCCCACCCCACCGTAGATAAAAAGCGGGTTATACGCTCTGGCCGGCGCGCCGGACACCGCGAGCGCGGCCGCGTGCGCGAACCGGTTGCTCGTACCCACGACGAACGTCTCAAATGTGTACTTATGATTGAGCCGCGCGCCGTTGAGTCCAAGGGCCGGCATGGTGGCGGTGGTCACTGCCGGTGGACGTATTGATGAACGCTGGCGCTTTCCCCCTGCATCTTTCTCCTGCTGATCTTCTGGGGGCACGACAAACTTGAGCGTCATGGGCCTGGACAGGACGCGGCTCAGGATCTTGCCCAACGACGTGGCATACCTGGACTCTACCCAGTCCTTGACGAAGTCGTTGGGCAGGCCGACCACGATTGTCTCATCATACAGGGCGAGAGGGCGTGCGTTCTTCAGCCATGTCTCCGCGCTGGGCTTAGAGTTTTCACGGTCAAGCTCCTGCAGGGTCCTGTCCCAGATCTCCCGCAGTTCATTTATCATGAGTCCGGTAGCCCTCCCTTGGATGGGCAGGGGTGTGGCACCGATGGCCGGGCGCCATTCACTGCTTGAATAAAAGGTGGAGAGCAGGAACATTCAGCCTTTGACGCGACGCTCTTGATACCTAAGGCCAAGTAACTCACGTGTCAGGGGTCTTATGTAAAGCTCATAGCATACCAACAAGTTATTCACAACGTTATGCACATTTTGTGGATAAAGGCGCGAAAACGCCGGATTTTGTCCGGCGGTTCCAGGTATTCTAGGGATATAATACCAGACAAGTGACACGGCAGGCAACCGGGAAGTCTCGTGCCTACACCAGATGACAAAAGACGCAGCATACTTCCGGCGACGGGCGCCCACGTGACCTTGACACTGATTCAGCCGCTAAACTATAATTTCTCGTGACTGTTGCCTTTTTCGGCTTTGCAGGCAGGACGGAGGTTCCCCTTAAGTGAAAAGGACGTATCAGCCAAAAGCCAGGAAGCGTTCCCGGATACACGGTTTTCTGTCGCGGATGAGTACCCGCGGGGGCCAGAAGATTATCAAGAACAGGCGCCTGAAGGGCAGAAAGAGACTGAGCGCTTAGGGTCTGGAGTGAGGCCCTTGGTTGTCTGATGGCAAGAGCAGCCCGCCTGAGAAAAGCTGGTGAGTTCAGGGCGGTGTTCCAGGCAGGAAAGAGCCTGGCGAACCGGCTCA